>Ga0265314_10000318_pt1 | contig 67747 bp, 70 predicted proteins | sample 4126metaG_FD_203106 | JGI IMG/M metagenome (GOLD analysis project Ga0265314, IMG submission 203106) | Rhizosphere microbial communities from Carex aquatilis grown in University of Washington, Seatle, WA, United States - 4-1-26 metaG | ecosystem: Host-associated > Plants > Roots > Rhizosphere >...
CAGGCGAAGAGATTCATGACCGGGATCGGCAGATCTCTAGTCACTTCGTCTCGAAGCGCCAGACAAGTGAGGAGAAAATGACAGCGACGAGGACACAGAAAACGGCCATCGATCAACGGCTCATTCTCGAGCTGAGCATCGATGCGCAAGGAGAAGTGACCCGCAAGCCTAGCCAACTGGGTCGGAAGGATACGCTCGAAGGCAAATTGCTTGCTGAGCTCTATCCCGGCATCCAGGTAGCGCGCATCAGCGTGCCGCATGAGTTGACGCCGTTCGAGCAGTCAGTGGTCGAAAACCGCATGGCCAAGCTCATTTACGGCGGGGTCGAATATCGTTTGGTGGGCGCGAGCAACTCGGCAAAGGACGGCAAGTTCTACTTTGTCGATCTCGCGCACTCCAAGCAAATTGCTGAGCGCTTTCAGCATTGGCCCGAGGCGGCAATGGTGTACTTCGCCATTCTCGTCTCCGACTGCAAGCTGATGGTGGATGAACCAAACTTCCGCGTCGCCGTGGTCCAGGAGCACGCTCTTGGCACCAACGACTGCCGTGGATGGGTTCGGGAGTCCGTCTACCGCAAGCTCAAGATCGGCACCAACAGGTTCTGCCAGTTCCGGCTGGCGTTCGATGCGCATGAACCGAAGCAGGCAAAAGGCGCACTCAAGGCGATGAGCGACCGCGTGGCCGACAGGCTTGGGGTCGATCTCATTCTGCCCGACAGCGCCACGAAACCGGCATTGAAAGGAGGCCTTCGCTTCCTTCCACAGCTGGGCACATCGGGCCGGTTGTATACAGGTCCAGCGGTTCTCGGGATCAAGGAAATCTCCCGGGTGTTGGAGTTTGGATCGAGCTATACGCTGGTTGAGCACGCTTCGGAAGACAGCCTTCAACTTGAGATCATGCCTCGGGCCATCGAGCAGGTTCGCAAGGTGAGAAAGGCTTGGGATGAGGGCGATTACGATGCTTTGCTCGAACTGTTGGGCAAATCGTCCGACGTTGCAGCATTTGAGGATGAGGATTCGAGCTTTGATCCTGAATCGTTGGAGCGTGGCGTAAGTCACGTCTCCGAAGAGTGGGAACCGGCTGAGGCAGTGCTTCTGGCCGATCGCAGTGGAACCAGCATCAAGTTCCCCTACGTGTCGAACCAGATCAACCGCAAGCTGGCCCGCTGGGCATTTCGCATCTGCACAGGTGGAGGTTTCAGGCTGCCGGCATTTGCACTGGCAGATGACGGCGTCCTGATCGAGCACCGGGGAAAGATTCTCTCGGCCTCGGACTGGATACCGTTGGACACATCCATCACGTCGCTAACGGCGGACCAGGGACTTTGCATCCGGTATCCCATTCGGATGCAGGAGGATTTGCTTCCCATCCGCCATCTCACCAAGGACGAGCTTGGTCCGTCGCTCAAGCGTGCACTGGGCGCAGATCTTGAAGAGTCCGAGATCGTCTACATTCTCGAACGCCAGCTTCGCATGGAGGGAACTTACATCCTTCACTCGGAGACGGCGAAACGGAACGGCGGCGACTTCGACTTCGACACTGTCTGCATCATGCCATCCGATCAATTTCCGCGATTTGTTGCGGGACGGATTGCGTACGGGGAACAGTTTCGCCAACAGAAGACCAAGCTCACAAAGGCGAAGTCTCCCTGGTGGAACGTCTGCCTGGTCGCCATGAAGGCGCGTGGAAACAGAATTGGTTCCATTACCGATCTGAAGACCTCGTGCCTGGCTGCTGGACGGCCGGACCTTGCATACAAGCTCGTCGAACAACTGCAGAACGCTCTCGACTCACTCAAACACCGGGTTGAGATCGATGAATCGGTGATCAGCGAAATCCGCAAGGAGGTAGCTCAGGCGCCCTGGCTCAAGTTCAAGCGCGAGCGCAGAGTGTCGGATCTGCCGGCTCACCTGGATGTAGCGGACACCGACAAAGTCGGCAGGCTCTACAACGTGTTGCGCAAGGAGCTTGGCTTTCTGCCCAACGAATCTGGCACTGGCTTCGAAGAACGGATGTCGATTGAGGACTTCCGCGGACTCTTCTCTGGCGAAACCGTAACCAAGGGAATGTTCGAGGAATGCCAATTGGTCAACTCGATCTACGCCGATGCCGCTAGCCGGATTGTCGAACGCGAGGAGGAGATCAAACTTCAACTCGCAAACGCACAGGCGCTGTGGGATGCCATGCGCAAGTGCGAGGACAAGGAACAACGCAGGTCGGCAGTGCTTGCGCGCAACAGAGCGCAATCTGCTCTCTGGGAACATGAACAGGAGGCGCGCGATCAATTCAGTTCGCTTCACCTGTTTGTGCACTACTGGGCGCAGGGCAAGCAGGAGAATCGCAGGGCTTGGGCACAGGCGATGAACACCATCGTCTCGAATGGCACAGGCTCCGGGGCGGTTCTCTTCCAATCCTTTCCTCAGGAGATCGTCGATGCCTTTGCGGAGGCAACCGGCGGCCAGCGGGTAAGGGTTCGATTGCCAAAGACCATCAACGGGTACGTCTGGTTTGACGATCAGCAACGCGCGTTTCTCGTCGAGCGGATCGCCAATCCCGATGGACCGGAAGGCGTGAAGCGGGTATTCCTCTTCCAGTACAAGGGGAAGCGGAACCTGACATTTGAGGACACGAGTATTCCAGCCGCGCTGGGATGCTCTTAACTCAAAGGAGAAGTCACTGCGCAAGCCGTGGCTTCTCCTTTCTGTTTACGCGCCAAGGAGGCCGCTATGAAGTCGCTCTTGACCATGATTCTCGCTATTTCAGCTGCCGTGGCAGGGGCGCAGACGGCCGGCCAGGGCCAGATCCGGCACGTCGAAACCTCGATGAACCATCTCACCGTTCTCGAATTCGGTGAGCCGGTTACGACGCTCGCCGTTGGCGATGCGGACACCTTTCAGATCGAACGCCACGAAGACAAGGTCTTCATCAAGCCGCTTCAGCAGGGCGTCTCGACCAATCTCTTCGTGTGGACGGCGTCACGGGAGCTGAGCTACGAACTCGATCCATCCGGTTCGCTTTCCTCCATGGACGTGCTGATCCGCACCGATCCCGCGCCGAATCCGCGCACCGATGCGCACTCCGATGAGGAACTATCTGAGCAGAAGATTCACGCGATAGCGGCCCAGGTTCTCACACAGACGCTCGCGGGAGCGGAAGACGTTGTGCCGGAATCGACCAAGGCTGAGAGTAATCGCGTACAGGTTGCGCTTGAGCAGGTATACCGCGCCGGAGACCAAATCTATATCCGGTACTCGATAACGAATCGAACGGAGGCGCCGTATCGCGTAACAATACCGGTTGTTTATGCTCAGACGCCTGGTAAGAACGCGGTTTCGCTCGTGAGCCTTCGCAACCACCAACTCGGGCCCAAGACCTACGCATCTTTCAAAACGCATCGCGGAGTTGCTCTCGACGTTGCGCAGCCGGAGTCCACTCCGCGCGATCTTGCGCCGGGCGAAAAATCGACTGGCGTGATCGGCATCAAATGCACAGATGGAAATCAACCGCGTCTTTATCAACTGAACTTTGGAATCGACCAGAACCGGCCTGTTACGGCCGAGGCGGTGCTCTAGCCATGGAGGCCACAGGTTACATCACACCGGAAGAGGTACGCCTGGCACTCCGGAAACTTCACTCAGAAGACACGGAGACGAATCCAGAGTTGGCATTGCGCTCCGCGCTGGCCGACGATCTGAAGCCCGTCGATGCACGGGGACGTTGGAAACCAAGCTCGCTGGTGATTCTGGCAGGCGTCTTTGTCCTCGCATTGCTGGGCGTATTCCTTTACTTCTCACTGGGGCGGAGCCTATGAGTCCTTATTATGACCAACCCGGCTACAGGCGCACAGGACCGGAAGATGCCGCCGGTGTCGTGGTTCTCGTTAGCTGCGCCGTCTTCGGATTTCTCTGGTATATCGCCGTCTCCCGCCTCCATCTGCGCAATGACCAATGCCTGGAGATCTTTCTCGACTGCGCCATCGTGTTCTTTGGCGGAGGCTTGATTGTTGCCCACCTCATTGGCAGAAGGGCAAAGCGCGAGGAGAACTGGCCACATCCTTCTGTTGTCGTGCCCACAGCCATGGATGCACGAATCGTCACGGATGCGCACAATAATTGCGCTACACTGCTCGGCTACAACGTGCATAAAGAGCCATGGGTCTGGCCGGATGCCGTGCGGATCAAGCACGGAGTAATTGTCGGCGGCACCGGCGCAGGCAAATCCACTTTCCTTGAAAACATCATCGCGCAGGATCTGACGCGCCGCTTCGGCGCGCGCAAGATGCCTATGATCATCTTCGACGGTAAAGGCGAACGTGAGTTTCTGGACCATATTCTGCCGCATATCGCCGCCGCCGGACGCTTGCAGGACCTGCGGATTCTCGACCCGACGCATCCCACTGAATCCTGCCGCTACAACCCCTTCTACTCGCTCGACGACGCCTATCAAGAGCACGTGAATTTCATTTTCCGCTCCTTCGGCCTGCGAGAGGACTTCTTCAAGGGCCACCAGGAAGCCTACCTCTCCGATCTTGTCCGCGTCCTGCAGTACACCGGAAAGCTCTTCAATGTCTACGACGTGCTGGTCATGGCGCTCGATGAGGACGTGCTCCAGGACCAGATCAAAGCGGCCAAGGCGCGCATTGCGACGCTCACTGGCCTTTCAATGCAGAAGCGTCTGAACTTCGAGATGTCGGTCAAAATGCTCCAGCGGTCGCTTCAGGACCGCGAACGCGTGGAGAAGATCCAGGGACTCTTGAACGAGTTGCTGAGCTTTCTCGAAGACGAGTTGTCGGTCGTCACGGGCGCATACCAGGACCTATTGACGCTCGACGATGTGTTTGAAAACGATCTGATCTTGTTTGTCTCGTTGAATTCGAATCGCAATCAGCGTGCCGTCGAGGCCTTGGGAAAGATCCTACTCCAGAACATTCAACTGATGGTCGGCAAGCGGTATTCGCAAACGACCGCCGCAAGATCCAAGGATGAGCCGATGCTTTCGGTGATCCTGGACGAGTTCGCGCAGTTCGCTTATCCGGGATTCACGCAGGTTCTGCAGACGGCGCGCGGCGCAAAGGTGTCGTTTCTGTTCTCCTTCCAGAGCCTGCCGCAGTTGCAGCGTGTCAGCCAGGCATTTGCAGATGAGGTCTCCTCAGCGCCTGGAACCAAGATGATCATGAATGTCTCCGAGGAAAATACTGCGCAGTGGTTTCTGAAAGCGTCGGCGAGGATTGCCACGAAGAGGCGCAGTTTATCGGTGCGTAAGACCGGCATCTTCACACCCAAGTACATCGAGACCGGCACGGGAAGCGAGAGCGAAGCGAAGGAGACGCGGGCGCGCGAGGACCACATCAAGAACCTTCCCGTGGGCCAAATGGAGATCCTGATGGTCGATAGCCGCGAAGGAACTCTCCACTCTCATCTCCATGTACGCCGCGCGCCCAGCTTCCAATTGGAGGGGATTGAGCCGTATCTCTACCCGAAAATGCGCAGCCCAATGAACCCAGAGATCGGCGTCAATCTCCGTTTCAAGGACGCCGTTAATCGCCGCCAGCGGCGCAGACGGATCGCCGGAATCTCGCTCGACACACCCTACGGAGGTTGATGATGCGACTCATTTCCACCATTCAATTGCCGGCCGTCATCCTGCTCTTCTGCGCGTTTGCGCCGGGCCTCGTCGCCCAGACGCAAACCGTACAGCCGGAAAAGACTGGGCCAACCCAACGCCAGCGTCAGGGATTCCTCGACTATGCCCTGGGCAAGATCAACCCTTCGAACACCGACTATGGCACAGCGATGGCAAACGGACGGAGCGATCTTGTCGGCCACACCATCGACGATCTCTACTTCTGGTCGAACGCCGTGACACTCGGGTTGCTCGTTTGCTCGGCAGGGATCATCTATTTCGAGTGGCGTTCCGCAGTAAGGAAGGAGATCGTCGCCGCTACCATCATCGCGGAACTCTGGAACGGCCGCGTCAGCGACAGAATCGAAATCCTGCGCCGCACGGAGCAGTTCAACCAACTGGCCGAACGGCATAACGCTGAAATTGAGAGCGCCCTAATGGCGAAACAACTACCCAATCAAGCAGCGGAGCCAGAGACGACGGATCTCAAAGACACAGTCCATGCCCTCGCACGGATGGCTAACGCAAGGAACGAAGATGCTGCCGGAAGTTCGTCAGATGGACCGGGTACGAGTTTGGCTGATCCCTTACTTGCGGGGAATAGCACAATGACCGTACAACAGCAGGTGCAACTGCTTAAGAACAGCCTTGAGGCTACGCGGAACAGCGAGCGCAATCTGCGGGAGCGGCTGAACCAGACGAATACGCAGTTGGACGAGGAACGGAGACGCAATCGGACCCTCAAAGGGGCCAATGGATAAAGCGATGACAAACAAGTTGAAGATCAAATCGTCAAAGGATTTCGCCGATCCAGCAGAGTGGCGCGAATATGTTCGCGCATTCGTCCCAGATGAGGACGTCAATTATGCGCTGGCGTTCGAGCGCACACAACTTTTTCTGTGCTTCTATAGACTGCGCGGAATGAAACCGCCTGTAGACGTCAAGGCGGAACTTGACCGCATCGCGAAGCTCAACGAACCGGAGCGAACTGAGGCGCTCGAAGCGTTCAATGACTTGCTGCTCGCAACGGCCACGATCGAACTGATGTCGAAATGCAAATCTGCGGCGGTCATTGCCGACCACTCCGACAATCAAATTGATCCGCGTGAGCAGATCGATACATTGCTCGATCACCTCGGGCGAACGAGTCCTTGCTATAGGTTCTGGCGTCACTATACAGGTTCTGCTGATTCCGCTGAGCGGCGTCCCTGGGAGGAGTTCATCACCACATTTCATAGCCTGGATTTGTCCAAGAGCGCGAAACGTGATGGAGAATATGCGGTGTTGATTGGGCGGTTGGGGCAGTTGCTCACGCACTATCGCGACAACAATCTCCCGCTGCCGCCACTTTCGTTCGAGCGAATCTGGTTCCTCAACTGGTTGCGCGGACCGGAACGGAATCTCCAGGCGCGCGCCGTCGTGCAGGGACTGATTGAGGCCATCAAGCCGTGCGCGTCCGCATAATTGGTCTGGGAACCAATTGGTGGGCCGCGCACTCGCGCGAGCTGAATGATCCTTTCTGCTTCCGGCGGAATGCGGCATGGTTCAACTCGGCAGGGCTCATGTATGGCCGCAGGCTGCGCATATGCTGGGCATTCCCCGGACAAATCCGCTTCAACCTGACGAGCAACTTCGATCCTGATCGTCCGCTGCGGTCGATTGGGAGGACATTCGAGTGCTCGGGGCCGAACTTCTTTGACGGCAGGATACATCTTCTATTCCGTCTTCCCGCCAACAACAATTCTCCCGATTGCTATCTGGTCACACTCAACGAGCGCACGCATGGGCGCATTTCGTTCGCAACCAGCGCATGGAGATCGGACGGGGTTCAGCCCATCTCGGTCAGTGTGCGCGGCGCCCGGTACGAAGCGATGGTGCTGATCGGCGCCATGGATTGGATCGAAACGGACCTCGGGCGTTGGATTCTGTCGGCCGATGGCCGCCAGATAGAGCTTGAAACCGGAGTTGCGGAGCGCATCGCATGAGATACCGCCGCGGCTTTATAGCACTCTCGGACGATCGCGACATTCCTATGTTGCTCGTGATTCGTAACGCTCGCGCGATCACCTGCGACCAGATCTGCACGCTATTGCTCAACAATGGACCGGAGACCTGCCGGCGTTCTGTGCTCTGGCGGCTCGATCGGTTAGAGCAAAACGGCCTCGTCGAGCGCATAGATTGTGGCCGGTTGCTCCCGGAACCGGTCTTTGCAATTACACGCTCGGGACTCGAATTGCTTGAGTTGCGTGGCCATGCGCTCGTCTCTTTGCCATCGACGGCCAAGGATATTGTGCGCAGATCGCAGGTACTCCATTCGGTTGAACTGGCCGAAATCTGCGCCGCGCTGACCGCTGCCCATGTGCTGATATCGTGGCAATGGGAGCTGGAAGTCCTCGCGCAAAACCTCGTCTATGGCGGCGAATGCACGAAGGACTTCGACGCTTTGGTCAAGGTTTCCGACGGCAATCGTATCAAAGGTTTCGCAATCGAGTTCGAGAGAACGGCCAAAGGCACCGCCCGCTATGGCGATTTGCGCAAGGTTCTCGACGCTGCAAATGGCGTCGACACCATCCTCTATCTGACACCGGACCCGTCCATCCTCTACCTTCTCGCCGTCGAATTGCGCTCGGCCAATAAACGAATCGGCCTCGCTTTGAGCCGGGCATTTCGTTCCAGCCTGCTTTCGACCAACGTCCTGACCAACACATCGGCCAACGATGTCGTCACCTTCCGCGAGTTTCTCTTTGGATAAGAGGGCCTGTCTTCTGAAGGTGGCCATCGGCTGGCCGTCTTTGGTGCGTCAATTGCTATTCATCCGGCATTGAATACCGATTGCCTTCCGATTGTCTTCCGTTCGTCTTCCTATTGAACTGATCCACAGGCTGACAACCCGCGCCGGTTCAAGAAGATGCATTCTGACTATCCCCTTGTTTGTCGATGGTTTTGGATGATGATTGAAATGAGTTGTTGGAAGAAGGATGAAGATGGTGAGCTGAAGCGCATGTGAGCAGATGACTGTGCTGGAATTTCTTTACCCTTTTTCGGCAACTCTGCACGACACGCCAAAATCGCGGAACGAGTCGAGTGACATCCAAGGTCGACCTGTCCGTACCAATAATCCCAGCGCCGGTTCAACCCGCCCTGGTTCCCAGAAGCCACCCACAACTCATCGCATCCATCGAAGGCCAGCCCTTCGGAAAGGATCACTATGCCCGAATCCCTGTCGATTGCATCTCCGTCCGCCGTAGCCGAACCCGTGTTGATCTCACGCAACACGACGCGCGTGGCGATCAGCATCCTGCTTACCCTGCTCGATTCCTGGGCGGTTGTCGCCTTTGGCGGCACGCTCTATCGCGTCTCTGCCCATCACCCAATCTGGTTTTCCGAGGTTGTCCTGCTCTTCGTGTCCCTGTTCGCCTCACTGGCAAGAACCTGGTACCTGGCGTTGGCTGTCCGGCCGCGCTAATCCCCAACCCGTCCAACCCAATTCTCAAAGAGAGGAGAGTTATATGTCCCGCAGCCTGGGAAAGATGTCCGTCTACAAACTGTTCAACTGGCGCGACAGCGCCGCCGACACAATCCAACAGACCGTCCAAGCGTTCCTCGAACTCGGAGAGGCGGTCGCCACCCGCTGGATTCAGACCCGCAAGGGTGTCATGCTCCTGCAGATGGTTCCCGATAACAACGCATCCGGCGCGATCTACGTCTTCGACCGGCAGCGCGACGACTGGTACATGCTCTCGTTCGAGGGTTGCGAAGACCGGTTCACCTCGGAACTCTTCGACAGGGTCTTCTCCGAGTACAAGCTGTTCAGCTACGTCGATCAGCCTGGCCTGTTGCTCTCCCAGATGCAGCTGGCAACCGCCTGACCTTTTCACCCTGTCGTATACCACCTACCGCACCAAATCCCATTGACAACCAGGAGGAATCCCATGCGCCTATCCGCTGGCCGCATCCGCTCGCTCGCGACTCGTTACGCCCTGGCCGAGGCCGCCGCTTTTCCCGGCCTCCGCGCCGAACCCAACACCTTCGCCACCAACCGCAAACCCGCGCCTGACTTCAAGCACGGCCGGCTGCGCTTCGCCCACCAGTCCTGAAGAACCCCAACCTCGTCGCTGCTTTGACGGCCCGGTGAACGCTCCGGGCCGTCATTTTTTCTCACCCGCAAACAGCCATCCAGCCGGCACGCCACAGATTTGACCGAGTTCTGGAACCGGGGTACAAACACAGAACTTCAGGAAGGAGCGAGATCCATGTATACGACCTTCTGTGTAAGCCGCGAGACGGCCGACCGGTTCATCAACCTCTTCGTCAACCGGCGCGCCTACGGGATGCAGGCTGCCCATCCCTTGCCCAACGGTTCGGTTCCGTACTACCTGGCGCGGGACTGGCAGACCAAGAAGCCAAAACCTCTCGACGCCGACGTGGTGCGCATGCACCTGAACGGCGACATCACCATCAATCTCTACGCTATCAATCCGGAGACACAACGCTCGAAGTGGGTCGCCATCGACGCCGACTTTGACGGCGCTATCGAGGCCCTCTTCCAATTGCATTGGGAACTGAAGCAGGATGGCGTCGATGCCGCGCTCGAACAATCTCGCCGCGGCGGCCATCTTTGGATCTTCGCCGATGCGCCGCTCTTGGCGTCGGAGTGCCGCATCTATATTTACAACCTCGCCCTACGGCTCGGCGTGCCGGTCAAAGGCGGCGGCCTCAAAGACGGCATTGAGGTTTTCCCGCGTCAGGACCGGATCGAGGACAGCGAATACGGCAACGCAATCCGGGCCCCGCTCGGCGTGCACCGAAAGACGAACCAGCGGTACTGGTTCTACGAGGCCGCCCTCACGCCGGAGGCGCAACTCGATTACATCGACAGCCTGAAGAAGCTCACCGAGGCGGAACTGAGAACCAACATCGGTGGCATGACGTTGCCCGAAGCCTATCGACCTGCAGTTTCTCCTCCATATATACCGCCTGCCACGGCAACGTTGAGCACTGAGTTCCGAATTCTCGACTATGTGCGCACGACACGAAAGGACAGCCGCAACTGGTGGGCGCGTTGCCCATCGTGCGCCCAGGCCGGGCACGATCGCTCTGGCGACAACCTCGCCATCCAGATCAGCAATCCCCGCCTCTACAAGTGCTGGGCCGGTTGCACGAAGGAAGAGATTCGCGCGGCGCTGGGCCAGCCGATCCGCCGCAAGGTTGCGGTTTGAGGAGGCGAAACCGATGACAAGCCCAGCAAAAATCGTAGCAAAAAACGCCAACCGCTATGCGCGATACGGTCTGTCGCTTCCACGGCAGACGCTTCGCGCCCTGGAGAAGCGCGGAATCTACTGCCAGCCGAGCGTCTCAATCGAGCACCAGCATCTGGCGCGGCGATATGTGCTTCGCGGCATCGAGTCCGGCGGCGCGGTCGTCGACATGGGCCACTACTGCGCCTATCTCGACGCTGACGGAAACCCGGCACCGTGGCTGCAACAGATCGATTCGATCTCAGGCAACGGCCGTCACGCCATCGTCATTGCGCTGGAATTGGTGCGGATCGAGATGCTGCGTGTCGGCCACACCTACGAACTGGCCATCACGCGACTGTGGCTGAAGTCCGAAGAAGGCCACACGCGCCCGGTCATCGCCACAGCGCCACTCCTCCGTGGCCATCAGGGAACTCTCGAAGTCGAACCCTGGAGTGCAGAGAACAAATCCCTGCGCGGGACGGTTGTGCCGCTCTTCTACACCGCGGCCGGCGAAGTGCTCGATCTGCCGGAGCGCTTCGACAAGGCGATTCGCAATATCTCCGGCGCCGTCGCATGTCCGGGATGCAAGCACACGCATGTCGCCGTGGCTCCGGCCACGAACAAAGGCGGTGAGCTATGAAGTGCGCCATCGAAGTTGGCAAGCCGGACTGGCGGCCTCTTGAGAATGCGATTCCGTCAGAGTACTGCGAAGACTACATGTATATGGGCAAGGCTGGCGAGATCGTCCTCTACAAGCATCGCCTGACGCGGCGCTATCTGAACATCGACGCGGTGACTGGGAAGTTCTACCGCTACGCCAATGACGAGTACGTCGAGATCGACCAACGACAGGCGTTCGACTCTGTCTACGGGAACGATCAATGAGAAGGAGAGAAGCACATGGGAAAGTGCGTCAACAGAGTCATTCTTCTGGGCCGCGCCGGCAAGGACCCGTCGGTCCATATCCTGCGCACGGGCACCATCGTCAACGTGTCGCTTGCCACCAGCGAACGTTACCGGGACATTCACGGTGACTGGCAGGAGCACACGGAGTGGCACAACCTGGTCGGCTTTCAGCGGGTCGGCGAGATCCTGCGCGATTATGTCCGCAAGGGCTCGCGACTGTATATCGAAGGCGCGCTACGGACTCGCTCCTGGGACGACAGGCAGACCGGCCAGCGCCGCTACCGCTCCGAGATCGTCGTCACCGAGATCAGCCTTCTGTCTCCTCCGCCTGATGGCGGCAGTGACGACGTGGAGCACTACGTCAGTGGTCAAGGCTTCGCGCCGCCCGAGTTCAGTCAGGAACCGGAGATCATGCAAGAAGAGGTACCGTACTGATTCGTGATAGCACTGAAGCGATCCAAAAATGAAAATCCTGGACCCTGGCATGTTTGCCAACACTGATCCCGACTTCGCGACGAAAACGATTCCGATATGCAAGTTGGGGTGTTCACCTCAGCTGAGATTACCTCCGAATTGCCGTAGTCGGAACTAAATAGTCAAGATCCCTCGGATTCGAGATTCCAGAGGGGTAGACGAGCTTCGACATAATGACGGAAGGCTTGATAGCGGGGAATCAGTTTGATGTTATTAGCTTCATTGATTTGTTTCTGCTCGGCGAGGACGAATTCGTAAATGGGTTTGATTGCTCTCCTTCTTTCGTCTCCTGACCTTGCAAGTTCGGCCATGGCGGGCCCGAGATAATCGAGGATCTTCTTCCCGTCGCTGTCTATCGTGATCCACTCCCTTATTTTCACGATGATCGCTGTGATCGATCTCGCCTCGGGCGTCGCTTGCCCTTGAAAATTAATGAGTGCCGCATCGAGATAGCGACAAAGCTCGTCACCGATCACAATTCGTGGGTATTCGGCCTCTTTGCACTCTAGAAGATATGCCCTTTCAAGTGCGCTACCATAGATCTCCGCAGGGCCCATCTCGGCTGCGAGGCCGACGTCAATTCCGCCACGGAGCGGGTGCCTGCTCGCCAAAGAGGTTAGCATGACCGTGGCGGCCGCAGAGAGCGCCGAAAAGACGGAGACGATGGGGACCAATTCACTACCGTGTCTACCCAGCGGGACCGAAATCACAAAAGAGTCGGAGAAGCCCACGAACTTTGGACGAATAGGTTCGGTTGTGTGTCCCTTCAAGTTGGTAAGCCCGGATTCGAAGGACGTAAAGCGCTGCTCGAAAACCCTTCGGAGTTCGAGTACGAAGCCCGCTGTCTGCCGAAGGCTCTCAGTAACATCCGCTACTTGCGATTCTGTCTGCGGCAATTTTAGAGCCTTAAACTTTTCGCGCTGTCCTAGCACGTCGAGGAAGGCGACCAGATGATGCTCAAGGCGGAGGTGTCTTTTTCCCACCGCAACCTCGTCCTTCGCGCAGAATAGATCACTGCTAGGCTCGACACTGATGGAGGATGGAACGGAAGCTTCTGTCCCCTCCGGCACGTTACTGATGCCGGTCTCCGGCTCGCCCCAGATTGCGTTATACGCTGCAAACCGCTCACCGATTGCCTGCTCATGGCCCAGACCGAAATGCATATTCTGCATATCGATGAACTTGAGCAGCAGCCGGTGTGCGAATTGAAGCGCCAGAGATGCCTCGTCCTCTGAAATCCCCTTGTACTTGTACCCGCTCTCGGACTCCACAAGCCGTCGTTCCATCCCCAGACTGTTCGCGTGTACTTGGCTTGTGCCTTCCAGATAAATGACTCCGTACAATTTCTCAAGCTCAGAATCCACTTCCCGCGCCATAACGTCTAGGCTGACTCTGGTCCATGCCTCGGTCGTTATCGGCTGGCCGCACTTGGAACAGATCGACATCTTTCGCTTCGCTCTTGTTGCTTCAGCATCTTTTCGTACTTGTTCCATGAAGGCTTCGTCGTATCGCGTTTTTGCCTCTGGAACCACTTCAAGAAGGCGTGTCAAAAACTTCAACTTGTTGATAGAGGAACTTTCTGCAAAGACGCGTGCCTCTGCTGGCTTTTTCACAAAGTACATTGCGGTAACTAGACGTTCGTACATGCTTCGCAAGTGGACGAAAGACGCGAAACCCACTCCGTTTCCGCTGAGAATCGCAACCGCGTTAAAGTCATCGCACGCCATGACCCCAAGGTAGAAAATCAGATTGCTCGAAGTGATGCGATCTTCCCATGCGGCTACGGCAGGGTTGTCATCCGGCAGGTTCAAGTCCAAGAGTGCTTGACGCTCGTTCTCATCAGGTGGCGGAAGTGTGCGGTCGAATACCTTGTTGCAAAGCTCAACGAGCTTCGGGACTTCAGCCAAGTACCTCTGATGGCCTTGAAGGTATCGCTGCTGCGCCTGTGAGTTGCCCACACCGACGGGAACCAACGGCTCATGCTGCTCGCTGTACATGCTGCGCACCCCTTTTTGAGGTTGTCTCATTCTAGCTCTCACACGACCGAGGTTAGGTTCTACTGGAATATGATTGCGGCTACATCTGCCGATCTGGCCGATCGCGAGTTGGATTAGTAATGTGAAGTGCGGCGAGTCCCCAGGAATGATAGGCCGAATTATAGGATAGGCCTCTTCCCGATGTAACCATCTCCATATCAGCAGCTTACCCGCTTGTGTGCCGCCGAGCGCAAGGAAATCCTTTAGATCCAATTCAATTTGCCGATGTCGAGAGCGCCCTTGGGCGCTTTCACCTTTTCTATGTCTGGAAACGCAGGCCCCCAGCCGAAGGAGGTGAGGTATGGCCGCAACGAAGTTTACGGAAGCCGAGCGCGAGAAGCTCTTCGCGCAACTCGAAGCGCCGTTCGATCCGGCGCTGATCAAGTGGCGCGTGATGCGCACCTTCGACTATGGCCGAAGCGGCGTCATCCTGCCCTTCGCCGATCCGCGCGCCTATACGGACCGGCTCAACGAACTCTTCACGCCGTCCGGCTGGACGCGCGAGTACACAATCTCGACCGTGCCGTCGCTCTGCCGCATGGAGCGGGGCAAGGCGATCGTCACCAGCAAGGTGCTGATAGCCACCGCCGTTACAATCACACGGCTGGGCAGCCACACCGGCACCGGCGAGGAGTGGGCTGACCGCGAAAACGCCGTCACGGCGGCGGACGCCCAGGCATTCAAACGGGCCTGTAGCTGTTTTGGGCTGGGCCGCTACCTCTACCGCTTCGGAGAGACCCGAGTGCGGCTGAATTCCCGTGGTGAGCCGATGGCAATCCCCACCCTGCCCGAGTGGGCGCTGCCGCCGGGCATGACCGTGGCTCAGGCGAACGGCCCGGCTGGCGATACACGCGGCCCAGTCGATCAGCGGCTGACGGCCGAGATCGAGGGTTTTCGCGGGACGCTGGGTGAGCCGATCTACGCGGAGATTCTGCGCCGGGCCGGGCACAGCCACGACGCGCGGACCATCCCCAATGCGGAGAGACAGAAACAGACCATCGCAAACATGAAGGCCGCGGCACGTGGTTTCGAGCGGCTGCGCAACTTAGCCGAGTTGGCTGGCGATGCGCAGTTCTTTGCCGTGGCGGAGCGCTTCAAGATCGCGTCGATCACCGAACTACCGAGCCTGGCGGCGTTGAAGCAACTGGTCGAGGATCTCGAATCCCTGGCCAACCAGCAGGTCGCCTAGCGGGCAGTTCAGCGTCGGGAGGAAATCATGGGAGAGATCAGCATTCTGCGTCCGCGGCGCAGCCTCGTCAGCATTCCGGTTGTCGAAGCAGTCTACTGCGAGAGTTGCGCCTCGGTCTCGAACTCCAGCGGGGGATGTTGCGGCGTATGCGGCAACATCTCCGTTTGGCCGCTGGCCGAACTGGTGCCGCAGCCGCCGATGGGGCCGCACTCCAACTCAGCCTCGGCTCGGCACTTCGCGCCCACTATGCGAATCGAATTGGCCAGAGCGGCGTAGTAGCTCCGTTTGGTTCGCAGCCCATCGCTATTTAAAGGAGGTTCAATCAGGAGGTCCGCCATGGACACAACATCGTTCCCCAGACTCGACCTGTTCGCTCATCGCGAATCGCTCCGTCTTTCCGCTTCGAAGGTCGTCGAGAGGCTCGTTGAGATCGTGGGGCGGAAACTGACCGCCTATATTGGCGGCGTCAAGGACGTGCGCGCCGTCGATCGCTGGATTGCTGGCGGCGAACTCTACGGCGGCGCGGAGAGCCGGTTGCGCTTCGTCTTTCAAGTAGCGCGCGCCTTGAGCGAGTATGATTCGCCCGCGGTTGCGCAGGCCTGGCTGACGGGTGTGAATCCGGAACTGGGAGACAGAGTGCCGCTGCGCCTGATGCGCGAGAACGAGATTGACGCTGTGGCGCCAGCCATCCTTAACGCCGCCCGCGCGTTTCTCGCGGAAGGACTGGGACTGTCACAGGTGAATTCAACAAGCAGCTAATTGCGGTTTCTTTGCGGACCTCAATGCAATCGGCGTCAACGGTTAATGTACGACGGTAGATTTGGGTACTTGGAATTGCGCGCTTGCGGCTTGGTGGCACTGATTCGAAGATACGCCAAATTTGTCCTCGACTATTTTCAAGATGTGCCATCCATATACCTGTGCATTGACAATAAGTGTCATGCGGTACATCTCTGATGAAACAGCATTTGGCATGTTTACGAACCATGCAGACGGGTGGACCAGCTTCGAATATAACTTGTAGAACGCTCCGTACTCCTCTTCACATTTTGTTGCCTTGGCCAGATCAGGCATTTTCATTAGCTTCGATCCAGGAGCCAGACCACGTGTGACAGCTTGTTGCTTTACGCGTTGGATTTCCCCACGAATGACATCCTTTACATTGTCTGGTCCCTGTAAAGCGAGAATTGCGTCGTACACCTGTAGTTGGTCAGTAAACGCCTCGTTCCTCCAGGCTTGGCAATTCGCGTCGCTTTCCAAAATGTACATCAGCCTAAGCCAGAGTTCAAAGGTATTCCTGGCGGATAGCGCCAACACCTCAATTGGTGTGTCAAGTCCAGCGCAACAGCCGAGTGAAAGCGCTCTCGCAGTTGCCATCAACAACGGGGCGGCAACGATTTCGGGGGGGACGATTTCAGGCGTTTTGTCGGGTCGTTTCGACGATAGACGAGAAGCAGCCCCGGCCAAAGACAGCGCAAGAATCTGAAGTGCTTGAAGTTCTGCTGGTCGGTCACCGACAATGATTGGATACTCTGACATTTCCCAAGCCCCTTAAGACTTCTTTCCCATGCGCAGGAATTGATCGGCCAATTCTTGGTGAAAACAGTTCATCCTGGTTTCGTGATTCCGGACCACGTGTTCTGAATTCATCGACACCGGCTACACAATCCGATCAAGCAGCCTTCGCGGCTTTCTTCTTCGCCTTGGGCAGCGGCGCGACTCTGGCGTTTAGGTTCTCTTTGGGGGTTTTCAACGCGGCCCAACGCTTGATCTGCGCTTGCCGGATGCGCTCCCGCGCCTCCACGCTCATCTTGCGTCGCTTCCTGGCCTTTTGAACCTTCGGAACAACAACTGAAGCCGCCTTCGCAGGCCGACCGGGTTTGCGCTTGGCGACAACGGCGCCCGATGCGCTCAATAGAGCCTTGGCCTGTTCGAGGGTCGCGATCTCGGCGTCGATTGCCACAAGAATATCTTTCACCATGGTGCGCCTGAGCACCTCCCCTCGAAGGATACACCAGCCACTCAAATTCAAGAGTTTATCGCCCACGGAGGAACCATGGCCAGAAACGCGGCGCGGTTGAAGATGGGCTTTTACCCGCTTCCCATAAGCGAGGCCATGCGGCTTCGCGCACTACTTGAGTTTACCGGTCCCGCGTCGGTCGTCGATCCCTGCGTCGGGCAAGGAACGGCGCTCGAAATCATCACAGAGGGCGCGGAGGTGCGCCGTTACGGCGTTGAACTCGATGCCGAACGGGCGGTCATTGCTCAATCGAAAGGTATCGAGACCATTCAGGGTAATGCCTTCGACGCCATCGCTAAACCAGAGTCCTTTTCACTGCTCTATCTGAATCCTCCCTACGATTCCGAAATCGGTCAGGTGGCGAACAACCGCATGGAGCGGCTGTTCCTCGATCACACCTATCACTGGCTCGCAATGAATGGCGTGCTGGCGATGGTCATTCCCTTCGAGCGGCTGATGGACTGCGCCGGCCTGCTGAGTTCGCATTTCACCGCGCTCAATGTCTTCCGCATGACCGACGAGGAATCCGTGCGCTTCCGGCAGATCGCCGTGCTCGGCGTGCGTTCGAACATACGCGGCTCGGCCATTGATGCGAATAAGCGCCTGTTGCAGCGCATTGGCCTCTATGGGAGCTATCAGGAGTTGCCAGCGTTGGCGCCCGATGCCTGCGAGCCGTATCGAGTCCCGACTTCGAGTGAAACGGCTCTCAGCTACCGTGGCCTGCCCTACGACCTGCTCGAAGACCTACTGACGCACTCCGGCGCGTGGAAGCAGGTAATGCCGTTTCTTGCTCCGCATGAAGACGTGGCCACCGGGCGGCCGATCACGCCTCTACATGGAGGCCATGTCGGGTTGCTCTGCACAGCGGGCCTGCTGAATGGCGTCTTCGGCCAGGGAGGCGCCCGGCACATTGCGCGATGGAGGTCGGTCAAGCACGTCACCACCTTCGTCGAGCACGACGAGGAAAACGAGATTGTCCATCACCGTGAGCGGTGGGCAAACGAACTGCGATTGGTATACGCCGATGGAAGAACGCTGAAATTGACTGAAACGCCGATCCGGCAGGAGGAACATGCCGATGCAGAATGCGCACCTGCGGCTCGGGCTGCTTGAGTATCACCGCATCACAGAGAAGACATCAGCCAGGATTCGGGTAAGGGTTGCCACCTATATAGGAGAGGATGAGCAGGCGCATCTCGTCGGCGTCTTCGGAAGCGACTCCGACATTGGCGCCATTACCGCGGCAGTTTACGAAAAGGCCAACTTCACGCTGACCTTTCCCGATGGTGCAATCGAGGAGATCACGCTTGGCGAACACGCCTCGTGCTATCGCAGTTCGGTGATCCTGCCTGGGAGAAAACACCCGGTGCGCCATCTGGTGGCCATCTCCGAGCAGTTGCACGCAAATGGCAGCGCAGGCCGGACAATCCTTTCCCGTAAGAGTCCAAATGAAGCCTGGGCATGGTTATCGACCTTTCTTGGCCTTCCTGCCGTGCCGTCATGGGCAGAGCACATCTGCGGGACTCTTGAAGCCGAAGGCCGCTTCCAGCCGCTTCATGGCATCGGTTGTGAGCCTGTGTTGGTTACAGCCACAGCCGATGAGATGCTCGCCTGGATCTCGTCTGCGCTGAAGTCCTGTGAGATCGCCTTCCCCGAAGAGAATGGGCCGATCAAGTGGCCGAAGCACACGTTGTTCGAGACGTTTCGCCAGATTCCGGAGAAGGACGAACAGTAGCTCCCAGCAGATTCGTCTTCTGAACAATTCCTGGCTTGATCCCACCCACAAGACCCGCCGTGAGGTTCATGCATGAGCCAAGAGAGCATCATCGATATTGCTTCGTACCTGCGTGCGCATGCCTCGGAGCTTTCAGATCGTATCCTCACTACCTTTCCGCCTCTGCAAAACACAACAGACCCAGTGGCGCCACGCATTGCGACCATGCTGCGCAAGGCGCTTCCGGCCCAGGCGCTTGCGATTACCGGAACAGCAAATTACCTGCGCAAAGCCAAAGCGGCGCGGATCGTAGCCGAGTGCGGGGCGGGCAAGACGTACATGGCGCTGGGCGCAATTCACGTTCTCGCCGATGGACGGCCCTCGACGACTCTGGTGATGTGCCCCTCGCACATTACGCACAAATGGGCGCGAGAGGTACTGGTGACCATACCGCGCGCCCGCGCCTTTCTGATCGAGGATCTGCGCAACGGAGGCGATCCGAGAAAAGCGCACGGCGTCTGCGAGGTCAAGCTGCGCAAGGGTCGAGTTGTCTATGAGGGGATGCGGCTGTCTTTGTCCGATCTGCGGCGGATGAGCCGCAAGGAGTGGCGCAGAAAGTGCCCGGCGCCGGCTTTCTTCATCACCGGCAAGGACAAGGGCAAGCTGGGCTACTTCTGGGAGCACGTCTTTCTCAAAGCGAAGTCGGGGCCGAACCTGGGCGGTGTCGTCAATCCCGACACTGGCGCTGCCATCCTCGATTCCGAACGGCAGAAGCTGACCTATCTCGATTTCGGAGACAAGGTGAAGCTCTCTGAGACGCTGACTCGGCCGCAGGACGGAACGACGCTGTACTCGGCTTTGTGGCAGGCCGACCGCAGCCGAATTCAGCGTATGGCGCCTATCGAATTCGCGGGACGCTATATGCGGCGCTGGTTTGATTTCGCCATCGCCGACGAGCTGCACCAGTTGGCAGGGGACACCGCGCAGGGCAACGGCTTGGGCGTGCTGGAACGCGCGGCCCGTAAATTGATCGCGCTGACCGGCACGCTGATGGGCGGCTACGCCGACGATCTCTTCAACATCTTCTACCGCATGGAACCGCACGCGATGGCAAGCGAGGGCTTTGCCTACGGCGGACAGGGGCGGCGCGACTTCCAGGAGCAGTACGGCGTGCTCGAAACCATCGAGAAGGTGCGCAAGGAGGACAACGCCTGCTCACGGTCCACGAAGAAGACAATTCAGGTAGTGCGGAAGCCGGGAGCATCGCCACTTCTGTTCGGCAAGTTCCTGATGAATACGACGGCCTTTCTCTCGCTCGAAGACATCGCGGACAACCTGCCGCGCTACGACGAGAGCGTGGTCTCGGTCGAGATGGACTCCGATCTTGCCAAAGCGTACGAGGAGTTGGAGGACGATATTCGATCGGCGATGCGCCAGCACCGCGGCAACAAGAGCCTGATGAGCATTCTGCTCAATACGCTGCTGCTCTACCCGGATCATCCCTATGGGTTCGATGCGATCTGGGCGCGAGCTTTCGATCCGCAGACTCGCGAATATGTACGGTTTCTCGCTGCCACGCCTGTAAATCTCTCCGAGGACCGGCTCTTTGCCAAAGAGCGTGCGCTCATTTCCGACGTAAGTGAGGAGTTGCGCCAGGGCCGGCGTTGCCAGATCTATGCCACCTACACCGGAGAGAAGGACGTCACTCTGCGCCTGGAGACGATTCTGCGCCAGGCCGGTTTCCGGGTTGTCGTGCTGCGCTCTTCCGTGCCCACGGAGAAACGCGAGGACTGGTACGAGCGGCAGTTGCAGGCGGGAGTCGAGGTCGTTGTCTGCCATCCGAAGCTGGTGGAAACGGGATTGGATCTGTTGGCTTTTCCGACGCTCTACTTCTACGAGACTGGCTACTCGCTGCACACGCTGCGTCAGGCGAGCCGGCGTTCGTGGCGGATTGGCCAGCGTCAACCAGTGCGCGTGAAGTTCGTCACCTACGCCGGGACAATGCAGGAGACCTGCCTGCGGCTAATGGGCAAAAAGATGCTCGTCGCGCTGATGCTGGAGGGCAAGTTTTCGGGCGAAGGGCTGATGGCGCTCGATGCCGACGAAGACCTGATGAGCGCGATGGCGCGCGAACTGGTTGAAAAGGCCGGTGTCGGGCAATCGGCGGATCTGGTCTGGCGGCAACTTGAGAAGGAGCGCGGACAACTCGTGCCTCAGCCTCCTCCACCAATCCAGCAGGAAAGCGATTCGCTGCTCGACCTGCCGGACTTCGTGGTTGCTAATCCGTCATCGAATCATGACGGCATCCATCTGCTCGAACCTGTCAGGACCGAAATCAAGAGCACACCCTGGCCGGCGGCGGCGGTTCCCGTGCAACTCAGCCTCTTCGGCTGAGATTGCGCGGAACTTCGAATCTCCCTTCTGTTTCACAACAAAGACGATCGAGGTGATCCTGTGACCAAAGAGAATCGCCCACCGCGAACCTTTGTCGAGTGGATGCTTCAGTTGCTTGAAGACCGATTCCCGTGGCTCGGGAAAGCGACCGACGAACAGATCAGCGGCGCCGATACCGTCGATCAATTGACCGACCTTCACCGGGAACTCAAGCGCAGGAGCAGAACCAATCAACGGAATAGTGGGAAAAGCAAGAACTAGCTTCCAATCCACTGACAGATCGAGTCCCCTCTGCATTTCGAAATCTCTCTTCCCGCGAGAAATAGGCAGAGATACTCTCCCACAAGGGAGAAGTAGCTCCAGCTACGCCGGCCAATGCCGGTTCGCAAACAAGGCAACGCTGAGGGCTGGCGCGAGCTGGCCCTTGGCGTCTTCGGAGGCATCTCATGCCGAAGGCTCCCTTTCTCCCCACCGAATTTACGGCGACCAAGTTCTCAACAGCGGCCGACAAAGCTGAGTTCGGAAATCACTTCCTACGCTTCATCGAGACCGAGTGGGCGCAGGCGTTATTCACCAAGGACTTCTATCATCGCCTGTCGATGTGCTTCGGGCACATTGCACACTGTGATCGCGCAACTTTCTATGAGACATGGTTCACGACGGACCATGACCGGTTGCGCTTCCTTGAGAAGGCGCTCAAATGGCCGTGCTGGGGCGATCCCGAGTACACCTTTTCTGATGTCGAGCGCGCAATCCAGCAGGAAGTACGCAAGCGTAACTTTCTGGCTCGCTATCAACTGCGTGCAGCCGAAGCGGAGCGCGCGAGCGAGATGGAGACGCTCAGGCGTCTAGAAAACAAATATCGTGTTCCTGCCAATCGAACGGACGATGCCAGCGCGACAACCCCTGCCTTGGCTACGGCTGAACCATCGTCGCCTGTGATCGAAAGAAGCCCAGTTCAAGCCAGCCTGTTCTGAAATCCCCAAACAATCCGTATCAACTATTTCTGCCCACCAGGGCAGACAAGGAGACGACCGATATGGCCACTCTGAAAGTGGAATCCCTGCCGCGCGAGTTCTTTTTCAACGGCACGCGCGTTCCAGACCCCGCACCGCAAATGACGGCCGAGGAAATCCGCGACCTGCTCACGCCGTCATATCCAGAAATCGCCACCGCCACATTGACCGGACCGGAAGATACCGGCAACGCGCTTCGCTACTCCTTCAGCCGCGCTATCGGCTCAAAGGGGTGAGCCGTGGCCCGGCGCTCAATGACGAGAGAAGAGCTGGCAGCTATGTTCATTGCAAAAGCCGCCGAGGCTCCTCCCGCTGCCAACCTGATTCTGGCGAGGCATCTCCAATGCAAGGAATCATGCGACCTATCGAGCGCCATCGCAGAGGCCACTCAACGCTATGCCGGAACAGACAGGACTCTGCTGCTGGCGCCGCCGGAACTGCTCCCTCCGCTGGCGTAATCACGTTGGCGCCCGCATTCAGCCAGGCACTCCCGTCCCTTGTTGGCGTTCGCGCCGACTACACCCACGAAACCAACCGGGAGTTGCTCTTCCAGTTGTGCGCCGCGCTGGTGCGCGAGGGACTGGGTGACCAGAATACCTGGATGCAGGCGGGTGGCAGGGCAATCCGGTTTGCGCAATCCGTCATTTCTGGTGGAATCGGCGACGAGCGCGACAAGCTTCTTACGCGCAACGTCGAGTATCATCTGCTGGTCACGGACGCGCTGGAGCGGTACGGCGATGGCGCGCAACTTGGCTCGGGAAGGCTTGCCGTGCTCATCGAGTGCGGAGGTTCGGGCTATCTGAAGATTGGCCCAGCGATCGAAGCAATGGAAGCGGAAGCCGAAGGGCTGGGAGCGGCATTCTACTGGACGTTGACTCACGCTCTCTACAAGGTCATGCGCCTCTATAACCATGACGACGCACTGATGTACGAAGAGCAAATGCACGAATACGCAGCCGAGGACGACGAAGAAAACCAGGGTCAGTATGAGTTCCCGGAGGTAGAGAAGGCTCTGCCCGAATGCATCCGGAGGACGCTGAAGCGCAATTTCCGCCAAGGCAAGGCGTGCGACCGGGATTTGCTGCAACTGCATCGCAATGGGCGCTTCAAGGACTGGATCGGCCGGTTGCGCCGCATAGAGCAACTCGCGAGGCTTCCGCTGAAGCAATCGAGGGAACACCTCGAAGAGGGTAATTACGATCAGCCGCCATTGCCGTGCCTTCTCGTTTGCTTCAAAGAGCAAGATGCCATCGTTGCCTGTTTCGACGAAGAGAGCCAGTCGATGCTCGAATGCTCGTCCGAGCCTGCGCTCTGCGCCATCTTCTCGCCAACCAATCCAGACCAAGTGCGCAATGCGCTGAGACTCGTTGAACGATTTGTTCGGCTCAATGCGGAGCTCTTTGCGCTCGTAGAAGAAATCCATGCCAGGGAGGCTCGCCATGCAGATTCATCTCTCGATCGGTCAGAATCACTGCTTCGAGCTGCGTGAGGCTCTGCTGGTCTACCGCGACCGTCAATCGAGTTTCATCACCAGGCATGACGTTCTGGTCCAAAAGAGCGGGCCACCCACGCTCGGTCCGGCGCAGCCCCTCACCCTCGCGTTCGTCGAATCTCTGATGCGTTCGCTCGGCGGCAGCGTCCAGGCCGAGGCATTGCCGGCGAACATTCTTGCCAAAGCGGATCGCATGATCGTCTGGTGGACTCCGGCGCGACGCCGGCAGATGTTCTACGAGAACGCCGAAGGCAAGATGGCTGATCTCAACGGTGACATCTTCCCTCAGCCACCTTTGGTCTGGAGGGTTTCGAACGGCGAGTTGAGCATCCGAGCGCTTTCCGTAAACAGACGGCCCCAAGCCACGACGACTCTTGACGTGGCTCCTTTCTGGAATCTCTCGGACGACGGCCGTGTCTGCACCGGCACCATGCGTCGGCCAGACAGCGCAACGGTCGCGGCGATCCCGGCCTGGGAGCGCGGCTTTTACGAGAGCGCCTTCACGCACGCAAACGTCGGCCGCCTCACGCGCCATGAGGGCGGATTCGAGAGCCTTTGGGAATCGCTCAAGGGCAAGCGGAGGCGCTTTTCCACAGAAACATTGATTCAGTTGCCGCAGACACTCGAGCAATTCGTGCGCGGAGAGCAGGGCTATCATGCGCATTGAACATCTGCTCTCTCTTCGCGCCGATGCGCGCAGACCGATTCGTGTTCTCGTCATCGGCGCAGGCGGTACGGGAAGCGCCATCACGATGGGGTTGCCGTATCTCGATCAGGCGCTGCGCGTCTGGGGACGGTTTGCCGGACTTGAAGTTCTCCTGATGGACGCCGATACGGTCTTCGAAACCAACTGCATCCGCCAGCCGTTTTCGGTCTCCGACATCGGGCTGAGCAAGGCGACAGTGCTCGTCAATCGCATCAACCTCTTCTGGGGAACAAACTGGAAGGCCGAGCCGAGAAACTTCGACGAGCGGACCTTCGAGAGAATTCAGGACACCTCGATCGATTTCCTCATCGGCTGCGTGGACAGCCGCGCAGCGCGTAGCATCATCGCGCGTTCACTTGTGAAGTCAAATAACCGCACCGCCTATTGGCTCGATCTTGGCAACAGCGCGGCGAGCGGACAGTTCGTGCTCGGTCAGCCGTGGAATGCGCGCAACAGGCGTTCGGCGGAAAGGCTGCGCACGGTGAACGAGTTGTACCCGGAGATCATCGACTCCGATGCCGGTGAAGATCCGCTCCCGAGTTGCTCGGCTGTCGAGGCTCTCGAACGGCAGGAGCCATTTATCAATCAAACGCTCGCCATGAGCGCGCTGGCAATGCTTGCGCGCCTCTTGCGCTACGGGAAGATCGCCCATCATGGCGGCTTCTTCAATGCCGCGACGGGCAAGATGACGGCACTGCCTGTCGATCATGAACTCTGGCGGAAGACCCGCCTTCGCAACCGGAAGATGCAAGCAAAACTGCCGACTCGATGAATCCCACTGGGAAAACGACGACTTTCACCCGATACAAGGAGGAGTTCTCATGTTCAAAGAGCTTGTTCCCATCCTGCGCAATCGCGCCGTGCTCATGACGGCGACTGCGCTCGACGACGATCAGATTCGCGTCAATGTCGTTCCCAAGAAGGTGAAGGACGGTGATCACGACGCCCTCACCACGCCGTTGAGCGTCACCGGGACGGCCGATGAACTGGACGCGCAACTCGCGGCCACCCTGGTTGGCTATGTGGCGTCGCATCTTCAGATGAAGAATGCTCTCGAAAAGGCAAAGAACGAGATGGACGCAGCCACCAAGACTGCACAAGCCGAGGCCCGCGCCAAATCGAAGACGCCAACCAGCAAGACGCCAGTGAAAGTCGAACCCGCACCGGCCGCTGTTGCCGCTCAGTCACCCGAACCAGCAAAACCAGTTCCCGCCAAGCCCGCTTCGCTCTTCGACGTTCCCGCGCCTTTCGACGACGAAGACGATCCCACCAGCGACGAAGGCTATACCAGCGAACCCGAAGAGAGCGAAGAAATGGATGAGGCTGCCTAATTGCGGGCCACAGCTTTAGCCCTAGCGTTTGTCCGAAGTCGGTAGCAGATCGCTGAACAGTCTCCGACTTGGCGAAAGGAGTGTTCTTCTCTGGTCGAAGTTTCCGCAGCCGATTTTTGGTTAGAAGGTCGCACCTGGCTTCCTCCCCGGTCCCCAACTGCGAGTAAAAGATGTCTTTGCACTTGACGGCGAGGGACCGGGGGCACCCTCAGTGGGGTATCAAATCGTCATCGGGGCAGCAGCTACCCGCCGCTTTCGCAATCAGTTGCGACCAATAGGGATTACCGGCAGGCACAAAATTGGGCACAGATTCCGCTTGGGCCTTCTGTTATTTCTTCCATCCCCATGCCTGCGTGCCGGTGTAACTCCAAGTCTCTCCATCCGCAAGCGTTCTAGGCTTGTATTTGCATACCTGATAAGACTCACCGGTATTCACGAGACCATAGCTACTCGTCAGTGTTGTCCCTGCTGGTCCGGACGCCGAATATGATAAATCAAACGGGTTATCTGATAATTCCTTCACCTCGTTACCCGCTTTGTCCTTCACCGTCACTGCAATGGCTATCGTCTTCACGACGTAGCTGGAGAAATTTGAGGCATCGAAACACACCTCTGCGCCTGGATAGCTTGATTTCCAAACTCCATTGCTTAGCGTGATCTTCGAATCCTCGCCTTCCGGAAGCTGCATTGCATTGTGATCGAACGCTATTGGCACCCATCCGCCATTTGCTAACCGATCTGTCCTGCCGCTCTTTTCATCAATACGAATCTCTGAATTCCCTTGGGTGAGGTACCTGTAACTCGGACCAAACGTGTCCCGGTCAAGAGCAATCCCTACCACTCCCGCAAGCACAAGTGAGGAAGTCAATACTACCGCATGTACTAACATAGGAAGAGGCCACCGGAAAGCGCAAAGGGTGGCAAGCCCTCCAAATATTATGGCTGCAATTAGAAATATTGGGATAAAACCCTGCATGACACCCAATATCAAACAAAGTGCAGAGAAGACAGCCAGCACAATAGAGCCAGAGTTTGCGTATTTCTGCTGGCTTGAATCACCTACAACCTTACTTGACGAATTAGGCTGGGCTTCAGAATTGGAATCACGCGACGCAATCGCGATGTCTTGCGGACCTGCTTCTTGGGCTTCCGCTGATTCAGGGTCAATTGCCGAGATCGGACCGGAGACTTCGTTTACCGTTGGAACATTGTCCAATGCTTCCGCGCCCGCTGTGCCTTCTCTATTAGAAACGCCAACGGACGTTTCCTCTGCCCGCCAGCCATGTACGGGGTCTTCCTTCAGTGCGGGCGCGCCGCACTGAAGGCAGAAATTCGAAGTTGATGGAAATGCCGCCCCGCATTTGGAGCAATACATCGTCGCGCTCCTTTCAGCCTTTATGAAGCTCACAAACCCTTATTTCCATCAGAAACGGGCTGAGGCAAACTCTGCCGCTTCGCAAAAAAGCCCGCCCAACCTTCCATTAGCTGATTGAAAACGAAGTCGCGCTTCTCGCCCTCGGAAATCAGGTTGTAAAGTTTCTGTGCGACATCGGCAGCGTTTCTGAGGTATTTAACATCTTTTGCTGCGAGAATGCCGGGCAAATTCTGTTCGGTCATTGGCCGAAACTTCTTCAGGTTTGAACAGATCGTCCTGCTTCCATCGGCTGCTTGCGTGTACAAGGTCGCTCGGGCAGGGTCGAGCTTCGCGAGACGTTCATCGACATCGATAAGCGCATACTGTTCCCGAATCTCATCGTCTGCTGCTTTGAAGGCTGCGTCGTAGTATTCACGGATTTGCTGGCGCAAGTCGTTACGCGCCAGATTCACTTCCTGGCGGTGCTCTAACCACATCCGGAGCAGTCCACCGATGACCTCTCCGATTGCCTGACCGGCAGCGAAAGAAGCATTGAATTGTTGTTGACCGTTATTGACGTACTGCTGAAGCGTCCCTTTTTCAGCGCATCGCTCAGTGCCGCCATAGCTGTAACATGCCGAGGAGTCGCGATATGTCCAAGTAACGGAGGGTGCAGTGGTCAGCGTGTGTGCGTTGCCGTACGAATCGTAACTGCCCGTCGTTATGCTTCCGTCGCTGTTCGAAAGAAAAATATTCCCGTTGCGAATGGTGCCTGTTGTGATTCCTTTTAAATCGCTTAGAAAGACATTGCCATCTCGGACGGTTCCAAAAGTGACTTCGCCTTTATCGGTCGAAAGGAAGACATTTCCGCCGCGAATTGTTCCCGAAGTTGTATGCCCGCTTGAGTCATGGAAGAACACATTTCCATTGTTGACGGTTCCAAATGCCGTGTTCCCGTTCGAATCGAGTATCGTCACGGAGGTGCTTTGTGCAACCAAGACTCCTGACATGAGCGAAGCTGCCAATGTCAGCAATGTTGCAATATGACGCTGATGGAGGCTCATTTGAACTTCCTTCCCCTAGCCACAGATAACCCGCGTCCCTCGAAGTTGGGGACCGGGTGGACAAGAAAGTGTTAGTTGAAACCATACTACTCCCCGCAAACGCCGTTCACTCAAATCATCCGATCAACCGGCATCAATGAGCACAACATCACCATTATAATCAGCGGCTTGCGCGTTCTGAACTGCTAGTTGCCTGCGATCGGTGACTTCCTCAAATCTTGTAGGTTGACGCAATTCGTGACATAAGGCGCGCTGATTCTAAAGGCAAAACCCGCAGTCCGTGACGCAATTGTTGACATTTCGTGACGCAATTAGTGGCACGATCCTACATTCGTGACGCAATTGATGGCATAAACCTACTGTCTCAAGAATCCGCTGTGTATGGAAGTCGTAGAAAGCAATAGTAAGGGCGTGTTCGAGCATGAATCTATGTCATGAATTGCGTCAAGGAATGTCATCAATTGCGTCAACCTACAAATCTCCTCTGAAATATCCGAAAGGCTCAAATCCATGAAACCATCGAAGCTTTACGAGGCGCTTCATGCGCTGATCGGTGAACGTGTGCCATTGCACATCTGGGGTGCGTGCGGCGTGGGCAAGTCGCAGATCGTCGCCCAGGTGGCGCGCGATCTCGGAATCCAGTTCCTTGACGTACGTGCCGTGCAACTCGACCCTGTCGATCTGCGCGGACTGCCCCGGATCAAAGCGGACCAGACCGAGTGGGTTCCGCCCAAATTCCTGCCCACTGACGGCAAAGGCATTCTGTTTCTCGACGAGTTGACCTCGGCACCGCAGATGACGCAGGCCGGCTGCTACCAGCTCGTCCTCGACCGCAAACTGGGCGAATACGTGCTCCCCGATGGGTGGGTCGTCATCGCCGCCGGCAATCCGGCATCGGAGCGTGGCGTGCACTTTGCGATGCCGCGGCCTCTGCGCAACCGGTTTGTCCATCTCGAACTCGAAGCCGACCTGAGCGACTGGTGCAGGTGGGCCGTGAGCGCTGGCGTGAGGCCGGAGATCATCGCCTTTCTGCGCTTCAAGCCGGACCTGCTGCACGCGGCCGACACAACCTCGGACGCCAATGCCTGGCCCACTCCGCGCTCCTGGGAGATGGCCTCGCATGTCCTCACGGGTGTTGCGCGCAGGCAGAACACAGCTTTTCTAACCGGCGCTGGAGAGTTCGAGGCGCAATTGCTCGACGGAACCGTGGGGCAGGCGGCATCGGCGGAACTGCTGGCCTTTCTGCGCCTCTTCCGCCAGTTGCCATCGATCGACGAGATCCTGCTCAATCCTGAGTCTGCGCCGCTGCCGACGGAGCCATCGGCACAGATCGCCATCTCCACGGCGCTGGGCCGGGTGATGAGCGATAGCTCCATCGCGCGCGGCCTCAAGTATCTCGACCGGATGCCCGCCGAGATGCGCGTGATGGCCATGCGCGACGCGGCGGCGCGGGATCGCGCCATCACCCACACGCCGGAGTTCATCCGCTTCGGCATCGAGCACCAGGGAGTTGTCCAATGATTCAAGAACGCGCCATGCTCGCCGCCGTCCACATCAGCATCTGGACGGCCGTCAAACACGACCGCGGCGTCAGCCGCGACGTGGCTGAAAGGAACGGCGCTCCGATGAGCGCCGGCCGCTACAACAAGCAACTGCTACGCGGGGCCGACAAACTCGACGAATTGCGTACGCTCGCCGGTCAGGTTCGCCAGTACTTCTACAAGATCACGCTCCCCTGGACAGACGAGGGCTACCGGCTGCTACCGGCGAATCTCTACTTCGATCTGACCGCGCGGATGCGGGAGTTCGAGGCCAGCTTCGAGCAGGGCGTTGAGGCGTTTCTTACCGTCTATCCGCAGTACATCGAGCAGGTGCGGCCCGAACTGAATGGACTCTTCCGTGAGGAGGACTATCCGAAGGCCGAGAAGTTGCGCCGCAAGTTCGGCGTGAAGCTCGAAGTCCTGCCCATTCCCACCGGCAACGACTTCCGCGTGCAGATGTCGGCCGAGGAGCAGGCGCGCGTCGCCCGCGAGATCGACTCGAATGTTCGGCAGTCGCTGGTGCGCGGGACCGAGGATCTTTGGAGCCGGCTGCGCGATGTGGTCTCGCACATGGTGGACCGGCTGAATGAGCCGGAATCGCGCTTTCACGCGACGCTGGTGACAAATATCTTCGACCTGGTGGAACTGCTGCCCAAGCTGAATGTCGCGGGCGATCCAGAGTTGAACCGTTTTGCTGAGGAGGCCCGCCAGAAGCTCTGCACCTACACTGCGCACGATCTCAAGAAGCATGAGCTGCTGCGCGTGGCGACGGCGGTCGATGCCGCAGGAATTGTCTCTCGCATGGATGAGGCGATCCGCAATCGCGAAGCCGAACAGGCTGAGCAGACCATCGCTTCGGTCCAAGGCATCTTCGATCGCATGTCGGCGTATATGGAGGCGCCCGCTGCGGCATGAAACGCGATGTGACCGCAACCATAAACTGGCCGGAATGGCCAGTTTATGGTTGCAGATCAGTTCGGCCAGTCTGCGTCTCCGAAAAAGAGCGGAAACCAGCGCAACGCTCGTTGCGGTAGGGGGCAGTGACGCTACTTCTTCTGAGCCTTACATATCTGAAGATCAGCCCCGCGTGCGACTAGGCCGTCGCGCCACTCAGCGCGGTCGCAGGCATCAGCGAGTGCGCGATCCAATTCTTTCTTGTCTGCTCCATCGGCGATGAGTTTATCTACGATCGGGAAGATGTCTTCGACAGGCGGTGAAGTCCAAACAACTACCGCAAGCGCGGAGTGGCCATCATGATCGACGGCATGGATGTCGTGCGGGCGGGAAAGAGCATCGTCGATCATAGACCACACACCTGACTCGACAGCGCGCATGAGGAACGTCTGGTCGGCCGGCTTTTGGTCCGCGTTGTATGTATCTTGAAATGAAGCCTGCGGATCGGCACCTGCCGCTATGAGCATCCGAACAATCTCAACTTGACCTTCAGAGGCTGCCTTGCCGAGTGCTCTCTGGAGATCTGGCTTGTTTGCTCGTACACTAGGGTTTTCGAGAAGTGCAGCCATAACTTCCTTTCCCGATGTAGAACCATCGCTATATCTTGCAACGTCATCGAGTAATGAACCCGACGGAGTCCACATTTCGATCTCGCCTTTCGGCTTACTTTCTCCCGTTATTGGTACGCCTGCTGAAAGCAACTCACGGACAGCATCCGCTTTTCCGTAAATCACTGCTCGATGCAGGATCTTGTTCGCTTGGTTTGAAGATGGAAGTATGCCAGCATCTTTCATGGCTTCGAGAGTTTGAGAACTAGCTGTCACCCAACGAGCAGAGTCCGTGGTCTGATCTACTGCTTCCTCGAGTTCGGTGACTGCCGTGGGCATGCCGACCCACTCGCCAACGTAGTCGGTGATGATCTTCTTCCTTGTTCCGACTACTACTTCCAGACAATAGGTTGGGTTGTCGGTCACGCCAGCACGATATTCGTCTTTAAGCGAGAAGAAGTTTGCCTTGCGGAATTTCTCAAGTAGCTGGCGAGCAACTTCGGGATCGACGTGCGCTGTGTGTTCTCCTTCAATCGAAACGTACCAGCTACCTTTGTACGAAATCGTGCCATCTCCGCGAACCGTTACCATGTAGCCCGAACAGGAACCATAGCACCCCGAACGAGACAAGCGAATTGAGAAATTAGTGGATGGACCTGGCTCAGGAAAAGGCGAAGTGACCTTCTGCGATGTGAGGAAACTGGAGTCCTCGCGGGAAAGGAGCTCGACTGTATCTTGTGCCCAAGCTTCCACGGGATTCCCGTTGTGAAAGAAAGGGGTGTATTTCACCTTCCGTATGGCTTCGATGAGTTCACTCGGAGCGTAGTGAGGGGTCAAGTAGTCCTCAGTCTCGATTTCCTTGACTTCGAGGACACGTCCAGCAGTATCGAGATGGAGCCAAAAATTGGCGTTGGCTGGCATCCCGTGATCAGAGGTAATGCGCAGGCTTGGAATGGAACTGCGATGGGTAGCAGTTTCCCGTAGACCAGCCACCAGGACTCCGGCCGGGGGATGAAACGCGACATTGTGAGGACGTTGGGAATCCGAAAGGGGAACAAGCAAGAGGCCAACAGCGACGAGCATCGCGAAACTGCGGAAGGCGTGCATATCGTTTTAGACACCTCCAGCTCAGGAATTGTTCCGAATTGTGGTACAGAACAGCCCGCAATTGCATTTGTTGGTAAATAATCGGCCATTCAGGCCGCTACCTAATGTTCGCCGTCTCTCTCACAATCACCACATGCGGGCCCCTGAGCGACAGCTTTCCCTTGACTATAAAAGTAGATGCTCGCTGTGGCGTCAGAATCTCTCCGATTGCATGATACGTACACGAAGAAGGAGACCGCATCGATAATCGGATTTTTCCTGAGCTTCCGAAACAGACTCACGGCCAACTCATGATTGGAGGTTCGGCCAATTTATGCCTGTAGTGACACATGAAATTCCTGCAGCCGAGCGCATCCGGAAAGCGCGCACGGCGCTTCTGCTCGATCATCCTTTCTTCGGCTCGCTCTTGTTCCGGCTGAAGGGCGAGGAGTGCCGCTCGATTCCGACCATGGCGACCAACGGCGTGGTTCTCCGCTACAACCCTGTGTTCGTCGATACGCTGAATGCGGCGACGCTGGCCGGGGTGCTGGCTCACGAGGTCATGCATCCCGCGCTCAAGCATCACACCCGGCGGGCCAAGCGCGACCCCAGGCGCTGGAACGAGGCCTGCGATTATGCGATCAACCCGCTGTTGCTCGATGCCGGTCTCAGCCTGCCGGACGACGTGCTCGTTGATCCACGCTTTCGCGGGATGAGCGCCGAGCAGATATACAACCTGCGCGAGGCCGAAGCGCAACCACAGTCCGATGACCAAAGCGAATCGGAGCAGGATACAGACTCTGAATCGAACGATTCGGCAGGTGACGAGAATGATAGCGGTACACCTTCCGTTCCGGAGAGCCAGGGCGGCATCGGCCAGGTGATCGACGCACCGGAAACCGACGACGATATGGCAAGCAGCGAGGAACAGGAGCGCGATTGGGAGATCGCCGTCAATCAGGCTGTGACCGTCGCTCAGCAGGCCGGCAAAGTTCCCGCCGGCCTCAAGCGAACTCTTGAAGGTGCGGCAGAAGCCCAGGTTGATTGGCGGGAACTGTTGCGCCGTCTCTGGTCCGAAACCATCCCGGCTGATTCGAGCTGGATGCGACCCAACCGCCGCCACATCTGGTCCGGTCTCTATCTCCCCGGCGTTGTGCGCGAAGGCGCTGGCGAAATCGCAATCGCCGTCGATTGCTCGGGTTCGGTCAATGCGCGGCAGCTGCGGCTCTTTGAGGCGGAAATCCGTTCCATCCTGGAAGGCCAGCGGCCCGACCGAGTGCACGTTCTCTACTTCGACGCCGAGGTTCAGAAGGTTGATACCTACACGGCCGGCGAGATGCTTCACCTCGATCCAGTCGGTGGCGGCGGCACAGAGTTCGGTCCTTGCTTCGACTGGCTCAATGAGCACGGAATCCAACCACAGACAATGGTCTTTCTGACCGATCTCTATGGGAGTTTCCCTGAGTCCGCCCCAGATTATCCCGTAATCTGGGCCTCGACCGGCAGTCGCCAAGCGCCCTTTGGCAGCGTCATTCCCATGCACGCGGCGTAGCCAATGCCTGGCTCATTGGTAGTAACGCGCTACGGAGCATCCCCATGAACAAGCAATTCTTCATCTTTACCGATGGCTCGGCCATCAGCAACCCTGGTCCTGCTGGCTGGGCAGCTATCGTGATCCACGGGACAAGACGGCAGGAGATCGCCGGATCGGTTCCGTGGTCGACCGTCTCTGAAATGGAACTCCGCGCCGCAGTCGAGGCATTGCGCCTGACGCCATCCGGCGCCCGAATTGAGTTGCGCTCGGACTCGGAACTGCTGATCAACGGTATGCGCTTCCGCGTCTTCCGCTGGAGACGTTACGGATGGCGCAACAGCCGTGGCTTTGACCTGCAACACCAGGAACTGTGGCGCGAGTTGCTCCTGCTGAATGCGGATCGAACTATTCGTTGGCTATGGGTGAAAGGGCACAGCGGCCATCCGATCCAATCCCGTGCCGATGCGATTGCCTACCAAGCCGCCAGAGCAGTTGCCGCTCAGGAACGAATTGCCGCCTGATGCTTCTTGTAAACAACAACTCCAGTGAGGAAGAGAACCATGTCAACGATTGCAGCAACGAATTCGCTTTTTGAGATCGACGCGGAACTGGACAGCCTCCTCGATGAGATCGCGGAGCAGGCCGAGCAGAAGGGAGAACCTTCAGAAGAACTCGTCGCCCGCTTCCAACAATTCTGCTCGGCCCACGGCGAGAAGGTGGACCAGATCGGGCGTTTCCTGCGCCGGATGGAGGCACGTGAGCAGTTTTGCCGCGGCGGGGCTGCCCGGCTTAGTGACCGGGCCCGCGCCGCCGCCGGCAAAGTGGAGCGAACCAGAAACATGGTCCTCTACTACCTGATGAGCCGCGATCTCAAAGCGATCGAGGGACGCGAGTTCACCCTGCGCGCCCAGAAGAACAGCCAGGACTCGGTTCGGATCACCGATGAGGCTGCGCTACCAGTCGCTTTTCGCCGGATCGACGCTCGTATTGGCGGCGTGCTCTGGGAAACCGTTCTGGCAAATCTCCCCGACGAACTCGGCAGAATGCTTGAGAGCGCTGTGGAAGAGTCAAGGCCAGACACGGACACGATCAAGGCGGCCATCCAGCACGAGGAACAGGTTCCAGGGGCGGAGCTGAGGCGGGGCTGGCACCTGAGAATCAAGTAGCAGTGGCCGTGCCCCTGAGAAGATTCAATTCTCAGACGCTGGGAGTAGCGAGATGGCACTGAGTCACCGATCAAGGACACCTTGCTCAAACCCCTTAAAACCTGATCTCGACGATACCCGGTTTGCCCGTTGTGTGCCCGACTGCGGGCCACCCCCGGGCTCTCAGGGAAACAGTAGGAGCTGAACCCCCGTCAGTCTCCTCTTGCCTAATCAACCAGCAAGACTAACCCTAGGCAGCGGCCACGCGTGCCACACGCTTCCCGCTTCTTCTTTTGGAGGCAATATCGTTCGAAAAATTGGCCAGATCATCCGCCGCGATCGCAGCACATGGCAGGTCTGCATCTAGGTCGGCCGCGATCCGGAAAACCGCAGTCCGGCCAATCCACTACAATAACCACGACAGGGCGGAGCGGCCAGCGGCAAGGAGCGGGCGCGGCAGTGGGCCAGGAGCCTTGCCAGCGAACTCCACGAGGTCGATGCAACTGGCGCGGTTACTCTCTGTCAAATCTCCGCAAAATGAACGCGAGCGACTCCAGACCGCCAAGTGGCGGCAACTGGAGGCCCGTGCAAGTGGTCCGGCTGAAAAACTCCTTGCCGACCAGGTACTGGCCGAGAGGCACGAGAATTAGAATGTGTACTGACCAACATGAGCCTGTGCGCCGCGCACCAAACGAAGAAGACAGGAACCAATGGCAAAGCTAACCGAGCAGAACAGGCAAATCAGCAACGACATCACAGCAACGAATTCACGCATGAGCCTAACCAAGTCAAAGCAACGGATCGCCGACCATGGGGAAGTATTCACCCCGGCATGGATGGTGGAGGCAATGCTTGACCTCGTCAAGGAGGAAAGCGAGCGTATCGACTCGCGCTTCTTGGAACCCGCCTGCGGGAGCGGCAATTTTCTGGTCCGAGTTCTACAGCGGAAGCTGGCAGCTGTGGAACTCAAATTTGGAAGGTCCGACTTTGAGAAGAGGCAATACGCGCTTCTCGGCCTCATGTGCACCTACGGAATCGAACTCTTGCCGGACAATATCGCGGAGTGCCGCGCCAATATGCTGGAGGTTTTCGCCGAGTACCTGAATTTGGATGAGGAAGATGATCTCTATCGGGCCGCTTTCTATGTCCTGTCGGAGAACCTCGTACATGGCGACGCGCTGACGATGCGCACGCATGATGGCCAGCCCATCACCTTTGCCGAATGGGGCTACCTTGGCAAGGGCAAGTTCCAGCGGCGCGACTTCCGCCTTGAGGTCCTTACGCAAATGTCGTCTTTCAGCCAAGAAGGGTCGCTCTTCGCCCACCTCGGCAAGCATGAGATCTTCACCCCGTTACGGGTATATCAGCCAATGACAGCGCGGGCGCTTGCTTGCTGGCCGTTGGACGATGGCTTGCGGGAGGCCATATGAATAATCAGGCGAGCTTTACGCTTCGCGGGCGCAACCCCGATGTTTTGACCTGCATAGCCAATCTTTCCAATGACGAGGTGTTCACGCCGCCTGAGTTTGCCAACCGTATGCTGGACACCCTTGCCGAAGCCTGGGCGGCGGCGAACAACGGGGCGAACATCTGGGCGGACGGTTCGGTTAGGTTTCTCGATCCGTTCACGAAGTCGGGCGTATTCCTGCGCGAGATCGCCAGCCGCCTCACCAAGGGGCTGGCAGCCGAGATTCCTGACCTTCAAGAGCGCGTTGATCACATCCTCACCAAGCAGGTGTTTGGCATTGGCATCACTTATCTCACCAGCCTCCTGGCGCGGCGAAGCTTGTATTGCTCAAAGCACGCTGATGGCCCGCACTCCATCGCCAAAGACTTCGCCGACGATGCGGGCAACATTTGGTTCGAGCGGATGGAGCACACATGGGAAGACGGCAAGTGCAAGTTTTGCCGGGTGGGCCAGAAGACTTTCGACCGTGGCGAAGAGCTTGAAACACACGCCTACGCGTTCATTCATACAGACGATATCAAGACTCGACTAGCCCAGTTGTTTGGAGGCGACATGCAGTTTGACGTGATTATCGGCAACCCGCCCTATCAAATGAAGGGCGGTGCAGGTGGTTCCAGTGACTCCTCGATCTACCATCTTTTCGTAGAGCAGGCGCTGAGGCTCGATCCGCGCTTTCTGACTATGGTGATCCCGTCCCGGTGGCTGGCTGGCGGGCGAGGTATGGAGGAGTTTCGCAAGACGATGCTGACAGGCAAGCACATCAGTCATTTTGTTGACTATACCAAGATGTCAACGGCATTCCCTGGTGTCGATTTTGAGGGTGGCGTCGGTTACTTTTTGTGGGGCAAGGACCACCAAGGCGATTGCGAGTACACTCTCTACCAGGCCGAAGAGCTTCAGCCAGTCGTTATTAGAGACTTGGGAAGCCACGACATCTTCGTTCGAGACGAACGTTCGTTGGCAATCCTCAATAAGATTCGTGCCAAGTCCGGAAAAACAATGGACAGCATCGTCAGCTCCGACACGCCGTTCGGATTGCCGACGAACATAGTCGAATGGAAGGACAAGTCGTTTAGGAATTCTGTTGCTCTTTATCTAACTGATCGAGGAAAGCGAACCGTGGGATTCATACTCCGGTCGAGTGTTCGTAAGAACACACATCTGATTGACGACTGGAAAGTCCTTCTGCCCGAGGCATACGGCGAACGCGGCGCTATCCCCGCGATGGTATTGGGTCCGACTATTGTTGCGCCGCCTGAGTCCGTCTGCACACAGACATATCTTGTCGCCGGTCCGTTCAAGAATCAACGTCAAGCGAAGAGCGTGCAGTCTTATATCTCAACACGATTGTTCAGGTTCCTTGTATCCCTGCGCAAGATAACGCAGCACGCATTGCGTTCGACCTACTCGTGGGTTCCACAGCAATCGTGGGACAGGACTTGGACAGACGAGATGCTGTATGAAAAATACGGCATTAACAAAAAAGAAATCGCATTCATCAATAGCATGATCCGGCCTATGGGAGAGGACGATGAGTAAAACCATCGAGGAGATCCTCACGCCGAAGCCGGTGGCTCGGCCTCGCATCTACGCCTATTCGATTGACGACAAGGCGCACAAGGGTCTTCTTAAGGTCGGGCAGACCACGCGCAACGTGAAGCAGCGCGTCGCCGAGCAACTCAAGACTGCCGCTATCAAAAACTACAAGATCGAACTGAACGAGTCCGCCGAGCGCGACGACGGGACCATCTTCAGCGATCACGATGTGCGCGCAGCGCTCGTCAGGAAGAAGTTCGAGAACGCAGAACTGGAGTGGATGCACTGCTCGGTCCGGGAGCTTAAGACCGTGCTCACCGAACTTCGGACAGGGCAGAAGTTCACAGGCACTCACCACCAGACATTTTCGATGCGACGCGAGCAGGTTGAGGCGGTCGATAAGACATTCGAATATTTTCAGTCCATCTGGTCGGAGGATGGGGAAAAAGTGCCGCGATTCCTGTGGAATGCCAAGATGCGCTTCGGCAAGACCTTCACCACCTATCAGCTTGCGAAGAAGCTGGGCGCAAAGCGGGTGCTCGTGCTGACTTTCAAGCCTGCCGTGGAGGACGCGTGGCAGACGGACCTTGAAAATCATGTGGACTTCGAAGGCTGGCAGTACCTATCGAAATCCTCCGGCGGCGACCCGACGCAGATCGACCGCAAAAAGCCTGTGGTCTATTTTGGCTCCTTCCAGGATTTGCTAGGCCGCGACGCGGCGGGGAACATTAAGTCCAATAACGAATGGCTCCATGAGGTGAATTGGGATCTCGTAGCCTTCGACGAGTACCACTTCGGTGCCTGGCGGGAAACCGCTAAGGAACTGTTCGAGGGCGAGGACGAGACGGTTGCCAAGAAGGAAGCCAAGCTCGAATACGCCGCCGGTCTAGAGGATGTGAACGAAGACCTTACCGTGCTCTCGGAGAAGGAAGTAGAATTCCTCCCCATCACGACCAAGGCATATCTCTATCTTTCCGGCACACCGTTTAAGGCGCTGGCCACAGGCGAGTTCATCGAAGAACAAATCTTCAACTGGACCTACACGGACGAACAGCGCGCCAAGGAAGATTTCGCCGCCGAGAACAGCGGCAAGTGGAACCCTTATGGTGCGCTGCCACAGATGCGTCTGCTTACTTATCAGATGCCGGACGAACTGCTGACGGTCGCGAGCGCCGGAGAGTTCGACGAGTTCGACCTCAATGAGTTCTTTGCAGCTATGGGCACAGGAAAGGGCGCGCAGTTCAAGCACAGAACCGACGTACAAAAATGGCTGGATATTATCCGGGGCCAGTACGCGCCGAAGATTGTTGAGGGCCTGAAGTCGGAAAAGCCCCCGTTCCCATATTCCGACGTGCGATTGCTGCCCTACCTGCAGCACTCATTCTGGTTTCTGCCCAATGTCGCCGCCTGCCATGCGATGGCGAACCTGCTTGCTCAAAAGCATAATGTTTTCTGGCATGAGTTCAAGTGTGTTGTGGCTGCCGGGGCGTCGGCGGGGATCGGACTTGATGCTCTCCCTCCGGTGCGCAAGGCGATTGGGGGCGGTTTCGAATCCAAGACGATTACGCTGTCATGCGGAAAGCTCACCACGGGCGTGACCGTGCCGCAATGGTCTTCGATCTTGATGCTGCGCAATCTGAAAAGCCCTGAAACGTATTTTCAAGCAGCCTTCCGCGTGCAGTCTCCGTGGTCTATTAAGAACCCGAACGGTGACGACCCGAATGAGGAAGAAATCCTCAAGCCTGCTTGCTTCGTATTCGACTTTGCCCCTACGCGCGCGCTTCGTCAACTCTCCGAATACGGCATCGGACTCTCACCCAACGAGTCTAATCCGGAAAACGCCGTCAAGGATCTCGTGTCGTTCCTGCCGGTATTAGCCTACGACGGCGCGAACATGACTCAGATCGATGCTGGCGGCATTCTGGACATCGCCATGGCTGGCACCTCGGCAACGCTGCTGGCGCGCAAATGGGAGAGCGCACTGCTGGTGAACGTGGACAACGACACGCTGCGCCGAATCCTTGATAACCCGCAGGCAATGGCCGCCGTGGAACGTATTGAGGGCTGGCGTGCGCTGGGCGACAACATTATCGAGACCATCATCAACAAGAGCGAGAAAGTCAAGGACCTCAAAAACAAGGCCAAGGTTAAGGACCTGACCGAGAAACAGAAGACGCAGCTCACTGACGAGGAGAAGGAATACAAGTCCAAGCGCAAGCTGGTGCAAGAAAAGCTGATTAAGTTCGCGACACGCATCCCTGCGTTCATGTACCTGACCGATTTTCGCGAGAACACGCTACAAGACGTGATCACCAAGTTGGAGCCCGACTTGTTTCTGGCCGTCACTGGTCTGACGGTGAAGGACTTCCATCTGCTCGTGCACCTCAAGGTATTCAACACCGAGCAGATGAACCAGGCGGTGTTCGCGTTCCGCCGCTACGAGGATGCCTCGCTGCGGTACACCGGCATCGAGAGCCACGATGGGCTGTCTCACTACGGTCTGTACGATACTGTGGTCGCAAAAGACTGAACGGCCCCGTCAACTGGGAGCGCCTCCAGCAGTGGTGCGAGGATGCCAGTAAGCTCGATGCCGGGCGGCAATATCGGGCGCTGTTCGTCCGCGAAGAGGGCCGGGAGCGGTACAAGCCGAAGGATTTCCACGATGCGGTAGCTGCGTTCGCCGCCATTCCCCCGCTGAATCGAAGCCAGATACGGTCAGTATTGAAGAGCGAGAGACTCTGAGAGTAGGATTGAACGAATGTTGATGGAAGCCCCATTCCGCTATGAGTGCGAGATGTACCCTGCTCTTGGCACTGCCCTGCACGATACCGTTTTCCCACGCGGCCCAAAGGCAAAGGAACTCATAGAGCCGTCGATCTGTGGCGTAATCCCGGATGTGCTGTATTGCCGTTGGCGGTATTCGCCTGGGCCGAAGGTCAAGCGCCCCGCCACTATTATTGACGCTCATATTCTCTCGGTTCTGGAACAGACTGGCGGGTGTACCCTTTCCGACCTATGCGAACGTCTATTCTTGCTTGAACCCAAGGCGAACGAGTCAGTAAGCCGCCTGCTGAAGCAAGGGATGATCGTAGCGCGGCGGTCGGAAACGTACACACTTGTCAAGGACGCGAGTGCTAAAAGAGTGACCCTAGTCGCCATTGAAATGAAGCTCTTTCGGTGGAGGGAAGCACTCGATCAGGCCACGTCCTATCTTCACTTTGCGGATCAGAGTTTTGTCGTACTTGATGGCAACCAGGTTGATGCCTCAGACAAGGTGGAGAGTGCCTTTGCTTCTGCCGGTGTCGGTCTTCTCTTGCAACATGGGACGGCACTGGAAATGCGGGTGCGAGCGAAATTCACATCGCCCGAGCCGTCGCCAGAGAGATTCATCGCAATGCACAAAGCCACGCTGGCCGTCGATTACAGTCCAGAGTACCCGCGCCATTTCTTGAACGCATTGAGCCAGACTTGTTGATGGTCGATGTCGGTGTGCTTTCCCCTTTCGATGTTTCTATCTCTGCTAACGGAGCCTGACAGCTTTACGGCGTGCTCCAGTAGTTTTTCGACGGCATCGACTCGGCTCGCTGGGGTGTATTGGCCAATCGTGTCGTCAATCGACTTGCACAGTTCATAGTAGTGTCCTGCGCCTGCACTCACGTTGCCCTGACGATACCTCCAAGCTGGAACCAAGTCCACCGAACTGCCTGAAGCAAGTGCGGCAAGCAAAGGCGTGCTATCGATAGTCTTATCCAGAATCGCGCCTCTCAATGTCCCGGAATGGACGACCTGCACGTTCTTTTCAACGCCGACATCTCCGAGCATCCCTTTGCTGTAGAACCGAGGATAGGCGCGACCATCTGAATCCCCAAGGACAAGGCGGCGCTGAGAAAGATAGTGGCCACTCGCCCAGATCGAAGTTCCTGCTGCCATCGTTATCGCGCCAAAAGTACCTGCATAATTACAGATGATTGTCTTCCGCGCACCTCGGGAGAGATCATCTGTCAGCATGAGCAAGGACAAGCATCCTTCCTCACAGTTGTAGCAATGGCCGCTGTTCTCAGGTTGCTCAACCACGAGGTAAGCGCCATTAACGAAACTTCGTGCAGCGATCTGGGCTGTGATCGTCGAAAGCAACGAATTGGCAATTGGGTCAGTACCGCGTACAAGTTGGTCAGAAAATGCCACCGAGGCAAATACGGGAATCGTAACCGCTAGGCGCTTGCAGGCCTCTTCGGCTGCGTCCAGGTACTTTCCTTCAAGGTCGTAGTTGCCAGCAAGTGTGTTCGTCAGCGGCGACGGTAAAATGATCCCGTCTACTCCCATCGTCAACTGAAACCCAATGCAGGACAAAACCGCCTGAAGTATGTCGTTGTCGTTCGTGGGGACTGTTCCGGTCCAGTTGTTAATCAGGTCGTTCTTGTTTGCTTGCTTCCACTCCTTGAAAGTGAGTTGAGAGGAGTGAAAGGGCTGGTTGGCGACACCAAACCACGGATATGTTGCAAGATTCACAACAGCCTTCGATGTCCTTGGAAGTCGTCCGAGGTAGAGTTGAGGATCAAGATACCGATGAGCGAGGTGGGGGTATGTCTTCGACAGCAGAACTTTCTTGTTCCTCTGAAGGATTTGTACAGACGGAATTCCTGAAGCAGAAATGATTCCGCCGGAGGCCATCTGCGGTCGTTCAAGTTTGAAATGGTACTTCGTGCAATGAAAGAACATGCTCACCTCAAAGTAGCTCTGCTGCCAATCGAGCCAAGTCACTGGCCAGTGCGGACGGCATAGGACGAAAGACGGGTCGAGGATGCAAGCAACTGTCAATAATGGCTGCAAGAGCAGCAGGTGCAGTTGGGCAGAGGGTTGATGTTGGTGTACGGCTGTTCAAGAGCGTCTGCTGATCCCCGAGTGTGGGGTGCCTCCCTAAAAGGGCTTCTTGAAGCGAAACCCCAAGGGTAAACACGTCAGAGTGGCAGGTCAGATTCTCCCCAGGGCCATACCACTGCTCAGGCGAAAAGTAGCCCGGCGTGCCCCAAGTCCGTCCCGCCGCAGTCAGGACGCGTAAATCAAGAAAGCGTGCGACTCCAAGGTCGATCAAGACTGCAGAGTCCTCTCGGGGCGAAAGCATGATGTTCTTGGGGTTGATGTCTCGGTGAACAATCCGCTTTTGCCAAATGTGGTCAATCGCCCGAGCTACGTCTCTGCCCACACAGGCAACTGCCTTAGCAGAGATGGGGCCACCCTTGAGCCGTTCATCTAAAGCGGTGCCATGAATAAAACGCCATGCAACGTAACGGTATTGTTCGCCGTTGAGACTGAGCGTTCCATGTTCGACGAGTGATGCGAGGCAGGGGTGATCGAATCCATGCAATGCCGCGATCTCTCGATCAACGCGCACATTTTCAGTCGCGCCAGAATGGATCTTGAGGGCAACATGATCGTCTACAGCCTCTCTCCGAGAATTCAGAGTTCGCTTGGCGCTGAAGACAACGCCTTGTCCCCCTGCCCGCAAGCTCTGAAGCTCGACGTAGCGGTTTTCGAGCGATACCTCAAGCTCTCCAAGGTCCAATTTCGGGTCGAGCACGGAAAAATCTCCCGGTGATGAAAATGAACGTCACCGGAAGTATATGCCCTGGTTTCATTGCAATAGGTGGAAAATGGGTAGGAAATGCGAATTGCACCAGCCAAACCGCTTTTCATTGCCAAGTGTTTCTTGAACTTCAGAGGTAAACACTGAACCTCACCTAAGTACGGTAGACTGACTGGCCATCAGCAGCCTGTACGCACGCTAACGGGTCAGCCCCTTGGTGCGACAAAGTTGCGGTGTGCCGAAAGTGCGCCGGGCTACATTGAAGCGCACTGCTTGCCAAGAATGGTGTTCTTCGAGCGCATTTGACCCATTCAATGAGACTGGCCGGTTCCAATTGCCATGTTTGGGTAGTTTGGCGCTATGAATGAGCGGACAAATTCAAACGATCATCAGCTCAGCTGAAATGGGCCACCTTTGCTTGGCCTGGCACCATGATTTGGATTGGAAGCTTCTGGAGAAGAATTGCCAGAGTCAGGACATCGCCGTGAGGAAGCGCAAAGGATTCGATCGCGAACTCCCATCGCTCTCCGTTCACATCAACGAGAGGAAATGTGCTTTCCCCCAGCGGTCCGCGCGTGCTGTAGCCACAATATGACCGCATAACCTTGAGAGCCTCGACTTCGTCAAAACTCGGAAAGAGCCCCTCGAACGGCGTAGAGGTGATGAAGTGCCGCGTCTTTTCCTCCGAGTTCTTCCGTACTGGATGGCTGCCAATAATCGCAAAAGAGGGAATATCAAGAATCTCTACTGTCCGGTAGAGGGTTGATGTCCACGAATTACCGAAACCATCCGCCACCTTATTCAGCGATTTCAGGGTGTGTTGGATGCCTTTGACATGTTGGTTGAAAAGATCTTGCATGAACAATAATCTGCCGGCTGCGTAGTTGGCCTCTGCTTCCAGGCCAATGTGATACCCCTCGACGAGAGTGAGCTGATCATCGCCGAAGGTAAAATCGCGATGCCAGTCTATGATGCTGTGACCGATCTCATGGGCAAAGTTCCATCGCTTCTTCAGTTCGTGCAGGCTGCCATCGACCAGGATTCTTTTCTGCTCCGGAATCCAGAGCGCCTTGAGATTTGCAGTCTTGATCGCTTCCCAGATACGCGTTGGCTTTTCGAAGAAAAGCTTTGCGCCGACCTTGACGCGACTGATCGATTCACGGACGACTCCGTCCTCGCTTGTGAGGTAGTACTGCGGATCGAGTTGCTGAAGTTTGAACACCGCATCGAGATCAAGCGGTGGTTCGGGATTTCCTAATCCTCGAAGAATCTTTTCAACTTGAACATCGATCTCATTCCGAGTTCCCGGTTTCAGTATGATCTTCCGCAACACTGCCTCCAAGGAGAAAGGGCCCAAAGCCTATATAGCTGCCAGAGCCCGAATGAATTCATGAAGAGCTTCTCTTTGTTCTGGTTCCAAGGGTTTGGTACTGGAACTGGCTGCAAAGGCTAGAGCCGCTAGGGCAGTCGTTTTGTCGGGGATTACAACGCCGGCAGCTTGCGCAAGCCTGCGCGGCGGAACATCGAACACTTTGGCCACCCTGGAAATGATCCTGAGTTCTGGAAGCTCCTTCCCATCTTCCAAGCGAAGAAGGTCGTAAGGATTCATCCCTATGGTCTGCGCAAGTGCTTGCACCGACAAGCCTCGTTCTCTTCGTGCCAGATTAAGAAACTGACCGAACACATTTCCACTCTGAACGTGTTTTGGGTCAGCCTCGTCGAGAACGGTTTCCGACAGCTCGCCTTGTGTGGCTTGGCCTTCGGTTTTCGCCATCGTTCCGGTCAGTTCCGGGCCGAACTGTTCTTCTAGCTCTGACACCCATCCACCGACTGAAAATCTGACATCCTCTTCTTCCTTTGCTACCTTTCGGAGCCAATCTTGGCTGAATGTCATGTCCATCATCGCTTTGCCTCTGTGAGGAAAATGTCCGCAAGCTCTGGGGTTGTCTCCAAGTAAAGCAAATTCTCCTTCGCCGGGTCCCTTTGAAGCGGCATCATCCTGCACGTTTTCTGGTAGAACTGCTCTGTTTTTGGATGAGGGAGAGAGTGCAATCCCACGCGCCCGTCAAATCCTGCTTCCAGGCTGAGCTTTACAGCCGCAGCGTAGAGGTTCATACCTACCACGCCAAAGCGTTGATTTTGTCCAAGCTCAGAGGTGATCTCCCGGAGATTCCAAGGCGCGACTTCAAGGTAATCGATGTAGGCAAGACCCTCCCCTGCTTGTGTAGTAACGCGTGCGGCATGCTTAGCAAGGTCGACCTTCATCAGCCCCTGTAGCTGGCCCGCGTATTCAATCCCGTAGAAGGTGAGCCCGAATTGTTGCAGCTGTGGCACTTTGTTCTCCCAATTCCAGTGCCAATGCCTTGGCTGTAGCATTGGGTCACGTTTGCGGGTTTCAGGATATATCCGGCCAGGGTGCGAGAGAAATTTAGCGCACCGGCCAAAGATCATCCTCTGGTCGATCCCTTCTCCCCGTTGCACCACCAGTGGACCGCCTGAATGTTTCCCGGATGGTCGTCCCGCCAGGCGGCGCCCATGCCGCGGGGATCGATGTGATCGGGTACCACGTCTCCGTAATCCGTGAACCGTTCCTTGCAGAGGGCGCATATGCCATTCTGGGCGACAATCTTCCGGTCGAGGGGTTTCCGCATCTCGCCGTTGGAGCGAAGTTCCCGGTATCCCCTGGGATGTTGAGGGTCCTCGATCCGGCGGATGCCCATCCTGCGCCGGCACTTTTCTCTTGGGATTTGCTCTCTTCCGCAGCAGAAGTGGGAGCGGTGGATCGGGCAGAGTTGATTCCGGCGGAGTCTCATGGTGTCCACTTGATTGGCTTGGGTGCAATGGTGTGATTGGGATTGGCAGGAAACGGGATCGTCTGCTTCAGCAGCCGGAAAGCGCTAAGAAGCCCTTTTTCTCAGGGGTCAGTTGCCAGTTCACAGAGGTCAGATACCCAGCCCGGCGGCGGCGTTGCGGGTGAAGATCTCCCCGATCCGGATGTAGCGGGCGAGCATCTCGGCCGACTTGTGGCCGGTCTGGCGTATGATGTCGTGCTCGCTGACTCCGTTCATGGCGGCCTGAGTGATGGTCGCCGAGCGTAGGGCGCCCGCGCGGTCGGCGATGTAGAGAGCGACGGTCGTGGGAGTCGCCGGGAGATGGGCCAGATGGTGCTCCTGACAGAATCGGATGAAGTCTTCGAAGTCGGTCCGGTAGGCACGCAGGGTGGCGGGGGCTTTGGCGGCGTGAATGTAGGCTCGGGTCTTCTCGATGAGGTCTTCGAAACCGGGGGAGCGTGTGGCCAAGGAAAGTGTTGGGGTTTGCCTGGGAATGACTCCAGATGAATGAAGGGCAATGAGATAGGTGGAGGCGGTCCCAGCCTCACGATCCCGAGAGGGACGAGCAACGGGCGCGGCCTGGATCGAGACGATTTCGACGAGGGGGCTGATAAGAATTGAAGGGGAGACATCTGGACGAGAATTGACTTGATGAAGACGCTGGACGGGCTTTTTCACTTCGTGGAATGGATTTTTAGCAAGGGTCTTTCGGCAGGGGCGGAATGTGAGCGGCAGGCCCGTTGATCATCGGCCGTAAGCGCCACCGCGAAGGATTCAGTGCACGTTTCCGAAGATCAGGGCGGCTTTCCCTCAGAAAACCTTCGAATGGGCGAACCAAGCCGGCTGATGGCTATTCGGCCTACGCCAGCCGTTAAGAGTTCTAGCGCCAAACACCGATTGTCGAGCCAACGATCACGCATGAACGGGCCCGAATCTGTCCAGTAGCGGCCAGTGTCCGGGAAAAGTCTTTCCTAGGCAGGGGTATTTGCTGGACACTCGCCGCCTTCCCAGTATCAATCTGTGACGATGAACGACTCGTTGATCAAACATTCACCTAAAGGCCGCCCGAGGTTTGAAGTGTATTCATCGATTCAAAACCCTTGACCGGGTCCTGGCAATGCAACCTATCGTCAGAAGATCGCATTTAGAATCACGCTATGGCTCGATTCACGATTATTTCGGTTGCGCCAACACTCAATGACTTCCGCAAACTGCCTCAGCACGTGCAAGGCCGCGCTCTGTTGAGGGCGCTTGCCGATCGTTTCTTGCAGAATTCCTTTAATAGGGAAAACATGCTCTTGGAGCCCTACAACACAGTTGACCCAGAGGGTTTTGCGCTCGGGTTGCCTGAAGAGGAGCGACGCGCCGCCGTGAAATATCTGTTCGGCTCCCCGTGGCGCTACCTAATCAACAACGGATACATCGGGCTCACCAGGAATGACTTTTACGAGATCACGCCTGAAGGCCATACTGAGGCGGCAGAAGAAATCTCCGCCATCAGGGTTGATCGTACCGTCGTCGAAGCGCTCCGGTTTCTTCACACTGACCTTCAAGGCTACGAGCACTATTTCCGAGAGGGGAAGCTTAAAGAGGCAGTCACTGCGGCTTTCATGCTGGTGGAGAACCGGCTGAACCAGATCCGCGACGCATCGCCAGCGCCGGCGGCAAAAGGTGTGTCAGGCGTCAGCCTTCCTTACAAGCTGTTCGACACCGGCGACCTAAAGTTTCCGTATCCGAGTCTAGGCGCTGGCTCTCCACAGGACCGCGAGGGGTTTGCAAAGCAGCTCAAGGGGCTTCTGACGAGCGGCATAGGCTGGTTTCGGAATTCCTTCGTGCATGAGCCGCACAACCTGCCGAACCTCAATGAGGCCGAAACGCTCGAACTACTATTCGTGGCCAGCCACATGCTGCGGATGATCGATCGGTCGGTCTGACAAAATTGTTGTTCTGCCTCGGTGGAATAAGATGTTGGCACCATGCCGCTAAGTGTTGATCTTGCTGCCAAGTCCGTCCAGGCTGCCGTTGCCGCGATCGAAGTCTACAACAAGCCCAGCTTCACTTATAGAGAAGAGGCGTTCTCGTTATTGATGACGAACGCCTGGGAATTATTGCTGAAGGCGAAATGGCTAGCGGACCATGGAGAGGCCATCGAGACCCTGTATGAGATGACCAAGGACAACACCGGTAGACAAAAGCCGAAGGAGAATCGTAGTGGCAATCCAATATCTGTTGGCTTGACCTATCTCGCCGCCGCGATGGTCGCGGATAAGAAAACGGGTCTCGAAAAGGCGGCGCAAGAGAATCTGCTTGCACTCGTCGAAATACGTGACAACGCGGCGCACTTGATTAATAAAGACCCGTACATCGGGCGCCGTGTTCAGGAGGTCGGTACGGCATCGCTTCGCAACTACCTCTTGCTCACGGCCAGTTGGTTCAAGCTCGACTTATCCCAATACAACTTCTTCCTGATGCCGATCTCGTTTTATCACGGTTTCGAAGCCCGCTGAGCCAGCCACTCGCGCGGACTACCCAGTCCAGGTTCAGAAGTTGTTGGCCTATCTCGATGCGTGTGAAGCCACCGACACGGACGATGCCGGCGGCCAACATGTGGCTCTGCGGCTAGAAACTCGCCTCGTCAGGGGCAAAGACACCGCCGCAGTCGAATTCAGGTACACCGACGATCCACATCACGCTGGCATAAAGAAGTTGCCTGCGGCGTTCATCAATACCGATCCGGCCAGAATCATAGCCTCGTAGTGCGCAAGCGCCAACGCGGTTATTACACGCGCTATCCCGAACTCCTTTCAATTGTTGACTTTCGCCTAACCTGCGCTTACTCTTTCCGGGTGATTTCCTCACAGGCTAATTCGACGCGCTATTCTCGGTGTGTGTTCTTTCGGAGCTTTTTCTACTCGCCAACCCTTATCCCGAGGAATCGACCATGGCTCTCGACAACGAACTCGTAGTCGATCTCCTCACATACATCGAGCAGGTAGAGAAACTCAAGATCAAACCCGCATTCTCCGTGCCCACTGAGTATTTCGCCGCCCACCAGCACGAGCTGAAAGGCCTCCCGGAGATCCGGTTCAACGTCCAGGCGGAAGGTGAGGACGTGTGGCTCTGTGTTCCGCGACTCAAAGAGATTCCAGCCCCCGAGCCCGATGAGAAACTCGCCCCTTGGATCACCATCCACAAGACGCCGGCAAAAGCGCCGGAACTGAAGCCCTCTATTGAGACGCCCGCGAGCTCGGAAACTCCGGATCAGCAGAGGGCGCGAGCCGAAATCCACGAACTCTTCGATTGGTACGTCGAGAACCAGTGGACACCTTGGGCGGCAGCGGAACTGCCCCGCCGCAAGACGATCCACCGCTATAACCAGGTCTTCGCCATCCAGCAGGCGATCGCAAGCGATGGCGCCGACACACCCCTCGAACTGGTCTGGGGCATCGGCCTGGCCCTCTGGAAGAAGGAAGGCAAAGGGAGCACTCTCAAATACCCTCTGATTACGCAAGGCTGCGAGATCAATCTCAATCGCCACACATTCGATCTGGAGATCAGACCCCGCAACGTCGATGCCCGAATCGAGTTGGACTGCTACGCCGAGATGGAAGTGCCGGGTGTGACGCAGGTGGAGGCGTTCTGGAAGAGCGCCATAGACAGCACCACAAATCGGGTCAATCCGTTTGAATTCTCGACCTTCGAACCAACACTCAAAACCGCAGTAGGCTTTCTTGATCCCTCCGGCTCCTATGAGGTTCTGGCCGAGGACCCAACCCTGCCGGCACCAACGGAAAAGCTCAAGATCACGAGCACGTGGGTTCTTTTTGCCCGCAAGCGCACGGCCACCCTCTTCCTAGAAGATGTGAAACGTCTGAAGGAGAACGTGAAGGAAGTCCCCTACCTTCCACCCGTAATCCGCAGCTTTGTGGTGCGCGGCGACGAGGAGGTGCGCGCCCGAACCGAGCGCGTCTTCCGCGGCCTGCTATCAAGCGAAGCTCCCACCGACGCTGCGGAACTCTTCTTCCCTCTTCCCTACAATGATGAGCAGGTCGCAATCATTCAGAAACTCGAGCACGGTGATGGCGTCGTGGTGCAGGGCCCACCGGGTACCGGCAAGACGCACACAATCGCCAACATTATCAGTCACTATCTGGCCGCGGGCAAGCGCGTGCTGGTCTCATCGAAGGGAGAAACAGCGCTTACCGAGGTGATTGGCAAACTGCCCGAGCGGATCCGCCCGCTGGCTGTAGGCCTTCTGTCGAACGAACGCGATGGCATGAAGCAGTTTGAGCACTCAATCCAGACCATCGCTTCAACCGTGACGGCACTCAATCCCCAGCGTTCCGCCCGGGAGATCAACCGGCTCGAAGATCAGGTCAACCGCCTTCATTCGAAAATCTCGCAGATCGATTCCTCGCTAAGAGCACATGCAACGAAGCATATGCGCACTTACAAGTTCCAGAGCCGGGAATCCACGCCTGAAGAGATTGCAAGGTATGTCGTCGAGCACGAGGAAGCGCACAAGTGGATGGACGATGCGCTTACGGCTGATGGTATGGAACATCTCCTGTTCGATGAGCGCTCGATCGGCTTCCTGCGCCAGGCGCGGCTCCGGGTGGGCAGGGACATCATCTACCTTGATTCCTCTCTGCCGGTTAGCGATTACTTTCCCGCCTGGCCCGACCTCCTCAGCCTCCATCGCGACCTGATGAAGGCCAAGGACATCGATGCGCGAGTCTCCGACGGCACCATTCTCGACCTGATCGATTCATCACCTGAAACATACGAGAGGGCCGCAGCGCTGCTGATGTTTCTGACCGAGCGATCATCTCTGCAGAAGAAGGTCACCTCCTATCCTCAGACTGGCCTGAACGGGCTAGGCGAAAATCTGGCCAACATGGAGCCGGACGATATTCTGCTTCAATCCCTCTTGCAGGCCTGCCGCGAAATTAAATCGCTTGACTGCACCAGACGCGACCTTGTCCCGAAATCTGTCGTCGTCCCCGTCGGCGCCGAAGCCAATGAAGACTTCCTCGCGGCAATCGGTCGCCTGAAGCACAACAAGAACGCCTTTGCTTTTCCGTTCGGAAAGTCGGCAGCTCGCACGCTCGTAGGCGAGGTGACGGTTCTCGGATCTTTTCCGGAAGACGCGGAGCAGTGGGAAGACGTCAGCAGCATGATTGGCTGGCGCATGTCAGCCAAGAAGTGTCTCGCTCGGTGGAACGCAGTCGCTAGCGAGTTTGAGATTGAGCCTCAGACGGGTGAACTCGATGACGCATTCCGCCGGGTTGGCCAGCTTCAGGCCCAGATCATGGACCTGCACAACCTCGTCTTCGATTACGACGCGAAGTTGGCCATGGGAATCCAGAAGGTTTTCGGAGAGCGCGTTGCCGCCCGACTTAAGACTGAAGGCGAGAATCTCGTGCAGGAGGTCGTGACCTGCCTGCAGTTCCATATTGACCGAGGCAATCTCGCCTCCACGCTATTCCGGATTGAGACCATCCGTCAGAAGCTGATTGGGCGCAAGGGGCCGATCGTCGACGAGATTCGCGAGTTCTTCACATCCACGCTCGGCAACAAAAACGAAGACGAGATCGAGTTGCAGAAGAAGTGGCATGCTTTGGTATCAGAACTAATCCGGCTCAGCAGCCTTCGGCCGGACCTCGACCAAATTGCCCTTGTCTCAGCCGAAATAGAACGATCTGGTGCTCCGCTCTGGGCCGAGCGCATTCGCACGCAGGCCGCTGAAGTCGACCACGACCCAGTCGTGCCCTCCGACTGGAGGGAAGCCATGGAATGGCGCTGTGCGGTCGCGCTCCTGGATTCGATCGACGTTCATCACCAATTGAGGAATCTCTTTGAAGAACGCCGGACGCACACGAGTTCTCTCGCTCGCACGTACCAGGAACTCGTGGCCGAAAAGTGCTGGCTGAACGTCTTCAACAATTCGCCAGATTCAGTGCAGCAGGATCTCAAGCGGTACCTGAATGCCATTCAGGCGATGGGGACAGGGCTTGGCTTACGCGCGGTTCGCTATAGGAGAGACGCTCAGGAAGCGATGACACGCGCTTATCGCGCTGTTCCTTGCTGGGTCTTGCCCCAGTGGCGCGTCAGCGAGACTATCCCGTCCGAGGTCGGGCTTTTCGACCTCGTCATCATTGACGAGGCGTCCCAGTCGGACATCTGGGCGCTCCCTGTCCTTCTTCGGGGTAAGAAGCTCCTGATTGTGGGAGACCGCAAGCAGGTGTCTCCATCTGCGATAGGAATGGCTGAACAGAGGATCACAGACCTGATAAGCCGCTTCCTGTCGAATCAGCCCTTCGGTTCCGAGATGACCCCTGAAAAGTCGATATACGACCTGGCTAGCGTCATCTTTGCCTCGAACTCAGTCATGTTGAAGGAACACTTTCGCTGTGTCCCGGCCATCATTGAGTTTTCGAACCGTGAGTTCTATCAGAATGATATTGTGCCACTGCGCATACCCCATGCAAACGAGCGCCTTGATCCGCCGCTCATTGATGTGTATGTAAGAGGCGGATTCCGGAAGGGAGACGTCAACGACCCCGAGGCGCAGGCCATTTTGCAGGAGATCCAGGCAATCCTCGCAAATCCGTCCTTTGACAGCCGCACCATCGGCGTTGTCACGCTTCTCGGAACAGACCAGGCTGCCTACATCCACAAACTGGTCACTACACACATCTCGCCCGTGGATATCGTGAAGCGACAAATCGCCGTAGGTCCGCCGCCGGTCTTTCAAGGCCGAGAACGGGACATCATGCTCATCTCTATGGTTCTAGCACCGGGCGATCATTCCGCTCAGAATAGGGACGACCAGAAACAACGCTTCAATGTGGCTCTCTCGCGTGCAAGAGACAGGGAGTATCTCTTCCGCTCCGTGGATTACACCGCCTTTGCCGACGACACTCTCAATGGCCGGCTGCTCCGGCATTTCCGTGAACCTTTCCGGCAGGACACGCGCAGTTCCGCGGCGCTCCGCGAACGCTGCGAGTCTGATTTCGAACGAGACATGTTCGATGCGCTTGCGAAGAGGGGCTACCGGCTCGAACCCCAGGTGCGATGCGGCGGATTCCGAATCGATTTCGTTGTTGAGGGGCGGGAAGGTAGGCGCATTGCAGTGGAATGCGATGGGGACCGCTTCCATGGTCCGGGCCAATGGGCCGAGGACATGGCGCGTCAGCGCGTTCTCGAACGCGCTGGCTGGACTTTCTGGCGCTGCTTCGCTTCCAGTTTCCAGCGTCGGCGCACCGCAGTCCTGGAAGACCTCTTCACCACCATGAGGAATCTTGGCATCGAGCCACTTGGCTCGGATGGGATAGACAATACCGTATGGGTCTACTCGAAGGAAGTAGACCCCTACGCCGTCCGAGAAGAGGAAGAAGAGGAGGACTATGGCTAAGCGGCCGTTCATCAGTAAAGGGATCGATGAAATGGAGCAGATGTTCAAGTCCTCGGGGACGGAACTTCTGACACTTAGAGCGCTTGAGAATGAACTCGTCCACCGCTCAACGCCGCGGGCAGTCAGCTTGCTCAAGACCGTACGAAGGAATTTATCGCTACCGCAATTCATTGGCAATGCGACGGATCCTAATCTCTTCGATCCACAGTCCATCACCACCAAAGTGGCCAATCCTGTTCCTCCACAACGAGCAGAACACGCTCCTGGATTGGCGCTCAAGCCTCCCCAAACGCCTAAACCCGTGCCGGTGACCAAACCTACAAATCCTCCACCTCGTCGGGTTTCGCGTGGAGAGCCATTCCCTTTCCCTGCACCCGTAGAGCCTAGACTCGACATCGGCGACGCGATTATGTCCCCCGAGGAGGCAAGCAGGGTGCTGCAAGTCACTTTGGGAGCGGATTGGGAAACGATTGAGAAATCCCGCCGCGAGATCGTCCAGAAATCACATCCGGACAAGGTCCGGTCACTTCCCCCGGAAAGGCGAAAGGCGCTCATTGACCATGCGCGCAGGGCCAACGATGCGGTCCAGGTTCTGCTCGGCTTACGAATTCAAGAAAAGACCTGCACCAGCCAGTTGCATGAAACCATCGAACCTGCACAAGAGCGGGTTCTGCTACGCATGCCACAGGTGAATCGCTGAAGCGCAGTTTGTGCTCCTCGGTCACGCCATTTGCCTGCAACCTAACTGATTCAGTGCAATGGGGAAAAAAGGAATGACCTCTTCAGCTCAGCATTATGCGGCTGTATTGAAACGCAGGACCGTAGAACAAGGAGCTAGGTCCGATTACGATCCCTGTATAAGCCAACCTGTGCTTGACTGTGACCTGGGTAGTTTGCCAAGTACACCCCTGATGGGGTGGATGCACTTCAATCCACTTGGGCCAACAATGTCAGCATTGTTCTATGTGCCCGTTCCTGACGCTAAAGAGGCACTTCTCACTTTCCGATTTGATAATCCGTTCGAGCACCAGCACGCAGCGTTCGGCGTGATGCCGGGTGATGTCACCGCTGCGCAAATCGGCGACTTTGCTCTCATGCTGTTTACCGCCAATGGCCACGATTCCTGCCCACTCTTCGGGTCTCTCCCGACGTCGATTTCACACAAAGGCAACTGGTACGGAGAAGCCTTGGCACCAAAGTTCGATCGGGAAATGACACACAGGTTGTTCAAAGCTGCCGCACATACGGTCTGGCCCCCGGACATCCCCACCACCTGCGAACTCTATAGGCGTTATAAAGGAGTTCCATGGGAGAGAACAGCGGCTGAATTCGATGCTGGCCTACATGCCGCATCGAACGCGCAAGCCAGGGAAGAAAATGCCGGATTCGATGAGGCACTGTTTGATGAGTGGTTCGAGCTCGTCACAGACCCGGAGCACGTGCGATCAGAGCGTGCAGCCTTCTCTGCAGCATGGCAGGGCGCGATCGATTTTAGGAACGGGAAAGTGAAATGAAAATGGCAGATTAATCATGCCGCGAGGGCCGCACTGGGGCAGTGAAGTACAGGCCCACACAGCAGTCCTTACAGTTTGAATTCACATGGAAAGCGTCGAGGTTCACATTGCTTATCCCAAGTGTCACAATTGCGAATCCTTTTTCGGTTTGCCGAAGCCGGGATAGTGCCACGAGATTGGGCCTTGACCAGATGTTTTGACAAACCTCACGCCATTCAGGATGGTTTCATTCGAGTCGGTCGAGTCCGCTCCAGCAGACGGGATCGGTTTCGTCTCAGTCGTTTCAGTTTTCTGAAGATGATGGCCGTCAGCATCGTTCGTCGGGAAGTCACGCTTCACTCCAGGCTGACTGACTAGATCCAGCCATGCCTGTTGGAGATGGCGCTCAACAAAGGCTCGGTAGTCGGGAAATTCCTGCTCGGTGTAGACGCGCAGTGCAGCGGTGTAGCAAGCGATGGCCTTGTCGAGATTGGCCGCTCTGTCTCCCGCGGTCAGTTCAAGCCATGAGTTTCCGAGATTTCTCTCCACTCTAGCCCAATCTAGCGGAGTATGCTGTTCCGAATAGACGCGTAGGGCGGCTTCGTAGCAGGCGATGGCGTTTGTAAGATTTGCCTCACGGTCCCCCGTGACCAGTTCAAGGTATACGTTCCCGAGATTGTTCTGAACTGCGGCCCAGTCTTGCGGACTCTCATGCTCCGAATAGACGCGGAGTGCGGCTTTGTAGCAGGCGATGGCAGACGTGAGATTGGTCGTCCCGTCCCTCGCGGGCAATTGAACCCAAACACTGGCGAGGTTATATTGAATTCTTGCCCACTCCTGCGAGCTTTCCTTCTCAGAAAGAACACGCAATGCCGCTTCGTAGCAGTCGAAGGCATTCCGTAAGTTTTCCGCCGGGTCACCTGTCGGCGTGTCAGCCCACGCATTGGCGAGGTTGTTTTGGGTCATCGCCCATTTTGTGGGAAACGCCTTCTCAGTGAAGACGGTCAGCGCGGCTTCAAAGCAGGCGATCGCCTTCTTTAGGTTGACTGTAGAGTCGCCGGTGGACAACTGAGCCCAATCGCTGCCGTGGTTGATCTGAGCCGCCGCCCAATCCTGTGGCGACCTGAACGTGCCGAGTGATCCCGTACGGTCAACTGAGTCAATCATGAAATCCTCCTTCATCTCCCAGGTTCAGCAGCGAGACGCCAGATATGACAACCTCCCGTATCGTCTTCGCCACGGATGAGAAGCGGGGCTTGCGCTCGCCTGTGGCCTCATCGACATAAAGCGCGCGGTTTGCCTCGATCATCACCGCGGCAAGGTTGCGCTGTTTCTTGTAATGGCGCATTGGAACCAGTGCACCCTCAAACGGAATGTTAAGCCTTACAGACCACCCGGCACCGCGGAATGCGTGGAGCAATGCCTCTCCCAGTTGGGGAGGTGTGTGGAAATCGTCTGTGCCGATGCAAATGTCGGGACGATCCGACCGCTGCTCCAACTCATACGGAAGTGGATGAGATGGAAAGCTATGCGCGTCGATCAGGAGAGCCTGGCCGTGGTCGTCAAGAGCCCGTTGTACGGCCTCGGTCAGCCGGTGGTGATGTGGTAGGTACCAGGTGTTCATCAGTTCCTGGCGCTGGGCTACCGGAAGAGGAGGCCGAAGCTGTTGCCCATCAGAGGTGCGCTCGTAGACTGCTCCCATTCCGCGTGAAGCCATAATCTCCAGAGAGTCTTCCTCAAACCTCTCCACGTCGACGACTAGGCGACTCACAGGAGAGCGGAGTACCCGTCGCTCAGGAATGCCTTCAGCGAGCAGGTCGAAGGTCCAGTGGTCAGTCATGCGCAGAAGTTCAACATTCAACTCGGCATCGTTGAGCAGGAATCTGCTCCTTTCCAAGGGCGGAATAAAGATCGAATCGTGAGGCACATGGAACAGAACCCAATCTGGCAGGGCCGGAGTATCGAGCGCACGCGAGGCGGGAGCGGATGAGTCGGCCGCGCCCACTCCGCCTGAGTCTGTTCCATCTTTGCTAGACATGAACTTGCACTCCTTCCGACACCGTTTCCTCCCAGGGAAGTGCAACATCGGTTCTGCCAAAATGCCCATAGGCCGCAGTTGGGTAGTAGATTGGCCGCAGCAGGTTGAGAGCTCTGATGATCCCCTGCGGGCGCAAGTCGAATTCGCGGGAAAGTTCCGCTGCAAAGTCCCGCCGTGGATCACTCTCAGTCCCGTAGGTCTCTACAAGAAAGCTGACCGGCTCGGCAACGCCGATGGCGTATGCCAGTTGAACCAGCGCCCGCCGTGCCCATCCACGCGCTACAACCTGTTTGGCAAGAAAACGTGCCATGTAGGCTGCGGAGCGATCTACTTTTGAAGGGTCCTTACCGGAGAACGCCCCTCCGCCGTGCGGAGCCGCTCCACCGTAGGTGTCCACGATGATCTTGCGGCCCGTCAGTCCTGTATCGCCTTTGGGACCGCCCGTGACAAACCGCCCGGTAGGGTTGATATAGGTGCGAAAGGCCGCGCTGCGCAACTCCGCAGGAATCACCGGGTCGATAATGCACTGTTCGACGGCATCGCGTAGTTCGTCAATATCAATGGAGTCATCGTGCTGTGTGGAAAGCACTACGCTCTCAATCGCAACCGGCAGCCCGTTATGGTACCGGAAAGTTACTTGCGACTTAGCGTCCGGTCGCAGGCAGGGCAACTGCCCACTGCGCCGCGCTTCGGCTTGGCGGCGCACCAACCTGTGCGCATACAGAATGGGCGCGGGCATTCGTTCGGGTGTTTCATCCGTTGCGTAACCGAACATCATCCCCTGATCGCCGGCACCCAGCACACCATCGCTGCGGTCCACTCCCTGGCTGATGTCCTGCGCCTGCCAGTTAAACCGAATCTGAACCTCGCAGCGCCCGGGGTCGATGCCAGTTTCCGCACTCGTATAGCCGGTTTCGCGCAGCACTTCACGGACCAGCGATTCAGCTTCTGAGCGCACAGCATGGAAGTCGTGCGGGTTGCGCGTCTTAAACTCTCCGGCAACAATCACGCACTGATCGGCCAGCATTGTTTCGCAGGCGACGCGAGCCTGTGGATCACGTGCCAGAAAGGCATCCAGGATGCGGTCCGAGATGCGGTCGGCAAGTTTGTCGGGGTGCCCTTCAGAGACGGATTCCGAAGAGAAAAGGCCATTACGAATTGTCACTGTCAATCTCCTATTGGCGGCGTTCGGTTGGTTACTAGGGCTGCTGGCAGTTGTCTCTGATCAGGCAATGCGCGATTGTTGCTCTGCCCGGCACTGGTCGCAGGGTGCTTGGGAACTGAACCAAGGGCAATGGATCAATTCGCCTTTTGCCTCGCTCCAATAGTTGGAGATGGGCCTGTGGATGCGCCCCGTTTCGCATTTACGGCAAGGAATTCCGTCGCAAATGCAGAGGACAGCGACGACGGCCTCTTCCCTCTGGCTGGCGGTCGGCAAATCGTCATTGCGCACGGCACCGCGGTATTCATGACACACCTCGCACCGGACAAGACCGCGAGGAATGGCCGCTGTGGAGGAATTAGCGGGAGCTGCATGATGTTTGTGGGCGGAGTGGTGCTTCGGCTCTTTCGAGATGGACTTCGTCATAAAACTTCTCCTCTTTAGCCGCATTCAACTGAGCGTCAGGGTCGGCAAGCTGGATTCAAATCCCCCTGGTCGTTCGCCATCATGGCAGGTAGACCGGCCCATTTACCTCACTTCAACAAAATTAACTGCGGCAACCAATCGGGGCCGACCCAAACAAATGCATCTTGTTGCATTCGTCTTGACAGATCTCTTGCTATTTCCAGGTCAATACCGAATATGAGAAAGCTGGCTTCACCAGGCCATCCGCTCGATGGATGTTTCCCAATTCCTTCAATAAAGGCTAGATTTCGTTCAATCAGTTCCCACCGCAACGAAGTATGGCGTTCCGCATTTGTAGGGTCATCGAGAGGCTTGCTATTGGGATTGCAGGCAGTGATATATGCGCTAGATTCTGCGCAGTTCCTTTTGCACGCAGCAGCCAAAGCGGAGTTTGGCTCACCAATTCTTAGCGTGAAGGGAGAGTCCCCGAAGACATGGTATTCAGTCTCCAGGAATGCCAGAATCGTGTCGCGGTCAATAAGAGACTCTGAAAACACAAAACCCTCCAGAATGGAGGGCCGACGGCGTTTCCGCTTAGTTGCCCCTTTAGGGAGCCACATCCGCTTTCGCGTCCACCTTGCCCGGTTGGCAGGTTGGCATGGGCGTCGGCCCATTTCTTAATGTTGTCCGAACCGTAGCACACTACCTCGCCCAAATGCAAATTAGCAGAAAATTCGGTAGTGGGTCAGTCTGAAATCCCTTTATTTTGACCCTACGTCGAAGCAGCTTCCGAGATCAAACGGACAGGATTGGCGGCACCCTTGCGCCGGAACTCGTCGGGAACCCGTCTGTTAATGTAAAGACTCTTAACTGCTTCCTCTGCTGGATGGCCTACAAAACCGATTCGGCCGGGGATGTCCTCGGGCAGCCAGGGAAAGTTTTCCCTCGTAGATTTTAACCACTTTGTGGGCCGAAACGCACCAACCACGACCCCGTGGCGGTGCGCCAGGACAAGCTTGAATTTCATGGCATTATTTAAATTCACGCGCCACGTGCCTCGCACGGCGTCATAGACACTCTTTCCTTCTTCCTCAAAGGTCCTTGCGATGCAAATGAGGATCAGCGGTTCTCTGGCTTCGAATGGCTCGGCGGCATAGTCTCTGACGATCTCTTCGACATGCCTGCATCCGTAGTCGTCAGACCCATGGCCGGCAACTTGATTCGTCAGACCCGGATAGGCATCAATCAGAGCGGCTTCGATTTGAAAGGCAACCTTCCCATTCTCGATATTGTGCCTGTGGATGACGAGACCGACGTCAAGTCTTGTTGCCCGAATGGCTTTGATGCGGCTTAATTTCAGTTCTGCATTATCTTCGTCCGCAGTTGCAGACAACGCACCCTTTGCGTGCTGAAAAATCCGGTTTCCTTTTCCTTTGCCAATGTAGAAGGTTTCGCCATTTCGAGGATCAATTAGCCGATAGACGTACCACTTCAGCCGACCCGCGACACCAGGCGGAAACTTGTCTCTCTGCATTGTTCCGCCCTCCGACCTGATCTTAGCATTTGAACTGTCTATTCAAACTGACCCACTACCGAAAAGCCGGTAGTGTCTCAGTTCGAAATTTCTCGCAAAACACGTTCCATCGCCGCGTGCTCGAAGCTGCCGATGACCACAGTCCAGCGGTCATTATGCTTATGCCATGCGAAATTCTCTTTTCGCAGAGCGGCGCGAAATCTCTTAGGGTCGATGCCAACTTGCTTCGCCATGTCTACGGCCCTTGTCATCATAACCATTTCCTAGCTCGCCAATATCGGCATTTGGCGCCGTGGATTGAAAACTGATACACCGTCGAAGACTCAGAGCAAAGTTCAAGACGGTATTCACTCCAGATTCGAGATGCGCGCATTTAGCTATTACGTAGCTCAGCCTCTGTGACTTCGGATATGATCAGCTCCCCGCGGCCACCGCTGTTCAGGTCGTGAATATCCATGGCCGAGGGGATACCTTCTTCATGCAGTTGGAGAACATACTCATCGTATGAGACTGGATTGTTCGGAGGCCTTCCGCCAAAGCTTATTCGAGGGGTCGTCGGCTCAATTCGCTGGATGAACTCAACAGCCTTTTCCCTGGTTTCGAAGTCGTCAACTCTGAATGGCGGAAACCCGTCGATGTTCCGTCGTGTTGTAACAGCCCATACTTGTCTATCGCCTTTTGACGCAAGTTGCAGGTCAAGAATAAACACACGATCATCCCGATACACCGTACCTTGCCAAAAAACCATCTCAGCCCCCTTTCCAAAATATCGCTGCCGGTAAATGTAAACCATTCGCGGTGACCTAGCTATAAGCCTACCAGCGCAATCACTGAACAGTTGCAGGACCCCTATCCCGTTTGATTTCTTCCATTGTTTCCTCGACGGTCGCTTGGCCGAGAAGCATCTTGGACATTCTCTCGTGAACCTTTGGGTTGAAAATGGGCTCCCGTAAGAGATCCCGCTTGATGTCTGCATAGTCCGCTCGGCTACGCGGGACGACCGTATCAAATGCCTCTTCAAATCCCGCCCAGCCAGTAGCAAGGAATGCTTTCGAAATCGCGGAGTAGTTCTCCGCACCAACTGTCTTCGGTCCGGGTATTGACTCCATACCTTGGACGAGCGGCATTAGCTGGAGCGTTAGCGGATCGGTGGGCGGAAACTTGATTGCATGAACGAACCAGGGCAACGTCGCCGCTTGCTTCTTCTTATCAGTGAGTGCTTGGTCGATATACACAAGTTCCTTGTGGGCTGATTCGCTCTCCGGATCGAGTTCAAGAGAGGCATTGTAAACATTCCTTGCTTCCGAGAGTTGCCCCAGGTCAATTAGGGCAGAGCCCTGTCCGCGAAGGGCTCTAGCTGTGACTGCCGGCTGTGCCCACTGACGAACGGAGGCGGCTGTCCGGTACGCTTCCAATGCCTCCTGGTGGCGCCCGATGCGATTGAAAATGTAACCACGTTCGATCCAAAGAACCGGATGGTCCGGCTCCAACTCCAGGCCCCTCTCAATGCAGACTGCGGCATTGTCGAATCGGTCTTTCGAGATGTTCACTTCGGCAAGTTGCCACCAAAGCTTGGAGAACGAGACTGTTGTCCAGAAAATCGACTTCTCATTATCGGATCGGTGTCTGCCGACATAGGCCAGAAACTCATCCTGGTCCCAGAAGGCTCCGCGGACTTCCTTGTCGTCCTCTTCGAGCGGCCTCCAGTGGGGCGGCATTGATGAGAGCGCCTGCTCGATCAGTTCGCGAGCATCTCTCATTCTGTTCTGGCTTAGTGCAGCCGATATCGACTCGTGAACACGGTCCGCGTTAGACATTCAATTCCTCTGGTGTGAACTGTCAATGACAAGAACCATTTTAGTCGCGGTTACATGCCCTGTGTCGATGGGGCCTCCGCGGATCGCCGGTTCACAGCACTCCCAATATCCACCCCTCAACGGCAGCGACTTCTCGCTCCTCAGGCGTCAGCGGCGGATTGAAGTATCTGCCAAGTGAACCAGTCTGGTCAGCCCGCCGTAGCCAAACCGCTGCGGCGTACGGCTGCGACTCGCTATGTTCACTCAACGATTCCAGTCATCGAGTGGCTCATGCCAGATCGGATTTTCAAACAAGGCTCCGCGGTCAATCCATCGATAGGCGACAAGTCCGGCAAGCACCAGCACTGCCAGCAAGACGCTGCCGCAGATTGTATTTGCAACGATTTCCCACATCGAGATTGGGTCCTCAGTCAGTATCGTGCCGCAGTGCTCGCAGCGGTCACTCCGAATAGGTGTTTGCATCCTCTGCGGAGTCCGTATCCCCGTCGAAGCTGATGTGAAATCTTTCCTGCGTCTCATCGTCTTCCTCCTCGGATTCTGCCCCATTCCGCATTGCCATGAAAGCAGCCCGCTCACGCTTATCCCTGCGAACAGTCAACAGTTGCGTCCCGATGGTGTGCTTGGGCACGAAGCAGAAGTTGTAGAAAGCCTCGAACAGCGCCACGCTGGGGATTCTCTTCTGCGCAATGAGTTCGCTGAGGTGTCGTGTGTAGAGCGCGCGGAATGCTTCAGGGGTGATGATCGTTGTTGACCGTTTGCCGTTGGTGCATACCGTTGCTTCCAGCCATCCTTTTTCGATCCAGGAGAGAATCTCAGATTTGCGTATGTGCAGGATTCGAGCCATGGAGTGAATCGACATCAGATCGCAGCGAATATTGCGGATACTGAGATCATTGCGCTCAGCCGCACAGCGAACGGATTTTTCACTTCGCCCCAACAACTTCGCGGTCTTCGCAACGGAGTGGGTTGCAAGATGCTCGCGCAGCTTTTCGTACTCGTCCTCTGTCCACCGCCGGTGTTCATCGCGAATCTTCAGGCCAGCCTGCATGATGAATCGCCAGCAGGCCTCTCGCGAACGTCCAGTGCTTCGCTGCAGACGCCGCACAAGCTGATCAAGTTTTTCGCCCGATAACATCCGGGCCTGCTTGGCGAGCGAGATGGCTTCTTCGCTCCAACCGAAGGACGAGCCTTTCTTCTGCGTAATATCCATAGATCACCTCGCAAGGGGGATGCGAAAAGACCCTTTATATAGATAGCCATCGAAAACAGAAAAAACGAACACTTGCGCGCAACTTTTCCACAGGATCTGCGTCGATACCCAATACCAGCTCTGCGTTTTGTGCGGAATGATTTATGTTGTCCGCACTCCGGTGGACGCTACATTCACGACTTTGTCCGCCACGGGAGCTCGATCGAAGCACACGGAAAAGAAAAATATCAGCAAACGAATGGTCGCCCGTGCTTCATGGGATCCCCCTGAGTCATTCGTTAGAGAGCAGGACGGCTCGACCTGTCTGGCTCAGTTCATTGGCACAACCGGTATCCTCCAACCTGGCCTTGAGGCGGACGCTGCCGGACAAACCTGCTGAAAGACGGTCGAGATGCGATTACCTACACCTGCGGATTTATGCTGGAATGTAAAGTGCTCTCCCGATCAGGAATGGATAGAGCGTACCCTGCGCATTGCGGTCGAAAATGTCTGGCCGCAAGCGCTCGAAGCCGCGCATTCGCGCAATGGCCATGGATCGCACGTGGTGGAGATCGTTGAATCCGCTATCGAACACGCCGTGTGCCGATTAAAAACTGGAGACCCGCTTGGACCTGAGCAAGTAACGCAGCTTTTGCAGCGCCTTGTCCTGCAAGAGGTTAGGCGCCGGCGCAGGGCCAATGGCCGCATGGTCTTTGTCGGATCGAGCGAAGAACTGCCCCCGACGTCAGTACGAAACCCGCAAATTCAGATTGATTGTGCTCTGGATTTGGAGATAATCTTGCAAGGCGAACCTCCTGACGTGCGCCTTGCCCTCCTGCTCCGTTACAGCCGATTCCGGTGGAGTGAAATCGCCGCTGCCCTGGGGACTACTGAGGCAGCCGTGCGTCTCCGTTGCAAACGAGCGATTGAAAGAATCCGCGAAAAGCAGGAAGGAGAACAGCATGAATCATGATTGTCGCATTGTCTCGTTCATCTCGAAAGGACGCCGTGACTTTGACTGAGCATCCATTTATCCCGTTCGACAACGAAGACGATTCGCTTCTGTTTGAAAAACTACAGGAGCACGTTCTAGCCCACTACCCCAACCCGGAGCGCAAGGGATGTCCCGACCCAGCCGTGTTGAGGAGCTTGATCGACAATCCCAGCGATGTAACATTGGCGGAACTTAACGATCTGCACATCTTCAAGTGCGCGGAATGCACGCGCCTACTGATGGAACTGCGTGAAAAGAAGAAACAGGGCCAAGCGTCCGATTAGGCACCTGTTTTCGATTTCAGGATCGATCCTTCCCCCCTGTACCTTTCGCGGTACCGCAATCTTTCCGACAAATGCCGAATGACGCTACAGCCCTAATCCGTGACACGTTTTGGTGAATCTTCAAGCGCCTCATACAAATAGTGGCAAGACGATGCTTTTTTCGCGACAAGTCTGGCGAACTATTTTGTGAGGATGGCTTATCGATTCTGGTAAGGAATGAAGTTCATTCATAAGACGATTGATCCCAAAGCTTACTCGATGGCCAGGAACCCGAACCGTGCTGGATAAAAGATTGCAGTTCCGATCAATCGCCCAAGCGACCTTCTCGCCCAATGACGCGGTGCTTTGGATGTGGCGGAACTCTACGATCTACGCACTCCACCGCAGTTAACATGATCTGCATCAACTCCAGCTACGCTGCGTCTCCTCAATCGGAAATATCTGCCGTGCGTATCAGGACGGTTCCGTCCGGTTCGACACGGCCGGAGAGGTATTTGCTTCGCGCGATCTGTTCAATGGCCGTGTGATTTTCGCGGAACACTTCGAGCTTGTTTCTGTTGCCGCCGTGGAAATGGTCATCGAGCGCTTCTCGGCTGATAGCGCATCGTACCCGCTGCGCCCTGTCCTGACCCCAGAACACGATTCCATCACGACTGGCGTCATAGCGTTCTTCCGGTGCAGGGAAGATCAATTCCTTGTTTTCCCACGCGATCTGCCAGGCCGCGAATTCGCTCGGTCGGACTTGCAGACGGGCGAAATTTCCCTCGTGCAGGCTGAGAAGGTCGGACTCGGCCATTTCCCTGAATCTCCCATGGAATCGCGCCAATTGCAAGGGGATCGCGCCATAAATGTGACGCGATTTGGGCGTATATGGCGCGATCCTCATGCGCACCTAACCATCGCTGTCTGTCCGCCGCTAGCTCGTATCGCAAAGGATTTTCAAAGAGCAGGTGGCGGGCGCCGCCTCAGTGCGTGACCTCTTGCGCCCAGCGCCACCAAGGCTCCAAGAAACCGACCTACTGAACGTCGCAATAGGTATCTGCGCACCATCAAGACCCAGATCTACTTTCCGTCCCATCCTTTCAAGGCAATGTTTTGACTTTGTCGCACGCGATCTTTGTGCCCTCATCGCAAGCCCTCTGATAAAACGCACGTGCTTCGACAAAGCCCTTGCTTACGCCCACTTTGCCTTGTTGTTCGTAGAAGTCTCCAAGTTTGACGCATCCGTCCATATTTCCACCGGAACATCCTTTGCGATACAGAGCCATTGCCTGAACAGAGTTCCGGGCTACGCCTTCGCCATTGGAATAGAGATTACCGAGCATCGTGCAGCCGACCATCGTTCCGGCATCGCATGCCTTCTGATAAAGTAAGCGCGCTTCAGCGTAATCTCGGTTGATCTCGTAGCCATTTTCGTACAACCTACCTAGAAAGGCGCAACCGGTCATATATCTGCCGTCACAAGCTTTCTGAAACAAGTTAATCGCTTTTGCGTAGTCTTGGGTGACGCCACGGCCACTATAGTAGAGGGAGCCGAGCATGACGCATCCGACCAGGCTTTTTTTGTCGCAGGCATCCTGGAATAGAGCGGTCGCCCGAGAGTAGTCTTGTGGAACTCCATGGCCGTTACTGGACAAAGAACCGAGTCCAGCACACCCGTCCATGTATCCGCCATCGCATGCCTTCCGATACAAGGTGCTTGCCTGTGCAAAGTCTTGAGTAACACCATGTCCCCAGTCGTACAAAGAGGCGAGCCGAACACAGCCGTCCCAGTACGCCGCGTCGCATGCCCTCTGCTCAAGCGCACGTGCATGTTCATAATCCTGAGCTACGTCGTCGCCATTGGTGTAAAACCCGCCGAGTTCGCTGCATGCTGACATTTCTCCGGCGTCGCAGGCTACCTGATATAGGTTCATGGCTTTCGCAGTGTCCCGCTTAACTCCTTGGGCATAATCGTACATATGGCCAAGCTTTGCGCAACCAGCCATGTTTGAAGAAGTGCAAGCATTCTCAAAATGGACGAGTGCATTCGAATAATCTTGGGAGATGCCATCTCCCGAGTAGTACATATTCCCGGTTGTCGCCTCATCGTTCGGGCAAATCGAGGAGCTGAACACCTTGCTCACAACCGCCAAGGAAGTTCTCTGGAGTTGGAATGTCCCATTTTGGGATGGACCGTTGTGCACAGAAACTAAGTAAGTTCCGTTGAAGTTACTCGATTCACTCTGGCCCTTAAAACCTATGACGAAAAAAGCGCTTGAAACATCGAATGTTACTTGCGAACCCTCAACCTGGCCTTTCAAGTAGCCGCTGCCGCCGAGCGGTGGCTTTACGGCCATACAGCCTTCAATGGCACCATGGCTGTCTTGGCTAAAGGAAACTGTAAAATCGGACGATAGCCCCCCTGTTAGATTGTGTACCACTCCTGTATATGTACCTCCGAAGTCCTCCTGCACTGTGAATGCATGTCTTAAACCAAATATGCATAGGAGAACTAAGGGAAAAAGCACAACCCCAACCACAATAGATCTCTTACTTATTCGTTCGTGAGGAACTTGAGGTGAAGCTCGGTTAGTCGCTTTTGGTTGCGGCGCAGACATAGGTTGTGCGAGAGGCTGTGGAGGCGGTG
>Ga0265314_10000319_pt1 | contig 67705 bp, 46 predicted proteins | sample 4126metaG_FD_203106 | JGI IMG/M metagenome (GOLD analysis project Ga0265314, IMG submission 203106) | Rhizosphere microbial communities from Carex aquatilis grown in University of Washington, Seatle, WA, United States - 4-1-26 metaG | ecosystem: Host-associated > Plants > Roots > Rhizosphere >...
GGAGACACCGCCACCTCCCGGTGTTTTTTGCATGCAGTTGAGTCGCAAGAAAACGAACGGTTCGTCGCTGATGGCCGCTACCGAAGCGCCGCTGCCCGCTTGTTCCGTCGAATAGCCCGGACTGTCGGTGAGCCACATGCATTGCTCCTCAGGAAAGCCCATGCCGATGGTGCTGTTTTGTTTGGCGACCGTCAGTTTCCATTCACCGACACGGTCGCGGCGCACGGCGGCTGTGACGATATATTCGCCTGGGGATAGCTCGCTTGAACCATGGTTGGACGGAACCCCGGAGGAGGGGATTTCCTGCGTCGAAACGAGCAGACGGTACTTCGTCGCCGATGGCACATAAACTCGCCAACGCCAGGTCATATCTTCGTAGGTCGGCAACGCGAGGACGTTCAGAGTGTTCGGGTTCGAGATCGTCAGACGACCAAGCTCGGTCGCCATCCGACCGACCTCTTCACGCGACTGTTTCAACTTCCAGGAGGTAAAGACGTGCGATCCCAACACGCTGATGAAAGCGATCGCGACCAGCATCCAGCGAATCGAGAATTGAAAACGAGGGTGAGGCATTGCGGTATTGTAGCTGGATACGTGGATCGGCCCAATACACGGCGGTCATGGCTACCACGATGGCCGACGAGCTCACCGGTTCCGAATGCGGTTCACTATCTTTGGATTCACTTTGGCGATCGGATGGTTCCTGGCCGCCATTGTACTGGCAATCGCGGTCACTGCCAGGAACAGCGACGAACGACTCGGGCACCGCACGATCGCAATGGCGGACAGGCGCGACGGTACGCGGCGCGACGGCCATTTCCTGTGAACGCAGTTGTTGGTTGGCCGGCGCGCGCGATCATGGCGCCGCACACCTCAACGCGGGCGGGAAGTTACGGGACGTTCCTTAAGGCCGCCGCGCCGCCGACGGTTGCCTCACCTGGGAAGTCCTCTCCGGGGATGGGCCTTGGTGTTATACTTGCCGAATGCTGCCAGAGTTGCCGGCCTAATGCGCCACGCAGAGAAAACCGACTCCGTTCCCCACTGGATCTACCATGAAACTGCTTGCCGCCGGAACTGTCCAATGGATGATGTTCGTTGCCGCCACGATTGCCTGGGGAACCGAAGAGCAGCCCTCAGGAATTGCGCTGCCTTCGATCGAGACCGCCGGAAGCGATGAGTGGGGCCGGATCACGGTGAACGGCAAACCGTTTTTCCCTATCTTGATGTACGACGTCCCCATCGACGCTGACTCGCTAAAGATGTTTCGCGAACAGGGGTTCAACGTGTTGTCCGCGCGTGCCGAGGACGGTGAAACTCTGCGGAATCACGGGTTTTATACCGCCGCGCACGCGATCAGTACCGACGGCCTGAAGCTGGATGGTGTGCTCTTCGGCGTCGGGATGGATAGCCCGGCCTTATATTGGAAGGACGATCTCCTCGAAAAATCCCGGGCCGACCTGGTGAACGCGCGGAAAATATTTCCGAACCGTCCGATTTTTCACGCGATCGGATATTGGGAAGACGAGCCGGCGGGCGTTTTTTCGAACAAGGTGCCGAGGAAAGAGTGCTATGAAGAGTTGGTGAAGGTCCTCGACGTTTCGGCTCCTTATCTCTATCCGCTCCCCTATCAACCGGTGCGGAGCGTGGGCGAGGCCATGGCACGTGCCGATGCGGCGAGCGGCGGCCGGAAGCCGCTACTGCCTGTGTTGCAACTCTTCGTCTGGAAGCCAGAAGATCATTATCCGACACCTGCCGAATTGAAATGCATGGTCTACCTGTCGCTGATTCATGGAGCGGACGGTATCGGCTATTACTCGTTTAGCTATGTCACGGGCAAGGAGAAGACCAACCTGGCGCGGGAACAGCCCGAATTATGGCGTTCGGTCAAAGAGATCAACGCCGAGGTGAAACAGATCGGCGAGATCCTGCTCGACAGCACGCCCGACCCCGGAGTGCGCGTGACGGCGCGTGAATCGGCCGTCGAGTGGCGTGCCGTGGCGAGGGGCGACTCGGTACTGCTGCTTTTGGCCAACACATCGTCGGAATCGCAGAAAGTGAGCTTACAGTGGACGTCGAAATTGTCGGCGCTCCGTCGGATTGATCATCGTATCGAACAGCCGGTCGAAAATGGTGCCGCCGAATATACACTTGGCCCAAACGAAGCGGTGGGTCTGCTCGGGGAGAAGTAGCCGCGGCACTCCGTGACGAGGGCCGTTGGTCAATTTGAGTCCAGAATGCCGCTCTGTCGGGCATGTCGCGGTGCAAGTGATTCATTTTTGGGCACGCCAGTCGGGCCGCCTTTCGACCCCATCCCCGAACGTGCCCGCTTCGCCCATTTCACCCTGCAAACACGCACTTGGCGTATGCGGCGGCGCACGGCAAAGAGTGCCAGGCCGGGGCTTCAGCGATCGTGCCAGGCCGCCGCGGCACACGAATTGCACAGGTGAAATCGACCACCTCATCCTTGGAGGCTCAAAATGAACCGTCAGCGGCGATTTCAAGCTCTTGCGCAAGGCCCAGCTCGGCGCGGCCTCAAACCAAACAACCGCTTGTCCGAAGCGGACGTTTTCATTCCCAGTAACAGCGAAATCGAAGAAGCCTGCGAGCGAATTCGAACGGGCTGGAACCAGAGGCAGCACCGCGTGCGAGCCGGCCTCTCGCCCGATGAAGGGATTGTCCTGGAACCTGTTTCCTTGGCCGCCGCACGTTGGAATGGCATTGGGCCAAACGAAGATTGAGCCAGCGGGCCTCGGACTCTCCGCGGCGTGGCCCAGTGTGTGTCGCGATAGCCTGCCGGACATGTTCGATGCTGCGGCTCTGCGTACCGACCTGCACGATTCGCTGGTTTCGCCGCGCCGCCTCAATCATCAGCCGGCCCTCGCGTAGATTGTGCTAGCACGGTTTTTGGCTCTTCCGTTTCTAGGTGTAATACCCGCAAAATCGTGCCTGGATCCCGCGCGCCAGCATGTGCATGTCGGCCACGCTTCGACGCACCACGTGGTAGGTGCGATTGACATCGAGCACCAGTCGTCGCCAGAGGCTGTCCGCGCTCTTGATGCCGTAGCTGCGCCGCGTGATGACTCGTGCCTTTGTGTTTAGTCCCTCCACCACCGCGCTCGTCTCGCGGCGATCAAAGTATGCCAGGATGCCGTCCCGCCAGCGATCGTAAAGGTCAAAGAAGTCTCGCAGATCCGGTTCGTTGGCTACGACTTCCCGCAATTCGTCTAGCCGTGTCGATGCCGCCAGCAACATGCTGGTATCCCAGTGCCTCAAGACCGGGCGGATGAAATCCGACCGCCGGTCTCCTAAAAGTCAGCAACGCAGCCGATGTCCCACTACCCCTGATGCGGTAGTGGGTAATCAGAGTGTTGCTGGCTTTTTTGGCCGGTTGGGCGTGCCTAGTTCTTGGGCAGTCGCGTTTTTCTTCGCAAACGCACAACTACTACGGCCATGACGAAAGACGCGACAGCGATCATGATGCCGTCTATGATCAAAATCATTGGCAGGTACTCTGGCTCGACGGGATCAAAGCCGGCCAGGACTGTGTAAATGGCCGACAGTTCCCCACCGATGAATAGGATCGAAAGAATGATGGCGACCCTGAGGCAGCCGTTTCCATCCGGCTCGCTGCTTCTTCGTAACTTACTGTATTGTCGGTAGTCAGCGTCCATCGCCCTATTTTACCGAGGACAGCACCGCGTCAAACAATTCATCGAATGTCCAAGTATGGTCCGCCAGGCCATTCATCACGGCGGCGGTCGGACGGCACTTGCCCGACTTGCCGGGTTTCCGTGTCCGCCAACAGTAGTTGTACCACGCCGCGAACATGGCGAAAGCCGCTTCGAGGTTGGCCAACTTCTTCGAGAAGCAGTAAGTCAGGCGGTTGAGCCGCTTGAGAAAAAGCCGTTGCGTGCCGTTCAGGCGTTCAACGTGCGACGTGCATATCGTGAAGCGTTCCTTGGGCAACATGCCGCGCCGGGCCGTGCGTTCCGTGCCGACCATTTCGCTCGGCGTGTAGATGACCGACGCATTACGATACTGCTTGATGATCGTGCCGTATTTGCAGTAAGGCCCAAACGCCAGGTCCACCGCTTCGGGATAGGCCGCGAAACCGTCCGTGCTGATTTGGACGATCCGGCGGAATTCACCCGTCGCAAAGGCGTGGTCGTCGCTTGCGTGAGGCTTGGGCCAAACGAGACGGCGAGACACGTCTTGCAAGAACCGCCGTGCGTTATCGCCAGTGCGCTTTCCGATGCGAAAGCTGGGCATGAGTTTGGTACGCTGGTCAACGCACGTCCAAAGGTAAATGTCGCCCTGGTCGCCGATGTCGCGCCGATCGTCAACAGGCAGTCGCGATTGTTTCTTGAAAACGTAGGTCCACTGCTCGTCAAACTGGAGATGATCGAGCGTCAGGTTTTGCATCCGTGCGTCCAGGAACTCGCGGCAGGCGTTGCCGAAGTGGACGATGAGCTTGAGGATCGTTTTCTTGCTCAAGCCTGTCGTGCGGGCAGTGCCACGCACGGACATACCTTCGGTCAGCAGATGCAAGGCCCTCTTGGCGTCAGCTACAGGAACGCGCATCACGCCAAGTGGCTTGGGCTGCCGTTCTACCCAGGTCTTGCCGCAGAGCAGGCAGCGATAACGCTGGTTGCCCTTGCGGTCGCGGCCGTGTTTCTTGACGTTGGCGTGGGCACAGGCGACCATCATAGCGAGGTTTCCCTTTTTCTGGGGCCGTCGCTAGAATGGCTTTTGTCAGAGCAGCCTAGCGAAAGCCGGGTTGTCTTTCCCCCGGTTCCGACGCCAATCGGTTCCGGGGTTTTTCGTTGGGTTTCATTACTCCCAACGTGATTTATTATACCCATAATAAAAAAGTCGTCAAGTACCAATCAGGGCTTGACGAAAGATTTTTTATGGGTATCTTTAACGGCATGAGAGGTAGACCAAAGAAAGCTCCCGAAGACCGCAAGACGGCCAGCATGAAGATCCCTCTCGCCGATGGCGAGAAGGAGCTAATCGAAACCGCAGCACGGGCAACGAGCGAAAAGCCTGTCACCTGGGCGCGCGAGGTCTTGCTACGGGCTGCCAAGCGGAAGGCTTAGCGGAGAGAGGGGGAATCGAACCCGGCGCGCGAGCGCCACCTACGGCAGATTATAAGGCTGCTGCGCCGCCAAGGCGCGGGCCGCTCTCCGGGGAGCGATCGGAGAGCTGGCGGAGCAATTTATTCGTTTCCTGAACATCATGTCACCCATCGTGGATGAATTGACCACTAGCCGGCGAAAAAGTTCGCACGAAACATCAATATTCTCCTACTCGACGCCTTGTCGACAGCGTGTCGAGTAATCCATAAGTATTGTTGCCGAATAGCTTTATGTCCGAACAGCGGAGTTTCGAGTGGGAAGAATTGTCGCGCCGGACGGTCCCCGCACTTTGGACGCCTGACGAAATATTCGATCAGATTGACTCCCATTCGTTCTTTAAATTCTGCGAGGATCACCGCTTCGAGCGAAAGCCCGCAGGAATCCATGCCGAGCCTCTTGCTACATATGTCTGTATGTGGGCCAACACGCCTCCGGCCGGCGGAATCATTGCGGTGGGAATTGACGATAAAGACGGGTCAGTTCTCGGTTGTTGCGCTCGCGAAGAACACGTAGTCGATGTCGAACGTCGAATTCGCAATGAATTGGTGACAGACGCAGTATTCACCCCCAAGCGAATCCTTGCCACCAATCGCAATGGGGCAGCGGACTTTGTCCTGCTCTATAGGGTCCAGTTTCGTGATGACAAAGTCGTTGAGACGAACAAGGGCGAGGCGTATATCCGAAGAGCCTCGACCAGGCATCTGCTGACAGCCGAAGAAAAACACGAACTCCAAATGGAGCGCGGGCAGCGTAGTTTTGAGCTAGAGCCGTGCGGCTTGCAGTGGCCAGATGATTTCGACCAAGCGGCGGTTAGATCCTGGGCTGCTGGTGTGCGGCGATTGCGAGAATTAGATGCCGAGCCGCAGATTCCAGCGGTACTTGTACTGCACAAGCTCGGAAAGACGATAAAGGGTGATTTCGCCCCTAATAATGCTTGCGCCATGCTTTTTGCTAAAGATCCACAGTCCGTCGTGCCCGGCTGCATGGTACGATTTCAGAGGATCGAAGGCAGGGATGCCGTCACCGGGAAAGATCGGAACGTCGTAAAGGACATTCAACTCACTGGAACGATCCCGCAACTGATCGAGTCCGCTGGCGATACACTCAAGACATATCTCCGCACATACTCGCGATTTGCCAGCGGTGGAAAGTTTTACACGGCCCCGGAATACCCAGAAGAGGCGTGGCGAGAAGCCATTATCAACGCCGTCGCCCATCGGTCCTATAGCCTGAAGGGGGCAAACGTATTCATAAAAATGTTCGATGATCGATTGGTAGTCGAGAGTCCAGGCGGATTCCCAGGCTTCGTGACCGAATCGAACATTTACGATGCCGGTCCTTATCGACGGAACTGGTGGCTGATGGACGCCCTTCAATTCCTTGAGTACGTGAAATGCGAGAACGAAGGAGTCAAAAGAATTCGTCGAGCCATGACCGAAATGAAGTTGCCAGAGCCGCAGTTCGAGCAGAAGCAAATCGACGGTGCGCTGGTTCGAGTAACGCTTCGCAACAATCAGCACGCGAGGGTAGCGTGGGTTGATGCTGAAGTAACGGCAATTCTTGGTGCAGATCGCGCGAAGGGACTTACGATCGAAGAACGTCGCGTGGTGAATTTTGCTGCCGAGCACGACTACAAGATAAAATCAAACGATGCAATGCAGCTAATGCCAGGAAATCCGCGTTGGCACACAGCCGACAAACTTATGAAGCGATTAGAGGGAAAGGGGCTTTTTCGGCAAATCCGAAGATACCCGCGCGATCCGACAGCCTACTACTTGCTACTCATCAACACCGATACCAAAGAAGCCTAAATAGCGTTGCCGCTACCCATGTCTCGCCCCCAGTTCCGCCTTTCGACGTTGCTCTGGATCACGCTGGCCGTGGCCTGCTGGTTCGGGGGGCGAGCGTTCGGCCTACGCGAGAGCGACCGTCGCGTGAAAGCGAGTCGCGATGCGCTGGAAAAGGCCCAGAGGGGGATGGAAGCGGATCGCCAGGCCTACCAACTCAAGCACCGACTCCTACTCGATAGGCTCGTCGAGGCGACCGGCGCCGGTAGCGACTGGGAAGCCATCAACGGCGACAATCGCGTTGCTCCGGATCGTGCATCCCTGCCTAATCGTCCGCCTACCGATTAGGCATCAGGCTTAGCAACACTCTGATTACCCACTACCCCTGATGCGCCTCCGTCGTGTTGACCGCGCGGATCGTGTATACTAACGGCGAATGCGGCCTGACGGCCGCCGTGGACCGCTCGACGCTGAGGCCCTGCGATGAAGAACATGCCCGCCGCGTTCGTCCCGCAGCATCCGAATATTTCCCGCCGGGCCGCTTTGCAGGCGGGAGCCGTCGGCCTCTTGGGGTTGGGTAGCAATCACCTGGCCGCGCTGCGGGCCGCCTCGCCGGCGCCAACGGCAAAACCCAAGGCTAATGCCTGCATCTACATCTTCCTTTCCGGAGGTCTGGCGCAGCACGAGAGCTTCGATCTCAAACCGCGGGCGCCCGCCGAGATTCGCGGCGAGTTCAACCCCGTCGCCACCGCCACGCCGGGGATCGAAATTTGTGAACACCTGCCGCTTTTGGCCGCGCGCAGCCGGCACTGGGCGCTGGTCCGCTCGCTGGGCCACTGGTCGAACTCGCATACCGACGGCCACATGATCATGCTCACCGGCCGCTCGGACCTGCCGCCGGGCTTTGGCTTTTCGAGCGAACCCAAGCCCACCGATTGGCCCTCGATCGCCTCCGTGGCCGGCTTTAACACACCCTCTCGCAGCGATAATCTGCCGCCGGCCGTGGTTCTGCCCGAACGGCTCGTGCATTGGTCGGGCCGCACGCTGCCGGGCGCCTACGGCGGAATCATGGGGCGGCGGCGCGAGCCGTGGTTTATTGAGGCCTCGCCCTATGGCAACCCGTTCTGGCGCGGCGCGTACCCCGAATTTACCTTCGCCAACGAAACGAAAAAGCCGCCCGCCACGCCCGACGACCGTGTGTACCAGGCGCCCAACCTGACGTTGCCCGAAGGGCTGGCCGGCGACCGCTTCGCCAGCCGGTTGGCGATGTTGGCCGAGATCGACCAGCAGCGGGCGCGGCTGGAGCGTTCGGCCGAAATCGAAAAGTTCGACAACTACCGCCAGGGCGTGATTTCGCTTTTGGCCGATCCCAAGGTGCGCCAGGCGATCGACGTGACGCACGCCGACGAGGCCGTGCAACAGCGCTACGGCCGCAACAGCTTCGGCTGGTCGCTGTTGATGGCCTACCGGCTGGTGGCCGCAGGAGTGAATCTGGTGCAGGTGAACCTGGGGAACAACGAAACCTGGGATACGCACGGCGACGCCTTCCCCCGGCTCAAGGACAGGCTCTTCCCGCCCACCGACAAGGCGCTTGCGGCACTCTTGGACGATTTGGACGCCAGCGGACTGCTGGGCGACACGATGGTGGTGATGGCGGGCGAGTTCGGCCGCACGCCGAAAATTTCGACATTGCCCGCCTCGTTCAGCGGGCCAGGCCGCGACCACTGGGGCGCGGTGCAGACCGTGTTCTTCGCCGGGGGCGGCGTACGCGGCGGCACGGTGATCGGCAGCTCCGACAAGGAGGGGGGCCACCCGGCGACCTGCGCGCAGCGGCCCGAGAACATGGCCGCCACAATCTACGAGGCGCTCGGCATCCCGCGCACGGCCGTTTGGCACGACGACGTCGACCGGCCGCACAATGTCTACTACGGTGAGCCGATACCGGGGCTGCTGGGGTAAGCGAGTTGAACGCCGATCGTCAGCTCGCGTTTGTCATCTATCGATGGTAAAATGCATGCAGGGCTCAAGGTTCAAAGAAGACGAGCACGCCTTGCAACTGATCGACGCTCAACAACATACTCTTGGGCGCATCGCCGTTGAACGCGTCGATCAAGGTCTGTTCACGGGTGAATTCATCCGAGATCCGGGGTTTTCGACGATCGAACGACTCTTCCGAGACTATGAGGAGGCTGTCAACCTCCAAGCGTTGACCGTGGTCGACCGACTCGATGCCCAGATTGTGTCGCTCGGATTGCGGGCCGTACTGCCCGAGGGACGTCAAGTTCCCCTTCACGACGTACCGATCTGGAGTGATGGTGCGATCACCTTTCGGTCGCTTGGACAGGATCAATCGGTTTTAGAAGCACATGTAACGGCCTGAGTGGAGGTTTCATGCCAGGACGTGTCGTCTATTTCAACGGCCGGTTCGTGCCGGAAGCGGAAGCGCGGGTGTCGATTTTCGACTCGGCGCTGATGTACGGCGACATGGCCTTCGAAATGACGCGCACCTACCGCCAGCAACCGTATAAGCTCCGCGAACATCTCGAAAGGCTCTATGCCTCGCTGCGGCTGATCGAAATCGACTGCGGCCTGTCGATCGACGCCATGGAACAGGTCACCGAAGAGACGCTGCGGCGGAACCTGGCGACCGAGGCCGACGACGTCGATTGGCAGATCATGCACGACGTCTCGCGCGGGCCGCTCGAACTTTACCGCGCGGCGTTTCCCGAGGGGTTGCGGCCGACGGTCAGTGTCAACTGCTGGCCCTTGATCACGCACATGGGCCGTTTCGCGGCGACCTATGGTACCGGCGTGCATGTCGTGATCGTCGCGCAGCAGGCGCTGCCGGCGCAACTGATCGACCCCAAGGCCAAAACCCGTAGCCGGCTGCACTACCAATTGGCCCAGTTGCAGGCCCGGCGCTTCGGCGAAGGACGCTGGCCGGTGCTCTTGGACCCCGACGGCTACCTGGCCGAGGGGCCGGGCTGGAACATTTTTCTCGTGCGCGGCGGCGTGCTCTTTACGCCCGAACCGAGGAACATTCTGCTGGGAGTTTCACGGACCACAATCCTCGATTTGGCTCGGGAGGCGGGGATCGCCGTCCGCGAGGCGAACCTCGGCCGCTATGAGGCGCTGCAGGCCGAGGAGATCTTCTGCACGGCCACTTCATTCGGGCTGGTCCACGCGACCACGTTCGAAGGCCAGCCGATCGGCGACGGCGGCCCGGGACCGGTGTTCAAAAAGCTGACGGCCGCCTGGAAGGAACATGTCGGTGTCGATTTCGTGGTCCAAGCCCGCGAGTACTCCGGACGCCTGGACGAGTGGGAAGCGAAGGAACGGGCATCGCGCAACGAGGGACAAACAGGGGGCTGACGCCCCCCGCTCGCCTACTGATGCAAACTGTCACGCGAGATCAGATCAGTTATGTCTTCGACCGCCGGCGCGAGCCGGTGCTGCGCGTGGCCGATGGCGAGGTGTTCCAGGTCGAGACTGAAGACGCCCGCACAGGAAAGACGCGGACTCCCGAGACGATCGGCCCGGAATACGTGAAGGCCCTTCGCAGCCAGGGGCCGTATTACGGCAATCCGGTGACGGGGCCCATCCAGATCGCCGGTGCCGAGCCGGGCGACACGCTGGCCGTGACGATTCACCAGATCGAGTGCGACGCGCTCGGCTTCTGCGGCTACTGGCCGTTCGTTTATCATTTGCAAGACTGGTTCGATGAACCGATCACCGAGCTGGTGGAGATTCGCGACGGCCACGTTGAGTTCACGCTGCAAACGGCCGCCGGCCCGCACTCGCTTAAGATACCGACGCGGCCAATGATTGGTTGTATCGGCACCGCGCCACACCTCGAGGTGCCCACGGCGGGGACGGCCGGCCGTTTCGGCGGCAACCTCGATGTGCCCGAGGTCGCCGCGGGAAACACGGTCTACCTGCCGGTGGCCGCGCCCGGCGGGTTACTCTACTTGGGCGACTGCCATCCCTACCAGGGCGACGGCGAGGTGAGCGGCTGCGAAATGCGGGCCGTCGTGACGCTGGCCGTCAGCGTCCGCAAGAAATGGACGCGGGCACAAAACGCCCCGCGAATCGAGACACCCACGCACCTGGTGACGGTCGGCGCCGGCAGCCCGGCCGAAACGGCCCAGTGGCAAGCGATCCGCGAGATGATCGTCTGGCTCGAAGAACGATACTGCTGGACCAGGCACGATGCGCGGCTGCTGTTGACCCTGACGAGCGACCTTCGGCCGGGGCAGATGCAGGTTTCGCCCTACACGATGCGGCTCTTGGTTGCGAAGGAGCACTTGCCGTAGCCGTAGGCTAGCCCAACTTCCCCAACGTTTGATGTAAGTGCTTGCGCCGCAACGGGCGGGCTGGCCGTTTTTCCACTACAAATCGTGTTTTGTCATTCTGCCGGGCACTTGCCAACCGAGGCGCTGGAGCAGGATCTTCTGGTGCTCGCTGGGCTGCGTCACACAACGCGTGCGGATTTCTTGGCCGTCCGTCGTCGAAAAAACGACGTCCACCACGCGCAGTTCGCTCAACTCGTCGAGGACCCGGCGGGGTTCGTTTCCCAACCCGGCCTGCTGGCATAGTTGGCCCAAGAACTTCCACAGCACGTAGGCCAGGAAGCAGACCAGAATGTGGGCCAGCACGCGATCTTCTTTTTGATGCCACACCGGTCGTAGCAACAGGTCGCTCTTTTGAATGCGGAACGCAGTCTCCGCATCGGTCAGTTGGATGTACGCCCGCCACAAGTCTTCGTCGCTCCAGCCGCTGACGTTGGTGCGCAGCACGTACGAGCCTTCGCTGAGCTCGGCCCAGGCGCGCCATTTCTCGACCTTTTTCCACACCACCTGAGCGGACCCATTGGCGTCGGCGGTGATCTGCACCTCGAACAGGCCGGCGGCCCGCGTGTTTTGTCCCAGCAAGCGTCCCACGCGCCGCTCGATCGGCCCGACCGGTTGAGAACGCTTGGCGCAACTCGCGGCGATTCGCTCCAGCCCCTCTTCGATCCGCTTCTCGAACCGCGCATGCATCGCTTGCTCTTTCTGGCGACGGTCGTGGCTGCGGCACAGGATATAGGTCTCGGCGCCACCATCGGGACATGGGCACAACTTGACTTCCAGCCCTTCGCGGATCGCACGCCAGTCTTGTTCCGCCAACTGCTGCTCGAATCGCTTGAGCTGGCTCTTGGGCGTGCCCACGATGTACTGCCGCCCGCCGGCCTTGAGGAACTCGATGTTTTCCTCCGAGACCATGCCGCGGTCCAATGCCCAGATGCGCTGCGCCCGGCCGTATCGCGACTCCATCGTCTCGACGATCTCTTGCAGCGTCGTCGAGTCGTGCCGATTTCCGGAGAACACTTCGTAGCCCAACGGCAAGCCGCAACGCGTCACCACCAGGCCAATGCAAACCTGCTTGCAGTCGGGCCGATGATCGCGCGAGTAGCCTCGCTTGGCCAGCGGGTTGGCATCGGCTTGTCCTTCGAAGTAGGTGCTCGTCACGTCGTAGAGCAACAGGTCGTACTCGACGGCGAACAATTCGCCGAAACGTTGCTTGAGAAACGCTTCCAGTTTCGGCTTGTGCGGTAACAGCGCATCGAGACCACGGTACAGGCGATTGTCGTCCACCTTGTCGATGGGCACGCCCAACAGGTCGGCCAGCGCGCTGTGCCGGTAGAAATGCTCGGCGATGCGCAGCTCGCTCGATGGCTCGCACAACCGGCCGACGATCAAGATCAACGCGGTCAGCCACCAGGGAACGTGTTCCTGACCCGCAGGCAAAGCGCGCTGCAAGAATTCGTGCAGCCCCAGTTGCTCGATCAGTTTCAGCGCCGTCCAGGGCCCACCGAACTGGCGGCAGTTCTCGACGCGCACGCTCGTGCGATCGATCTCAACGTATCGCGGCTCGGCCGTCACCGTCGGGAACAATTCACGCTGTTCATCGGGCGGATGCGGGGCGGCCGCCTGCTCGACACCGAGCCGGCCCGACTCGTCCATTAAGCCGAGATAAGCGACCGTGCGTTGCCGCGGCCCCGCCTTAGTGCGATACGATTCGACGAGGGCCCAATACGCTTCGCGTCGTCCGTGGCGCCGGCGGAAGTGGGGTCGCAGGAACATGCCGCCATGTTACCCGCGGCCGATCGAGAGTTTTTCCACTACACGCCATTGGCGGCAAAATAGTCGAACGACTCCACGCCGATCGCCATCGTCAAACGACTTACGGCGAAACAATCTTGGGAAAATCAGCGGCGAAGGGAATTTTGTCCGTTTGCTGGGGAAGTTGGGCTAGCCTACATGTCAGCCTGGAAAGGCTAACCTGCGAGCACCTGCTTCCAGTTCTCGTGGATGATGCGGTCGATCGCTTCCTTGGGGAACGTGGGAAAGCTCGTTCCGCGGACCACGTCGTTCACCTTGTAGAGCCCGGCGATCACCTGTTCGGGAGTGGCCGAGGGAAAGTCGGACCCGAAGATCAACTTGTGTTCGACGCCATATTCCAGCGCCGTCATGAACGCCTGGTAGTGCCGCAAGGGACGATAGTGAAGCGCCGAAACGTTCGCGAAAAGGTGCGGGTGCTTGCGGATCAACACCACGCACTCGGTTTCCCAAGGGTGCCCCATGTGCGAGATGATCATCCGCAGCTCGGGGCACGCGATGGCAATATCTTCGAGCTGGATCGGGTTGGCATACTTGAGCGGACCGGGGCGGACGAACGATGTCCCCTGGTGGATGTTCACCGGAATTCCGAGCTTCTCGGCCTTGCGGAACAGGGGCAGGTGCCGCGGGTCCTGGGGGTCCCAATTCTGGTAGATCGGCGAGACCTTCAGGCCCTTGAAGCCGAACCGCGTGACAAAGTGCTCCAACTGCTCTACGCAGTCGCGGTCGTTGGGGTCTACCGAGCACCAGCCGATGAAGCGGTCGGCATGGTCGGCGACGAAACGGGCGATCAGCTCCTGGTCGGCGTTGATGCCGGTGAAGGGGGCCTTGATTCCGAACACGATCACCTTGTCACAATTCGCCGTCGCCTTGAGGAGCGCTTCCGGCGTCGAATCGAAGGCGTTGTTGGCCGGCGAATCGGCGCCGGCGAAGTAGACATCGCTGGTGAGCCGCATCTTGGCCCGTTTTGCCTCCCAGGCGAACGCGACGAACTCGTCGGAGAGGTGGTCGGGATACCACATCAGGTTGGTATGCGTGTCGAAGAGCATGGGCGTAAGTTAGCCTTTCGAGGCCGACAGGTCCACTTGTAGGTTAGCCTTTCCAAGCTGACACGAGAGCGTGAGTTTCGCGAGTTCCGCGAATCTTGGACCGTCCAGGTCAGGCTGGAAAGCCTGACCTACGATTCGCGACCGATCCCCGGCGGCTCGGGCACGGCTTCGGTGATGATCTTCCAAGTGGCGCCCATCTCGCGCAGCGACGTGAAATCGCGCGCCGCGTAACCGAATTCGAGGTGCGGTGTGGCGATGGGCTTGCCGCCTTGCAGCCGCGAGTCCATCAGCGAGTCGAGCGCGCCGGTGACCAGCAGTGTGCGTTCGACGGGGTACGGCGCGCGGCGCTGGCGGAAGTGCGTCTGGATGGCGTGGGCCAGCGCCTTGAACAAATTGCGGTTGTTCCAGGGGCCGGTATAGAGCCGCGTGGCGCGCGGGGCCGTTTCGCCCGCCAGACGGCAGGCGAAGTTCCAGCGCGTGGCCTTGGAGCCGACGCCCAGCACGAAGCCGCGCAGGCCGTCGCGGTACATGACGAGCAATCCGTGCGGCGGCTGCCGCGCGGCGGGCTCTTGTTCGGCGGCGGCGAGCATTTCGGCCAGTTCACGAATGGGCGGCTGCCCAGTTCCCAACTCTTGTGCCAGCGCGGTCTCGGCGAGCTCCGTCGACCAAAGCCCGTCGTCAGCCGCTTGCCAGAGAGTGTCGCCTTCGAAGTACCGCACCGATTCGATCCCCGTCTCGCCGCCAAGGCGGAACTCGACGAACGACTGCAAGACTTCCAAGGCATGAAAGCCATACGACTCGGGCATGCCGCCGTGAACGCAAACGGCCTCGGTGATTTTCGCCTTGAGCGGCAGCTCCAGGGGGGGCCGGCGCTCGGCCAGCGGGACGGAGCTACCGGCCATGAAAGGGATCTCGAGGCGTCTGGCCGTGTCGACCATTTCCTTGGCCCAATCCCAGCGGTATGAGAGGTGCTTGTCGTTGAACAGCGGCACCACCCGGCCCGAGCGTTCGAAGACGGCCACGATTTCGTCGAAGAACCGCTTGCGCGGGTATTCCATCTGCCCCTTCTCGTTGACCGGGTAGCTACCGTGTTCGCCAATCGAGAGCACCGCGTCGACCGTTAGCGAGTCGCCTCCCAGGGTGAGGGCCTCGGCGATCGAGTCGAAGATGGGGATGCCGTACCGCGCGGCCACTTCGCGGCCCATTTCATTTTTCGGGAACTGGTCGCCGAAGAGGCTGACGATTTCGCAACCCGGCTGGGTTAGTTGGCCGTTGAACAGATACGGCTCGAGAAAGTTCTCCAGGATCACGTGGGCATGGCTGCGGTAGGTGAACTCGGTAAAGATTGCGGCGACCTTGAGCGGCCGATTGGCGGCGTCATCGTCGGCCGAGCGCGCGGCCGCCACGAGTGTGGTTGCGGCGGCGAAAGCGCCCGATGCGGCGAGGAAATCGCGGCGGTCGAGGTGGCGAGTCAGGTCGTTCGACCGTCGTGTGGAAAAGGGCATGCGGGAGGCTCCGTAGGGGCTCGTTGGGTTGAGGGTAGCTGCGCGGAGCAGCGGAAACAAGGTTTGAGATCAAGCCCAACGTCGGTGGCGCGGCGTGCACGGCATTCGTGACGAGGCTCTTGGACACGGGTAAGGGCTTTAGTAGGATGGATGATCGATAACAAATAGATTTAGCCACAGAGATCACGGAAAACACAGAGTAAAGTGCATAGTGGACGAACTGACGGAAAAATCATCAGATTGGCCATCGAAGTGCATCGAATCTTTGGTTCAGGATTGTTAGAGTCGAACTAAGAGGAAGCGCTGTGCCATGAGTTGCAATTGCGGGGTATTCGCGTCGAGCGCCAAGTCGCAGTGGACGTGCATTACAAGGATATCATGATTAAGGGCCAACGACTCGACTTGCTCGTTGAATGCCAAGTGGTCGTTGAACTGAAGTCCGTGTCGCAATTGCCCGAAGTGGCGCTAGCCCAAACTCTCTCGTATCTAAAGGCAACTGGTTTGAAGCGCGCACTCTTGCTCAATTTCGGCGAACAACGGTTGGTGGACGGCATTAAGCGGGTTTCTCTGTGACCTCCGTGATCTCTGTGGCTTAAACCATGGTCGAGCCTTTTAATCGCAAGCCCCTCTTCGCCGGCGCGGCGCGCGCCGTGATCACGCCGCCAGTCGGCATCCGAATGATGGGTTACACCGTCCAGGAGTCGGTTTCCCAGGCCGTCGAGCGCGAACTGACCGCCACGGCGCTGGTGCTCTCCGACGGCAGGACGAAGGCGGTCATGCTGGCTTGCGATTTGTTGTTCATCCAGAATCCACACATCGACCAGATCCGTCAATCGATCGGCCGGCGAGTCGGCGTACCGGCCGAGCACGTGCTGGTCAATTTCAGCCACACGCACCTGGGACCCATGCTGCCCGGCTGGCAGCGCGATTCGGCCGACCAGCAGGCGCTGCAAGAGCGCTACCTGGCGGCGCTCGAAGATCAGTTGGCCGGCGTCGCGGCCGCGGCCGATTGTCGGTTAGAACCTGCCCGGCTGGGAGTCGCCAAGGGCCGTGCGCCCTTGGGCATCAACCGCCGCGAGCGGCTCGCGGACGGCCGCGTAATCATCGGCGAAAACCCCACCGGCGCGATCGACCACGAGCTGGGCGTCGTGCGAATCGATCTGCTGAACGGCCAGCCGCTGGCCACGATCATGATCGCCGCTTGCCATACGGTCGTGTTGGGACCGAGAACCACGGCGCTGTCGCCCGACTTCGTTGGCCCCGCGCGCGAGATTGTCGAGCGCGCCACCGGCGCGCCGGCGCTCTTTTTGCAGGCCTGCGCCGGCAACATCAACCCGGCCTGCGGCATCGGCACCGGAGGGCCGGAACAATACGACGACCTGGCGCGGATGGGCGCCATGCTTGGCGGCGAAACGCTTAAAGCGTGGGCGAGCATCCGCACGCACAACCGCCACGGTCCGCGGCACGTCGTGCAATCGGTGGCCGCCATCAGCGCCTGGGATTACGAGGCCCTGCCGACCGAGTCTGTCGAGTGCTTCGGTATCGCCTCGCGGCGAAAGACGCTCGAGATGGCGCCCCTGCCCGATCGGGCGACGGCCGAGGAGCAGCTCGCCGATGCCCGCCGCGCCCGCGATGAGGCCCGCGCGCAATGCAAGCCTCCCGGCGTGTTGCATGTCGTCGAGCGGCTGTTGGCATGGGCCGAATTGGTTTATGAGGCGGTAGCGGCGGGCGGAAAGCGGCCGACCTTGGAACTGGTCGGCTGGGCCTTACGAATCAACGACCTGGCCTTGGTGGCTGTCAACGGCGAGCCGTTCGCCGAGTTGGGGCTGGAGGTCAAGCGACGCTCGGCCGTGCCAAACACGTTTCTGTTGGGCTACTCAAACGGCTGTTTGGGATACCTGCCCACGCCCGCGGCATTTGACGAAGGGGGTATGGAAGTGGTGGAGTCGTACCGAAATTATCTGCTCCCCACCGGCTTCACGCGCGAGTGGGGTCCGATGGTGGTCGAGACCGCGCTGGAGATGATAAGCGAGCTGGAGGGGATGAGGTGAAACGATGACACACGATTCGATAGTTCACACGTCTGTACCCATCTTCGCCGGCCGTACGGCCCTGGTCACGGGAGCGGCGCGCGGCATCGGCCGGGCAATCGCAGTGATGTTGGCGCGGCACGGTTGCCGCGTCGCCATCAATTATCAGCGCAACCGAGCCGCGGCCGTGGAGGCCCTGCGGCTCGTCGAAGAGGCCGGCGGCAAGGGACTGATGGTCGAGGCCGATGTCTCGCGCGAGGCCGACGTCGAGCGGATGGCAGCCGAGACGCGCCGCGGGTTGGGACCCATCGACTTTCTGGTGAACAGCGCCGGTATCGCCGACAGCGTTTCCCACGACCGTCTGACGTTCGAGCATTGGAAGCGGACGTTCGAGGTCAACCTCGACGGCACGTTTCTGGCGACTTGGGCCGTGAAAGACGAAATGATCGCACGCCGCTTCGGCCGGATCGTCAACATTTCCTCATTGGCCGGGCTGGTGAAGAAGCCGCAGATGATCCATTACGCGACGAGCAAGGCGGCCGTGATTGCGCTCACACGCAGTTGCGCCGAGGCCTTCGCGCCCTTCAACGTGAGGGTCAACTGCGTCGCGCCGGGCCTGATCGAGACCGACATCACTCGTGCCGCCGATCCCACGCTGGTCGAGCAATTGATCGCCGTTACTCCGCTGGGCCGCATCGGCCAGGCCGACGAGATCGCCGCGACGGTCCTTTTTTTGCTGTCCGAAGAATCGAGCTTCATCACGGGGCAGACGATCGCGGCGTGCGGAGGCCGGGTGTAGTCAACGCGCATCCGCCGGCGGCGCCGCTTTGTGCTCGGCAAGGAACTCGCAGATCGCCGCGATGAACTCGGGCCGGAAGACGCAACTCATGTGGCCGGCGCCGTCGACCACGACCACCTTGAGCTCGGCCATGACCCCCTGCAACTCGTCGACCGTGACCTTGAGGGGGTCTTCTCCGCCGACGATTGCCAGGGTGGGCACGCGGTTGGCCTTGAGTTGTTCTTCCTTCACGTCGAACTGGTCCATGCCGCGAAAGACCGCTTCCAGCGCCTTGGCGTCGTTGGCGAAGGAGAACACGGCGTTGATGATTCTCAATTGGCCCGGCGTGCGCTTGGGCTTGCCGGTTGGCGAAAGCGCCTCAAGCAAGGGACTGATTCCCCGGCCGGACGCGAGCGAATCGACCACCTGTTCGCGAAGGGCCGCAAAGCGAGGGTCGTTGCGATGCCAGCCCGCGCCACCCAGCGTGACTGAAATCATCCGGTCGGGATGCGTCACTGCGAGCTTGGCGGCAATGAAGCCGCCCATCGAGTAGCCGACGACGTGCGCCCGATCGATTTCGAGATGGTCCAAAATCCGCACGGCATCGTCGATCATCTCGATGCCATATTTTTCCGGTTCGTGCAGTTTGTCGCTGCGCCCATGACCACGGTTGTCGTAGGCGATCACCTGGTACTCTTTTGCCAATTCCTTGATCACGCCCGGCAGTTCCCATTGAAGTCCTTCATTCCCGCCAAAGCCGTGGATCAACAGCACCGGCTCGCCCTGACCCTCGACGCGGTAGCGGAGCTTCGCACCGTTGGAATCGAAGAACTGGTCCTCCGCGGCCCAAGCGGGCGCCACGAATACCAAGAACGCCAACAAGCAGCAGCGGTTCCCCAAAGTAACACGCGGGCGGCGGAGGTATGGGAACGGCATCATGGTTTGTTTGCCTGCGTTCGAAGGGTTTATCTCTTGATTCCCCGCAATACGCGCGTCGTCGCCTGCGATTTGTTCAAGACGTAAAAATGGACGCCGGGCACGCCCGCGTCGATCAGCTCCTGCACCTGGCGCGTGGCGAATTCGACGCCCACCTCGAATTGCTCGTCCGGACGTTCGTCGTTCGCCGCCAGGCTCGCGACGAGCTCCTGGGGAAGCTTCGCCCCGCAAAGCGACGTGATCCGCCGGATTTGGGCCAGGTTCGTAACCGGCAACACGCCGGGTACGATCGGTACATCGATCTTCATTTGAGCGCAGCGATCGCGGAAACGGAAGAAATCGCGGTTGTCATAGTACAACTGTGTGATCACGACGTCGCCCCCCGCCGCCACCTTGCGCTGAAGGTTTTCCAAATCGGCCTGCGGGCTGACGGCTTCCTTGTGCGTTTCGGGGTAGCCGGCGACGGCGATGCCGAACTGGGGGAACTCGTTGCGCACCAGACGCACCAGTTCGCCGGCGTACCGCAGCCCGCCTTCGACCGCCTGGAATTGTGTTTGTCCCTTGGGCGGGTCGCCACGCAGGGCCACGATGTTCTCGATGCCGCGGCGGTCGGCTTCACGGAGGTACATTCGCAGCTCGTCGGCCGTCGACCCGACGCAGGTCAGGTGTGAGGCGACGGACACGCTGAACCGCTGCCGGACGCGAGTGACGACGTCGAGTGTCTTATTGCGCGTCGAGCCGCCCGCCCCGTAGGTGCAGGTGATATAGCTCGGCTCGAACGCCACCAGATCCTCGAGGTGGCGGAAAAGCTCAAGATCGCCCGCGTCGGTCTTGGGAGGAAACAGCTCGAACGACAAGCCGAACTTGTCGGGACCATAGGCGGCCGAGAGTTTCATGCGGGGATGTCTGTGTCTTTTCGCAGTTGAACGGTAATAGTACCAAGTTTAGCAGAAACGTCCGATGGCGGGGAGGGTGCCGCGGCAGGTCGGCGAATGCCGCACGAGTTCCACCGTATACGGCCTTCCTTGCCGCTTCTGGTTTCGGCCGATAAGTTGAACGAGTTGGAGCTTTCACTCTCACGTGCAACAACATCATCGAGGCATTCCGCATGGCTTTTGTCCAACTTCCGGTGCGCGTGGGTCTGATCGGCTGCGGGGCCGTTGGGCGGCTGCATGCCGAGCGGCTCTCGACCGATACCCGGGCCGCGATTCGCGTCTGTTGCGATCCTACGGCAGCGATGGCCGAAAATGTGCGCCTGCGCTACGCCCCGGAGGCCGCGGTCGAGACCGACGTGGCCGAGGCACTCGACCGTCACGCGCTCGATGCGTTGGTCATTTCGTCGCCGACCTTGTTGCATTTCGAGCAGGCCTGCCTGGCCTTCGAACGTGGTCTCGACGTGCTCTGCGAAAAGCCGCTCGCCGCCACGCGCGAACAGATTGTCGAGCTCATCGATCGGCACCACAGGATGCAACGTATCCTGTGTGTCGCCTACCAGCGACGCTACAAGGCGGCCTATCAGACGGCGCGGCGCGAGCTCACCGAGCGGGCCGGGACCTATGGGCCCCTCAAGCAGGTCCACATCTTCGTCTGTGAACGCTGGGAGCAGACGATTCACGGCACCTGGCGCGACGACCCACGAATCGGGGCGGGCTATTTCGGCGACGCGGGCAGCCACCAGATCGACGTGGTGAACCATATCACCGGCCAAAGTCCCGTCGCGGTCTATGCCGTGAGCGATCGCCGCGCGAGCCGCGTCGAGATCGTCACGGCGGCGCTGGCGCGGCTCGACGGCGGCGCCGGCCTGACGGCTCATTTTGTGGGCGATGCCAATCATTGGCGTGAAGACATCCACTTCCACTGCCGCGACGCCGACCTGATCTTGCGGAGCACCGCCGTCACGCACGCCGACGTTTACCGTGCCCGCGAGAACCGCCTCGAGCCGCTGACCGATCTGGAAGCGGAAAGCTCACCCGACAGGGCCTTGATCGATGCCATCGTCGATGGCGCCCCGACCCTCTCACCCGCCGAAGTCGCCCTGCCCATGTTCGACTGGACCGAGGGCGTGCTCCGGTCGATCAAGGAGGATCGATGGATTGACTTGCCTCGAAGGAAAAACGCCCTGCCTGGCGGCTAGCCGGGTTCTGCAAGGAACGCCCTCCTTGGCGTTCCTCGATTTGGGGTTTACTCGTCGCCCATCAGTTCATCGAGACTGCCGGCGGGCGCCTTGGCCGTGGCTTTATGCGGAGCCGATGAACCGTTGTCGCCCTCAACCGACTCCAACAGCGGGAATGCCTTCGAAAGCACACGCTCCTTTTCGTGAGCCAGATCCAACAGCGCCTGGGGACGGATGCGCACTTCGGAATCCTGGTACGTCTTGAAGCCGGTGCCGGCCGGCACCAGATGGCCCAGGATCACGTTCTCCTTGAGGCCGACCAGGCGGTCGATCTTGCCGGCCAGGGCGGCCTCGGTCAGAACCTTGGTCGTTTCCTGGAAACTGGCGGCCGAGATGAAGCTGGCACTTTGCACCGAGGCCTTGGTGATACCCAAGAGCTGCGTGCTGGCCGTGGCCGGCCGCGGCTTGCCCCCCTTGGAGATCTCGCCACCCAGGGCTTCGATCTGAGCATTGACCTGCTCCAAAGCATCCTTGGGCACGATCGAACCGACGGCGAAATCGCTGTCTCCCTTTTCGGTAATCCGCACGCAGCCTTGCAGTTTCTGGTTTACCGCGCGGAATTCGAACTTGTCCATCACGCTGCCCGGCAGCAATCCCGTATCGCCGACGCTCTCGATCCGCACCTTGCGGAGCATCTGCGAAACGATGATCTCGATGTGCTTGTCGTCGATGTCGACGCGCTGGCTGCGGTAGACGTTTTGAATTTCGCGGACCAGGTAGTGCTGAACCGCCTCCTCGCCTGAGATGCGGAGAATGTCGTGCGGCACGAGCGGCCCGTCGACCAGGGCTTCGCCCGACCGCACGAAGTCGCTGGCATGCACGCGCAAATGCTTGCCGTGGCTGACCAGGTGCTCGCGTTCGATGCCGCTTTCACTGCGAACGATGATCGTCCGCTTGCCGCGGCGCTTTTCGCCCAGGAGCTCGACGCTGCCGTCGATTTCGGCGATCACGGCCGGGTCTTTCGGCTTGCGGGCTTCGAAGATTTCGGTCACGCGCGGCAAACCTCCCGTGATGTCCTGCGTTCCCGACACTTCACGGGGCGTCTTGGCCAGCAGCGTGCCGGCGGAGATCTGGTCTCCCTCGCTGACTTCGATGTGGGCCTTCTCAGGCATGTAATAGAAGTCCAGGATCTTGCCGCTGGCGTCCTCGAGGATCACCTGCGGATGCAAGTCGCCCTTGTGCTCCATGATCATCTTGCGGACGTGGCCGCTGGGGTCTTTTTCGGAGCGCATCGTCTCGCCCTCGATTACGTCCTCGTAGCGGACCTTCCCGCCAACCTCGGCCAGAATCGGGATGCTGTGCGGGTCCCACTGGCAGAGCACGGCGCCGGCCGCAACCTCCTGGTTCTCCTCGATCTTGAGAAACGCGCCGGCGGGCACTTCATATTTTTCCAACTCGCGGCCTTTGGGGTCGGCCAGGGCAATTTCGCCGTTGCGGGTGAGAACCACCTGCTGGCCCTGGTCGTTGCGCACGACCTTGAGCCGCGTGAACTTGGCGATGCCGGCCTTCTTGGCCTTGATTTCGCTGACGTCGACCACGCGCGATGCAGTACCGCCGATGTGGAAAGTGCGCATCGTAAGTTGCGTGCCAGGCTCGCCGATGCTCTGAGCCGCGATGATCCCCACGGCCATCCCCTCTTCGACCATCGAACCGGTCGAGAGATCCATGCCGTAGCAGCAGCGGCAGACACCCAGCGTGGCGTCGCAGGTCATCGGGCTGCGGACCTGGATCTTTTCCAGGCCCAGCTCTTCGACACCGCGGGCGATGTCGAGCGTGATCAGCTCGTTTTCCTTGACGATCATTTCGTCGGTGATCGGATTGACGATGTTCGCCCGGCTGACGCGCCCGCGGATCGAATCGGAAAGCCGCACTTCGACTTTTTCGCCGCGATAGATCACGCCCTTGGTGATACCCTGGGTCGTGCCGCAATCGTGCATGGTGATCACGACGTTCTGGGCCACGTCGGCCAGCTTGCGCGTGAGGTAGCCCGAGTCGGCCGTCTTGAGTGCCGTGTCGGCCAATCCCTTGCGGGCGCCGTGCGTGGAGCTGAAGTATTCCAACACCGAAAGACCCTCGCGGAAGTTAGCCTTGATCGGCGTCTCGATGATCTTGCCCGACGGCTTGGCCATCAGGCCGCGCATACCGGCAAGCTGACGGATCTGCTCGACGCCGCCCCGGGCGCCGGAATGGGCCATCAGGTAGATCGGGTTGACGTAGCCGGGCTTGCGATGGTCGTTCTCGAGCTCGGTCATCATCTCGGTGGTGATCTGCTCGCGCGCATGGGTCCAGGCGTCGAGCACCTGGTTGTAACGTTCGACCTCGGTGATCACGCCGCGCTGATAGAGCTTCTGGAACTTGAAGACCGTCTTCTCCGCCTCGCCGATGATCTTCGACTTGCTGGGCGGGGTGATCAAGTCGTCGGTGGCGAACGAAAGACCGCTACGGGTGCTCTCGCGGAAACCCATCTTGTTCAGGGCGTCCAAGAGGTCGATCGTCGCCCGGCGGCCAAGGATGGCGTAGCAGTCCGAGATGACCTTGGCCAGCTCGCTGTTGCGCATGGGAATGTTGTAAAAGGGCATCCCTTCCGGGAGGCCGTCGTTGAAGATCACGCGGCCGACGGTGGTTTCGGCCAGCCCGCCGGGCTTTGCTTCGCCCCCTTCGACCTTGAGCGGACGTGAATTGGGCAGCTTGACCTTGATCTTGGCGTGAGTGTCGACTTTGCCCAAGGCGTATGCCAGGTGGACCTCGGCCATCGAGCTGAAGGTCATTCCCTCGCCTTTGCGGTCGGGGACGACCATCGTCATGTAGTAGCAGCCCATCACCACGTCTTGCGAAGGGCTGATAATCGGTGCGCCGTTGGCGGGACTGAAGATGTTGTTGGTCGACATCATCAGCGTATGGGCCTCGACCTGGGCCTCGATCGACAATGGCAGGTGGACGGCCATCTGGTCGCCGTCGAAGTCGGCGTTGAAGCCCTTGCAGACGAGTGGATGAAGCTTGATCGCGTTCCCTTCCACCAACGTCGGCTCGAAGGCCTGAATACCCATGCGGTGCAACGTCGGAGCGCGGTTGAGGAGCACGGGGTGATTGCGGATCACTTCCTCCAGAATGTCCCAAACCTCCTCGTCCTTGCGCTCGAGCATCTTCTTGGCGCTTTTGATCGTATCGGCGTGCCCCAGTTCCTTGAGCCGCCGGATGATGAACGGCTGGAACAGCTCGAGCGCGATCTTCTTGGGCAGTCCACACTGGTGCAGACGCAACGCGGGACCGACCACGATCACGCTACGGGCCGAATAATCGACGCGCTTGCCCAGCAGGTTTTCGCGGAAGCGGCCCTGCTTGCCCTTGATCATGTCGGTCAGCGACTTGAGCGGGCGATTGCTGCTGCCCAGCACGGGGCGCTTGCAGCGGTTGTTGTCGAACAGGGCATCGACCGATTGCTGCAACATCCGCTTTTCGTTGCGGATGATCACCTCGGGCGCGTTCAAGTCCACCAGCTTCTTGAGACGGTTGTTGCGATTGATGATCCGCCGGTAGAGGTCGTTCAAGTCGCTGGTGGCGAAATTACCGGAATCCAACAGCACGAGCGGCCGCAAGTCGGGTGGAATGACGGGAATTACGTCGAGCACCATCCACTCGGGCTTGTTGTCGCTGTCGCGGATCGACTCGACGATCTTCAGGCGGTTGATGAGGTCCTTCTGTTTCTGCTTCGAGCCCGTTTCGGCCAGTTGCCGACGCAGCTCGTGCGAGAGGGTCACCAGATCCAGCGCGGAGAGCAGCTTGCGGACCGCCTCGGCCCCCATTTCCGCCTCGAAGGAACCTTCGCCGTGCTCGTCGCGGGCGGCGCGATATTCCTCTTCGGTGAGGAGCTGTTGCTTCTTGAGCTTGGTGTCCTTGGGATCGATGACCACGTAATCCTGGAAGTAGATCACTTTTTCCAGGCTGGTGGTTTTCATGTCCAGCAGGTTGCCCAGCCGGCTGGGCATGGCCTTGAAGAACCAGATGTGCACCACCGGCGCGGCCAGCTCGATGTGGCCCATCCGCTTGCGGCGAACGCGGCTGTGAGTGACTTTCACGCCGCAACGATCGCAGATCATCCCCTTGTACTTCATCCCGCGGTACTTGCCGCAGGAACATTCCCAGTCTTTTTCGGGTCCGAAGATCCGTTCGCAGAACAGGCCGTCCTTTTCCGGGCGGTACGTGCGGTAATTGATCGTTTCGGGCTTCTTGACCTCGCCGAACGACCAGCTACGGATATCGTGCGGGCGAGCCAGGCTGATCTTCACCGAGGCGTAATCGTTGATCCGATCGTAAGAGCCGTCTGCGGAACCTGAGTGTTGGTGCTCCATATCGGTTGTGCCTCTTGAATTTTGGATATTGGATACGGGATTTTGGATTGTAGAAACTGGGTCTTAGAACCCCGTCACGGATTGCGTTTCTCCAGTTGCATATTCAACCCCAAGCCGCGGATTTCGTTGGTCAAAACGTCGAAGCTCGCCGGCGTACCGGCCTCGAGCGTGTTCTCTCCCTTGACCATCGATTCGTAGATCTTGGTCCGGCCTTCGACGTCGTCGCTCTTGACGGTGAGCAACTCTTGCAGGATGTACGCCGCTCCGTACGCCTCCAGCGCCCAGACTTCCATTTCCCCAAACCGCTGGCCGCCGAAGCGGGCCTTACCACCCAACGGTTGCTGGGTGATCAACGAGTACGGTCCGGTAGAGCGGGCGTGGACCTTGTCGTCAACCAGATGGTGCAGTTTCAGCATGTAGATAAAGCCCACCGTAGTCTCCTGCTCCATGGGCAGTCCGGTGCGACCGTCGTGCAACTGGGCCTTGCCGTGCTGCGGCAGTTTGGCCTCGTCGAGGCATTGCTGGATGGTTTCCTCGGTGGCTCCGTCGAATACGGGCGTGATCGCCTGGAAACCGAGCTTGGCACCGGCCCAACCCAAGTGCGTCTCGAGAATCTGGCCCACGTTCATACGGCTGGGCACGCCCAGCGGATTGAGCATGATTTGCAAGGGCGTGCCGTCGGCCAGGAATGGCATATCTTCCTGCGGCAGGATCTTGGCGATCACACCCTTGTTGCCGTGGCGGCCGGCCATCTTGTCGCCGACGGAAATCACGCGCTTGGCCGCGATGTAGACCTTGACCATCTGCAAGACGCCGCTGCGCAGCTCATCGCCGCGCTTCATCGAGTTGAGCCGGCGGTCGCGTTCGTCGATCGCCGCCTCGACCAGCGGCCAGCCCAGCTTCCATGTCTTTTCGACGTCGGTCTTACGTTGCGGGCTGCGAATGTCGAGCGACTCGATCTTGAATCGCTGGGCCTGCTCGGCGACGTATTTGTGCTCCTGGTCGCGGACCAGCGCGTTGCCTTCCTCGTCGGTGAGCTTCTTCTGCAAGATGCCCTCGATCTGCTCGACCAAGCCGCCGAAAGTTTGGGCGATCTTGGCGTTGCCGTCGGCCTCGGTCTCTTTGAGTTGTTTCTCGAACAACTTGCGCTCTTCCTCCGAAAGGCTCAGACGGCGTGAGAACTTCTGGGTGTCGATCACGATCCCTTCGACGCCTGAGGGAACCTCGAGCGAATCGTTCTTGACGTCCTCGCCGGCCCGGCCGAAGATCGCGTGCAACAGCTTCTCTTCGGGCGTGAGCTCGGTCTTCGACTTGGGCGAGACCTTTCCCACCAGCACGTCGCCCGGCCGGACGAAGGTGCCGATCTGGACGATGCCTCCTTCGTCGAGGTTGCGCAGCGCCTTTTCGCTGACATTCGGGATGTCTCGCGTGAATTCTTCCCGGCCCAGTTTCGTCTCGCGAATCTCGATGTCGAACTCCTCGATGTGGATCGAGGTGTAGGTATCGTCCTTGACCAGCTCTTCGCTGATGATGATCGCGTCTTCGAAGTTGAAGCCGTCCCAAGCCATGAAACCCACCAGCACGTTCCGGCCCAGCGCGAGCTCGCCCCTAAAGGTCGCGGCGCCGTCGGCGATGACTTCGCCCTTTTCGACCTTCTGACCGGGGCTGACGATCGGCCGCTGGTTCTGGCAGGTCCGCTCGTTGAGTCCGACGTACTTTCGCAGTACGTAAGTGTCGTCGCCGATCACGATCCGTTCCGCGTCGACGTAACCGACGGTCCCCTTTTTGCGGGCCCGAACGAGCATGCCCGAATTCTGGGCCACGTCGCGTTCCATGCCCGTCGCCACGATCGGAGGCTCGGTGACCAGGAGCGGCACGGCTTGCCGCTGCATGTTCGAACCCATTAAAGCCCGGTTGGCGTCGTCGTGTTCCAGGAAGGGAATCAGCCCGGCCGAAACACCCACCATCTGGCTGGGGGCAACGTCGATGTACTGGATGCGGTCGATGGGCACGAGCTCGAAGTCGGCACGGTAGCGGGCGATGATGTTGTCACCCTGCGAACCACCCTGCAGGCGTCCGCTCACCACCGGCGTGTCGGCCGGCGCGAGGTACGCTTCGCTCTCCTGATCGGCGCGGAGCCAGACCACTTCCTCGGCCACTTTGCCTTTGGTCACCTTGCGGTACGGCGTCACGAGAAATCCATACTCGTCGACGCCGGCATAGATCGCCAGACTGGAGATCAGACCGATGTTCGTGCCTTCCGGCGTTTCGATCGGGCAGATGCGGCCGTAGTGCGAAATATGCACGTCGCGAACCTCGAACCCGGCCCGCTTGCGGTTCAAGCCGCCCGGTCCCAAGGCCGACAAGCGCCGTTCGTGCGTGAGCATCGAAAGCGGGTTGGTCTGGTCGACCACTTGCGAAAGTTCCCCGCGGCCGAAAAAGTACTCGATGGCCGCCGAGATGCTCTTGGGGTTGATCAGCGTCCGCGGCGTCATATCCTCGACGTCTTTGAGGCTCATCCGTTCCTGCACGGTGCGGCGCAGCTTGAGGAAGCCCTTGCGCAGCTCGTCGCAGGCCAGCTCATCGATCGTGCGCAAGCGGCGGTTGCCGAGGTGGTCGATGTCGTCGATCTCCGCCGACGTGTCGTCGGCGCGGAGTTGCATGAGGTACTTGATCGCCGCGATCAAGTCCTCGGGCCGCAGAGTCATTTCGGTCTCGGCGATGTTCAGGCCCAGCTTGCGGTTGATGCGGAAGCGGCCGACGCGACCGAGACGGTAGCGGTTCGTGTCGTAGAATTTTTCGTGGAACAGCGCGCGGGCCTTTTCCAACTGCGGCGGGTTGCCCGGCCGGAGCCGCTGGTAAATCTTCAACAGCGCCTCTTCGTGACTCCCCGTGCTGTCCTCCTGCAAGCTGTTGAAGATCAGGAGGTCCTTCTGGTCGGGAACGACCTCGACGGAATGGAGTCCGGAGGTACAGATCAACTCGGCCGCATTCTTGGTCACCTTCTGGCCGGCCTCGAGGATGATCTCGCCGGCCTTTTCGCTGTCGGCGGGGTAGACCACGTCGGTCACGGCGATCTTGCCTTCGATCTTGGCGGCGCTGCGGCCGTCGACGACCTTTTCGACCGAAGTCTCGTAGAAGCAGCGCAGCAGGTCGGCGTTCTGGCTGTATTTGGGGTCCATCGCACGCAACAGGGTGAGCGCCGAAAACTTGCCGCTCTGGTCGATGCGGACCGTGAGCACTTCTTTCTTGCTCACGTTGAGCTCGATCCAACTGCCGCGTTCGGGAATGATGCGGGCGCTGTGCAGCCGGCGCTCGTTACCTTCCATTTCGCTGACGAAATCGACGCCCGGGCTACGGTGAAGCTGGCTGACCACGACGCGCTCGGCGCCATTGATGATGAACTCGCCGCCGCCCAGCATGATCGGCATGTCGCCCAGATAGACTTCTTCCTCGACCGGCTGCTCTTTGGTCAAGCGGAGCCAAACCTTGAAGGGCCGTCCGTAGGTCAGTCGCAGCTGCCGGCACTCGTCGGGCTCGTAGCGCGGCTTGCCCAACTCATAGCGCATGTACTGCAACTGCAGCGTCTTGTCGTAGCTTTCGATCGGAAAGATCTCGCGCAGCACGCCCTCGATGCCCTGGTCCTTGCGCTTTTCGAGCGCGACTTCCAATTGCAGGAAGGCATCGTAACTGCGGGTCTGAATTTCGGTCAGGTCGGGGATACTTTGGTGCTTCTGACTGGAGCCGAAGCGGCGGACTTCCTTCGGGCGGAGACGTCGTTCTGCCGAGGTGGCCATAAGGGATCGTACTCCTACGGGTTCATCAGATCGGCACGGCGCACGGAACAAACCTCGCCGCGCGCCGAAAACAAGCGCGCGGCGGCCTGCCTCACCGCGCTGTCGATCTTCATTGAGAGGGCCAAGCTACGAAAAAAACCCAGCGTTACTTGATCGAAACGGTCGCGCCAGCTTCTTCGAGTTCCTTCTTGAGCTTTTCGGCGTCTTCCTTCGAAATGCCTTCCTTGATCTTGCTGGGCACACCCTCGACCAGGTCTTTGGCTTCCTTGAGACCCAGGCCCGTTGCCGCACGCACCACCTTGATCACGCCGATCTTCTTGTCGCCAAATCCTTCCAGGACCACGGCGAACTCGGTTTGCGCCTCGACCGGAGCGGCGGCAGCCCCGCCGACCGGACCCGCCATCATCACCGCGCCGCCGGCGGCCGGCTTGATGCCGTGTTCGTTTTCGAGGTAATCGCTCAGCTCCTTCGCCTGCTTGAGTGTGAGGCCGACAATTTTGTCGCCAAGCTCCTTGGTGGTCGAGGAGTATTCCAGGGTCGCTGCATCGGACATTGCTCTTTTTCCTTTCGTTCAGGGTCTTTCGTCGATGGCCAATGGGTCATTGGCTATTAAGGTTGGTGATAAATCTACGTGGTCGTCGGCGCTGCGGCATCTGTCGCCGTAGCGGCGGCCGGTGCGCCGCCAGGTTCACGAGCCCCGCCGGCAGGTTCCCCTCCAGGATCCTCGCCCTCTCCTTTTTGTTTGATCTGGCTGGCCAGTGCGCCTCCGGCACTGGTCAACTGGCTGGCCAGCATGGCGCCGGGACTGAGGATTTGACCCAACAGAATGCTGAGTTGCTCCTCACGGCTCGGCCATTTGCTGACCTCCTTGACCTGCGCGGCGGTCAGCCTGGCGCCGTCCATCACGCCGCCACGGGCCGTGAACGGCTCGAACTGCTTATCGTCCGTGAAGCGGGTGATCTCCTTGGCCAGCGAAACAATGTCTTCGCTGCCCCAAACCAGGGCCAGCGCCCCTTCCATTTGCTCGAAGGCGGCGGCCAGCGGCGTTCCCTCGACGGCCCGGCGGGCCAGGCTGTTCTTGATCACCAAGAGCGAGATGTTCTTGCTCTTCAGCGCCATCCGCAGCTTGTTGTTCTTAATCGCGTTCAGACCGGCGACGCTCACCAGCAGCGCGTTCTCGACACCGTCGAGCCGCTGGCGCAGGTCGTCCATAATCAGGCTTTTGACGAATTTGCTCATTGGTCACTAGTCAGTTGTCAGTTGTCAGTTGTCATTGGTCACTTGCCATTTGTCATTGGTAACTTGTCTCGAGTCATTGCTGGGTCTTAGGTCGTCGCCGGCGTTAAGGGCTTGACTCGATCTGTCTCAACAAATGACCAAGGACGAAGGACCAATGACACACCTATGCGGCGATTCGCACTCCCGGGCTCATCGTGGCACTGATCGAAACGCCGCGCAGGTAATTCCCCTTGATCGTATGCGGCCGTATCGCATGGATGTGGTTCATGAAAGCCTGGATGTTCTCGACGAGCTTGGCCGCGTCGAAGCTGAGCTTGCCCACGACGGCATGCACGATTCCGCCCGCGTCGTTGCGGAACTCGACCTTGCCCGCCTTGTACTCCTTGACCGTCTTGGCCACTTCGGGCGTGACGGTGCCAGCGCGAGGCGAGGGCATCAGGCCACGCGGCCCCAGCACGCGTCCCAGCGGGCCGACCAGGCCCATCATATCGGGCGCCGCGATGCAGACGTCGAACTCGGTCCAGCCGTCCTTGATCTTCTTGGCCAACTCCTCGCCACCTACCTCGTTGGCGCCGGCGGCCTTGGCCTGCTCGGCCAGGTCGCCTTTGGCAAAGACCACGACGCGCAACGACTTGCCGATTCCGTTGGGCAGAACGATCGACCCGCGAACGAGCTGATCGGCCTGTTTGGCGTCAATACCCAGCCGCACTGCGATCTCGACTGACTGATCGAACTTGGTGGTGTTGAACTGTTTCAAGAGGGCCACGGCCTGGTCCAACGGTAACGGCGTGTCGCCGCTCGTCTTGGCCTGCATGGCCTTCATGCGTTTGGTGAGCTTTGGCATTTCCTATCCTTCGACTGTAATTCCCATGCTGCGCGCCGTTCCCTCGACCATCCGCCTGGCGTGACTCAGGTCACGGGCGTTGAGGTCGGCCAGCTTGAGCTTGACGATTTCCTCGACCTGAGCGCCGGTAACCTTGCCAACCTTTTCCTTGTTCGGCACACCGGAACCCTTGGCGATCCCCGCCGCTTGCTTCAACAGCGCGGCAGCCGGGGGACTCTTGGTGACGAAGTCAAAGCTGCGGTCGTTGTAGACGCTGACCACGACGGGGATCGGCATACCGCCCGCCTCACGCGTCCGCTCGTTGAATTGCTGCACGAATTGGCCCAGGTTGACGCCAAACCGGCCCAAGGCCGTGCCCACTGGAGGAGCCGGCGTGGCCTGCCCGCCAGGCACCTGAAACTTCACCTGCGATACAAGTTGCTTTGCCATATTTCTCTGTCGTTTGCCAGGTTTCTTTGTCGTTCGCCGTGCTTCGCCGCCGAAGGCCTGCCTTTCAGAGCTTGCCTTCGAGAGCCTGCCGGCCTAGAGCTTGTCAATCTGCCAGTATTCCAATTCGACGGGCGTTGAGCGGCCGAAGATGTTGATCATCACGGTGACGCGGCCGTTGGCCTCGTCGATATTGTCCACTTCCCCCTCGAAGTTCTCGAATGTGCCCTCGGTGATCTTCACGCGTTCGCCCTTCTTGAAGGGAATCATCAAACGCGGCGCTTCTTGCTCTTTGTCCGGTTCGATGATACTGATGATCTTACTCACCTCATGGGGCGCCATGGGGGTCGGCTTGCCTCCCGAACCAGTAAAATCACCGATGCCGGGCGTCTCACGGACCAGATACCAGGTGTCGTCGTTGTACTCCATGTGGACGACGAGGTAGCCGGGGTAGAGCTTGCGCTTCACAACCCGTTTCTTGCCGTTCTTGAATTCCGACACCTTTTCGATTGGCACGATGATCTGATCGAACGACTCGCCCAGCCCGGCGACGTTGATCCGTCGCAAGAGCGATTCGCGGATTGAATCCTCGCGGTTGCTCTGCACCTTGAGAATGAACCAGTCCAACTTGCGCGGCTCAGGCTCGCTCGCATCGCCGCCGCCCGCCGAACCATCACTGCTAGCCGAACCTCTCCCACCCGCGCCATGACCGTTTGAGCTGCCCTCGTCCGAGTCGCCATCCGCGGAAACGTCAGCCGCCGCGAGCTCCTGAGCTTCTTCGTCGGCCGCGTCTTCATCGCCCCGGTCTTCATCGTCCGTATCATCCACCGCGGCTTCATCCTCCACGGCTCCGGCGGCCTCCTGTTCGTCGCTCGGCTGATCGTCACTCGGCAGTGCCAGCTCATCGCCAGGCGTCGAGGCGTCGGGCTCGCTCGACTCGGTCGCCGGCGGAGTAAACAGCGGCGGCTGGCCAAGGTCATGGGTGCCCGCGGGCGCGCCACCGACGACGTGGCCGACGTCCGCTCCGTGCGGCTGTTCGGTCGAGTTGTCCGGTTCGTCGTTCACGCCGAGTTTCCTTTGTTCTAGCCGCCCTTTTGCCTATGTCCTAGCCGCCCTGAAGCACTCCCAAAGCCGTCAGCACGGCCTGCCAAATCAGGTCGTATGCGAACAGCATCGCCGCGAGTCCGAACATTGTGATCAAGACGACCAGCGAACTGCGGACCAGCTCGACCCGCGATGGCCACGACACCTTGTTCATTTCGGCCTCGACGGCGATCAGAAAATCGGCGAAACGAGGCAGATTGACGACGCGATAGCAAATCCAGAACCCCACCACCGCAACCACTCCCGCCACCGTCGACTGCACCGATTTACCCGCGTCGCTAAGGAAGTACCAAAGCGCGAGCGCGCCGAGCCCCAGCCCAATGACCAGCACCGCAAACGTCACCTGACGAGCGATGCGTCCCTGGCTGCGCTTGTAAATGCCCATGCTGAACATGTCGCGCCAAAACGGACTCACTGTTGAATTTACCTCTTTCACGTTCAACCTCGTCCTTGGGGTTGTTTACTTTGGGTCGCGTTCATCGGCACCGATCGACGATCGGGCATCGGCCGGCCGTGTCGGCCAGCCGATGCCTGGTTTGAATGGCAGGGGCGGCGGGAATCGAACTCGCAACCTCTGGTTTTGGAGACCAGCGCTCTGCCAATTGAGCTACACCCCTCTGTTTGCTTCTCCACAAGTAGAACGGAATTCATTCCGTTTCCCGCATACTAACGGAATAAACTCCGTTCCACGCGCGGAATGAAGTCTCGGCCGCTTTCGATACCGGGGCATCGCTGACGCTCTGCCACCAGCCACCAACTTTTTCCCTCTCCAATCTTCGGACCCCAGCCATCGGGGCGGCTTTTGCCCCCCGATCGCCCCTCACTCCAAGATCTTGGTCACCACGCCCGAACCCACTGTCTTGCCTCCCTCGCGGATGGCGAATCGAACGCCGTCGTCCATGGCAATCGGGTTGATCAATTCGATCGACAGCCTGGCGTTGTCGCCGGGCATGCACATTTCAACTTCGCCGGTCAGGTTGGCCGTGCCCGTTACGTCCGTCGTGCGGAAGTAAAACTGCGGACGATAGCCGCTGAAAAACGGCGTATGCCGGCCGCCTTCTTCCTTCGACAGCACGTAGACCTCGGCCTCGAACTTGGTATGCGGGGTGATCGAGCCGGGCTTGGCCAGGACCTGTCCGCGTTCGACATCTTCGCGTTTCAGACCACGCAGCAGGCAGCCGACGTTATCGCCGGCCTGGCCGTCGCTCATGGTCTTGTTGAACATCTCGACGCCGGTACACGTGGTCTTGAACGGCTTCTTGGCCAGCCCGATGACTTCGACCTCGTCGCCGATGTGGACCTTCCCGCGCTCGATGCGTCCGGTCGCCACCGTGCCGCGGCCTTCGATCGAGAACACATCTTCCACGGCCATCAAGAAGGGCTTGTCAACCTGGCGAACGGGCTCGGGAATGTAGCTGTCGACCGCGTCCAGCAACTCCTCAATGCACTTGATCTTCTCGGGATCTTTCGGATTCTCGTAGGCGGGACGACTGGCACCGCGGATGATGGGGATGTCGTCGCCGGGGAAGCCGTAATGCGTCAGAAGCTCGCGGAGCTCCATTTCTACCAATTCGAGCAACTCGGGGTCGTCGACCAGGTCGACCTTGTTCAGGAACACGACCAGGGCGGGCACGCCGACCTGACGAGCCAGCAGAATGTGTTCGCGGGTTTGCGGCATCGGGCCGTCGGCGGCCGACACGACCAGGATCGCGCCGTCCATCTGGGCGGCGCCGGTAATCATGTTCTTGATGAAGTCGGCGTGGCCCGGGCAGTCGATGTGAGCGTAGTGCCGCTTGGCGGTCTCGTACTCGACGTGGCTGACCGCGATCGTGACGGTCTTGGTTTCATCTCGGACTGTGCCACCCTTGGCGATGTCGGCGTACGACTTGAAGTTGGCCAATCCCTTGGCCGACTGCACGGCCAACAGGGCGCCAGTGAGGGTCGTTTTGCCGTGGTCGATGTGACCGATCGTGCCGACGTTGACGTGTGGTTTGGTGCGTTCGAAGTTTGCCTTGGCCATTCTATCTCCCTGCGTTAAATCAAGCGATCCGCTGTACCAACACGGAAAGCCGTCCCAATCTGAAAAAATAAAATCCGCGAAAAAAAGAGCTGCTGACGGGAGTCGGACCCGTGACCTCGTCCTTACCAAGGACGCGCTCTACCAACTGAGCTACAGCAGCCTTGAGCAACTGGCACGCGACCGACCGCCACTGAGCGATGGGCTCTTTTTTCATCCCCGTAATTGTGGATAACCTGTTAGTTTGCCCCCGTCAGTTCAACCCATCCAACATTTCAACCCACCAAGCGGGTGAAGGGAATCGAACCCTCGTCTTTAGCTTGGAAGGCTATTGCTCTACCATTGAGCTACACCCGCACATGAGCTGCACCCGCACGCTACCCAATAAACCTATTTCATTAAACCCAGACCCAAATGACACTGGGCCGCATGGACCGCCAGAGACTGGGGGGTACAGGATTCGAACCTGTGAAGGCATAGCCATCAGATTTACAGTCTGACCCCTTTGACCGCTCGGGAAACCCCCCGCTACGAGCTAGCGGAGGGACTTGAACCCACAACCTGCTGATTACAAATCAGCTGCTCTGCCAGTTGAGCTACGCTAGCCTGCGAGACCCGCCACGAAAACCACTAAATATAATGACCTGCGCGCCCACCGCAAGATGGATAGGCGAGAAAATACCGCCAAGTCCAGCCGATTCTTGAAAAGCCGAGGTTCTAGCGGAGAAACTCCGAACCTCGTCGCAAGTCATCTACCCTGGCAAATCCGACTCAAAGCGCGCCCGAATGGCCTAGCCGCTGGCAACCTCCGTCGTGTTTGATCCCCTCGCTTGGGGCACCAATGGAATCGCAGTCTTGGTGGAAATCGCAATGCCAGTGAGGTCACAGTACGGCAAAATTACAGCCCGGGAATGTCGAGCTTTTCTTCCTCGGCCGCCTTTCGCAGCTTGCTCAAGGCCCGAGCCTCAATCTGCCGAACTCGCTCTTTGGTGACGCCCAATTCGGCCCCCACCTCTTTGAGCGTCAACGGTTCCTGTCCGCGCACCAGACCGAACCGCCTCATGATAATCTTTTGCTCACGCTCGTCAAGCCGCTCGAGAATCTTCGAGATCTGCAGTTCGCGCTGCGTCTGGGCATGCTCCAATTCGTACTGGTCGCTTCGCGCATCTTCAGTGGCCGAAAACATCTCGTCGGTACTCGTGCGAAAGCGGTCCCGGCGGCGCAATTCATCGGGGATCGTCCGAGCGTAATTCTTCATGATCGCCCAACTGGCGTACGTGCTGAACTTGTTCCCCCTCGAAAAGTCGAATTTCTCGACGGCCCGAATCAGCGACATGTTGCCGTCGCTTACCAGTTCGAAGAAGTTGTCCGACGGACCTACGTGCCGCTTCGCAATCGAGACGACCAGCCGCAGGTTTGCCCGGATGATCTGGTTTTTCGTGGCCACGGCGTCTTCGTAGAGCCGTTCGATCTGGTCCATCGCGCTGCTCTTGGCTCGGGCCGGATCGAGCCCTTCGCGAAGTTGCCGCGCGCGGTGCTTGAGGTAGTTGAACTTGCGAAACAGGTGGACCTCTTGCTCCCGCGTCAACAACGTGACTTCGTACAGGCTCGCCAGGTAGGGGGGCAATCCGCTGGGCAGCCGGGTTTTTTTGATTGGCGCAGTGGTCACTGGGAGCGGCCCCAATATCAGTTCCTCGACATTGGGCTTGGAAAACATCGGGTTGTCGATGCATTCCAGCGGCAACTCCAAAATCCGCAGCGCCCGCACCTCGTTCACGACGCGGTAAATGCTCGTCTTGGTGCGGCAGAATCGCTTGGCCAGTACGTCGACCGAGACGCCGCGGCGATACTGCTGATCGATTTTGCGCTTGGCGTCGTCCGACAAGGGGCCTGCGTTGTCTGGGAAAATTGCCAGATCGGGGTGTTCCTGGTCGAAAGCCTTGAGCGTGTAGCGCACCGTCTCGATGCTGCGTCCCGTGTGTTCGGCCACCCGCCGCGTGACCTCGGCAGGGCAACCACCGGCGCGGGCCAGCCGGCGCGCCCGCTCGATGATCGTCGAACGCTCGTCGTCGCTCAGTTGACTGAACCGCGCGCCGCGATGCACGCGCTCCTCGTTGCCCTGCACGAAGCGGTCGACCGAGCTTTGCAAAAACCCAACGCGCTTGCGACCGTCGAACATGAACCGCCGGCTGACCAGCCCCTGCTGGCGCCAGCGCGAGATGGTCTTGGTCGAAACCCGGAACATTTGACTCAATTCATCGACGGTGAGCACGCGCTCGCCCGCCGTTTCGGCGGCGACATTGGCGGCATCCGAAACGTCCTCGACGAACAACCGCAGATCGTGCCGGGCTTCCTCGCCCGAGAGCTTCATGCCCGGGTACGACTCGGGCCGGTAATCGGTGATCCGGAAGCAGAGGTACTCGTAGGTATAGGTTCGGCCGGGGTCGAGTTCGGCCAGAAGCCGCTCGGCGCGGTTGGCCTGGTCGAGTTTCTTATCCCGCGGAGCGAAGCGTACTTGCTGGTCGCGAAGTTGCCTAATTACGGGGTTCAAATAGTCAGTATGCATGGAAGTCCCCTTCCGTCTAACCGCAGTCAAGGCGGTGTTCCTTGCGACTCCAACGCCCGCCGAGGCTCAATTCCATTGTTAGTGAAAGCGTGGCGAGCCAATCCCGACTCGTCACGGCCTTCAGTCTATACACGATTCGGATAATAGTCTTACGCAATAAAGTGTCCAAACGCCCAATTAAAGTTCGCATCATACCACGGGAATCTTGGGCCGTGACACTGGCGACTGCCACGGATTGCGACGCAACCTGTTTGAGTCAGGTCACTTATGTTAAAAAGCCTTGCCGAAGACGAGCCTCGATCGCCGTCGTTTGCTCAAGAAGCCAGCAATCCGTGGCGGAATGGTCAAATGGCGGGCAACCCCACTGTCAGGGGATGTTTTGGCCTGTGCCCCTTACGTGATGCCGCCGCCCCCCGGCGACCGGGCCCCAGAGGGCCACGGCCGACCGCTCGTGGGGGCTGTCGCACTTCGAGTTTTCCGGCCATTCCGCCGACCGAGTCATTCGTTCTACGCGATACGCGGAAGCGCGTCAGGGCGATTCGGAAGACGTCAGTGCCACACCTTCCGCTTGGCGCAACGCCCGCAGCAGGTTGCGGCCGAGGATCTTGTCGATCTGGTCCTCGTCGTAACCGCGGTTCAACAGCTCCTGCGTGATCACCGGGTAGCAGGAAACGTCCTCGAGCTGTTCCGGCAACATCGAGACGCCGTCGTAGTCGGAGCCAAGCCCGACGTGGTCGACGCCGGCAATTCGCACGATGTGGTCGATGTGGTCGACCAGGGTATGGACGCTGCCCGGAGCGATCGGGTGCTGGGCGTCCCAACGCTTCATGGCCGTCTGGAATTCCGATTCGTCGGGGTGTTTCGCGCGGAACTCGCGACGGATGGCGAACATCTCCGCCCGAGCGAGGGCCGATTCCGGCTCGAGAAATCCCGAAAAGAAGTTGACCATCACCACCCCGCCGTTGGCCGCGATCAGCTCGAGCACGTCGTCCGGCACGTTGCGAGGGTGGGGAGCCACGGCAAAAGCCGACGAGTGCGACGCAATCACCGGAGCTCGCGAGACGCGCAGGGCGTCGCGCATCGTGTCGGGCGATACGTGCGAAATGTCGACCAGCATGCCGAGCCGGTTCATCTCGCGAACAACTTCCTCGCCGAAGGGCGCCAGGCCGCCGTGACGCGGCTCGTCGGTGGCGGCATCGGCCCAGGAGAGCGTATCGGAGTGCGTCAAGGTCATGTAACGGGCCCCGAGATGGTGCAATTGCCGCAGCGCGCCGAGCGACTCCTGAATCGAATGCCCGCCTTCGACGCCGATCAGCGACGCGATCTTTCCCTCTGCGTGAATTCGCTCGACGTCGGCGGACGTGAAGGCCAGCTCGAAGACATCGGAATGGCGAGCGACCAGGCGTTGGACCAGGTCGATTTGTTCGAGCGTGTCGCGCAGGGCGGTGCCGGCTTTGTCGGTTTCGGCCGGCACGAAGACCGACCAGAACACGCCTCCCATTCCGCCCGCGCGCAAGCGGGGGATGTCGGTGTCGAACTGCGGCACACTCCCGGCCAGATCGAACTTGTCGATCGAGCCGCCCGCCTCGCTGCGCAGTTTCCAGGGGAGGTCGTTGTGGCCGTCGATCAGGATCGCGCCCTTGTGGATTCGCCTCGCCTCGTCGCTGACGACCACCTTTGGGCGCGGGGCGGGCGATTTGGCCGGGGTATCCTGGGCTTGGGCCGGTTGCACGAAGAACGCAAAATGCAAAATGAGAAACGCAAAACTAGAAACGGGCAATTGGACCGGCCATTGACCGGCTTTCCATTTCGCATTTCGCATTTTGCATCGCCTCCGCGTGATCGAGAGTGCCAACCTCGTCTGGAATGCTACCCTATGGCTTGCCAGACTGGAAAGCCTGACCTTCGGAAGGCTACGCCTCTTCGCCGGCGCGGCGCGGTTCCGCCGCGGGGGCCTCGGCGACTTCGGCCGCGGTGGGGCGCTTGCGCTCGGTGGCGGTGCCGGGCACGATTTGCGGACTCGGTGAATGGTCTTCGATGATCTGCTTGAGCTCCTCGGCATCGATCACCTCGTTCTCCATCAGCCGCCTGGCCAGCGCATCGAGCGCCGGCCGGCGCGTCGCCAGAATCTGACGGGCGTTCTCGATCGCCTCGTCGATGATCCGGCGAACTTCCTGGTCGATCTCGCGCGCCGTTTGCTCGCTGTGGCTCCGCTCGCGCGGGAACTCTCCTGAACCCGAAAGGAAAGGCGACCGCGTGCTCTCGCGAAAATTGATCCGGCCCAGCCGGCTCATGCCGTAATCCATGACCATGCTTCGCGCGATCTCGCTGGCCCGTTCGAGGTCGTTCTGTGCGCCTGTCGAAACGTCGTTGAATACCATTTGTTCGGCCAGCGTCCCGGCCAAGAGCACCTGAATGCGGCTTTCCAACTCGCCCTGCGTCATCAGGTAACGGTCGCCCTCGGGCCGTTGCATCATGTAGCCCAGCGCGGCCAACCCGCGCGGAATGATCGAAACCTTGTGGACTGGATCGGTGTTGGGAAGACTGTAGGCCACCAGCGCGTGCCCGCTTTCGTGGTGGGCGACGCGTTGTTTCTCGTCGTCGTTGATGATGCGTTGCTTCTTCTCGAGTCCGGCGGTCACCCGCTCGACCCCTTCGTTGAACTCCTCCATGCCGACGGCCGATTTCCCCTTGCGCGCGGCGAGCAAAGCCGCCTCGTTGACCAGGTTGGCCAGGTCGGCGCCGACGAAGCCCGACGTGATGCCGGCCACGTCCTTGAGGTTCACCTGCGAGTCGAGCTTGACGTTTTGCACGTGAACTTCGAGCACCTTCTCGCGGCCCTTGACGTCGGGGCGATCGACCAGGACGTGACGGTCGAATCGGCCCGGCCGCAACAGGGCCGGGTCGAGCGTTTCGGGACGGTTCGTGGCCGCCATCACGATCACGCCGCTGTTCGAGCTGAAGCCATCCATTTCGACGAGCAGGGCGTTCAGCGTCTGTTCGCGCTCGTCGTGTCCACCGACGATGCTCGTGCCGCGCGTCTTGCCCAGGGCGTCGAGCTCGTCGATGAAGATAATGCAGGGCGCCTTGGCCTCCGCCTGCTGGAACATGTCGCGCACGCGCGCGGCCCCCACGCCGACGAACATCTCGACGAAATCCGAACCCGACAAGCTGAAGAACGGCACGCCAGCCTCGCCCGCGATCGCCTTGGCCAACAGCGTTTTGCCGGTCCCGGGAGGGCCGACGAGCAACACCCCTTTGGGAATCCGCCCGCCGAGGATTTGGTACTTATCGGGCGTCTTGAGGAATTCGACGACCTCGCGCAGCTCCTCGACCGCCTCGTCGACGCCAGCCACGTCGTCGAAGTTAACGCCGATGTCCTCCTGTGCGTACATCTTGCCGCGGCTGCGTCCGAAGGCCATGGGTGAACCGGCGCCGCCGAAGCGGCGCATCATGATCACCACGATCAGCACGAATAAGATCGTGAACATCAAGAACGGAGCGTAATCGCGCAATTTGCTCGGCGCCAGTTCGCCTTGAAAGTCGGTGAAGCCGTTTTGCTCAAGAAGATCGGAGATGTCTTCGCGGTCGAGGCCGCCGCGACCGGTGCGAAACTCGACCCGCGTCGGCTTGCTCTTAGGGTCGGGCTTGCCGTCCGCCCCGATGCGGACATCGCGGATTACCTTTCCGGTGATCTCTTCCTTGCCGACCGTTACCTCGGAGAGCCCCGAATACCAAACGACCCGGCGGCTTCCTTCCGATCCTTCCTGGACTTCAATGTGTTCTTTGGCGCCCCCCGACTTGATCCGCTCGACAATCTTGGGATCGGTGCTGTTGGGGTTGCCCAGCTTGATGAGCTCTTTCAATTCGCCGTACTTGATCTCGGCGTCGGGTTTGCCCGCCAGCAATGAAACGATCAAAAGCGCGCCAAAGCCCAATGCCAATAGATACCAGATGACATTGGTCCCCATCGGAGGGGTCTTTTTTTCCGCCGGCTTGCGGCCGCCGTCTTGCTTGTTGTCCATGAAGTCGAGAATCTCCGTTCTGAAAAGAGAATCGAAGGGTCTGTTCATAGTATGCCACATTTCGCGGCGATACAACGGGCCGTTGGAGGAGTGATTCCGGCCGCAGACGTATAAATCTGGGTTGTCCACCCACGCCCGGCAGGTTTAGAATGCGCGTGACTCATCGGAACCCCAATTGTGAACGGCGATTAGCGTTAGACATCGGCCGCCGCCATGACCCACCGCGTGACCCAGGTCGCAGTGCTCGGCTCAACCGGCAGCATTGGCACAAACACGCTGGAAGTGATCGCAGGATCGGGCGGGCGCTTGGGTGCGATTGCCCTGTCGGCACATGCCAGCCTCGACCGGCTCGCGCGGCAGGCGATCGATGCGCGGCCACGATGGTTGGTGGCCACCGACGCGGCGGCCGCGGCCAGGCATCCTTGGCCGGAATTTCCGAGCGGTGTAGAATTGCTGGTCGGGACCGATGGCCTGGTATCGGCCGTCACCCGCCCTGAAGTCGACGTGGTTGTTTCGGCGATCGTAGGCAGCGCCGGGCTGCGCGGCACCTGGGCGGCTTTGGAAGCGAAGAAGACGGTCGCTCTGGCGAATAAAGAAACGTTGGTCATGGCCGGCCCGCTGGTCACCGACCTGGCTCGCCGTAGCGGTGCTCGCATCGTGCCGGTGGATAGCGAGCACAGCGCGGTTTTCCAGGCGTTGCAGGCCGGGCGCCGCGAGGAACTGCGGCGGATCGTGTTGACGGCCAGCGGCGGACCGTTTCGAAAACACACTCGGGAGCAACTGGAAAACGTGACCGTGGCTGACGCTCTGGCGCACCCCACGTGGGCCATGGGCCGCAAGATCACCGTCGATTCGGCCACCATGATGAACAAGGCCTTGGAGATCATCGAAGCGCGTTGGCTGTTCGACGTCGACGTGGAGCAGATTGCCGTCGTGATCCATCCACAGTCGGTCGTGCATTCACTGGTCGAGTTCGTCGATGGCTCGGTGGTGGCGCAGCTCAGTCCGCCCGATATGAAGCTGCCGATTCAATACGCGCTCACGTGGCCGGAGCGCCAGCCGGGCGTGGCGGCCAAGCTCGATTGGAGCCGCGGGATGCAATTGGAGTTCGAACCCCCTGACTTCGAACGCTTTCCGGCCTTGCCGCTGGGTATCGAGGCGGCGCGAATGGGGGGTACGGCCGGGGCGGTATTAAACGCTGCCAACGAAGCGGCCGTGGCCGGCTTTTTGAACGGAGAACTAAAGTACCTCGAGATCGTGCCGGCTTGCCGGGACGTGCTCGACCATCACAATTTCGATCCCAGCCCTTCGCTCGATCAGTTGATCGCGCTCGACGGCTGGGCCCGTCGGGAGGTAACGCATTGGATTTCGAACTGATCGCCGAAATCAATATCGGCTGGCTCATTTGGCTGTTGACCCCCAAGAACTGGCCGATCGTGGCCGCGGTGGCGGGCGGAATCGGCATGGTCATTTTCGTGCATGAGTTGGGGCACTTCGCCGTTGCCAAGGCCTGCGGCGTGAAATGCGAAAAGTTCTACCTCGGCTTCGATATCGGCGGCTGGAAGCTATTCAAGCTCCAGTGGGGCGAAACCGAATACGGCATTGGCATTTTGCCATTGGGTGGCTACGTGAAGATGCTCGGCCAGGAAGACAATCCCCAGCGAATGCAGGAAGAATTTGAGCGGTCGAAAATCCGTCCTGAAGGCGGCGGAGCAGATGAGACCAGCGTCGACGGCGAGCAGTTCGTGCTCGACCCGCGCAGCTACCTCGCCAAGAGCGTGCCGCAACGGATGGCGATCATCTCGGCAGGCGTGATCATGAATGTGATCTTCTGCTTCGTCATTTCGGCGGTGGCCTACGGCTTAGGCGTCGAACAGGTGGCGTGCGTCGTCGGGGGCACCATGCCCGGCGGGGCCGCCTGGAAAAGCGGCAACTTGCTGCCCGGCGACGAGATCATCCAGATCGGTTCGGTCAAGCACCCCGTGTGGCGCGATCTTCAGCGCAATGTGATGGTCGGCGACAATCTCGATCAGGGAGTGCTTTTCACCATCCGGCGGCCGGGTGTGGAGAAGCCGATCGAGGTCAGGGTCGTGCCCAGCCACACCCGAGGAGCGCGGATCGTGGGTTTGTCCGGAGGGCACACCAATGTGCTTGGCAAACGCCCGGTATCTCCGTATTCGCCGCTCGCGGGGCGCACGAACGGATTCAAGCCACAGGATATCGTGGTGGCAATCGACGGCGAGCCGGTGACGTCGAGTGCCGGGCTCGATCGAATGTTACACGAGCACCCTGGAGCGATCACCGTTACCGTCGAGCGCAAATCGCCCGGCGACGGCGGGGTACCAGATGCAGCGGCGCCGGCCCGCGCCGAAATCGTGACCGTTAAAGTGGACGAGATCCCGATGCGGTCGATGGGAATCGCGATGGAGCTGGGCGCCATCGTGGCCGTACAGGAAGGTTCTCCCGCCGCCCTTGCCGACATCCGCGCCGGGGACCGGCTGAAGCTGATCGACGGCGAGGCGCTTGGCGACCCGCTTCGTTTGCCCGAACGACTCGCCGGCCGCGCCGGAACGACGGTCGCGCTCGAAATCGATCGCGAGGGGACGACGATCGCGAAGCAAGTCGCCCTGCGCGACTACTTTGGCGGGGCGCCGCAATTGATCGGAAACGACCCGCTCGACGTGCCCGCCTTGGGCGTGGCCATCATCGTCGAGAACCAGGTGGCCGCGGTCGAGCCCGGCGGTCCCGCCGACAAGGCCGGCGTCAAGACGGGCGACGAAATCGTGCAGGCCGCGCTGATCGCGCCCGACGCCGAGCAACAAACCCGCGACGGCATTGAACCGATCCTGGAGAAGGAGGAGCTCAAGTTCGACGTCGAGAAGAACCGCAACTGGTTGTTGTTTTGCGACGAGTTGCAAGGCTGGTTGCGCGACACGAAGGTCGAGTTGACGCTCAAGGAGGGGGACCGCAAAGTGACGATCGAACCTCGGCCGGTCGAGGATTGGCTCAACACGGACCGGGGCTTTCGTTTCCAGCCTGTGATCGTTCTGCAAAAGGCCGAATCGGTCGGCGAGGCTTTGGGCTTGGGATTTCGCGAGACCGAGTATTCATTGTCACTGGTCTATCGTATCTTGCGGAAGGTGCTCAGCGGCGACGTCTCGCCGAAGAGTTTCGGCGGCCCGATCATGATCGCGCAACAAGCGGGCGCGGAGGCCTCAAAGGGAGTTTCGCCCTTCTTGATTTTCCTGGGGATGCTCAGCGCGAACCTGGCGGTGATCAACTTTCTGCCGATCCCGCTATTGGACGGCGGGCACATGGTGTTTCTGCTGTTGGAAGGCATCCGCCGCAAGCCGGCCAGCGAGAAGCTCGTCACCTGGTGCCAGTTCGCCGGGCTGTTCTTTTTGCTCTCGCTGATGGCGTTCGTGATCATGCTCGACTTGGGTTTGATCTCGCGGGGGTAGAATTAACGGCCGAGATGAAGCCAGCGGAAAGAGAGACATGATGCCAGGATGATCTGGACCGAATACGGCGTTGCCGGTCGTTCCGAATCCATCCTGCGCCTCCTGGAATTGCGCCTCCTGGAATCCTGTCCAAAAACGAGGCCGAAGTCTGAGCCGCTTTTTTTGTATTCTGTGGTGATTTCCGCGGCTTTTTTTCAACGACCCGCTTAAAGGCTAAGACGAGTTTCCGCAAAGTGGAAGGTCGCATGCCACCGGCCTGCCCGGTGGTCTGTGTAATGTTTCAGTTTGCGGAGAAACCAAACCCGGAACAAGGCCAGACGACCTCGCTAGGACTCTTGGCCGCCGAAACTGGTCCTAGCCTTTAAGCGGGTCGTTGTTGTCCTTCTCGGGTCGCGGACGCGAGTTTCGGCCTGGCCCCGAGCGGGACCTCGCTTGTCGTTGCCTCCTGGTGAAAAGCCCTCCATTCGAGCGCGGTCTCGGCGCACTTGGACTGCTTCAGCGCCTCTTCGACCAACGAGTGCATCGGCGACAGATGGCAAACGGGGTCGGTCGCGGAGGGGTCGCCGGTGAGCAGAAAAGCCTGGCAGCGGCAGCCTCCGAAGTCGATCTCGCGCCGCTCGCAACTCCGGCAAGGTTCGGGCATCCAGTCGGTCCCGCGAAAGCGCTGGAATGCGGAGGACTGGAACCAGATCGCCTCAAGCGACGCATCCCGAACATTGGGAAATTCGAACCCGGGGATGTCGCGCGCCGCCTGGCACGGCAAGACCGCCCCATCAGGAGCGACCGTTAGCAACACGCGCCCCCAACCGTGCAGGCAGGCCTTGGGGAACTGCTGAAAGTAGTCGGGCATGACATGCACGATCTCCGGCCCGGCGGTGGACCGACCGTGGGCCCGGGCCACGGCTTCAGCGGCACATTCGACCTGCTCACGCGTGGGCAAGAGCTGGGCGCGATTGCGAAACGCCCAGCCCGTATATTGCACGTGGGCCAATTCCAGCCGGGCAACGCTCAGGCGGAACGCCAGATCGATGATCTCGTCGATCCTGTCGAGATTAAGCCGGTGCAGCACCACGTTCAGAGTCACCGGGAATTCGAGGCGCGCGGCGAACTCGATCGCGCGGAGCTTTTTTTCGAACGAAGCGGCGCCGGCCAGGGTGTCGTTGCCGTCAGGCGACGAGTCGAGCAGGCTGATTTGCAGGGCATCCAGACCTGCTTGCTTGAGGCATTTGAGCATCGGCTCGTCGGCCAAGGTCGCACCGGTGCTGAGATTGGAATACAGGTCAAGCTGCTGGGCGTGGCGGACCAGTTCGGCGAGGTCGCGGCGGACCAGCGGCTCGCCGCCCGAGAAATGGACCTGGACGACGCCCAATGCGGCGGCCTCGGTAAGCACTCGCTGCCAGGTCGGCGTGTCCAATTCGTGCCGAAAATGGGCCAGCTCCAGCGGGTTGCTGCAGTAGGGGCACTTGAGCGGGCAACGGTACGTCAGCTCCGCCAGCAAGGCCAAAGGCCTAGGAACCGGCTGCATCACGCAACAATCCTTTCCGGGAAAGCCGTTCCAGGAAGGCAAGCACTTCCGCGGGCAAGTCGGCCTGGGGGAATTGTTCCACGAGTGACGTAACCAGCTCTGAAATCGAACGTCCGTCGCACAACCGAACGATCGCCGCCGCCGTTTCGTTCAGCACCAGCATGCCCTCGGGGAACAAAAGCTGGTGTTCTTCACGCAGCTTGTCCCAACGGTAGCGGGCATGAGGCACGAGAAGCGGGCGGTGCATGGGGGAAGATGAGGGAAGAGAGATGAGGGATGAGAGATAAAGCGGACTCATCCCCGATCCGGTGGTTCCGGTTCGTGCCGTTTTTCGACGCTCCGCATGTAATTGAACAGTTTCCGGCAGAGCGTCAAGTAGCATCCCTTACAAAACAGTGATAGTAGAGCACGTCCAACTGGGCGCACAACAAATCGCACTTGAAGCGCAGCGCGGCCACTGCCCGCTCCTGGTCGTCGCGGTCGCGGCAATGCTCGAGCACCAGGGCGAGAGCGTGCTCGCTATCGCGCGTGGCGAGTGAAGGCCGGCAGCGGAAATAGTCGAGCGCTGTGGGGTCGATCCAGGTGTAATGCTTCTCGAACGCGGCCAGGCGTTCGGTCATCAAAGGGGGCGCGAAGAGCTCGGTCAGCGAGGAGGCCACACCTTCGATCCACGGCCGGCTGGCGACGAACTGCACATAGGCATCGACCGCGTAGCGTGTGCCGGCCAGCAAGAGCCGGTCGCTCTGGAGATCATCGCGGCTCAGGCCCACCGCCTCGCCCAGTCGCAACCACTTTTCGATCCCGCCGGGGTCGTCGCCCCAGCCGTCGTGGTCCAGAATCCGCCGCACCCAGAGGCGGCGGACGTCGCGCAGCGGACAGCGGGCCAGGAGGATCGCGTCCTTGATGGGAATGTTCTTCTGGTAATAAAAGCGGTTGGCAACCCAGAGCCGAATCGGCTCGCGCTCCAACCGCCCTTCGTTCATCAGGCGATGGAAGGGGTGCTGATCGTGGTAGTGCCGCTGGCCGACCTGGCGCAGTTGCTCGCTGAATTCGTCGGGGTCCCAGGGTTGCACGGATCACCTCGCCAGGCCGTTGGCATGTTCAATGCGGGTAAATCGCTCGTAGGTTAGGCTTTCGAGCCTGACGGGGTTCCTTCAATCCCGCCATTGTAGCCGATTGGCTCTGCGTGAAGAAATGCGTGGCAATCGGCTCAGCCTTGGCATTACAACCTGGCTCAAACCTACTGCCGATGGCCACTCACGTATCCGAATTCGGCGGCCGGTTTCCGCTCTGGGGTATTGAAGTTGACGAGCCTGCGTCGGGGCGCGGGGTGCATTTTCGAGAGTGCGCGGCCGATCCTCATCCGCAAGGCCCATGCGTCCTGAGGGCGTAACGCGGCAAAGTGGATCACGCCCGCATCTTCGCCGCCGGAGCCAGTGCCGCGGCGTTCGCCTGACAAGTGTAATGCCTCGCGAACCTGTTGGCCGACGGCCCAGCGAGGCTCGCCGGTTTCACGCGCGAAGAGCGTGAGATATTCGACATCCTGTTGGCCGCGACGAAAGGCCTTCAACCGCACGGAAGGCACCGGTTCAGTCGAGTGCTCTCGATCGTCCGGATAGAACAGCGACAGTGTATCGGCCGTGCGCCACGAGTCGGCCGTACCGACAGTCTGCCAGGGGAGCACGCCGTCGGCTTCCAGCGACCAGGCGTCGAGGCACCAGCCGAGGGGCTGCATATTGCTTTCGTCGACGGCGTTGGTCGAACCATACTCGATCACGATTTGACCGTGGTCGCGTTTGCGGTCGATCACCATCCGGTGGTACTTGCGAAAGCTGCCGCCGACGACATTGTAATCGAGCAGGTCGTCCAGCGTGTCACGCTGCCATTCGGGCCGGGAGATATCGCAACGGAAGAGCATTTTCGCATGCCCGCCGGCCTGACCAACTCCTTCGTGAAATGCCCGTCCGAAATAGCGCAGCGCCCAGTAATCCTGAAAATTGGCCGGTTCGTCCAACAGCCAAGGTGAAGAGCCGCGCGACCAGCCGTTTTGCTTGAAGTTGTTCTTGCCGTTCTGAAAGCACTGGAACAGCGTTTCGTGCCAACCTCGCTGGTCGAAATGCTCGGCGAGTTGCCGCGCGGCCGCGACGAACGCCTCGCGATAGGCGACAGGAAAGGCGCGGTCGGCCCAGTAGTCGCCATTAAATTGGCCTTCGATCGGGGTCGGCCAATTCTCGTGAAGCGGCAGGTAAAAGCACTCCAAGGGCACGCGGCGGCGGGGTAAGTCGTCGAACGCCGAACCATCGAGGTAGGGCCCGAAACGGCTGTCCCAGACCCCGAAGTCGAGTCGCGCACCATCCCATGCCGCTGCGCAACCTTCGGCGACGCGACCGTTCTGGTGGTAAGGCACGCGGTTCAACACCGTGCGGTGCTTGTGGGCCAGTCGGTAATAAGCGCGTTCGCCCTCAGGCAGGTCGTAGCAATTCATCTCCGGGATGAAGCTCAGGAAATCGGGAAGCGTGAAGTCCCAGACGTTGAGCACCACGGCGATTTCAAGCGTTTCGCCGTCGGCCATAAGCCGCAACGTGCCCAGATGCTCGCCCGACCTGGCGGTGTGCGGCACATAAATCTCCGCCAACAGGCTGGAGCTGGAGTGGCCCGCGGCGCGCTCCTCGGCCGTTGGCAGGTCGATCACCTCGGCCAAGGGCACGATCGGATCGGGAAGCGGCCCGCTTGGAGTTGCCACCGAGCGGAACCGGCCGAGCGCCGTCTCGACCGTCGAGCGCCCCTTCGCGCGCTTGGCGGCTGGAATCCATTCGAGCTTGGCCGTCATTCCTTTAAGCTGACCCCGCAACAGTACCTGGAACTCGACGAATTCGTTCCGAGCCGCATCGAGTCGAATGGTTCGTTCTATGGCGTTCCAGAGATGATTTCCAAGAAGGTATCCCTCCGGCTGACCTGGCGTCATTTCGCCCGTCACGGGGTGGACTTTGTCCAGCGCGTCAATGATCGCCACCTCGGCGTCCGCCAGCTTTGGCAGGTTGCCGCTCAGATTCTGGACCGGCACGCGCGGCTTCTCCGGCAGATTCGCGGCGACATGGTTGGACAAAGTCGCCCGGATCGTCGCCGGCGGGCCGACGTTGCCGGCGCCGTCGACCGCGCGGACGGATAGCTCAACCTTGGCCCCCGTCGCCAACCCCAAGTCGCGCAAGTGCATGAAAACCTTTTCACCGCTGCGGCCGGCGGCGGGAATCAAATACCGAGGCGCCGGGCTGCCATTCACGTCGACGAAAAACCCGGCCGTGCCGGCCGGGCCTCGGTCGGCCGGCGTGAGCCAGGTAACACGCGCCTCGCCGGCCGGCAGGCCGGTTGCTTCGGCTCGTAGCTCCGTCGAAGTGGTGGGCGGATCCGCGTCGGCCTCACCCAGGTAGACCGTAAGGTAAGGCGCGCTCTGTTGGCCGTCGTCGCGGCTATGGACAAAGCGGTTGGGAAAAAGTCGTAACGTGAATCGCTCGCCGTCCCGAGTCCATTCCGAGCCTGTGTCGTCGAACACAAATAGTCCGTAGCTGACTCCGGCCACTCGCGCGGCCACGATGGTCCGATCGACGGGTATTTGCTGCCAACCTTCGCTATCGGGTGGTGAGGCGTCGGCCATTTTCCAAAGGCTGCCGCCGCGGCCGAAGATCACTTCGCAGAGGTCGCTGCCTGGAAAGGCCCAAGCGAGGGCGGGATGCTCACGGAAGTGGTGGGTCGAGCTGCCCTGCTGCGGAGTGTAGCCTGGCGACGTGCCTTCGACCCATTCCGATGCGAAGCTGCCGATAGTCATACGGCGGAGGATTTCGTCACCGGCCAATTTCAGATGCAGAAAGGCCGCGTTGATCGTCCGGCCACGAAGCGCGGCGGGGTCGAAGTCGATCAACGACATTTCCTGGATCGACTTGACTTTGAGCCGCGGCGCGCCCCCCAGGTTGCAATCGGCCTCGTCGCCGACATTCGAAAACCAGGTATCGCGGGTCACCGGCAGTCGAACGGCCTCGCCCTGGGGCGGCTTGTCAGGCCCCGGCGTGGCGGCCGGCGCATCGAATACGCGGCGCTTGACCTCGGCCAGCTTTCGCACGGAAAGCCAGCCTCGCAGCAAGTAGCCGCTCTCGCGCAAATGTTCGGGCGTGGGCGACGACGTGGGCGTCACTTCGCCGGCGGCGGCCGTCGGGTGAATGTCGTCGCGGCCCAACAGCGTGCCATTCCAGTCGTCGGGACGGCGGGTGAGAATCTCACGTTCGTAGTCGATCAGCGGTAGTTTCTCGCGCTCAGCCAGGTCGCGAATCGTCGCATTGTAGCGGCTCGCCAGTTCGAGCCGCCCAGGATGCGGCGGGATCGTCGAGATCACCAGCACGATGCCCCGCTCATGGAACAACCTGGTGGCCTGGTCGAGCTCGATTTTGTACTTCTCGAGCGGGCGTTCTGCGGACACGTCGTTCGTGCCGATCATCAACACCGCCGCCTGCGGCCGATACCGCTCGAGCAGTTGGGCCAGCGAGGGGAGCCCCTGCTTGCCGCCCGCCAGCAACTCGTCGAGCCGTAAACCGCCGCAAGCGGTGTGCGAGCGACCGCCGTCGGGATGGTCGAAGCGGCAGAGCCACCAGCCGTCGGAGTCGTCGTCACGGCCGGTGTGCATCCACCGGAGGACGGCCACGTCATCGGAGGTCTTGCCGGCCCCGCCGCGGGCCCATTGGCCGTAGGGGTTGGAATAGGTGATCGAATCGCCAATGTGCAGCACCACGCCGGGCCGACCGCGAAAGCGCCGCGCCACGGCTTGCATCGCTTCGGCGTAGTCCCAGGTTTCGGGCAGCGGTACCGTGGCGGCGGGCTCCGGCAGTAGGGCGAAGACCACGATGGATAGCGCGCGAGTCAACATCAAAACGGCTCCGTAGAACTACGCCAAACGATGATTCGTCCCTCGCCACAATCATCAGGGCCAAGTGCATTCCGCCAGCTTTCCTTCTGTTCAAAGTGCCGGGCTGAAGGGCGATTATTGTGGGCGGTGCATACCCTACTCAGCGTGTGCGCCGTGTTTGCCGCAGCCGGGCGCGCTCGGCGATCGTGCCGAGGTCGACGATCGCGGCGCGCTGGCCGGCGGCTTGCACCAGCTCGCAAGCCAGGTCAACCGCGCGAAACTCGGGGTCGGTCACGTAGAGGCACGAAGGATGCGCGAGCAGGTCGAAGACGGCGCGCTGGTCGATGGCCCACTCGATTCCCATGCGGACCGCTTTGAGGAAACTCTCCAGCTTCCAACGGCCGCCGCGAAAGGCCCCGATATCGCTGATGGGACTCATCGGTACCTCAATCAACCCGCTGGGGTAAACGAACGGTTGGGCGTGCTCCTGCGCCTTGAAAATACTTTCGAACACGTCGGCCGCCGGTTCGGTGCCTGGTTCGCTCACGGCGTGCGCGGGGTACTTGCTGCTCACCCAGGTAAAGCCCTGCTCCAGCAGCATTTCCTGCACGTCGGCACGGCCTTCCAGACCATCGCTGAATCCGCCGGGTGTGCGAAATCCGGCCACGTCGATATTCGCCCGCTGCTTGAGAGCCAGGCTCGCCAGGCGCACATTTTCCGTGATCACCTGAGCCGCGCTTTTGCCTTCGATCAGCCACGGCGCCCGCGTAAAGCGGTACTGCACGTCGTCCGGCCGCGTAGCCAGCACGTTGACATGGTCGTAGGTGTGGTTGCCGATAGGGTGGCCGTCGGCGGCAAGCTGCTTGAGCCAATCGATGTTTTCCTGCTCCAAAACGCGGGCAACGCAAAAGAAGTGCAGTACTCCGCCGGCCGCCTTGACGCGACGGCCGGCCTCGACCGAATACTGCTTGGTCTGGGCGTTGAGGTTCCCCTTTTCATAGTCCCAATGCGTGATTTCCCATTGGGGAAAGTTGCGGCTCATCTCCAGATCGAGCGTGATCGCCACCAGCGCCTTATCGTCGTCGGCTGCCAGCCGGCGGCGCGCCTCGTCGAGCTCGCCCGGCGGCCGGAAGCACTCCGAGCGGCCCGCGGCCGGCAGACTCAGGGCGCAGCCGGCCGCCGCGGCGGAGCTTGCCAGAAAACGCCGCCGTGAAACTGTGTTAATGTTAATTGCCGATAACAGCCTGGTCATTGGCTTATTTCGATCCACGACGCCTGCGTGATCAAATGCTCGCGCGAGGCCAGCGAGATGGAGGCATTGGTCGCGAACCTCGGGCTCGGGTTGGCCGGAAACGTGGCGAGCGTTGCGTCGCCCACCAGGAACACGTTGAAATCGGGGGAGAGGTTGTCGTAGCCAGCCGTGGTGGCGCAGAAACACATATCCGTATTGTAGCCCGTCAGCAATACGTGCCGAATGCCCTGTTTGCGCAGAAAGTCGCGCAGCGGCCCATAGCCTTCCGCGTCGTAGATCACCACGTCGTCAGGCGCGACCTGAATGTTTTTGTTCACGGGGATTGGCAGTTTCCAGAAACCTTCGGCATTGAAGCGGTCGCTGGAATCGGTGCCGCCGAACTGCTTGAAATAGTCGCTCACAGGGTGCTCGTCCGAAAGCGTCAACACGCTCGGCAGCGGCTCGCCGTGATAGTCGAAGCTGCGCAGCCTGGCCATCAGCGCCTTGGCGCCCGCTTTGCGTTCAAAGTCGCTGGGCTTGCCCCGGAATGAACGGTAGACCTGCTTGCGGATGGGGTCTTCCGTTCCCGGCAGGCTGTACAGCACCAGGCCCACGTGGTCGCGCAGTCGTTTTAACAGCGGGTCGACGACCTGGGCCATGTGGCGATTGCAGATTTCGTTCTTTTCCACGGTACACTGAAACGCGATACCGGCCGGCTCGGGCGTGGTCCAACCCTGGCCGTCGTCGATGCCCCAAGGGTGTACGACGATCACCGCCGTGTCGCGGCCCTTGAGACGGTTGGGCAGCTCGACGACTCCGCGCACGTTGTACGAAAACCGCCAGGCTCGCACGGCCAGATCAGCCTGATCGTCGTCTACCAGCGGCGGGCCTTCGAAGCGCACGGGGCAAACCACCGGCTCGACGAACTCGGGATAGTCGGCCAGGATCGGCCGTGGATCGTCAATCGGTACAAGCCGGTTTTCGTAGGTCTTCGGGTCCTTGGCCTCCTCCGCTCGGACCATGGCATGCATCGCCAACAACAAGGCAAGAACGAAAAGCGGCAGACGTGCGGCGATCATGATTCGGGCCTTTCTTGAAAAGACGTTCCATGCCTTGGCGTGGACGTTTACCGACGACCTACGACCGCGTTTTGCAAGCCATCATCATAGGTAGCCAGGGCCAGGTCGGCCAGAGTTCAGCACGATGGAAGTTCGGCAATCGCGGTCCGTTTGCGATTCGCGTGCATTACTTGCGGCAGGGCCGGGAATCGACCATCATGGATGGAGCCATCTTCAATGGCGCACCCGGCCTCGCCAACCTGAGAAAACATGAAATGAATTCCATGTCGCACCCCATCGTGCCACGCAGTTCTCGACATCCGTTATCCATCGACTCGATCGTTGCTTGCGCGCGTCGGTTGGGTGGGCAACGCCCGACCTGCGCCGCTGTTCTGGTAGCTCTGACGTTTGCCTCGGCGAACGCGCGGGCCGACGATTGGCCGCAGTTCCGCGGTCCCAACTGCACGGGCATTTCGACATCCACAATGCCGCTCGCCGCCAAGTTTTCGGCGACGGAAAATGTCCGCTGGTCGGCCGAGGTCGGCGACGGAGTAGGCGGCCCGGTCGTGGCGGCGGGGCGCGTCTTCGTGAGCGGAATGACCGCCGATGACACCGTCAGCCTTTTCGCCTTCGATGCCGCGACGGGCCGGCCGCTGTGGCAGCGCAAGTGGCCCGCCGGGACCCTTGGAGAAATCCACCAGACCAACAGCCATGCCAGCACCACCCCCGCCGCCGACGCCGAACGGGTTTATTTCTATTTCAGCACGCTCGGCCTCGTGGCTGTCGACGCGGCCACGGGTGACGACGTTTGGCATCGCGAGCTACCCACCCCTTATTTCGTCTTCCAATGGGGCCCGGGAATGTCGCCCGTGCTGTATCACGACATGGTGCTGTTCTGCCAGGACGACGATCTCTCGCCCGCGTTTTACGCCTTCGAGAAATCGACGGGCGAGTTGCGCTGGAAGGATGAACGGCTCGACATGGCCGTCAACTACTCGCACCCGGTCGTATGCACCACCGACGGACGCGATGATATCGTGGTGGCCGGCACCGGCATGTTGCTCGGCTACGACCCTCAGTCGGGCCAGCGCCGTTGGTACGCCAAGACGCTGTTGCGCAACATCAAGACCACGCCCGTCTGCGCCGACGGAGTGATCTATATTTCGGTGCAGAGCGGTGGCATCGCCAACCAATGGTTGGCATCGAGCGACCGGGTGGCGACGGGCAACAACGACGGGAAGCTCTCGAAGGCTGAGATCCAGGCGTCCGCGGGAAAGACACCCGTTCCCGAGGCGTTTTTCCGAAAGACCTTCGACCGGGGCGACCTGAACAAGGACGGTTTCCTGGAGGGGCCCGAGCTCGACGTGGCGTTCTTGCACCCCGACAATTTCGCCGGTGCCCGGTTCACGGCCGAGAACGCCGCCGAAGAGTGCATTCTGGCGGTGCGCGGCGGAGGGGAAGGCGACGTCACCGAATCGCACTTGCTATGGAAGCACGCCACGAAACACACCGATCATATCGTTTCGCCGATGGTGCTCGATGGACGCATGCTGCTGATCACCGAGGGGGGCATCAGCACGGTCTTCGAGACCAAGGGGGGCCTGCCGCTGCGCAAGGCCAAACGTGTCGGAAACGGAGGCAGTTTTTTCGCGTCGCCCGTCTACGGCGATGGAAAAATATTTATCGCCGGCGACAGCGGCAAAGTGCTGGTCCTCAATAACAGCCCCGACTACGAGGAGCTCGCCGAAAACGACATGGGCGAGAGCATGGTCGCCACACCGGCCATTGCCGACGGCGGCTTGTTTATTCGGACCCGCACGAAGTTGCTGTGCGTCATGGATTCGCCATGATTCACTCACGAAAACCACGGGCGAGGCCAAACCGAGCTTGACTATGCTGCGATCCCCCTTCCCCGGCATGGACCCCTTCTTGGAAATCAACCCGCGCTGGCAGGTGTTTCATGGTTGGTTCGTGCGCAAACTCGCCGAGCAGCATCAGCCTCGCGCGCGCGAGCTTGGCTGCTGGATTGGCGTAGAGCGCGCGGTCTATCAACAGGAACCCTCGGGCGAGTTGGTACTGGTCGGGGAGCCGGATGTACTCACGGGATTGGACGCGTCGGCATTCGCCGCAACCGCGCCCAGCCGTCCATTTTCCGCGTCGACAGAACCGCACGCCGTCCACGAAGTCGTGCTCGATCCCGATCAGATGCACCGCTACAAGCAGGAATATCTCGTGGTTCGCGAGATTGACCAGTTTCAGCGCGTGCTGGCGGTGGTCGAGATGCTCAGTTTTGCCAATAAAGAAGGGACTTACGTCTCAAAGTATCGGGAAAAGCGGTCGAAGTTCCTGACTTCGCAGGCGCACTTCATGGAGATCGACTTTCTGCGCGCCGGCGACAACCCGTCGCGCGCGATGTTTCCGGAATTGCCGCCCACGCCGTATTTCGTCCTCGTGGCGCGAAAGACCGGCTTGGGGCGAAATGAGGAAGGCTATGCCCTTAGGCTCCAGGAACCATTGCCCACCGTCGACCTGCCGCTGGGCCCTCCTCGCCCCGATTTGCCGCTCGACCTGGCCGCCGCGTTCGGCTCGGCGTATGACCTCAGCGCGCGACCCGGCTGGATCCGCTACGCGGAGGAACCTGTGCCCGGACCGCCGCTGTCGGCACAGGATCAGGCTTGGGTCCAGCAAATCGCGCACAGCGGAGTTTAACCAGCCAGTCGCTATCGGGCCTGGGTATCGCGGATGCTCTGCCGCCAGCCACCACATCCTCGTTGCAAAGTCTCATTCGCGGCCGTTCCGAAGATGGCCCGCGCCCGCGACGTTGTACGCTATTTTTGCAAAGTAACGGCAGCGGCAAGCGAAATACTCCACACCGTCGTAGCACACTCGAAAAGCTCTACATTCTTGAAAAGGACCAAACGCCATGCGCAAACTTATTTCCATGTCCGCCGCGACATTTCTGGCGGTTGCGGTTTACTCACCAGTATCCGGCCAGGTGACACTCCAACGGAAGCACGCCGAGGGGGGCAGCGTAAGTTTCGAGACCACGTTTCTGTTAAACCAGGTGTTGACGATTTCGGGCATGGAGTTCAAGTCCATGGTCGACTCGGGTGAGACCCGCACCCTTTCGACCGGCAAGACGAACGCGGATGGCAATGTGCCAATCACGACCAGGATCGATGCGACGCGGCTGAGCCTAACGATCCCCGGCGGCGGACAGCTTTTGTTTGATTCCAGCCTAAACGTTGCAAAAGCAGAGGACCCCAAGCTGGAGCCATACCTCGACGTTTTGAGAACGGCAGTGGGGGCTAGTTACACGCTGCTGGTCGACCCGCAGGAGCAGGTCACCGCGGTTGAGGGCGTGCAGGAGATTCTTGCCCGTGCACCGGCCAAGGCGGCCGAGTTGCTCAAATCGCAATTTGCTGCCGAGAGGCTCAAACGCGAATATCGCGAGTCCGTTGAAACTCTGCCTTCGGGGGCCGTACAGCCGGGCGATACCTGGGAGCGGACGGTGACGCTCGATTTGGGGGCCGGACAAATCATGAAAGTCGAGCGGCGCTTCGAGTACAAGGGAAGGGCCGAGCGCAACGGCCGCCAGCTCGACGAAATCGCGGTCGCCGACAAGCGCGTGGCCAGTTTCGAAATTGAACCGAATGGTGAATTCCCCGCCAAGGTGGCATCCAGCGAGCTGGCGCCCGCCGAAGACTCGAAGGGACAGATTTATTTCGACCGGGAGCTGGGTGACGACGTGGAATCGACTCACGTATTGCACCTGAAAGGCAAGATGACATTGACGATCCAGGGTATGGATCTCCCCTCGGAGCTGGACTTGAGGATCGACAGCCAGACGAAAATCAAAAAGTGAGTACGAGCGGAACAGATTCATTCGAATTCGAAAATGCGACGTTTGCCTCAAAAGCGATGCCCCAGCCACCGTGAATGTCTCATTTTCGGCCGCATGAAGGATAACGTCGCCTTTCGGTCCATACCGGCTGAAAACGGCGTTTGCCAAATGCCATGACGATAGCTTATGATCCGCCGGGAAGTGCAGATTCAAGGCTAGGAGCAGCCAGGTGCCGACATTGCTATTGGCGATCGCCGCGATCGGGTTCAGCGGCGTGCCGGGCGCCCTGATGCATCGCCGTGGCGTCGTCGGCCAACTCTTGGCGACGATCTTGGCCTGCGGCGGCGCGGTGGTTGGCATCGCCCAAGTCGTTCAATCGCTGGCAAGCGACATAACTCTCGAGGCGGATTATCATTGGCCGCTGTTGCCCGGCGTCGCGTTCCATCCGGCGGTCGACGTCATTTCGGCGATTTTCCTGCTGCCGGTGTTCGTGTTGACGTTTACCGGGTCGGTGTATGGGCTGGGCTACTGGCGACAGGCCGAGCACCTGGATAACGGCCGCAAGTTGCGGCTGTTCTACGGGCTTTGCCCGGCCGGGATGGCGCTGTTGGTGATCGCACGCAATTCCGTTATGTTCCTGGTCGGTTGGGAGATCATGGCGCTGGCCGCGTTCATGCTGGTGGCTACCGAAGACGACCAGGAACCGGCGCGTCGCGCCGGCTGGATCTATCTTGTGGCCACGCACATTGCCACGTTGTCGCTGTACGCGATGTTTGGCTTGCTGCGGGCGGCGCGCGGTACGTTCGATTGGTTGCCGCCCGATCCTGCCGTGGCGCCATTGGACGAGAACATGGCGACGGCGGTTTTCCTCTTGGCCGTGGTGGGCTTTGGTTTCAAAGCGGGGGTCATGCCGCTGCACTTCTGGCTTCCAGGCGCGCACGCGACGGCTCCCAGCCACGTTTCGGCGTTGATGTCGGGCGTGCTGATCAAGATGGGCGTTTACGGACTAGTGCGCGTCACGTCGCTGTTTTCCGAGCCGCCGCTGTGGTGGGGCGGAACGTTACTGGCGCTGGGCGTGGTGTCGGGCGTCCTGGGTATCGCCTGCGCTTGCGGACAGCGCGATCTGAAACGCTTGATGGCCTATAGCAGCATCGAAAACATCGGCATCATCGTGATGGCATTGGGTCTGGCCATGATTGGGCGCGCGCTGGGCCGGTACGATTGGGTCGTGCTGGGGCTTGTCGCGGCATTGTTGCACGTCTGGAACCACTCGACGTTCAAGGCCCTGCTGTTTTATTGCGCTGGGTCGGTGGTGCATGCTTGCGGGACGCGTGAGCTCGACCAATTGGGTGGCCTGGCGCGCAAACTGCCGAGCACTGCGATCTTGTTTCTGCTGGGCGCGGTGGCGATTTGCGGCCTTCCGCCCTTGAACGGCTTCGTGAGTGAGTTCGTGTTGTACAACGGGCTGTTTGGCACTTTGGGTATTGGGGAAGGCGCGACGTGGTCGGCGGCGGCTTTGGCCGTTCCGGCTTTGGGGCTGATCGGTGCCTTGGCGGCGGCGGCCTATATCAAGGCGTACGGCGCGGCGTTTTTGGGCGTGGGTCGTTCGGAGTCGACGCGGCACGCCCACGAAGCGCCGCGCACCATGCTGGCGCCGATGGCCTGTTTGGCCACGATTTGCGCGCTTTTGGGTTTGTTCCCAAAGTGGGTAACGCCCTTGTTCGATCAGGCCGTGAGGGCCTGGGCCTGGGAGGCGGCCGACACTCGCTTGAAGCCGGTGGCGGCTTTGGCGCCCTTGGACACCGTCGGCACTGCGGGGTTGGCCTTGGTGGCGGCCCTGGCGGTGGTCGCGTTGATACTGCGGATTCTCTTGGCGCGGGGCTCGGTCGAGGCGAGCGTGACATGGGGTTGCGGTTATTCCGCCCCCACAGCCCGCATGCAATACACGTCGAGCTCGTTCGCCGAAATGCTGGGTAAACTGTTCGCCTGGGTACTGCCGCCGCACTCGCGTGGGCCGAGAATCGATATCATTTTTCCGCGAGAGGCCCGCTTCGAGAGCGCGGCGGCCGAAGAAGCGGTCGAGGAGCTGCTGGTACCAGCCCCGCGGCTGTTGACTCGTCCGTTAAACTGGTTCCGCGCGGGACAGGAGGCCGGCGTGCAGGTTTACCTGGTCTGCATGTTCATTGTGTTATTGGCATTATTGGTTTGGAAATGATTAATTTGTCATTTGTCATTTGTCATTGGTTGTTGGTTGCTAGTCCACTGGGCACTTGTAAGTGGTTAGACATTGGTCTGCCCAACCAATGACCAATGACCAATGACCAGTGACCAATGACTAACCCGAAAGCGCGCTGTCGATATTGACATCATGCATATCACTCAAATCATCATCCATTTGCTCGTGGCGGCGTTGTTGCCGCCGTTGTTGCGGGGCGTGATCATCAAGACCAAGGCGGCGTTCGCAGGCCGAGTCGGCGCGCCGCTGCTGCAACCCTATTACGACATCATCAAGCTGATGCGAAAGGGGTCGGTGTTCAGTACCACGACCACTTGGATATTTCGCGCAGGGCCGGTCGTGGCCGTGGCCACCACCGCCTTGGCGGCAATGATGATTCCGTTCGGCGAACCCAGTCTTTTGTCGGGCGCCCACTTAACGCCGTTTCCGTTTGCCGGCGACGTGATCTTGTTCGCATACCTGCTCGGGTTGGGGCGGTTCTTCATGTCCGCGGCCGCGCTCGACACCGGCTCCGCGTTCGAGGGAATGGGTACGGCCCGTGAGCTGACGTTCGCCTGTCTGGCCGAGCCGGCGTTGTTCTTCGGGTTGTTGGTCACCGCCAAGCTCTCCAAGTCGCTGACGCTGACCGACATGCTCGGCGATTCGCTGCAAGAGCACTGGAGCGACGGCGGGGCCTCGCTGGTGCTGGTGCTAGTGAGCTGGTTCATCGTGCTGTTGGTCGAGAATTCACGAATTCCCTTCGACGACCCGAACACGCACCTGGAGTTGACGATGATCCACGAGGTGATGGTGCTCGACCACGGCGGGCCGGCGCTGGGCATGATCTTCTACGGGGCCGCCATGAAGCTGTTGATCTTCGTGGCCCTGATCGTGCGGATCGTGATGCCCAACCACGGTGAAGGTCCGTGGTGGGGTTGGTTGATCTTCCTGACGCTATCGCTGTTGGTGGCGGTGGCGATCGGCGTGGTCGAGTCGATCATGGCCCGGTTGCGGATGATGGAAAACTTCAAGCTGTTGGCCACGGCCTGTGTGCTCTCGGCGTTCGGCATCATTCTCCAAATCAGCAGTTGATCGTATGCCCCACACATCGATTCCGGCGCTTCCGCAATCGCTCGATACCTTGTTGGAAGTCGTGTTGATTCTGAATTTTTTCATCTTGGGCGCGGCCAGGCTGCGGACGGCCATTTACCTGGTCGCCCTGCAAGGGGTGATCCTGGGCATCTCGCCCCTCTGGGTCGACCCCGACACCGGTATCCGCGTGACCGTGCTGGTGCTCGCGACCTTGGGCGTCAAGGGCTTTGTGATCCCAAGGATGTTGTTCTTCGCCATGCGCGACGCGAGCATCGGTCCCGAGGTCCGCCCGATCGGCGGCTTTATCACTTCGCTCTTGCTGGGCGGGGCCGGGACCGGGCTGGCGCTCGTCTTCGCCAAGTCGCTCCCCTTGCGCCCCGAGCACATGGGCCGGCTGGTCGTGCCCGCCTCGCTGGCCACGGTTCTGGCGGGCTTCCTGATGCTCGTCACGCGGCGCCGCACGATCACGCAAACCTTGGGCTACCTGGTTCTGGAGAACGGCATCTTCGTATTCGGCTTGCTATTGCTCGAGGCGATGCCCGCCCTGGTCGAGGCCGGCGTGCTTCTCGACCTGTTCGTGGCCGTGTTCGTGATGGGCATCATCATCCAGCACATCAACCGGGCGTTGGACCCGCTCGACATCCAGCACCTCTCCACGTTGAAGGAATGAGCATGGCGGTCTATCTGGTGGCCTTGCCGCTGGTGGCGGCGGCGATGGCGCTACTGGCCCCCTCGAATCGCTGGCGGCCTTGGCTGCTGCCTTTGGGGTCGGGCGCGCACCTGTACCTGGTGGTCGAAGTGCTCCGCGCGCCGACACCCGAAACCGGCGCCAACGAGTGGCTGGTGATCGACCCGCTGGGCAAGGTGTTTCTGCTGTCGCTGGGCGTGCTGCATTTTCTGTGCATGCTCTACGCGCCAGGCTACCTGGCGCTGCGGCCCGAGCGCTCGAACCGCGTGCTCTGCACGTGCATGATGTTTTCGCTGTCGATGATGTCGCTGGTGGTGTTGTCGCACCATTTGGGGCTGATGTGGGTGGCGGTCGAAGCGACCACGCTGGCCTCGGCCCCCAGTCTGTATTTCAACCACAACCCGCGTTCGTTGCAGGCGACCTGGAAGTACCTGCTGATCTGTTCGGTGGGTATTGCGCTGGCACTTTTGGGTTCGCTCTTTCTGGCGTACTCCGCCTTGCACGCCGACTTGCGGACCACGCTCTTGTTCGAGGATCTGGTCGGCGAAGCGTCGCAACTCTCGGTGCCATGGCTACGGGCCGCGTTCGTGCTGTTGTTCGTCGGCTACGGCACTAAGATGGGTCTGGCCCCCATGCATACCTGGAAGCCCGACGCCTACGGCGAGGCGCCTGGCCTGGTCGGGGCGCTGTTGGCCGGCGGCGTCACTTCCTGCTCGTTCTTCGCCATCCTCCGCGCCTACCACATTACGGCCGCCGCCGGCGAAGGCGAGTTCGCCCAGCGAATCATGGTCTTCATGGGCCTGTTGTCGATGGCCACCGCTGCCGCGTTCATGATCCGCCAGGGCGATTTCAAGCGGCTCTTGGCCTATTCCAGCGTCGAGCACATGGGCATCCTCGTATTGGGCGTCGGCATCGGAGGCAAGACGGGCATCCTGGCGTCGCTGTTGCACGTGATCAACAACGCCATGACCAAGGGGGTATTGTTTCTTTCGGCGGGTAACATCCACCGAGCCTACGGCAGTCGGCTGGCGCGCGACGTCCACGGGGCGATCCGAAGCCTGCCGCTTTCAGGATCGCTGTTCCTGGCCGGGTTCCTCGCCGGCTGCGGTTCACCCCCTTTCGGTCCATTCGTGAGCGAGTTTTCCGTGCTCGTCGCGGCGCTTGAAAGCGGTCGCTACATGGTCGCCGCTTTGTTCTTGCTGGCAATGCTCGTGGTGTTCATCGGCATGGGACTGACGGTGCTGGCGGTGGTTTTCGGCAAGCCGACGCACCCGTCGAGCGAAGTCCCGTTTCCCGACGGCATCAGCACCGGGGCGCCGATCGTTGGATTCATGGCCATCGTGTTAATGATGGGCATTTACATACCCCAACCACTCGTGGCGTTGCTCGACGACGCGGTGGCGTTTCTGCAACTTGGCGTGTCCTCCTGACCAACTGCACACACTGGTCGCACGGTGCGAGGAAATGCACCAAGAACCGGAAAACGGTATGCGCAAGGACGAAAAAACTTGACTTCGCGTGGGATTCGGCTACAAGTGGACCGGACAGGCAGTGCGACCTCCGTTCGCGGTCTGAAAATCGCATTCCGCGCGATTGGTGAATTCCGCAAATTGTTTCGCAGCAGCTGGAGCCCGTCTGATGGCCAGATTTCTTCGTCAGCGCTGCGCGCCGCGGCGTTCATTTGAGCAACCAAGTAGCGTGCTCAGCGGAGGGCCGCGAGGCCGCCGGTCGGGCTTGCGCTGGTTGGGGCCGCGTTGCGAATTGCTCGAACAACGCACTTTGCTGGCCGCCGATTTCGGCTATGCCTTGGCTGGAACCGCCAACAATGAACTGGGGCAAGGTGTCGCGCTGGGTACCGCCGGTAATGTTTATGAGATCACCAATGACACGGTGTTCAAGTTAACCGCCGCCGGCACTCAGGTCTGGGCGACGCCCTATACGACGGCCTTCACCGAGGGTGGAACGAAACCCAGCATCGCCGTCGACGGCACTGGCAACGTCTATATCACGGGCGATTTCCTGTCGTCCGCCGGTTTCGGCAGCTCGAATTTCACCGCCCTGGGAAATGAAGATTCGTTCATCGCAAAGCTCGACTCCAACGGCAATTTTCTCTGGGCCCATCGGTTCGGAGGCTCCGGGGCGGGCGTCGGCAGCAACGCGATCGCGGTCGATGCGTCGGGCAATGTCTATACCACCGGTTTGCTCAACGGGACCGCGAACTTCGACCCTCAAGGCACCTACGATCTCGTCAACCCAGGTTCGTCCCAGGATGCCTTCATTTCCAAGCTCGACACCAATGGCAATTTCGTTTGGGCCGAACAGATTGGCCAGGGCAATGGCGTCCAAGGCAATGCGATTTCCGTAGACGCCGTCGGCAACGTCTATTCGACCGGTTTCTTCGGTGGCACGACGAACTTCGATCCGCAAGGCACTTTCAACCTGCCCGCCTTCTGGACGCAAGACTACGTCTTGAAGCTCGACACCAACGGTGGCTTTGTCTGGGCCAAGGGGTTCGACACTAGCACTGGCTCCGCCTTTGGCCAGGCCATCGCCGTCGACAGCGCGGGCAACGTCGATAGCGCGGGCATGTTTTCTGGAACGGAGGATTTCGATCCAGGGGCGGGCGTCTACGATCTCAGCTCGGCAGCTTTCACCACCGACGACGACTTCGTGCTCCAACTCGATGGCAACGGCAATTTCGTCTGGGCGCACCGGTTCGACAACCCGACTAACAGCATGGGTCTGACGGGCATGGCCTTGGATGCTGTGGGCAACGTCTACACTACAGGAACCTTCACCGCCACCACTGATTTCAACCCCGATGGGGCCGGCTACAAGCTCGCCAGCTTCGACCACAGCGGCGGAACCGACTTGTTCATCGCCCAACTTAGCAGTGGCGGCGGTTTCGCCTGGGCGGAGCACGTAGGCAAGAGTGGCGAAAGTGTGGCTTCCAACAGCCTGGCCGTCACGCCGTCGGGCAACGTTTACGACACGGGTACCTTTCGTGACACGATCAACTTCAACCCGCAGGGTACCTTCAACCTTAGCTCCAACATCGGCACCGATTGGTTCGTGTTGAACCTGACACAGATTTCAATTTCCGGCACGGTCTGGAACGACGAGAATGGCAATGGCGTGCGGGACTCCGGCGAGCCGGGCGTGGCGAATGCGGTAGCGGTGCTTTTTCAATCGACCGACAACGTCGTCGGCAATGCCGACGACGCGCAGGTCGCGACGGCCATTACCGATTCGCAGGGCCGCTACGTCTTCACCGGGCTGACGAGCGCAGCGAACTACTACGTCGAGATTCGCACTCCCGTCGGTTTTGCTTTTACCACTGAGCACGTCGGCGGTGACCCCACGCTCGACAGCGACGTTGCCGCGGCCAGCGGCTACACCGCCATGATCACCCTTGCGACTGGGCAATCCGCCGTCGAAGACGCCGGCTTGACCGGCGCGGCGCCGGGCTTTGGCTGGGCGCTGGGCATATTCAACGGAAATGATGAAGGCAACGCCGTCCGTACCGACTCCCACGGCAACGTCTATTTCGCCGGCCGTTTTCTTTCCGGACCAGGCGGCGTCGATTTCGATTACGGGCCGGGCACCTACTCCCTCGTTTCCACTGGCTTCGATGGTTTTGTGGCGAAGTACACACCGACCGGGGCCTTGGTCTGGGCTCGCCGGGTCGGTGGGAACGGCACCGATTCGATCACTGGCCTGGCCATCGACGCCGCAGGCAACGTGCTGACCGCCGGGACATTCAGCGGTACCGTGAACTTTGCCACCGGGGTGACGGCAGTCAATCTCACCGCGGGCGCCTCGACCAGCGCCTTCGTTTGGAAACTGGACCCCAACGGGAACCTCGTCTGGGCCGACCAGGTCATGTCGGGATCGACCAGTGATCCGGTGGCGGTGGCCGTCGACTCGCAAAACGACGTCTTCACGACCGGTGACTTCACCGGCACGGCTGGCTTCGATCCGCATTCGAGCAGTGTTTCCATGACCAGCGCTGGCGGCAAGGACGGCTTCGTATCGAAGCTTAACCCGCAGGGCAACTATGTCTGGGCCGAAAGCTTCGGCGGCGCGAACAATGACAACGGCGCAGCCATCACCATCGACGCGGGCGGTGACGCCCTGGTGACCGGCGCGTTCATCAATTCCGCCAATTTCAAGACCGCAGGCGGTCCATTCGCTCTGGTGGGGCCGGCGTCGTTTCTCAGCACGGCTTTCGTCGCCAAATTCGATCCCACCGGAAACGCCATCTGGGCCAAATCGTTCAACAGTGTCGTCGACAGCGCGGGAGAAGGCATCGCCGCCGACACGGCCGGCGACGTTTACTCGACAGGTTCGATGTCGCTGACGACCGACTTCGACCCCGGGCCGGGCACGTACAACTTATCTGGCAAGGTGTACATCTCAAAGCTCGACGCCAACGGCAACTTCGTGTGGGCCGATGCGCTTGACTCCACCTTCAGCATCGACAGCCCCGGCATCGCCCTCGATTCGCAGGGGAATGTCTACACAACCGGGCCATTCGACGGAACGACCGATTTCGACCCCGGCCCCGCGGTGTTCAACGTGGCAAGCCAGAATTCTTCGGCCAACATCTATGTTTTGCAGCTTACCAACGCCGGCAAGTTCGTCGTTGTGCAGACGGCCGGCGAGCCCGGCACCGCCAAGGCCACTGCGATCGCGGTCGACTCAGGGGCCAATATCTACACGACGGGGCAGTACCAATCGCCCGACAATTTCGATCCTACCGGTGGAACGGACACCGTGAACGGCACGGGAGGGGCAAACCAATATCTCTGGAAGATCAATGCCCCCAATCAGGCGCCGAGCTTTGTCAATGGAGGAAACGAGACCGTCAATGAGGACGCCGGCGCTTCGATCTTTGCAAATTGGGCAACCAATATCAGCCCTGGTCCGCCCAACGAGTCGGGTCAAACGGTGACTTTCCTAGTGTCGAACGACGACAATTCATTGTTCACCGTGCAACCGTCGATCGACGCCTCCGGCAACTTGATATTTACGCCTGCACCCAACGTCAATGGCACCGCCGATGTGACAGTTCGAGCGCACGACAACGGAGGCACGGCCAACGGAGGCGTCGATACGTCGCTGGCGCAAACGTTCACGATCACGGTCAATTTCGTCAACGACCAGCCCAGCTTCACGGCCGTAGACCCGCCACCGGTGAACGAAGACGCGAGCGCCCAGACGGTCGCAAATTGGGCCGCGTTCAACCCTGGTACGGGCGCCAACGAGGCCGGTCAAACGGTCATGGCCTATACGGTCAGCCAGGTGAGCAACACCAGTTTGTTTTCCTCGCTGCCCGCCATCGACTCCAACGGTGACCTGAGCTACACACCTGCCGCAAATATGTCGGGTACGTCGACGTTCGTCGTGCAAGTGCAGGACTCGGGTGGTACGGCCAATGGTGGTGTCGATACGTCGGTGGCGCAAACGTTCACGATCACGGTTAATTTCGTCAACGACCAGCCCAGCTTCACGGCCGCAAACCCGCCGCCGGTGAACGAAGACGCGAGCGCCCAGACGGTCGCGAATTGGGCCGCGTTCAACCCTGGTACGGGCGCCAACGAGGCCGGTCAAACGGTCATTGCCTATACCGTCAGCCAGGTGAGCAATACCAGCTTGTTTTCCGCGTTGCCCGCCGTCGATTCCAGCGGGAAGCTAAGCTACACTCCCGCCGCGAATATGTCGGGCACGTCGACGTTCGTCGTTCAAGTGCAGGACTCGGGTGGTACGGCCAATGGTG
>Ga0265314_10000320_pt1 | contig 67641 bp, 51 predicted proteins | sample 4126metaG_FD_203106 | JGI IMG/M metagenome (GOLD analysis project Ga0265314, IMG submission 203106) | Rhizosphere microbial communities from Carex aquatilis grown in University of Washington, Seatle, WA, United States - 4-1-26 metaG | ecosystem: Host-associated > Plants > Roots > Rhizosphere >...
TCTTGCGTCAACTTGTGAGCATAACGTTTTTGCTTCTTCATCCCCACTCTATTTAGGGATATGGCTAAATTTGTACATTTTATTCGACAAAAACCTTCTCTCTCCTCACCCACTTTTAATCACACCCGGCCAAGTCCAGCCTCCGTCACCTTCGTTTGCTTTTGTAGAACGTTTTCTTTTCCGCCCCTCCAGCCTTCAGCCCTCATCCATCATCCATTCGGTCCCGCCATTCTCAATACCCAAATTACCAAATCCAGCGGCCCACCGATCCACTTTGTCCGGGCCATCGGTTGTTGAGGAGCCCCGTTCCCTGCTCCCTGTCCCGTTAGCCATTTCATGCCGTCCGCAACCCGAGATTGCGTCCGGCCCACTACTGGCATATAGTTGAGCCGTCAGGAATCGTTGAAAGCACTCATATCTACTGCCAATAAACGAACAGAAAGAGTTTTTCTGGTCGGCATCGAACTCAAGTCCAGGACGGCTTGGGACGTTCGGGACTCCCTCGATGAGCTGGCCCAGCTCGCGCGCACCGCGGGCGGCGATGTTATCGCCGACGGCGTGCAACGCCTGGAGGCCCCCATGGCAGGCACCTTCATCGGTTCGGGCAAAGCGGACGAGTTTTCCCACCTCTGCCGCTCCCAGAACATCGATACCGTCATCTTCGACGACGAACTGTCCCCCGCCCAAAGCCGCAATTTGGAAGCCGTCTTCGACTGCAAGGTCCTGGACCGCACTTCCCTGATTCTGGATATTTTCGCCCAACGAGCCCGTACGCGGGAAGGCAAGCTCCAGGTCGAACTCGCACAGCTACAACATCTTCTGCCTCGCTTGACTCGCTTCTGGAGCCACTTATCCCGCCAAAAAGGTGGCATCGGGATGCGTGGTGATGGTGAAACCCAGCTCGAAACCGACCGTCGCCGCGTGCAGGACCGAATCAGCAAGATCTCCGACGAACTAGTCGAAGTTCGTCGTCAGCGCGCCACTCAGCGTCAAGGACGCCAGCGCAGCCTCTGGCCCCTGGCCTCCCTGGTCGGCTACACCAACGCCGGCAAGTCCACACTCTTCAACTCCCTGACCGGCGCTTCGGTCCTGGAGGAAGACAAGCTTTTTGCCACTCTCGATCCGACCACCAGGCGCCTGCGCCTCCCCACCAACCAGAACGTACTGCTCTCCGACACCGTCGGTTTCATTCGCAAGCTTCCCCACGACCTCGTCGCCGCTTTCAAAGCGACTCTCGAGGAAGTAACCAACGCCGATCTATTGGTTCACGTCGTCGATATCAGCCATCCCCAAGCGGATGAACAGATTGCCGCCGTAAATACCGTCCTCGCGGAACTCGGCGCTGGGGAGAAACCGGTGCTCATGGTCTTTAACAAGATCGACTTGACGGACAACCTCGAGTTGATCGGTCGTTACCTCCACCAATACCCGTCGGGGGTTTCTATTTCCGCGAAAACCCAGGCCGGCTTCCCGGCTTTGCTCGGCGAACTCGGCAACCAACTGCGCCCGGTGCGCGATTTCGTCGAATTGGCCATCCCCCACCACGAACCCGCCCTCATGGCCCGTCTCCATACCTTGGGCCAAGTCATCGAGCGCCGCTACGAAGATGGCCACGCCTGGTTTAAGGCGCGCATTCCCCCACATCTCCGTTCCGAGTTCGCCCCGTTCATTGTCAGCGAGGACCCAAACCCCAGCCAGGAAATGGCGCAATAGGCCTTTCACCGTCCGCGGTTCGCTCCTCACTTCGTCCCTCGGGTGTAGCCTTTTCCATTTCCAATTCGCCCTTTTCCGTTTTCAATCGACTCGTGCCCGATACGTCGATCCCCATCAACACGAGACTCGCGGCGGTGCGCGATCACTCCCGGCGCTACGCCGATTTCACCTTCGTTTATCCGGTGATTTCCCGCCGCTCACGCGGCTTGTCCATTGGCGTCAACCTCAACCCCGACAAAGTCTGCAACTTCGACTGCATCTACTGCGAGGTCGATCGCCGGACCCCGGGCAAGGCCACCCAAGTTGATTTAGGACAGATCCGGGAGGAGCTCACCGCCATGATCCGCATGGCCAGGTCCGGGGAGCTGGGCCGCGAACCCAAGTTCAGCGAAGCCCCCGAATTGGCCCGGGACATAAAGGACATCGCTTTTAGCGGCGACGGGGAACCGACGATGGTCCACAACTTCGCCGACTGCGTCCGCACAGTCGCGGAGGTGAAGCGCAGCGAGAACCTCCCCGCCACCAAGATCGTTCTCATCACCGACGCGGCCGGTTTGGACAAAGTCGACGTTCGCGATGGGCTCGCCCTCATGGACGCGAACCAAGGTGAGGTCTGGGGAAAACTCGATGCCGGCACCGAACCCTACTTCCGCCTCGTCAACCGAACGAAGATCCGGTTCGATCGGATTTTGAGCAACCTCCTCCGAACCGCCCAAGCTCGACCGATCGTCATCCAAAGCCTCTTCCTGCGCGTGCACGATCAAAGGATGCCGGACGATGAAGTCGCCGCCTATTGCGAACGGCTCAATTCCATAGGCCGTGAGGGGGGCAAGATCAAAGAAGTCCACGCCTACACCGTCGCTCGGCCCACCCCTGAGGCGTATGCCGCACCCTTGGAGGCCGCCGAACTGGAGGCTCTCGCGCAAGTGATTCGCAGCCGAACCGGCTTGCCGGTCCATAGCTTTGAATGAAGGCTTCCCAACCCACCCAGCATTCGGAGGCCTTTTGGGCGCCACTCGTCAGGCAATGCCTGCTCACGGCGCCAACGCCATTCTATCTGTTTTCCATCGAGCCGATCCGTGTCGCCTTGGCGGAATTGCACAAGGTGACGGACCCCCTTCCGTTCCCGACGAAGCACTGGCTATCCCTTAAAACCCAGCCCGTCCGTCCTCTCCTCCAGTGGTGGCATAAACAGGACTTCGGGATCGAAGTAGTGAGCGAATTCGAACTGCTAGCCGCCCTCCGTGAAGGCTTCCTTCCCGAGAAGATCCTGGTCAACGGCCCTGCCAAGCATCATTGGCTCCCTCGCCACCCAATCCATGGGCTGCGGGTGAATCTCGATTCGCTCCAGGAATTGTCCTTCCTGGCGCCGCTAGTCAAATCCCTGGACTGGAGTCTCGGCATTCGGTTCCTCACCGACGAAGAGTTCGACCCTGAAGAGCCGGCCTGCGCAACGCAGTTCGGCCTCACCCCGGACGAAGCGGCAATCGCGCTGAAGCGGCTGCTGCGCCTCGAACTAAAACTGGAGACGGTACACTTCCACCTGCGTACCAACGTCTCCAGCATCTCGTCCTACCAGCGCGCCTTCACCCAGGTCGCCGACATCTGCCGTCAGTTCCGTTTTAAACCACGCCACTTGGACTGCGGCGGCGGCTGGCCTCCCCATCGAGTCCGTAGCCTCGCCGGAAAGCCAATGGATCATGGCTTCGACTACCTGGGCCTGACCAGCATCTACGCTTCCGCCAAGGATCTGTTTCCTGGCCTGCAGGAACTCTGGCTCGAGAACGGCCGCTTTCTCAGCGCAGGATCCGGCGTCCTCGTAGTCAAGGTGCTCGACTCCAAGATCCGTCGTGGAATGCGCCACTTGATTTGTGATGGCGGCCGCACCACCCAAGCACTGGTCTCTAACTGGGAACAGCACGAACTGTTTACCCTCCCACCTCGCATCGGCCCTTCCATCCGCACAACCATCCACGGCCCAACCTGCATGGCGTTTGACCGCCTCGCACGCTGCCCGCAACCCCGCAGCCTCCGCCCGGGCGATCACCTGGTGTGGATGGACGCCGGCGCTTATCACATTCCTTGGGAGACTCGCTTCTCCCACGGCGCCGCCGCGGTTCTGTGGCACGAAGACGGCCGGCTCGCCTTGGCCCGAGAACGCGAGCCGTTCTCCTCATGGTGGGCGCAGTGGGACCTCCTGCGCACCGCCAACCAGCACCCGCACCCCGCCGCGTCCTGAGCGGAATGGTTAGGGAACGGAACGAGGGCTACCTCGCACAGGTGCGCAGGCACTCAAGACGTCGGACGTGGGAGCGTGCGCCATCGAACCACCTTCCCGCCCGCAAAAATAATTTCCGCCCGGACGTAATCGCGCGGATCGTATTCGCGGTCCGGATAGCGCTCCATGAACACCGTGCCCCCACGCGACACCTCCCTGTAATTCCAATACTGCGACTCCTGCATCCACTGGCCGTGGTAGAGCCAAGTCACCGTATGTCCCTCTTGGGTTTCTTCCTCCAGGACCTGCTCCGGAGGCCCCCAGGCAATGTAAACCGCGTCCTGTCCCATCCCCACTTGAATCTGACCGTGGTCCACCAATTCCCGCTGGGCGGCAGGCAACGCATTGTAAGCCGCGAGCTTCTCTTGCCTGCGGTTCACGATCGTCGATGTGGCGCACCCCTGAACCAGGAAAGCGACCAAGACCACCGCGCTGATTCGGATCATCTGCACAGCATAGGCGCTAGGCCACAAACCACAATATCACACCAAACCCCGCCCTGTGCGAGCCATCGGCGGGTGATCCGCCTGGTGACTTGCCGTTTCTAACGCGATCAGGCACAAAGCCTCCCATGCCAAAGACCTTGCTTACATTTGTTGACGACATCTACGAGGACCTGGAGTTGTGGTATCCCCTGCTCCGCCTCCAGGAAGCGGGCTATTCAACGCGCGTCGCCGCCCTCGAACTCCGCACCTATACAGGCAAACACGGCTACCCTGCCGCCAGCGATCTGCTGCTACCGGACGCCCGGAGCCAGGATTTCTGCGGCTTGCTCGTGCCGGGCGGATTCATGCCGGATAAGCTGCGTCGTGACGCAAAAGTGCTCTCGCTCACGCGTGAATTCTTCGAACAGGGCAAATTGGTCGCCTTTATTTGCCACGGTGGCTGGATCCCGATCTCAGCAAAAATCCTCCGCGGCAAACGCGTCACCGGCTCCCTTGGCATCAAGGACGACCTGGAGAATGCCGGGGGCATCTGGGTCAACGAACCGGTGGTCGTGGACGACAACCTGATCTCCAGCCGCACGCCACGCGACCTCGCGCCTTTCGCCAAAGCCATGGTGGATTTCCTCCGAGCCAATTCCATTTGAAGGAAACCCAGACCCAAGCTACAGTAATCGCCTATATGAACGCTGCCAATGCTGACTCGCCGGGACTTACCTGGCTAGCCTTTGCCCTGCTTACCGTGGTTTCCTGGGGAGTTTACGGGGCCTTCCTTCACACCGGACAGACCGCCATGGGCGACCCCGTCAACGGTCGCTACAAAGCCTTCTTATTTGTGGGCATAGCCTATTTTCTCACGGCCGTACTGGCGCCCCTTGCCCTCCTCATGGTTAGAGGAGCAGCGTGGAGCGGCTATACCCCTCGAGGCATGTGGTGGTCGCTCATCGCCGGAGTGGTGGGAGCCATCGGTGCTTTCGGCGTCCTTCTGGCTTTCGGCGCTAAAGGCACTCCAGCCGTGGTCATGTCCATCGTTTTCGCAGGCGCTCCGGTGGTAAATGCGTTTTATGCCCTCTGGCAACATCCGCCCGTAGGCGGCTGGTCAGCGGTGAAGCCTCAGTTCTTCCTCGGGATCGTCCTGGCGGCAGTGGGCGGGTGCTTGGTCACTTATTACAAGCCCAACACGGTGCCAGCAAAGCAACCCGCGCCTAAGATCGAAGCTCTCGTGGGAACGCCGGTTCCCCAGCAATGACTTGCGTTCTTCCCGCTCCCAATGAAGTTCGGCCGCCGAGCCTAGCCCAAGCTGCGGCTGAAAGACCTCGCCCGTCTGGCCAGGTCCGCCGGGACTGCTGAGCCTGTGAGCAACATCCATCCCGGCCGCCGCTTGATTGTAGCCGGGCAGTTGCAGCGGCTAAACGCCCTGGTTCAGGCCATCCTGCCAGCCAACCCATTCTACGCCGCTCGGCTGCAGGCTGCGGGCGCGCATGGAAAACTCTGCGCCAGTCTCTCCGACTTTGCCGCAAACTGTCCCTTCACCACCAAGCAAGATATCGCCGCCGACCAACTCGCGCGGCCACCCTACGGCACCAACCTCACTTTCCCAATCGAGCGCTACACCCGTTACCATCAGACCAGCGGCACGATGGGCACGCCAATTCGCTGGTTGGACACACCAGAAAGCTGGGACGGTTTGGTCCAAAGCTGGCTCGAGGTTCTCCAGGCCGCCGATGTCACGGCGAACGACCACCTCCTCTTTGCGTTTTCATTCGGGCCGTTCATTGGCTTTTGGCTGGCCTTCGAAGCCGCTAGCCGCTTAGGCGCCCTGTGCATTCCCGCAGGCGGCCTCGCGGGTTCCGCCAGGCTGCGGATGCTTCGAGATTTGCAGGCGACGGTCCTCTGCTGCACTCCAACCTATGCCCTGCACTTGGCCGAAGCCGCAGCCAAGGAAGGCGTCGAACTCGCCCCGGGCCAGCTCCGTCGGCTGATCGTAGCCGGTGAACCCGGCGGCAGCATCCCTGCCACCCGCGCGCGGCTTGAAAAGCTGTGGCCCGGCGCGCGCGTTTTTGATCACCACGGCATGACCGAGGTAGGTCCGGTGACCCACGAATGCCCAGACCAGCCCGGCGTTTTGCATGTCATCGAATCCGCTTACCTGGCCGAAGTGATCAATCCGGCAACCGGTAACGCGGTCGCGCCCGGAGAGATTGGCGAATTGGTGCTCACCACCCTGGGCCGCACCGGTTCTCCTTTGCTGCGATATCGGACCGGGGACTTAGTAAAGCCGGGGTTCGATTGGCGCGATTCCCATACCAAGCCCTGCGCCTGCGGACGAAGCACCCTTACCCTGCAAGGCGGCATTCTAGGCAGAACCGACGACATGGTCATCGTTCGTGGCGTGAACGTCTATCCAAGTGGCGTGGAGGAAATCGTCCGGGCCTTTCCCGAGGTGGCCGAATACCAAGTCAGCCTCGCTGGCGCCAATGGCCTGGTGGAAATGGAACTGCGCGTCGAACCGACGGCCGACTGCGTCGACCCTTCTGGATTGGCACAAAGGCTACAACGCGCCTTTCAAGCAGCCCTCTCGTTGCGCGTGCCGGTCACGGCCGTCCCGCCCAATTCTCTTCCCCGATTCGAGATGAAGGGCCGCCGCTGGGTTACCTCGACTGCGCCAGGACCTTGATCAACCGCGAAGCGCCCGCCGGTTCACCGGCCGTTGGACGTTGCGCCCTGGAGCGAAGCCGACCCAAGGTCCGGAGTTGTGGTCTCCGGCCGCCCTAGGAATGGGCGGAGTAAAAAGGCCACACCAAGCGTTACCAGGGCCCCAATCAAGGTAAACCAGGGCCAGAAGATCTCCCCTCCCACCCGCTTCGTCCACATCTCATGCGTCCCGGAGTAATGAGGCAAAAGCTGGATGGCCGCCATCGTGACGACGGCGCAGCCCATTCCGACGACCACGGGCGTCGCCCGACCCTTCTTCCAGAAAACGGCAAGGCACAGTCCCCCCAATAGCGCCCCGCTAGTCAAACCGCGCAGCGAGAACGCCGCGTTAAGGACAAACGTCACCTCACGGCTCAGATAAGCAACGATCCCCAGGCCCGCAGCCCAAACAATCGTCGAGTATCTGCTGAACCGCAGATAAAACTCCTCGGAGCGTCCCCGGACCATATGGCGGAAGAAATCCATCGTCGAGACCGAGGACAGCGATGTCAGCGCCGAACTCACCGACGACATAGCCGCCGCGAGCACGGCCACGATCAGGAATCCCCGCAAGAGATGCGGCACAGCCGTGAGCATGAAGATGGGGAAGACAAAATCGTTGGCTTTAATTCCTGGGCGAACCTCGGGAATGGGGATGGCCATCGGAAACCGTTGGTAGTAGACCCACAGCATCGCGCCCGCCAGGAGAAACACCACAAACAACGGAAAGATCACCACCGCGCTCAGAACCAGCGCCTTCCGCCCATCGGCGACCTGTCGGCACGCCAGGACACGCTGGACTACCAATTGATCGGCGCCGTGTGAAGAGAGGACCATGACCGTGCCGCCCAGAAGTCCCATCCACAGGTTAAAAGGTTCGGCCAGAGTTGCCTGCAGGAACTTCGTGAAATCGCCCTCGTGCAAGATGTGCAAGTTCGTTTGCAGCCAAGTCAGTTTTCCGGCCGCCTGCGCATCATGCATAATCCCTTGGAACCCGTCGTCCATCTGAAAAGCGATGTACAATATGGTGAACAGGCCACCCAGCAGGAATAACCCGAACTGAACGGCATCGGTCCATATCACGGCCTTGACGCCCCCTAAATAAGTGTAGATGAGTGAGAGGCCGATGAAGAGGACTAGGGCGGGCACCACCGGCACCCCAAGCATGAGCTGAACCGGGATGCAGGCCACATAGACCCGCACACCGGCTGCCAGGGTCTCGCTAAGCAGGAACATGCCGCCGGCCATTTGCCGTGCCGGAGGTCCAAAGGTGTTCCCAAACAGCTCATAGGGAGAATAGATCTCGCCGCGAAAATAGTGCGGCACCAGGACGATTGCCAGGATTACCCGGGCAATCACATAGCCGAAGATCATTTGGATGAAGAGCATCGAACCGCCGTAGCTCATCGCCGGCACCCCGATGATCGTCAGCGCGCTCGTCTCCGCGGCCACGATCGAGAGCCCAATTCCCCACCAGGGCACACTTCGGTTCCCAAGAAAATAATCGCGCGTGTTCTTCTGGCCCCTCCGGAACCAAGCCCCTAAAGCGATCATCCCCACTAGATAAACCGAAATCACGACCCAATCCGTGGCGTCGAGAAAGCCGGCGGTGGACGGGGGATGCATGCTCAACAGACCAGAAGCTTGGTGGTCGGGGAATCCGCCAATACGGATGCGACGTGTTTGGGGAGTCCTACGGACAGATCTTCAAGGAGCAAGTCGCAGGCGGTCTCAGGAAGCGCCAGCGAACCTGCTGCCGAATGGATGAATCCCTGGAAGGTCTGGCGGCTATAGCTCAGCAGGCCCTGGCGCAATGGCAGCGAAAAAATGGCCAATACCACCCCATAGACCAAGTGGTGACAGCCATGAGCCTGGCCCTGATCCACGGCCTTCAGATAACGCTGCACCAGGCGCTGATCGCGCAACGGGCGCAGCCGCCGGAGTTGGGACCGCCCCACGGCCCGGCTGGCGTCGATGAACCTGGCAAACGAGGGCTCGCGGGCCAGTTGGCGGTCCAGTTCGATCAGTTCGCTCACCTCATACCGGCTAGCGTGGTGAAAGGCCCGGACGATCGCCGGTAGTTCCAGGGGGACCAGAACCTGGCTCTGGTAACAATTGAGGAACGCCCGCAACCCCTGGAAATCACGAACCGGCGGGAGAACCGTGGCGCCCAGTTGGAACGGCTCCCAACTGGCGCTCCCAAGCTGGGCGACTAACGGATGCGGATCGCCCAGCATCGCTCGCGCGTGCTGGCGCTCGGTTTCGGACTTCTCTGGCATGCCACGATCGTGGTGATATTTGCTGTCTGGCCTCCGTGCGCGGGCGAGAGTCGGAACCGCCTAATTCGGCCCCGCTCCAACATGCTTCGCTCGCGCACGATGGACATGCGGTTGAAGCTACACAGCGTGCATGGCGGCTGCCAGCAGGAAAAAAACGCCTCGGACACAAAAGGGCATTGACATGTCGGCGATGGCTAGGACGCCAATCCCCTGCCCACCTCTCCTAGAGGAGCGCGGGTTACCTTGAAGCAACACCGCTCACCAGGCCCGCTCCAGCAGCCCGTCAACTTCCTTCCTGAGCATTTTGCCTTTCAGCCGGTCCTTCTGCTAGCCTCCGCTCATGGCCGCTTCCGACTATCGCCTGCTCACCTTCGCCGCCATTCTCTTGATCTTAAACGGACCCCTTAGGGGCGCCGATCTGCCGAAGAGCAAGCCCGCCACCATGGCCGAGATCCTGGCCGCATCCCACCCCGGAGATTGGCGGCCGCTCGATCCGGAGAATACCCTCTACCTTGACCTCGTCGCCGGCCGGGTAATCATCGAGTTGGCGCCTGCTTTCGCCCCTAGTCACGTAGCCAATGTCAAAGCCCTGGTTCGGGAAGGGTACTTTGATGGCCTGGCGGTCCTGCGTTCACAAGACAACTACGTCGTTCAATGGGGCGATCCGGATGCCGAGAATCCCCAAGCCGCGCGCAAGATCCGGAATGCGAAGAAAACGTTGGCGGCGGAATTCGACCGGAGCATCGACCCAACCCTGCCATTCACCCGGCTCCCGGATGGGGACGTCTATGCGCCAGAAGTCGGTTGGTCCTTTGACTTTCCTGTCGCGCGCGATCCGAAGAGCGGCAAAACCTGGCTGGTCCACTCCTACGGGATGGTAGGTGCGGGGCGCGACAATCCGGCCGACAGCGGCGGCGGAACCGAACTCTATGTCATCATCGGCCATGCGCCTCGCCACTTGGATCGGAACGTGACCCTGCTCGGCCGAGTCGTGCAAGGAATGGAACGTCTTTCCAGCATGCCGCGCGGCGCGGGGGCGATGGGCTTTTACGAGAAACCGGAACAACGCACCCCGATCAAAACAGTCCGGGTGGCAGCAGATGTCCCACCCTCAGACCGAACCGAGTTGGAGGTGCTGCGAACGGACACGGCGACCTTCCAGGCCCTCGTGGAATCCCGCCGCAACCGGGGTGAAGAATGGTTCAAGCATCAAGCCGGACGCATCGAGCTTTCCAATGTCCCGCTCCCCATCAGGGCTAAATCGCCGCCTAACCGCTAGTTCAGCAGACGGTACCAGTTGTCCCGTTGATGGGGCTCGTATCCAAGGTCACGAATCAGCCGCTGCATATCCGCCACCGTCATCCGAAAGGTCGTACCGGCCTGGGAAACCACGTTCTCCTCGATCATGATGCTTCCCAAATCATTCGCCCCAAACTTCAGCGCCACCTGGCCGACGTCGGGGCCCTGCGTCACCCAGGAGCTCTGCACGTTCTTAAAGTTGTCCAGATAGATCCGGGCTAAAGCCTGCGTCCGTAGGTACTCGTGTGCCCCCACTGTGGGCGCTCGCAAACGGGTATTCTCCGCCTGGAAAGTCCAACCAATGAAAGCGGTGAACCCTTTGCTTTGATCCTGCTGCGCGCGCAAACGCTCCAGATGCTCGATTCGATCCTCCACTGTCTCCACGTGCCCAAACATCATCGTTGCTGAAGAATTGAGCCCCTGCCGATGCGCTACGTCCATCACACTTAGCCAGTCGTCGCTCATCGCCTTCAACGGCGAGACGCGCTGCCGGACCCGGTCCACCAGGATCTCGCCCCCGCCGCCAGGGATCGACCCCAGCCCCGCCCGCGTAAACTGCCCGATGATGTCGTCCAGTGGCAATTGAAACACTTCCCGAAAATGGATGAATTCGCTCGGGCTGAAGCCATGGATGTTGATCTGGGGGAACTTGCCTTTGATATGCGACAGCAGGTCCAGATACCACTGTAAGGACAGCTTGGGATGATGTCCCCCCTGCAATAGGATCTGGGTACCCCCCAAAGCCACCGTTTCTTCGATCTTCCGATCCATCTCTTCAAGGCTGATCACGTAGGCATCCGAGTCAGCCTCCGTCCGATAGAACGCGCAGAACTTGCAATAAACGTTGCAGACGTTGGTGTAATTGATGTTCCGATCGACAATGTAGGTGACGACTTCGTTGCCACGCCCTTCATAGGCGTCGCCTTTGGCCAGTTGCCGCCGCCGGTCCGCCAGCAGACCGAGTTCCTCCAGCGGCAGATGATACAGGCGCAGAGCCTCGGCAGCGTCGATCCGATGGCCCTGCCAGACCTTCTCGAGAAGGCCATCCAGCGAAGCGTCGTAAATCATCGGGGCGACCCTAATCGAACCAGCTACGGATTTCAAACTATGGCTGGACCGAACCCGAACTAGCGACTCGGAGACCCGTCGCGAATGGCCTAAAACGAGGCCATCGGCTGTCGCTCACGCCCACTTTCGAGTTGCAGCCACGCCAGGAAGGAGTAGAATCGGATTAAATCCAACCGCAAACGGCCTATGTATTTTGGCGTCGACTACCATCCCGAACATTGGGTCTATCCCTACGCAGGAACTGCAGAACGTCCGGAGGCACGTTGGGAACGCGACGCGCAGCTCATGGTAGCGGCCGGTGTCAATGTGGTGCGGATGGGGGAGTTTTGCTGGGGCCTCTACGAACGCGAGGACGGTAAGTTCACCTTTGACTGGATGCGCCGGGCCATGGACGTGATGAAGATGGCCGGGATCAGGGTCGTGCTTGGAACGCCGACTGCCGCACCCCCGTTGTGGCTCGCCACCAAACATCCCGAGATCCTGCCTTTGAACGAATCCGGCCTCACCATGCACGAGGGCACACGACATGCCTACTGCATGAACAGCGACGTTTATTGGAACTACTCGCGCCGAATTGTAACCGCACTGGCCGACGCTCTGGGCAAGCACGAACAGCTCGTCGCCTGGCAGGTGGACAACGGAATCGGCGGCCATAGCACCGAGTACTCCTTCAACGAGGTCTCACGCAAAGATTGGCATGCCTGGTTAAAGGCGAAATACGAAACCATCGAGAACCTCAACGACATGATGGGTAATCGATTCTGGAGCCAGGTCGTTACCGACTGGGACCAGGTCCCCATGCCCATGTCCGCCCCGACGGTTCATAACCCTGCCCTGGTGCTGGATTGGATGCGCTTCTCCAGCGATACTTGCGTCGCCTACGTCAAGATGCAAGCTGACCTGCTGCACGAACTGACCCCTTCGATCCCGGTCACCACTAACCTCCGTTCTCTCACTCGCCATTACGACCATTTCGACATGTCTGAGGCGTTGGACTTTGTCTCCCTGGACAGCTACGCGACCATGAAATCGCGCCCGGCGGACAACGCGGTGGAGATCGACATTATGCGTTCCCTTAAGAAGTCCGGAATTCGCAGCCCGGACGGCGAGGAGGGTTTCTGGGTGATCGAGCAAAAGGCCGGGCACGTCAACTGGCAAGAAGTCAACAGCCTGTTGCGACCAGGTGTCGTGCGGTTGTTTACCTACCAACTACTCTCGCGCGGAGCAACCGGAGTCCTCTATTTCTTCTGGCGATCTCCTCGAATCGGCTCGGAGAAATTCTACGGCGGCGTGCTCACCCACGACGGACGGGGCGAAAACCGTGTCTATCGGGAAATCAGCCAGATCGGCGAGGAACTCAAGTTGCTTTCCCCGGTCCTCAAGGACACCAAAGTGGCCACCGAAACCTGCATCCTCTACAGCCATCCCAACGAGTGGACGCTGAAGATGCCGATGCAGCCGAATAAGAATTTCAACACCCGAGAGCACATGATGCTCTTCTACAACGCCCTGCACGATCGCAACATCCCGGTCGATTTCGCGCGCCCCACCGAGGACCTCTCGAAGTACAAGATCGTCTTCGCGCCTGCTCTCCATTTGTTGGCCGGGGGCGAGGCCGATCTGCTCAAGCTCTACGTCCAAAACGGCGGTACTCTCGTTTCCACGTTCAACACCGGTTTGGTGGACGAGCACCACATCGCGCCGGATTCCGGTTTTCCGCACGCCGTGACCGACCTCTTCGGGTTGGAAGTGCTGGAGTTTGACCCGCTGCCTCCCGGGGAGGAAAACCATCTGGCCTTCAAAGGCGCGTTTCCCGCCAGCCACCTCCACAGCGCTCGGCTGTGGTGCGACATTATCGAGCCCAAGGAATGCCAGGTGCTGGCGACCTTCTCGAAGGACTTTTACGCCGGACGCCCCGCCGTCACGATGAACAACTATGGCCTGGGAAAGGCGATCTATATCGGCACGATGTGCCACCAGCCTTTCTACTACGACCTGGTGATGTGGCTGCGGCAGCTGTGCAACTTGTTCCCGCTCCTCAAGGTCCCGGATACCGTCGAGGTCAGCATGCGTCAGAAGGACGACCGCAAGATTTACTTCCTGCTCAACCACCAGAACACACCCGTGCGCATCACGTTCTATAAGCCGATGCACGATTTCCTGACCGCAAACACCTTCACCGGCAATTACGATTTGCCGCCGCATGGTGTGCTCGTGCTCGACGAAGGCGCGGCGAAAGTTTAGTGGATCTCCCTGGGCGGGACGCGGTCGAATTTGGCTCGCTGGCAAGCCGAGGCGGTGGTGTGATTGCCCCTTGAAGATGACCGCTCGCCGCAAGAGCACGAAATCAACCCTGCCCCCCCGGCCCCGTCCGGATGGACCGGCATCTGCACGCGGATCCAACCGCGATCGAGCGCTGGCCATGTGGCGCGGTTTGGATGTACGGCCGTTGGAGGTCGCGCAGAAACTTGCCGCCCGCCCGTGCGCGGCAGTTATGCCGGCGGTGCTTTCGCAGTTGGGCCTGGATCGGCGGCGCATTGAGGCCGAGGTGGTGAAGGTCTGGAATGCCTCGCTGGACCCGAATGTAGCCGCCCATGCCCAGCCCTGCGGATTGCGCAAAGGGACCCTTTTCGTCAACGTGGATAACAGCGTGTGGCTATCCGAATTGGTGCGCTACCGGCGTCATGAAATCCTGGAGCGCCTGCAGCATAGCTTTGGCAAGGAGACCGTCGCCCGCATCTCCTTCCGCATCGGCTGAGCCCCCGCGTTAGACCGCTCGGAGAATCACGCCGTAACCCAGAACGACTCTCGCTTCCACCACTCTTATACCGTTCCAAACCAAATCATGGTTTGTAATTCCACCGATCGAGCGGATAAGTTACGGGTTAACAGCGATGAAGGGCAAACCGGCCGCCATCATCTTCTCGTTCGAAATCTGCCCTTGGCCTCTGTTGGCACTGTCCACCTCTTGCGCGTCGGGGCCATTCACCTGACAAACGCAGCCGTATGCCTCACGCTGGGCGCACTCTTTCAGCCCGCTCTCGATACGATGGGGAAGCTAGGTCTCAGGGTTTTCCGGCGCCGGGTGGCGTGATCACTTCCGGGCGCAGGCGCTTTCGGAGTCTCGCCCCAGTTCAAAGTCTGCTGACACAAAGGGTAGCTCTCCCCAGCGATGAGGGGGTGATCAGGGCGCCCAAGGAAATGCGGATGTTCCGCGCTACGGACGGCCGACCTGGGCGTTGGTAATAGGACGATTGGTTGGGATCGGCGGAGGCAGTGGGGGATTCAGATTGGAAATGCCCAACTCGGGGGGCGACGGCGGGAGCTGGGCCACGAACTGCCGCCAAGCGCGTCGTTCATCAGAACTGAGGGATTCCCAGCGAGCGGCGCTAGCGAGGAATTCGTTGCGCTCCTGGGTGCTCATCGCGCAGAAGCGTTGGAATGCCTCCATGCATTTGGCTCGATGGTCGGCGGGAAGCTTCTCGAATTCCTTGAGCGCGCTCTCCATTCGGCGGCGCTCCGGGTCCCCCAGCGTACTGAGGGTCCGATCGCGCTGGCGATCGCTGAGTTCAAAATAATGCTGGAACTGCTCGTACATAGCCACCCGCTGCTCGGGTGGATAAGCGTCCCAGCGCCGGAGGTCGTCTTCAAGTTGGCGCCTCCGATCCGGCGATAGTTCATTCAATACAGCCGCCCGCTGTGCCGGGTTGTTGGTCTCAAAACTTGGGAAGTAACGCAGCGCATTCTCGTTTTGAATGAGCGCGTCTCGCACGCCCGCCGGGAGCATGTCCCAGTCATGGAGACGACCCTCGATCAGGGGACGGTGCTCGGTGGGCACATACGATATTTGGGTGAGTCGATTGGTTGGATCAGCCCGGAGCAGCGGAACCAGGTAGTAGCGCAATTCGAGCAAGCGCAGGCGCAGCTCGCGTTCGCCTGGGGACATCGCGTCGAACTCCGCGAGCCGTCGAACCAGGACCTGCCGGCTCTTTGCCGGTTTGGCATCCAGGACCTTCTGCCGCTCAGGCGCACTCATGGCCAGCAACTGGCGAAACGTATCTACGGGGTTTCTGGGCAGCTGCGGAAGCGGAGGCGGTTGGGAAACCGGCAGGTGCGCCTGGGCCTGCCTGGAGGGCTCGACCGTGGTCGAGGTGGCGACAGCGGCCAAGCCGGCACACTTGATCAGAACGAGCGGCAGAACCAAAATCAAGAACCGCTCGCAACACCCCCAGCCGTCGCCGTGAGCTAGCCTCTGCCACGAACGGTTTGAGGCCAAGATAGACACGATGCAACCTCTCAATCCTTCAGCGCATTGAGGAGATCGTCATCCTCCGCAGGCGACGCCTCGGGGAGCTTGGCGATGTAGTAAATGCACCGAAAATCCTGCCAGAGTTGAAGGTTCTTCCCTGCCGTGAGATCGGAAACTGCGGCCACATTGTGGGCCAGGAGGCTCCGGTTCACCATGCGGTATTGGTGATGGACCACTAGCCCCACCGTTAGCATCAGCATCGCCACTCCCATCTGCCACGCGTGTGCGGGCGAACCAAGCCATCCCACCACCCTCGACAAAACGTGCCGGCGGCGCTCGGTTCGCTCCTTCTCCTCGGTTCTTTGGACTTGGGAAAGGACGCGGGCGGTAAAATTCGAGGAAAGCGGGGCGTCGGGTAGACCGCGCAAGATCCGGTCGAGCTCGCACTCCAATTCCCAATCCACCGTACGCTCGGGGTTCTGGGCGAGATATTCCCTCACGCTCGCCAACTCTTTGGGGGCAAGCGGGCTGCGCGCCAGTCTCTCAACTAAGCCGTTATAGTCGCTCTCGTTCATTGTCGCCACGGGTTTATAACCAACGGGTCGTCAAAGTTTCGCAGGAAGCCTCGATCAGACGCCCACGCGGTGAGGACTTAGGACTGGGCATCGTTCCACCAACCGGTTCGCAAATAGGGTTTGAGCCTGAGCTTGAGGGTCTCCCTGGCGCGGTGGATCAGGGACTTGGTTGCTGACAGCGAGCAACCCAGGATCTCGCAGATCTCTTCGTAGGCCACGTCCTCCTGGCGGCAGAGGAGAATGGCAATCCGCTGGTTTTCGGGCAGCGCGCGGATTGCCTCGTCGACTTTCCCCTCCAACTCTCCGCGGAGCAACTGTGTATCGGGGCCGGCTTGACGGACGTCCTCGAACTGCCGCTTGGGTTCGTGCTCATGCTCGGGGTGCGGAAGGTCCAGCGATTCAGCCGGATGACGGGAGCGGCGACGGATCTCGTTGAGGCAGAGGTTGCGGGCGATGGTGAAGAGCCAAGTGGAAAACTTGGCTGAGGCCTTGTACCGGTGTGCCGACTTATAGACCTGGATGAAGACATTCTGAGCTAGATCCTCGGCCTCGGTCGCATCGGGCAAGGTCCGGTAGATCATGTTGATCACCGGCTGTTTGTATTTCTCCACCAGCTCCTCGAAAGCAGCCACGTCGCCGCGCTTCACGCGCAGCATCAACCTCGCATCTGGATCTTGCGCGGCAGCCATGGGTTGCAACTGTAGCAGACACCGATCCAGCGACAAGGTTGCTCATGCCACGCAACTTGCGAAGGTCACTTCAAGATTGCGCAGCCCCGCCCGTCGACCTAGAGTGCCAACCATGCAGACAGTTGCGGAACATCCCCCCGCGCTATGAAACACTATTTGGATTTTGAGAAGCCCATCATCGAACTCCAGCGCAAGCTCGATGATCTCCGCCGACATCCTGAAACCCATGCCTTAAGCATCGATCTGGAGCAGGAGATCGCTCAGATGGAAAGAAAACTGGCCGAGACTCGGCGAGAGATTTTCTCGAATCTGAGCGCCTGGCAGCGGGTTCAGTTAGCCAGACACCCAAAGCGGCCATTTACTTTGGATTACCTGTCGCGAACCTTCAGTGATTTTGCGGAACTCCACGGAGATAGGCTCTTCAGCGACGATCGCGCCGTGGTCGGTGGCTTCGCCCGGCTCGAGGGCGAGCATGTGGTAATCATCGGAACTCAGAAAGGGCGGGACACTAAGGAAAACATTCTCCGCAACTTCGGTTCGGCGCATCCGGAAGGCTATCGTAAGGCTCTGCGGTTGATGAGGTTGGCGGACAAATTCGGCCTGCCTATCATCACCCTAATCGACACCGCTGGAGCGTATCCCGGAATCGGGGCGGAGGAGCGGCATATCGCTGAGGCGATCGCGGTTAACCTGAGAGAAATGATGCTCCTCGACGTCCCCATCATCGCGGTGGTTCTGGGCGAGGGCGGCTCGGGCGGAGCCTTGGGTATTGGTGTGGCTGACCGGGTTCTGATCCTCGAAAATGCATATTACTCCGTAATCAGCCCCGAAGGCTGCGCGGCAATCCTATGGAAGGACCGCTCGGCAGCGGCTAAGGCAGCCGAGGCCCTTAAGATCACGGCCAAGGACCTCCTCCAACTTAAGCTGGTGGATGAGATTATCCCGGAGCCCCTCGGAGGTGCGCATAACGATCTGGGAATTATGGCCGACCTGCTGAAGCAGCATCTCCTAAAACATCTTCACGAAGTCCAGGCTCTCGCTCCCCCCCAAAGGCTGAAACTGCGCTACGAAAAGTATCGAACCTGCGGACATTTCCTTGAGAAGCCGTTGGAAACTGAACCTGCCCCGACTGCGGGAGCACAGGCCAGCGCTGCGGCTTAAGCATCGCAGGCACCACGCAAAACCTTCAGGCCTGAGCACCGATCCCTAGAGGCCGCCGATCGACACCCAAAGCCGCCGATCGGTGGTCAGCCTCAACGTCTGGACCCATGCTTTACCCACTGACCTTTCGTCCCATACTTCAAGAGCGCGTTTGGGGTGGCCGGTCGTTGGAACGTTTGTTCGGCAAGGCCCTCCCACCCGCCCCAACACCAATTGGCGAATCTTGGGAGATCTCCGACCGGCCGGAAGCGGTGAGCATCATATCGAACGGCCCGCTGGAAGGCAAAGACCTGCGTTTTCTAATGGAGACTCAGCGCAATGCGCTGCTGGGGTCTGCCGCCGATGCCGCAGGCCGCTTTCCGCTCTTGATCAAGTTGCTGGATGCGCAACAGGCGCTTTCGTTGCAAGTGCACCCCCCTGCATCCATGGCAGCTGCCCTCCAAGGCGACCCCAAGACCGAGATCTGGTACGTGGCGGAGGCCGCGCCGCAAGCGGAATTGTACGCCGGACTTAAACGTGGCGTCACCCAAGCTGAGTTCGCCGCTCGGCTGGCAGCGGGTACGGTTGCCGATTGCTTCCACCGGCTCCAACCGCAAATCGGACAGGCGCTGTTCATCCCCAGCGGCCGTGTCCATGCGCTTGGCGCCGGCTATGTGGTGTTTGAGATCCAGCAGAATTCGGACACCACCTACCGCGTCTTCGATTGGAACCGCGTGGGTCTGGACGGCAAACCACGACAGCTTCACACCAAGGAAGCCCTTCAGTGCATCGACTTCTCTGATTTCGAACCCCAGCTGATCCAAAGCCAGTTCGAGCGCCGACGGGGTCTGCACGAACGAACCTTGGTCAGCGAACCTGTCTTCCAGGTTGAGGAATGGCAAGGCGATGCGGGCGTATTAGTTCCTTTTTTCGCCATCGGCCGGCCTACCATCCTGGGCGTTGTTTCCGGCGGCCTGCGGATCCACGATCGCAAGTCAGCCGAGACGGTGCATCTCCAGGCAGGGCAATTCTGCCTCATTCCGGCTTGTGTGGACGACGTGGAATTGGAGAGTCAAGCGAACCTGGTTTGCCTCATGGCCCGGCCTGGAGAAGCCGGACTACCAAGGCGGGAGCGACTGGACCGGGGCGCGGAGGCGACAGCTAGGGCCTGGGAGACCTACGGGGGCATGCGGCCGGTCCCGCGCCCTCACAGCACTCGGCTCATCCCAAGCTGGGGACAGGTCAAGAAGGACCTCTCAAGGCGGTTTACATACTCTCGGTTCATTCAGTTAGCAGTTAGCAGCTTCTGGTTCCGCGTGACCTTCGGCGCGTTTGTCTGTTTTGTGGTCTCTCTCGCGCTCTTCCTTCCCAAGATCTGGCGTATGACGCCAGCCGGCTTCCTGCCCATCGTCAAGGTCAGCGGACTGGACCGAGCGCAAGCCTTCATGCTGCGCCGCAGCGCAGAACGAGCCTCTGCCGAAGGCCATTACGGGGAGGCGGCCTATGCCTGGCAGGCAGCTCTGGCTAATAATCCCGCCGATCCTGATTTGGTACGGGGCGAGATTCGAACGTCGCTGCTAAACCCGAAGCCCAACCCTCAAAACGATCAGACCGCCTTCCACAATTCCTTCTGGTTGCTCAGGCTGACCAATACCAACCGAGATGATCTCGAGTTGTCGGTCAAGCTGTATGAAAAGCTAAACCTCTATTCCATCGTCGCCGAAATCCTGCGGCCGCTAACCAATTCACTGTCCGGCTCCCTCGAGGCCAGCTACATGAAAACCCTGTTCTTCGAGCAAGATTGGCGAGCTTTCGAGGCGAGGTGGCAGAGCCGCGCTGCAGCCGGACAAACTGATCCCGAACTCTCCCTCTTCTGGTGGGCTTATGTGGCGGGCTGGAAAACAACCGCGGATTCGGGCGTCGCATTCACCAAATTGCAAGCTGCGGCATCCAGGCAGGAGCCCTCGGCCCTGGTAGCTAACCGCCTCATCCTGGCGGTGAGCCTGAATCGTCAGGATGCAGCCTCGGCTGAAGCTGCGCTGAAACGGCTCGCGAGCGCCGGATCTGACTCTGTGTTCGACCATACCCTATACTGGCGGGTGCTCGTCGCCAACGGCAACAAGGAGAGCGCAAAGAGGCTGGCCGAGGTCTTCACCGGCACACCCACCACCGCGAGAGAAACCGCGATGCTCGTTCAGAGCCTGCTTGATGTGGATTTGGAGGACCGCGCGATCAAGGTAATGCAGGAACGTTTGAACCAACTAGGTCCCACACACGAGCTCTGGGTGACTCTGGCGAATCTGCTGATGGATCGACAACGTTGGGACGAGCTGCGGGCCTTGGCGGTCAGGATTCGCGAGCAGGACATCGTCCGCCATGAACTGGAGGCTTACAGCTATTATCTGGAAGGCCGCGCCGCGCTCCAACAAGGCCGCACCGGCCCTGCGCTTGCCTCGTTTGATCAAGCCGCCGGGTTCCCATCACCAAACCCAGCCGTAGCTTTGCTCATGGCTAAGGGCCTCTTGAAACTGGAATACGCGGCCCAAGCCAAACGGCTGCTCACCGGGCGGGAAAAGGAATTAGGCGATCGGCCGGATTACTGGCAAACGGTATTCGAAGTGGGCCTCAGGTTGAAAGACCCCGACTTCTTGGTTGTGGGCGCCAGAAAACAATATGAAGCACATCCCGACGACCCGGTGCAGGTGAACCGCTATGCTGCGGCTCTCCTGGCCACTCGCTTCCAAGGCGAGGAAGCAGTTAAATTGACGCTCGAACTCGTCCGCGCCCGCCCCGACTCGCTGGCCGCAATGGTAAACCATAGTATGGCGCTCCTGCTCAACCGTCGAACTGAGGAGGCGGGGGCGCTTTTGGACAGGGTCAAGCCGGAGAGCCTGCTCGGCGGCGAATCAACCGCGTATCACCTGGCGCGCTTCGAGCTCTGCTTCCAGCGAAAACAATACGACAAAGCCAGCCAGGAGGTATCCAAGATCGACCCTGAATTCCTCTTCCCGCAGCAGAAGGCCTGGTTGAGTGACTGCCAGCTTGCGCTGCGCTCTCATTAGCGAGTTTCCCTGTAGCCGCGCGCCAGCATGGCCTTGTGCACCTGCTCGGCACGCTCATAGGCGCGGATAAACAAGAGGCCCAGGGCGTTGGTCAAGGCTCTGAACTCCCGAGAGCGGCTGCGGTCGAAGGTCCGCGCGCGCCGCGCCAGTTGGAGCCGCTGCCATTCCTGGGTGAGAACGGAGTAATAGCGCCCCCAGAAGGCAAACGCCTCGGTCCACACAGCCGGCAAGCGGAGGTAGCGCAATCCCTCGACAAGGCTCGGCACGGGAGTCTTGTGAACCAGCAAGCTAGTCATCCAGAGACACAACCACGATTTGAGTACGAGGTTGATGGAGCGCAAGACCCAGTCAGGTTTCCCTAGGGAACCAAGGGTCATCACGCCAGCGAACAAACTCAACAGAGCCGCGCGACGAACCAGAGTCATTGCCGGGAGACGGCTAAGCAGCGAGAAAAGAAAAAGCGCTGGGAACCAAGCCAATTGCCATCTCCAGAGCCGCATGGGCCAAAGCGCCACTGCGAATACGAGCAAAACGGTAAGCACAATCCTCCTCGCCGCGACAGCGGCTGGAACGGTGTGCGGGACGTGTGCCACAAGCAAAGACGGATTATGGCTGAGGCTGCGAGCGCATGCGGCGCAACCAGCGAGAAAGCGACCACGCCAGGCACCACGCAACCGCGAAGCTCACCAGCACGCCAACTGCGGCCTCGAGCGCGGTAGTCCACCACGGCGCGTCGGGAGCCGAAGCCCCCAGCAACGGCGTGCCGTGAACACGCGCCAGAAACTTCTCCAGACCATCCGGCAGCGTGGACGCAACCGGCACCAAACACATGGCCACTCCCACCGCAATCCCCAAGCCTCCGAATAGGAGAGTTCTGACTGAAACTGGAGGGGCTGTTTGGGTGCTTTGGTAGATCAGGTCCGGGCGCACGCGCACCACGAATGACACGACTGCAGCAGTGATCAACGCTTCTCCCAAACCGATTACGGCATGCGTTATCCCCATGGCCGGCAAAGCCAGCGTTAGCGGAGCGGTACCAGCCATCGCCAGCTCAACCGCACAGGCAATCGATGCCGCGACCACAGAAACCCATGCCCCCGTTGCGGCTGCTGCCGGGATCCTGGCCGGTCCGGGCACGAGACGTCGCACCAACCGGTACGCGGCATATCCGCTGAGAACACCGATCAGGGCCAAATTGAGCACATTTGCCCCCAAGGCACTCAGGCCACCATCCTGGAAAAACAGGCATTGAACAGCGAGGACGCTGCTCAGGGTCATGATCGCCGCAGATGGACCCAGCATTACTGCGGCAAGCATCCCACCGACCAGATGACCCGAAGTTCCCCCGATGATCGGGAAGTTGACCGCCTGCCCGGCAAAGACAAACGCCGACATCACGCCTACCAGAGGCACCGTGCGATCACTCCATCGGACGGACACGTCGCGAGCAGCCCAGGCGAGGCCTGCAGCGGCGAAGCCCATCGTGCCAACGCAGGTTCGCGCATCCAGAATTCCGTCCGGTATATGCACGATTGGAGTGTCAATTAGCCGCGCCGCGTTGGCAAGTCAGTGCTTCACGACGTCGCAGGCGGAAACAGGACTAGTCCCCAAGCCAAGCTCGATATCAATACCAACGCACCTGGCGGCCTTTTACTTGGGCGGTAACAGATCGACGTCAACGAGCTCCCCGACCCTCAAGTTCAGGCCGGGCGGGAGCGTGATTGCCACGGGTAAACCCATTTCGACAAGTTGGTTGTTCCCCAATGGAAGCGCCAATTGCCGAGGGATCGCTTCCATGTAAGGCATGACCTGGGCCACCCGACCAACAGCGGACGTGCGTTTCAGGCTCCGGGTCAACACCCGGGCTTCCATTCCAGCCTGCGGCTCGGAGCCAATCGGCTGCCGCACATAAGCGATGATGCGCTGGGCCTTAGTAGAGGTGATCGTTACCAGCGGCTCATCCGCTGCGACGGTTTCCCCAGATCGCCGGTGAACCATGCTCACCACCCCATCGATAGGTGCCCGCAGTACCAGTGGACTCAGCTCAGCCTCCGTCAGTTTGAGCTTCTCCTCCTGGACGGCGATGGCGGCCCGAAGGACGTCCGGAGATGAGTTGGTCGAAACATTTGAGAGCGTGCCGTGCAGTTTTTCAACACCCTTCTGATACTCGGCCACCAGCCCTTTTTGCTCCTCAACCTCCGTCCTCCGCAAGTCGCGATCCCGAAGCGCAATCTCATACTGCGCGAGAGTGACGATGTTGGTTTGGTTCTGGTAGAGAGAGGCGATGCGTGTGTATTCACCTTCGGCATAATGGAGCTGCACCAGCTCTTGGGCCAGCTTCACTCTGGCTTCCAGCCAATTCAGACGGAATTTCTCACCCACAATTTGGTCGCGCTCCTGGTCGAGGACTGGAGTCATCCCGAGCTGAAGAACCTGCACCTCAGCCCGAATCACCGCCAATGAGGCTTCGAGCACTTTGGGATCGGTCGTGATGATCGTGGCGATCGGCTGGCCAACCTGAACCGGACTGAACCGTAAAACCTGGATTTGCGAGACGAGACCGGGTTTGGTGCTCGAGACGTTGGCCTGGAGGCTTTCAACCTGGCCGATCAGCGCGGTGGGCGTGGCATGGTTGACCCAGAGCGAAACGGCCAGCACCAGGATAGCAACGAAAACCAGCGGCGGCAGGACCTTGATTCGAAACTCGCGCCAATGCAATAGGAGCGGTGTGGGGATCGGTTCGGGAGAATTCATGGATTACACTTCGGACTCATCTTCGGCCTGAAGACTGGTCACCCGCGAGACGCCTAAGGTGTCTTTCAGTTCCCGCAACAACTCTTCGACGCGGCTTGGGTCTCGCAGAAGCAGCCGGTAGGAGAGGTCGGTTCCACCAAAGCCTTCATTGGCCCGTTGGCTGGCGCAGTGGGTTCGGCGGCTGTGGCGTTGAAGCAGAGTTCGCAAATCGCCCAGCTCGGTCAAGGATCGCTCCCAGTGGAGGTTGACGATCACATCATAACGATGCCTGCTGCCAAATGCAGTAAACCACAGGTAAAACATGATGCCGCTGGTGAGCGCACAGATGATGATCGCGACCGGGAACCGCTGAGTTCCGCAAGCCATCCCGATTACCAAGGAGGATAGGATGTAACAGGTATCCAGCGTATCGCGCAGGATGTTACGAAACCGGACGATGGCGAAGACGGCCATCATACCAAAGGCAGTGACCAGATTGTTCGAGAGTACCAACATTACCCCAGCGACCAAGACCGGTATAACAACCAGCGAGTTAACGAAGGCTTTTGAGTAAGAAAGCCCGCTGTGGGTTAGCATGTAGATCCAGGCAATGGCGTGGCCGCAGAGGAAAGCGAGTAGCAATCCGAGCACCATCACTGGCACGTTCAGTGGCATGGCGGCGTAATCGCCGCGAAAGAACCAGTCCATCATATCACGCTAGAACCCACTTACTTACCGCATCGTAACTGCCTTTGTCCATATCGTATTCAGGGCCCCGAATTGGCCATGGCTCCCGCGACACGCGCCGAACAAGCCAATTGCGCCGGATCCAACATGGTCACACCGTCGGCATACTTTGCGGCCGAACATCGCTGCAACCCGAAGGTCTCGACCACGTCACGGAACCAATTCGGGAAACGGCCCGTGAACTTCAATTCTAAGATCACCTTCTCGCCGAAAGGTTTCACCCCACCTTGCAGGCCTTCGGACAAGCGCGAAGAGAACTCCGGTGCGCAGCAGACTTCACGATCCATTGTCACTCGGATCGAATTATCCGAAGTGCTAACCCAAGCCTCACGGAGGTAGGCGACGTGTGACTTGGGACTCGCGCCAAGGTCCAGCATCAAATAGCTAAATCTCTCCAGAGCAGCAAGTTCCCGGGGATGGTCGGATAGCAAGTGCCGACCCTCAGGCATTTGACCCGCCAGCAAGGAATCCACTGCCCCCCGCCGGACACCGCCACGCTGCTTGAGGATCGCCTCGTTCATGCGTCGTTTGATCTCGAAAAACACGGGCGACGCCTCGTGCTGGTCATAGTACCGGATTCGCAGTTTGAAGCGGTTTTTCGAGCCGTTAATCGTATCCCAATAGGTGCGCAAGTCCTTCGAATCAAGATAGAGGCTGTGTACGGGGTAGGAGAACCCGCCGTTAGCCGCAGCGTATTCGTCCGGCTCGAGAAACGACTGCACGAAGCCGCGGACCCCGGCAGCAGTAGTTTCGTTGACCAAGTACTTCAACTCCAACCGCTGCAATTGTAGCCGGTTTGGGAGCATTTCAGATTCGGGTAGTCAATTCCTGCCCCCCCGGGCAAACACCCCTGATAACGTTACCATTACCCCATAATCCCTCAGTTTTGAACCCAGCCAGGGGTGTACGCGAAAATGCACGGCATTTTGACACATGCCGTCTCCCGGGTGCGCCGTGACTCAGCTTCGGATTCCGCACTGGCTCCATACAAGCAATAATGATACCATAACGCAGAAAACTAAGCACATCTACACTCCGTTCACCGCATCACCGAGCGGCGCAACTCCAGTTTGACTTCAGCCGGCGCGGTGCCTCCGGCCAGACGCCAGGCGGACCTCTCAGCCCTCGCTCCCACTAGTTCGCGGGAGCAGGCACAACCCCCAAACCGTCCCGGCGTGGGGCTTGGGCCATGGACAACCAACCGGCCCGGCTGACGACACCGCGGTACGGATCGTTCGTGATCAAGAGGTTACCATCCAAATCTAGATAGTCCGTTAAGTCCGCCAGGTGTGCCGCAGCGGTAATCAGCAGACTCGATTCGATCATGCAGCCGAGCATGGTCTTAAGTCCGGCCTGACGTGCCGCCTTCAAGGCCTCCAAAGAACTGGTGATCCCTCCGCACTTGGCTAGCTTGACGTTCACCGCATGGAAAGCCTGGGCGCAGCGGCTCGCTTCGGCGGCCGAAGGATAGGACTCATCAGCGACCAGGGGCAATGGAGAGCGCTCTCGCAGCCAGACCAGGTCCTCCAACCGTGTGCCAGCAGGCATCGGCTGCTCAACGAACTCGACATGGCCATCGGACGCCAGCCATTCGATGTTCGCCAAGGCCTCTTCCTTGGTGCGCCAAGCTTCGTTCGCGTCCACCCGGACGGTCTTCCTCGGAGCCACTTCGCGGAGGGCGGCTAGGTTCTGACGATCATCGGGACTGCCCACCTTGAGTTTCAGGACCGGGTATTGTTCGGCCGCCAGGACCTTTTCCTTGATCACCTCAGGACGGTCAATGCCGATGGTGAAGGATGTCAGATGTTTGTTCTCAGTGAAGGACAATCCGAGCAGTTCATGGATGGGTTTGCCCGCCAGCCGACCTGCCCCGTCGAGCAATGCCACGTTCAAGGCTGCTTTGGCGGCGAAGTTACGCGGTGCGATCCCCTCGACGTAGCGCATGCTCCCCTCGAGCTCAGTGAACGAAAGTTGGTAGGGGTTCACCAACTCACAGAAACCTGCGGCGCCCTCGACATTTTCGGAATACCGCGACGATGGCGCCGCCTCCCCTATCCCCACGGTTCCGTTCTTGTCCGTCAACTCCACAAATACCACCTTGTAGATGTCCTTGCCGTCGTCGTTGCCAGGCAGGAGCGAGCTGGAGATGCGCCAGCGATGAGTCAGTCTAAGATCAAAATGCCGAAAGCTCAGCTTCATGATTACAACGAAACCTTAAACGAGGCGCGGACGCAATCGCGGAGATGAAAAAGCGCCCCGGGACGGGGAACACACGGTTGTCAGCCTTACTCTTCGCCAGAGGCTTGGCGGTAGCTGGAGGCGCTAGCTCGGGCGGAGCGCCTTGATCCGATCTCGCAGCAAGGCCGCGCGCTCGAACTGCTGGGCTGCAATTGCCTGTTTCAACTGCCGCTCCAGCCGTTCCAGGCTGGAGATCGGCCTCGTGGACTCAACTCGGCCCATGAGCTGCCGCAGCGCGCCGAGGGATCGGCGGCACTCGATAGCGAAAGCTTCTTCTTCCAGGCGGTCCAGGGACTCGATGCTGTGAATGGCCGATTGCAGAATCTGTAAGGCCGACAAATGGTCCTCACGGTCCAAAGCCAGCATCGCCAGCGCCACCGCATTCATCCGCAATAGGTAAGGACGCCACCTCTCCAAGTAACACTGGTCATCCTGATGCGCGGCGTGTTGCCTCACAAGATCGAACAGTCGCAGATTGCGCGCCGTATCCCGAGCCGTTCTAGCCCAGTCCTTGATCTCGAATAGATGCAGATATCGGTGGTAATATAGAACGCCTTCAGCAAACAAATCCGCACACTCGCTGGGGCTCAGTGAAAACGCCTTCTGTTTCCGTGCGGGCTTGGCCTCTTCCAACCGCTGGAGGTGATAATCCAGAAAGGACTCACACTCGTGCGGGCGCTCGCCGTCCGGCCTGCCATCCAGTTCGTACTGTTCAACGCCCAAGGGCAGCCGGACCTGAAGCAACTCGCGGCCATCGGCAGCTCGGACCAAGCGGACGGTGTTCTCCGGGTCGTAAGGCCAATCGCTAAGCAGGGTGCGCAGATCAAGTCGTTGACGCATGGCACTGGGCGACCGCGCCGCGAGGTGCATGGTCCTGGCGCCCCCGTGGGGGGCACCGGGTTAAGCAGACCTCGATCGCGGTAACCATCGGCGCCCACTATCCGCTAAACGGGCCGCAAAATCAAAGACAATGCTGCATCTTGCCCCGTTTTCCTTCCGACTCCGCACCGACGTACCCGCGATGCACCAACCGCGATCTCAGCCCTCAAAACGACGGCGGTTCAGACCTGACCAACCGCAGCGGCGCGGTTACAAACTAAAGACTAAACTGCGCCAACACCTCGCCCCGGCGCATGTAAGGCAGGGTCTCAGCGCTAAACAGGACTTGGCGAACCTCAAAGGGCGGGATTCGGATCCGCCGACCCACGGCGTCGAAGCCATCGGCGAAGATGTCGGGAAAACGAGGCGGACGGACGAAACGCAAGACGGTCGTGTGAATAATATCTGGAATCCTGAACCCCAATGAGAGCAGCCAAGCATAGAGCTCGGGGTCAGCGCGCAAGTTCGTGAGAACGCCTTGGCGTAGCTCCCTCACCTCGCCCCCTGGGTTCGAACACTCCAGGGTGGCGGCGCGCGGAGAAAGCCTGAGGCGATCTGGAATCAGTTGGAAGGAGCCACGCGGACACCAATCAAGCAGGGCGGAAGTCAGACGCCCGTTGATTCTCTGACCCAACGCCACGAGTTGCCCCAAGGTGTTCTCATCAGGCCGCAAACAATTCATGAAGCTAACCAGAGTGACGAGCGTGATGTGCGTCTGCCTGTGGGGATAAACGTAGAGGCCTCCATCCAAGGCCGAGAGTTGCGCGGCCAGGTCCTCATAGCTATCTCGAACCTCGTTCGGCAGCGGCCAGGCGCAGGTTAAGTTTAGGCCGTAAGAAGGGCAGTCCGGGTCGTCCCGGAGCACGGTGTCGGCCTCAAACCTTTGGTCGTCCATCCTTCCTGCTTGGTCCACCGAGCTCGCCGTAGAGTTCTAGACGGCAACGACGGTATTCTCCAAACGACCGACACCGCTGATATCAATGCGCACCAAGTCGCCGGGTATTAAGCTGAAGTCGTCCGGAGGAACAACGCCTGTGCCTGTCAACAGGACGCTCCCATGGGGAAACTGCTGGCTGCGGAATAGAAACGCGCTCAACTCCTCGAAAGAACGTTTGAGCCGTTGAACCGTCGTTTCGCCCTCAAAGACCACTTTTTCCGCGCGGAGAATCTGGATGCCAATTCGCCACGTGCGCGCCTCAGCCTCGCTGGCTCCCACCCGAATGCATGGTCCTAAAGCGCAGGATTGGCTGTAGATTTTCGCTTGCGGCAGGTAAAGGAGGTTCTCCCCCTCGATGTCGCGCGCGCTCACGTCGTTTCCGATGGTGAAACCCACAGCTTTGCCTTTGGAGTTGAAGACTAGCGCCAATTCAGGCTCCGGCACGGTCCATCGGGAATCCGAACGCACGCCAATGGCATCGCCTGAACCCACCACTTTTTCCGCAATCGATTTGAAAAAGAGTTCGGGGCGCTCTGCGTCGTAAACGCGGTCGTAGGCGGTAGCGCTGAAGTTGGACTCCTCCATCCGGGCCGTCTTGCTACGCAAATACGTGACTCCGGCCGCCCAAACCTCCTGTTTCTCGATCGGAGCCAGCAGTCGCACCGTGTCCGCCGAGAACTGTGGCGTATTTCGACTCTCGATATCCTGCAACAGCTCAGTTAAGCGGTCGGACTCCAGCAAAGCAGCGAGGGAGGGGTGGCCCAATTGGCTCAGATCGATTAGCCCCCCGTTGGAAGTCAGCAGACCGACGGAGGCGCTTGCTCCCGCTTCCTTTGAGGCCAAGAACCGGCAGAGTTTCATCGACTCTAAGCTATTGGCTGTAGTCCACGTACACGGTTTTCACCCGAGTGTAGAACTCAACCGCACCGGCACCCTGTTCCTTGAACGAGTCGGTACTGGATTTCTTGACGCCACCAAAAGGCGCCTGCAGGGCAAGGCCAGTGCTGATCTGATTCACCTTCACCACGCCGGCTTCGATTCGTTGTGAGTAAAGCATGGCCTTTCGTAGGTCCTTCGTCACAATCGAGGCCGACAGACCAACGTCCACTCCATTGGCCAGAGCCAGGGCCTCCTCAAACCCATCCGCGGCCATGACCGCCAGGACTGGGCCAAAAATCTCCTCGCGCGCAACCCCCATGGTCGCGGTCACTCCACCGAGCACGGTCGGCTCCATGAACAAACCGTGGCCCAGATCGCCCTGGGTCAACCGCGCGCCACCGCAGAGTAATTCTGCTCCCTCTGATCGAGCCTGCGCCACTGCTGCCAGATTGCCGTCGAGTTGGGCCTGGCTGACAGCCGGGCCCATTTCGACACCGGCTGAAAGACCCGGCCCCACCTTCAGCGCACGCGCCTTTGCCACCAACTTCTCCAGGAAAGGCCCCATGATAGCCCGCTCGACAATCACCCGGCTTGTGGCCGTGCACGCTTGTCCGGTCAAACCAAAACCGGCGCGAACGACCAAGGAAACCGCCAGGTCGAGATCGGCGTCAGCCAAAACAATCGTCGGATTCTTGCCGCCCATTTCCATCTGCGCTCGAGCCATTCGCTGCGCCAACTGCAAATAGACCTGGTGCCCAACCGCATGAGATCCGGTGAAGGAAAGGCCTGCGACGGCTGGATTAGCGGCCAACTCCCCCCCAACAGCACGCCCGTCGCCCACCACCACGTTCAGCACGCCGGCAGGCAACCCGGCTTCTTCCAGGGCGTGGGCAAGCGCCAAGGTCATTCCGGGTGCCGGCGATGCTGGCTTGATAACCACCGCGTTGCCACTCACTAGCGCTGGGGCAATCTTCCAGGCTGGAATGGCGATCGGGAAGTTCCACGGCGTAATCAGCGCGACCACGCCGAGAGGTTCACGAACGGTGTACAACAGGTTGTTCGGTAAATCGTGTGGAATGGTCTGGCCGCCGAGCGTATAGCTGAGCCCCCCGAAGAACCGGAAGATGTCCACTGCCCGTTGTACCTCGCCTTTGCTTTCCGCGAGCGTTTTGCCTTCTTCTCGAGTGAGCGCCTCGGCTAGCGCGTCCCTGCGGGATTCTAGGATTTGGGAGGCACGGCTCAGGATCCGGCCGCGCCCCACCGAGCCGAGCCCAGCCCACGCCGGCCAGGAGGCACGTGCGGCCGAGATCGCTGCCGCCGCATCCGCCTGGCCGCTGAGCGGATACTCAGCTACCACCTCCCGCTGATCCGCTGGGTTACGCGTCCGGAAGGTCTGCCCGCTCGAGGATGGTACCCACTTGCCGCCAATGAAGTTGGTCATGGTTGTCATTTGGCTCCCAACGCTGTAGTTGGCTTGGGATTAGCCGCTCGGACCTCTCGCGTCTACTTAGGTACACGACGAACTGTCGCCGTGGGCTAACGAGCCATGCGGAGCATCTGTATGGCCTGGTCCACATTCGTAGCCCCGTTCCCGGCCATTTCCGCCAAATCCATTTGGAGCTGGCGGATAGCATTGTGCACAGCGTTGGCTTGGTCGGCAGTTAGCGTCGGCATGCTCCGCAGAGTTAGCAACGCGGCGGCTCCTTTTTCGAAGTCGCTCTTTTTGAAAGCCTCGATGGCCGCATCCGAAGAAGCCTTCGCCTCGGCAGTTGCACTCTTAAACTGTTTGTCGATCAATTTGATGACCCTCTCCCCGCCGGATGAAGGAGCATTCTTGGTGGCTTTGTGATCGCATCCGACGGCAAAAGCCAGTACCACGAGAGTCCCGAATAAAACGCGTAAGATTTTCATAGAGAAACACGTATAGGGAAACGCTAACCAGGGCAGGAATGAAGGTCAAGCCCACGTTAGGAAAGCAAAACCACGCGACCGCTAAACAGCAGTGCGTGGTTTGACAGCGGTCACGTCCCTCTCGAGGAGGTTAGCGAAGATCGCCTAGTCTCCCGTTTTGCGACCCGGGTTGCACCAGATCAGCCCTGGGCGCTCGCCGCCGCTACCGTTAAATCCAGCCATCCGGTAAAAGGCTCGATAGGTGAGGTATTGGACGCCGCCGCTGAAGAGACCAACGCTCGCGCCTCCCTTGGTATCATTGGCCATTGAGGTATTGTTGTTCGGCTTCACAAACCCGCTTCCGCTATGTCGTTGTGAGATCCCCTCATACGGATAACTGGACGAGTCGTTGAAGTAAAAGGGGGTAGTCTCGTCCGCTTCCCACATCAGAATACACTGCGGGTTAAACGAACTCGCCCGATAGGTATTATGCGGATGGTTGTCGTTGATCCTTCCGTTCGCCAAATCGCCCCCGCCATACCCGCACACAGCCCCGTTCCAGACGTAACTGCTCAGATAGATGCCCCTCTGAGAAAACCAGAGCTTGAGCTGCGCAGTATTCGTCTTATCAGCCGGGCACATGAAGACTTTTTGCTCGTTCAAATAGGGCCAAAGCTCGCCTTTTTTAAGGTAATTGACCTGGTTGCTGTAAACCGTAGGCGTCAGACTCCCCGGCGAGGGGATGTTCGCACCGTAGAGCCACGAATCATAAGATGTGCCCCAGCCAGGCGACGGCATGTAATCGTTTTGGTCCGTCAAGTACATGTGCGTAGCCGTGAGGATCTGCTTGTTGTTGTTGCGATCAATCGTGAGTTGGGCTCGATCCTTCGCTTTCGCAAGAGCTGGCAGCAGCATGCCGGCGAGGATCGCGATGATCGCGATCACCACCAGCAATTCAATCAGAGTGAAAGCGTGCCTGGCGCGGCGCATTGGGTGATAAATCGGTCGGTCGACTCTGGAGTTCTGGCTCATGGCCTGGATTAGGTTGGTTTGAGTGCTGACGACTTTCTTTTACCTCTGACAGAGGCCAATTGCAAGTGTGCGTTTGGTCGCACAGGATGAGCCCGCAGACCACCTCGGTTGCCAACCAAAAACCTTGGACGCCCAAGGTCGAAACCATCTGGCTGGAGTTCGACTCCAAGACTGCCGGCCCGCTCAGCCCCACCGAAGCGGCTGTCCCGTTTATTCCCCTCGCGCCAACCATCTCACCGAAATCCCGCCAGCGTCGTCTCGACTCGCACCGCCCCGTCCGCGGAAAATGCTGCTGCGTTGCGAGCAAACGTCCGCGGAAAATGCTTTCTCTTTTTGCCCTGCTAGTATAAATTCCGCGCTGTCACTGATGGAAACAGCCGCCCACTGGCCGCGACCAACTCGCGCTTTCGCCTCCACATTCCCAGGTCTCTATCGGCTGCTTCTCCTCCTCCTGGCCCTCACGGTTCCCCTCAGTCCGTTAACTGCGGGCGCCTCCCTCACTCGTGGCGTCCCCGGCAACCCCATTGCCCGCACTGGAGATCGCTCCGTGGCTCTGCACTGGGATGCGCCGACGGACACTACTCCCACAGGCTATCACATCTACCGGAGTCTTTCTCCGCAAGGGCCCTTTGTCCAGGTTGACACAGGTGGGGTCCGGCTCCTGAGTTACGCGGATTTGGCGGTCACCAACGACCAGACTTACTTCTACCTCGTGCGATCGCAGGACAACTCAGGCGTCAGTGACCCCTCAAGTCTGGTGGTTGCCACTCCCAGAACTTTCGAAAACGACGAGGAGTTCCTCGAACTGCTCCAAGCCACCGCGTTTGACTATTTTTGGTACGAGGCCAATCCCACCAACGGGTTGATCAGGGACCGAAGCACACTGAACTCCTTCAGTAGCATCGCTGCGGTCGGATTCGGGCTGACCGGGATGGGTATCGGTATTGACCACGGTTGGATCACCCGGGCACAAGGACGAGAGCGCGTATTTAACACCCTCAAGACCTTCGCCAACGGCCCGCAGGGCCCGGCCAGCTCAGGAACCATCGGTTACAACGGCTGGTTCTACCATTTCCTGTTCATGAATACTGCGCAGCGTTATCCGAACGTTGAGCTTTCCTCGATTGACACTGCCCTGCTCCTCGGGGGGGTCATCTATGCGCGCGAGTACTTTGACCAAGCTGACCCTCAGGAAGCCGCCATCCGCGAAATGGCAGATCTGATTTTCAATCGCGTCGATTGGAACTGGATGGCTAACAACGCCTCCACCCTGACTATGGGATGGATGCCCGGCACTGGATTTCTTTCCAGCCGTTGGAAGGGCTACAACGAAGGAATGATTCTCTATCTGCTCGGCCTGGGCGCTGCGAATAACCCTCTTCCCGCGGCAGACTGGGATTCCTGGACCGCGAGCTACAAATGGCTCACCTACGACGGCTACAGCTACGTTAACTTCCCTCCCCTGTTCGGCCATCAGTACTCCCACTGTTGGGTGGACTTTAGGTACGCAGCTGATGCCTACATGCGCGATAAGGGGATCAGCTATTTCGAGAACTCCCGACGCGCCACGCTCGCCCAACGAGCGTACGCTGCCCGCAACCCGAGCAAGTTCCCCAACTACGGCACCAACCTCTGGGGGTGGACGGCATGCGACGGGCCTGGAGCTGGTGTTTACCTCGGCTACTCCGCGCGCGGCGCGCCGCCCGCCGAAAACGATGATGGTACCATCGCCCCAACTGCTGCCGGCGGATCGCTGGCCTTTACCCCTGAGTTCTCGGTCGCGGACCTGCGCAATCTCTACGACACCTACCGCACGAACATCTGGACGGGCTATGGTTTCCGGGACGCGTTTAATCTTAAGGCGAACTGGTGGGACACCGACGTGTTAGGTATCGATCAGGGGCCAATCTTACTAATGGCGGAGAACTACCGAACCAAAGCGGTCTGGAACACCTTCATGCGCAGCCCCATTATTCAGCGTGGACTCGCCCGGGCAGGCTTCACGCCCGCTCCTTTCCTCGATCCAAACCTCCAGATCGGCCCAGACCCTGGCACTTTCAAACTGTCTTGGTCCCCAACTTCAGGTCGCGCTTTCCAGGTGGAATACTCCCCCAATCTGACGAACTGGTTCTTACCCCTCTCCGGCTTCTTCGAGTTGACCAACGGCCCGATTCCCCTTAGTTGGACGGATCGCGGGCCGGGCGACACCATGACCTACCCCGCCCTCGCCCGTGAGCGATACTACCGGGTATTCCAACTTGGCCAGTAAAGTCCTGCCGGGCCTTGGAAAGCGCCCCCGGAGAGCCCCGTCTTCGCGGCCAGCAAGGCCGAAGTTGCCGAAAAGGTAGTGCAGCTCGACGCTATGCAGAGAAACAGGAGCCCTGGGTCGGCGCCCTTGGTGGAGGGTCGGGCCAGTGCGGATTCAGCAACCGCAGGCGGATGAACTTGCTGCGGAGGACCGCGACACCAACACCGCCATGCTCGGAGACGTTCAGCGTCTAGCCGGACCCTTTCGGCGATTCTGTTTCTGGCAACCAGAGAGCCACGACCGCCGCGACCGGGAAAAGGAAACTGGCATAGAGCAGCGCATGGCGGAAGCTGCCCACCTGGGAAAACAACCCAAAAAAGACCGTCCCAAACGCCGCGCCAATACGACCAATGTTATAGCAAAAACCCGCCCCCGTCGTCCGAAGCAGTGTCGGGAACAAGGGTGGCAAGTACATGGTGAATAAGCCAAAGATCCCTGAGAAAAATCCTACACTCGGAAACCAGAACCCCACCAATGTCCGGTAGTCATGGAGCCGTTGGAAGGAACCAAACATCGCCAAAAAGAAACCCGAGCAAAGTATCACAATCGCCTTCCGGTAGCCGAGCTTGCGCGCCAGCGCGGCCGCAAAAAAATTGCCCACGATGGAAACCGAGATCACCAGGAAAAACGCGGAGCTAACCAGCTTCTCGCGCCGTACGGGGGTCCATGTCGCCAACTCAGGAAGGTTCCGCAAGTGCTGCGCGTGCCAGAACATGAAGGCCCACCACGCGGTTAAGCTGAGAGTGCAGACCAAAATTGTCCTCAAGCTGACCGCCAACACCTCCCCACGAAACAGATCACGCACCTTCGGTGTGTGCGACCCTACCCGCAATCGAGCGTCGTGCCATTCAGCGGGCTCAGGCACCTGCCGGCGGATCCAAAAGACCAGCAGGGCAGGCAGCACCCCCGTTAAGAACACCCAACGCGGCTCGTAGCTCCAGCCAAGCCAGGTACACGCGCTCGCCACCAGGTACACCGTCAAGCATGCTCCCAGCACCCCAATATTGACTCCGGTTTGCAGTGTCGCGGCAATCCAAGGACGCCAGCGCACCGGCCAAGTCTCGGCCAAGAGCGCCGCGCCCACCGCCCATTCGCCTCCGATTCCCAACGCCGCAAGAAAACGGAAAATCAGGAGCTGCCACCAAGTGTGGGCCGCGAAGGACAAACCCGTGAAGGCCGCATACGTAAGGATCGTCAGACCCAGGGTCCGGCTCCGACCCAGTAGGTCCCCTACCCGGCCAAAAAAACCGCCACCAAGCGCCCAACCGATCAGGAAAGCGGCCTGGATCCAGGAACTCTTCTCCTTAACCGCCGGGTCCGCCGGGCTGCTGGCCTGCAGCAACTGCATCACGAATGGCGCCGCCACCAGGGTGTAAAGGTGCATGTCTAGCCCGTCGAAGAGCCAGCCAAGCCAGGCCGCCAACCCGCTCTTCCACTGTTGCGACGTCAGTCCGCCCAGGCCTACCGCCGTGTCCTGTGCCAGGCCCACACTGGAAATCGGGGTTGCTGCTGGTGCGGGCGAGCTCACGCGCAAGAGGAAATACCCTCATATTCGGGGTTAAGGATGCACAACTCAGGCAAGGCGGCGCGCAAAGGATCAGCATCTGCCACGCTGAAGCCCAAATGCGAATGCCGACGCCATCCCTCTGCGTGGCGAAACTTCCCCGCTTTGCGGGCCACCTCTTCCGACATGGCGTCCATCGCAAGGAGATACGATTCCATCCCCTGTGTCGCGTCCAGCCACTCCTTCTGGCTTTGGTGGGCTGCGAGCGCGGCGCGTTTGACCTCGTGGACCGAGGTGGTGTCGATTAACAGCTCCGGCTGAATCGGCTGGCGGAGTTGGTCGCGCAGACCGTGCGGGAGCGAGTGGTAAATCGTGACCTCTCCCGATTGCGGAGCGCGCCGTGGGACAGTGCGGTAGTTGGGCATACCGCGCACGAAGGCCGCGCTAACCGTCAGCCGACAGGTCGCCATGTGGTCCTCCATATAATCCTGCGGCGAGTGCGTCAGGATGATCCTTGGAGCAACCTCACGAATCACAGCCGCAATCCGCCTCAGCGCATGGTCGGCGTAGAAAATCTCGAGATCATCGAGAAAATCCGCGTGCCATTGAGCGCCCAGCTTTTTGCAGGCGCACTGGGCTTCCTTGCGGCGGATACGCCGGGTCGCCGCAGGGCCCTGGTTCATGCTGCCGCAGTTGCCGCTGGAGAGGTTGAAGTAATGCGCTCGCCAACCCCGTCGGGCGAGCAGCAGCAGGGTTCCCGCCATCAGGAACTCGATATCGTCCGGATGGGCCGCAATCGCGAGCACCGCTTGGCCCGGCGCCGCCAACTGGGGAGCTCGACCCATGCTTAGAGCCTAATGCCCTTCCCCGTCTGCGCCGAGCGGTCGGCCGCGAAGATCACCTGATGAGTCCGTAGGGCTTCACTCAAATTGGTGAGTGGCATCTCCTTCTCCTGCTCCAACGCGTCGAAAAACGCCTGGAACTGGACTTGATACGGATGATCCGAGACGTCGCCCGAATCGAGCATCTTCATGGACAGCTCGCTCCATTTGCCCTTGTCGAGCCCGTTCAGCTTGGTTGAGTGGAACTTGTTATCCAACAGGCTTCCTTCACTGCCTACCAGGTGCGTGTGAAAGTAATACGGCTGGATACAATCGATCGAAGAGGCACACTTGCCGATCCGTCCGTCCTTGAACTTGAGGATGGTTACGCTGGTCGACGGGTACTCGTACTTCGCCATCTCGCGGTGAGCCGAGGTAGTCCCATAACTGGCTACCGACTCCACCTCCGCCCCCATACATAATAACAATGCATCCAGAGCGTGGCAGCCGGCTGAAAGCAGACTGCTGGCGCCGGACTCCCGGGTGATGTTCCAGCGAAACTGGCCGTACCACGGTCCGATCCCATGAAAGTAATCGATCTCGCCATAGTGCAACTTGCCCAGCAGGCCTTGATCAATGACAGATTTGATCGTCATGAACTGGCTCGAATAACGGCATTCGAAACAGACACACACCTTCACTCCAGCTTCCTTCACCGCCCTCTCGACCGCCAGGCAATCACGCCAAGACAAAGCCAACGGCTTCTCAATGATCAGGTGCTTCCCTGCGCGCGCCGCCAGAATCGCATGGCGGGCGTGCTGGTTCGGGTAGCTGCAGATCGAGACCGCGTGGAGATTGGGATCCTCCAACATCGGCTCGAGTTCCGTGCTCGAACGAATCGGAGATCCGAACTTGGCAGACAGCCCCGCGTCATCTTGCGGGCGCGAAGAGAACAGCCGGGTGACCTGGGCCGAAGTGCTGGCGTTGATCGCCTGGATGTGCGCTCCAGCGGCCCAGCCGTAGCCAATGACGCCGACGTTAAATCGTTTCACGGTGATTTCTCGCCATGGTTCGAATTCCCAAGGATCGGTGCAATCCTTTTCTGCCAGGGTCCTCCGACTTTCTCCTAGACAACCGTCGACCCAGCCCGGATAAGAGCGGCTCGCCGTCGCCATTACCATGAACCAACAAGCCTCCGCGGTCCCCGATCGCCGCAAATGGATCGTCGCCTTTGCCGGCGTCGGCATCAATCTCGCCCTTGGTCTGCTCTACACCTGGAGCATGTTCAAAGACGCGATCAGCTCCGAGTTCGGCTGGAAGGGAGAGCAGCTCAACGACCCCTATGCGCTTTGCTGCCTCGTTTTCGCGTTCACGATGATCCTTGCAGGTCGATGCCAGGACCGATTCGGACCCCGGCTCACCGCGGCCCTCGGTGGGTTGCTCGTGGCTGCTGGTTTGCTGCTCATTTCCCGTAGCAACAGCTATGGGGTGTGGCTCTTGGGGTTCGGTGTGCTCGTGGGCGTGGGCATCGGCTTCGGTTATGCGTCCGCCACCCCTGCGGCGCTCAAATGGTTCCCGCCCTCGCAGACCGGCTTGATTGCCGGCCTGGTCGTGTCTGGCTTCGGATTGGCGCCGGTCTATCTTTCGCCCCTGTCCAAGTACTTGTTGAGCGCCTTCGGATTGCGCGGAGCGATGGCCATTTATGGCGTGGCCTTCTTTGTGATCGTCTGTGGTCTCGCCCAGTTGCTCCTCAACCCGCCCCCAAGCCACGTCGTGGCCACCTCGGCTCCAGCGGGAAGTAAGACCGCCGCGGGTGCTGCTCCCGGAGAGATGTTGCGCCAGCCGATTTTCTATCTGCTCTGGATCATTTATTTCATCGGCTCCGGCTCGGGGCTGATGGTGATCAGCAGCATCAGCGGCATGGCAAAGAAAAGCATGGGAGCGTCTGCCTTCGTCGCTGTGGCGGTGATGGCCCTCGGAAACGCCGCCGGTCGCATCAGCGCCGGCCTGCTTTCCGACCGAATTGGCCGACGCCATACCCTAACACTTGTTTTGGTGTTTCAGGCCATACTCATGTTCGTAGCCATCCCGGTTACGGCCTCAGCGACTCTGGTCCCAGCGGCCATTGTCCTGGTTGCTACCTTGATCGGCTTCAACTATGGCGCAAACCTTTCGCTCTTTCCCTCCTATGTGAAGGACCTTTGGGGACTGCGCAATTTCGGGATGAACTACGGTATTCTGTTCACCTCTTGGGGCGTGGGAGGCTTGGTCCTGAGCCGAGTCCAGCAAATGCTCACCGCTCGTAGCGGCGGCAACTTCAGGGTATCGTTTTACGTGGCGGGCGGTTTGCTGATTTTTGGGGCACTACTCACCCTGGCCATCAAAACTGCTCGCCGGCCCGCTACTGGGTAGCGAGCCGTTACCTGATCCCCAGAAAACAAAGCTGGTGAGGACGGGCTGCTTTACTGCGCAGGCGTGTGCCTCAGAGCGAAGGTTGAGTCTTCGGTCGTGGTGGCGTCGCTGTAACTCGCAGTGATGTTAAAGTCCCGCTCGCCGAGTTTCTCATTCCCTGTTTGAGACACGGTCCAGCCTCCCTTGATATCGTAAGCGGCTCGGAGCGCCGCGCCTGGGGTTTTGTAACCGATCAACTGGTCCTCGTGGTCAACCCCGAAGCTTGGATACCAATAACGAAGCGTCACGGGGGCCCCTGGTGGGCATTCGATGACATCGTTCTCGCTAATCAGATCGGGCCAGAACACAAACCGGATATCCTCGAGCATAAACTTCTCCGATGCATTCCGGGGCCGCTTAACCTTGAAGGCCACCTCTAACGAACTGATGGCGGCCGGGGCTGGAGAGGGAGTGACCGTGCACGGGGCCGGGGGTTGGTAGTGCTGATGCTCTACCCAAGTGAGCTGACCCACCCCTTTGACTGGACCATCCTCCGGGTGGTACGGCATGGAAGTCTGTACTTCCGAGCTGACCGGCCCCGCAGTCGTATCCCAGTCAATAGTGCTGTCAAAATCGATGGTGAAATGCAGAAGCTTGTTGCCTCGGTCTAGAAGGTCCGATCCCGCGCCGGGCACCCAAGTGTGGCCCCACGGCTCATGCTGGATCAGGTCCCCGATGCACATCAGCCACTCGATCGAGTCGAAGTCGTGCTGCAGCACTTTGTCGAAGAGCTCGAGCGCGCGGTTGTTGAGAGCCACCTTCACAATCGTGTCGCCGTTGTCCACCTCGGCGGCCAGCGCCGAAAGCAGACCTGCCTGCCCGGCCGCATTATACCAGTGGATAAAGCCATTGGCAGCAGCCGTGAGTGCCCCGATGTCGGTGCCGTCCTGGACCGCTAACAATTGCGGCGAAACCTGATTGTTATAGAGATCCCTGAGTTGTTGCGTCCGATCCGGGGCAGGTGACGCAAGCTGCCGGCCCGCGCGAAACACTGGAGCCGGCTGCGGAAGGTCCATCAAAGCCAGTGCCTGGAGCGTGCCTTCGGGAGAAGTCGGAGGGGAATTCGTCGTGAAATAGCCCGCGTCGGCCGTGTTCCACCCGCCAAAGGCGAAACCCCCGAGCCGGCTCACCGGAATCGTGATCGCGCCGGCGTTCGAGGAGAGTGGCTCAAGGTAATAGAGGCCATCGCCGACGTGGTAACCGACCGAAGCCAAAGTCGCCGGCAACGGAGAAACCCACTGCACTGTTAGCGTGCCACTCGCGAGCAAAGGAAGATCGGCCGGAGTGAACTGGACCCCTCCCAAAAACCCTCCCGATAGAGGGAAAGGATCGAGGCTTTGGACTACCGTCATGGTCACCGTTTCGTAACTCGCCATCGACAGCGGATCGAGATGGAACTGATAGATGTCGCCGGTCACGTTGGTCAACGAGAGATCGCCGCCGTTATCGTCGATGACAACGCTGACGCTCCGAGAGCTATCGAGCACCGCGATGCCATTGGTAACAAGGACCGGGAGGGTGCCCTCGACCATGCGGATCCGATAGAACCGCTGCGGATACTGCAGCCAGTTCGGGTCGGCCACTTGCAGAACCTGGGTCGCCGATTGGGCCAATTGGATCGCCGTCCACCGGATAGGCGGCCTGAGATTGGCTGTGGCTTCCAAAACATAGTTGCTGGTCGCCCATGCCGAGAATTGGAACTCAAGGATCCCATTGACCTGCGTCGCAGATAGGAATGTGTGTAGGTTCGGAGGCTCGGGAATCACCACGTCGTTCTTAGGTCTCAGACTGACCTTGGTCGACTGACTCAGCGCGGCGAAACCCTGCCCGGCGATCCCAGCCAGGCTCTTCCCTTGATCCGAGAATTTATAAAAAGTAAGTACGAAGGTGTAATCGGCATTGGGATTCGATGCGCTTCCCAAGGTGCCTTTGGGAATGACCGCCGACCCCGAACCGGGCGCGAGCGTGCGGGCCATGCACGCATTGGGCAGCCGGAAAACAAGGTTCGTGTTCCCGTCGTAGACCTCGAGCGTGGTCAGGCCATGGTCCGTCTCTCCCGTGAACGCGTCCCAAGTCACGGTTAAGTCCTGGCCTAGGTCGGGGGAGGCCATCGGGAGGTTCAGAAAATGGGGTGCCGGCGGGTAGGTTCCGGCAGCCACATTCAATTGCACACTGTTGGTGGTCTGGACCTGTTGGTTGCGGTGCTGAATTTCGTAAACGGTGGCCGGATAGGCCGCGTCTAGACCGGCCAAAGTCGAATTGGTGTCGGTGAAATAGCGGATATAGTTGGTCGGATTCCCAGTAGGGATCAAGACCTCCAAGCGGTGGATCGTGGCGATGAGCAAAGTGACGACGCTCGTATCAATGGTCCCAGGCGGATTGAGATAGGCCGTGAACGTCGCCGCGCCCGAAGCGTCTGGGGAGAGCGTTCCAGCGCTGTTCTGGTAATTGTGAATGCTCTTGAGGATCCCGAATCCCGCGCCAAGGACCAAGTCGCTCCCCTCACAGATGCTTCCCGAATCACCCGGCGAGGTCAGAAAACCGCCCTTATAAGTATTCGCCGCAAGCAGGTTGCCCGCAACATCGCGGAAGTTGCTCGCGCCCGCCGGATCAGGGTTGAGCGTCCAGGTGATGTGAGCGCCAGCCGGCCAGCCCCCCGGATAGGTGGCGAGCAGAATCTGATTCGGCGTGGTGCCGCTCGGTAGCCACTCGTAAATCACTTTGCTGCCATCGATGTTCGGGCTCCATTGGATGGAAGTGCTCGTGGCCATGCTCTCGCTGAACTCGAAACTCGCCGGGAATGCGTAGTAGTTCGCCACCGGGTAGAGGAAACCATCGGGCGGCTCGGCTTGGTCGAGTGTAGGCGGTGTGGTATCGACGGTCGTGCTGCCTGCTGCTTGGATCGCGCACTTGGTTTGGGCATAATAGGCAGTGAAGGTCACTGGGACCGGCAGACCCGCCAAGAGCCGTCCGGTCACCTTGTAGAAAGTGACCGTCGCGGTGTAACTCTTCCCGGCCTCCAGCGTGTCTGCCGAGATCGTGAACGAGGTCGTGGTGGCGTCCAGGTTCCCGGACTCCGCAGGTGCGGGCGAGGCAACAATCACGTTCCCCTGGGAATCCGCGATACTCACCTCTATAATGTCGTTGGTTCCAGCGTTGGGAAATGCCCCCCACTGGACGTCGAAGTCCGCGGTCGGATCGATGGACTGAGCTTGCGTGAAATTGGAGATGACCGGAGCGGCGGGAATGCTGCCGGCAGGAAAATTAATCTGGCTGGTGTGCGCGCCGGAAAACTGGCCGGTGAACGCGAACGTATATTGCCCGCTTGGGTAGGCGGTCGAGAGCGCCCCTTGGCTGGCAGCCGTATCTTGGAAACGGAAGTAAATGTCGCTGCTGGCGGCCGTCGTCGTGAGCGTGTGCGCGCCTGCACCACCGGGCGCGGTAATGGTGGGTCCGGCGGTGACTGCAGTCTTGAGCCCGGCCAGCGCCTGGGCTTGGAAGAGGAAGGGGTTGCTTGCGGCCGGCACCGCGCCAGCCCCGCTGCTCTGCAAGAACTGCTCACCCTGGAGTATTAAAACTTCCCCAATCTCCTGGGCGCGGGCAGAACCCACACCAAGTAGGGCTAGAGTGGCGAGTGAGGTCGCGAGGCAGGTGAGACAATTCAACGATCGTGAGAATATCCGTCCCTGCTGGTACATATACTTAATCAGCATTAATGACCCTATCATGCCAACTGCTGCCTCAAAGTCAATCCCGTACTGCCCGCACACTCGCAAGAAGGGCGGCGTTGACCTGTCACCATTCCCCCTTCCCATCCTTATTCTAATCTTACTCTTAATCCCCCTACAGCGATCCCGGGCCGTCGGCTCCTCGCCCCAAACGCTCGGGGCCAGCGAGACCCGTTCCTGCTCCTTCGCCGGTGGTCCTCGCCCGTGTTCAGCTTGCTGGTCGGACCCGCTTGCGAGGTCACTAGCCGCGCGGCGTCGGCGGCGGCCAGCGAAATCGAGCCTATGGCTCCGCCGGCCCGCGCCACACGCTGCCGCCGAAGGTTGTCACGTTGATCTCGGTTTCGCTGTGGCCGCCAAACTCCACGCGCTGGATGTTCGAGAACGGCAGCCCCTCGAAAGCTCGCCAGGTCTTCCCGCTGTCGCGCGAGAGCCAGAGCCCCGCCCCAGGAGCGTCCTCGGTCAAAGTCATATAAATCCAACCTTCATGCTTCGGATGAAAATAGCCCCCAAATGTCTGTGGCCCCTCCCGGCCGATACGCTCCCAGCTCCCACCACCATCGTCGGTGAGGTATAGTCCCCCGGATTGGTCCCCGCCCCTCGCGTCGGCCGCACCGAGCAGGATTCGCCGGCTATCCTGAGGATCCACCGAGAAGTCCTTGGGGTAAAGCAGAGGCTTTGAAATGTTGATCTTCTCCCAAGTCTCGGCGCCGTCCCGGGAACGATACACGCCAACACCCTCGGACATAAGCGGCTGCCCCGACGCCCGGCGTTTGCCGCAGATCTCGGCGAAAAGTGTTCCATCACGGTGAAGGATCACACGATACACGCGCATGTTGTCCGGGTGGCCCAGGCCCGCTTTCTTGAGCGTCCACGTCTTGCCATCGTCGATGGATTTGAAAACGCCTTCGTCAAACACCCCGGCATAGAGGATGCGGGCGTTCTTGGGGCTCCTGGGATCCAGCACGATGGAGGTCACCGGTTTGCGTGGCAATCCTTCCGTCTCGCTCCTCCATGATGCCCCGAAATCGCGGGATAGGCAGATCCCACCCGGACCCCTATGTCCGTGACGCTCGGAGATAATGTTGTCGTTGGGAATGTCGTGCACGTCGGAGAATGCGCCCCAGATCTTCCCACGCACTTCGGGATCAAATGCCATCTCGTAGCAGGTGTTCCGCCAGGGCGGCCAAGTCTTGGGATCCCACCAAATCCATGTCTGGCCGGCGTCGACGGACCGCGCCATTCCAATGTCGGTATAGCAGATGTACTGACGGTTCGTTTCAAAGGGATCGACGTAGAAATGCCAGGTCGTGGTGACGACCAGGCCGCTGCACACCCAGGCCGAGCCCGGGGCGGGCTTCTGGCCGGGCGCCGGATAAGTATGGCCGCCGAACCAGGTCACGCCGCCGTCGTGCGTAATGTGCGGCTCGTTTCGCACGAGGATCACACGGTCCGGGTCCGAGTTGCAGATGGCCACGCCAAAAGGCGTCTCGCCCCCCTTGAAGCATTGCTTGCAGGAAGCCGTCTCCCAATCTGGCGCGACGTTGTATTTCTCGAACCGGGGGTCTTGGAAGTACGTCGCGCGCCAGTTCTCCCCGCCGTCATCACTGCGAAAAACCGTGTCGCTGTGCGGCGGGTTGAAGCCCGTGCTCGTGTTGAGAGCATAAACGGTGAGCGGGTTCGCGTCCGTCGCTAGCAATTGTTGGTATTGAGCAATTGAACCGTAGGCCCATTCGTCGGCTTTCTTCGTCTCGATGTTCAGCCCCTGCCCCATCGCCGGCTCCCAGTTCTCCCCTTGATCCCGCGAACGGTAGATGCCGCCCTTGAACACGCCGTTCTCCTCCTTGCTCGAGACAGAGCAATAAAGCACCCCAAGCTTCTTCGCTGTCTTCGAGCCGCCGGCAAAACCTTGGATCGGCTTCCACGGCAGACCGCGAGTCTTGTCTGCCCATGTTTGCCCGCCGTCCTCGGATCGCCAGATGCCTCGATCCGTCGCGGCGAACATCAACCGGCCCTGCCCTGTGTGATCGAAATGAAATCCGATCACCTGGCCAGCCGGCCCCGAGCACGCCGACCAAGTGTCCCCGGCATCACGCGAGAGCCAGCAGCTGCCACTGCGCGAGCCGGCCAGCAGGATCTTTGGGTCCGAAGGGTCTATCGCGATCTCTCCTCCCAAGGAATCCTTGAGATTGCCCGCGGCCGTAAAAGTCCTGCCCGCGTCACGGCTGATCTTGAGTCGTCCGCCAGAAGAGGCGTAGATGATGTTCCGATCCGTCGGGTGAAAAGCCGGACGGCAGCCGGTGTCGCTCCGAAGCTGGGAATGGTGAATCATGCGCCAGTTGCGGCCGCCGTCCTCGGATACGTACGCGGCGCTCATGTCGCAGTTCAACATCATCAAGTTCGGGTCCGCCGAGGAAATCGCTGGCGCAAACATGCCGCCACCACCGGAGATGCCTATGGGTCGCCACGGCGTCGGTTGGGCGAGGGCGTACGTCAGCGCGAGTCCGCTAAGGAGGCAAATCTCCCACAACAACCGCCACCTCCCAAAACGATTAGCGCGAATCCTCATCCGCCCTCATCCATGCGTTCCTCCGTTTCCAAACACCTAAGAGCGCGAAGGCGCAACCCGCCAGAAAAAGCGATGCGGTTCCTGGTTCCGGAATCAAGGTGGCAAACGTCAAATCCTTGGTCCCATCCGCGAGCAACCGCCCGCCGGCATACGCCGATCCCGAGGCATAGTAAAAATCGAGCGTCCCGCCGCCTGATATCGTGAACGCTAGATGTTCCCCGGGAGTCTGCCCGTAGGGCTTGTCGAAATAAACCGGGAACCACAGCGGCGAGGCCACGCCCGACCGGTACGATTCGATCTGCGCGACCGTGATCGAGCCGCTGGCAAGAGGGCTCCCTAACAAACTCGACCCAGCAGCGTCCGAACGGTAGAGGGAGACCTGGATATCTCCCGCGCCTGTGCCGTCAACGGTTGCCAATCCCACGCCGACCAGCGGCTGAAGCGAATTCGGGACAAACGATTGCCCAAACGGCGAGCCTAGAGCCAAAGCTTGGGCATGGCCGCTGATGTTCTGTTGTGACACATCAGCGATACCCTGCGCGCGAGCGCTCGTGGCTGCGACCAAGAGGAAAAAAACGAGCAAACCCGATTTCATAGAGTTGCCGGAGTGAGTGTAGGCCCAGCGACCCGCTTCGGCAATCAGCTATGCCACTATGTCTCGACCGCCTTGGTTTTCACCCCTGCCCAGCCTCCGTCGATGCAGCTCCCCACGATAAAGATGTCCACATTCACCTTCCCCGCACGAAAAACCTTGGGACTCCTCAACCCGTCCCGAATCACCTCCGCCAACCTTCGATACTTTCGGACAGTTTCTTTCTCCGAATCTCCGTGCCAATCCTCAGCCTTGGTCAATTCCTGGAAAAACTCCTCGACCGATTGTATCTCGACATGCGTTCTCGGGGGCAAGCGACCAAGTCGGAGGATCCGGGCCCCATCCATCGGTCCGGTCTCCTTCGTCCAGTCGAGGACTTCCAACGGCGCATCGCTCTCACTCGAGTACAACAGGCCCTCAGTGGCCTTCCGGAGGTCGCTAAGCACAGGGTTTGGCATCGGCACAGGCGGTTTGGTCCAATCCGTTCCGCTAGAGAACTATTCCTTAAGTCGTTGTTGGGCCATCGTCAGCTTTTTCCTTGAGCCTATCGATGATCGAATGAGGCACTTTGTCGAAGAAGTGGTCCCCAGTCAGTTTCTCCACGTCGCTAACGGAGCGACGGTACCGCCTCCAATCTGATCCTACGCTCAAATCGTTGGGAATGATCACCGCGATGAGCCGGGTCTTGGCGTTCACTCGCGCCAGGTCGTCTCCTGGTCCGGGATCTACCACCAGGATCACTTTCCAACACGACGAAGGCACCGTCACCTTCCGGTTGGTGCCGATCGTGTCGTGCCAAGCCCCGTCGGCAGACTGCCCCTTCATCCCGGCGGGTCCAGAGACGATGTAGAGCGTCTTCCCATGCTTTTTCACCAGGGCACGGCAGTAATCTTCCAGGTTCTTCCAGGCCTGCTCGTTGACCACTTTGGCTTGAGGAATGATGTTCGACATGACGAATGTGGCCTTGCTCATCTCTTCATTCGCGCTTCGGTCTTCGTGCGGGCACATGTGGCCCCGATCGAATCCATCATTCGTGTAGTCTCTGGGTAAGCACCTGGCAAACCGGGCGGGGAGTTCTTGGTCAGGGTAAAAGGGATACCGCTTCGCCCTCCCGATGGTCGCCGGAGTCAATCGCCAGCTCACCCAGTTCGGCGTTCCCTTGGCATCATTGTACGAAAGCGTGAAATAGGGCTTCACCATCAGGAAATCGTTCTTCTGCGCCGGATCCGCCTTGGCCTGGCTGGGGTTGCCCAGGGCCAGGTTAAGATCATCCCCGAACGCGCGAGGCGTTTGGCTCCCCAGGAGCATGGAGGCTGCGACTAATGCCAAGTGGAATCGCCACTTAAACAAGCCACTTGGAGCGATATTTACATGCATTCTTCTAAAATATATTTGTGTGCCTAATTGAAGGCCGCCCAAGCGCGGCCCGTCAAGGCCCAAAACACTTTTGCTTTCTCCTCCCCCCTCTGCGGCAATGCTCCTAGCTGCTTTCTAGCCGCACCCCTTGATGCGCTACGGTTCGGGAAGCGCTGCCAATCGGTCTCCCATACCCGGGTTCAAGGATGTTCGAACACTGCGCCCGCCGGCCGGACCTGGGGCAGGCCAGTCGAAACCGGCGTGCCGAAATCGGGTGAACCGTCCGGCGCCCATGTGAATCTCTGCGCGCGAAGATTTCGATTCCAGCCCGCACCGGAATGTTTCGCCGCGTGGTAGATGATCCAGTCTTGCGCACCATCCGGTGATTTGACGAAGCAGCAGTGCCCGGGCCCGAACACGTCCGTCGTCCGCGAAAACACCGGGCCGGATTTCTTGACCCATGAATCTGCCCGCAGGGGATCCCCGCCGGTGAAAGTCAATTGCCCCAGACAATAGTTGTCCGCCCAACTGCCGCTGGCGGAATAGATGATGAACAGATGGCCGTCGTGCGATAGAGCCTCCGGTCCCTCATTGATCCACGGCGGACCGTCACGCTTCTCCCAGTCAAGTTCTGGCACCGAGATGCAAACCCGGCCGCCTTTCGCCGTGAGCGGATCCTGCAGTTCGGCGATGTAGATGCGCTGGTCAACGTTGCTGGTTCCAACCCACCCGGACCAGATGAAGAAGATCCGGTTGCTCATGGTAAATGCGCTGCCGTCGATGGCCCACCGGTCATCGGGCAATTTCAGCTCCCCGCGGAAGAAGAACGGGTCTTGGGGATTCTGCGAACTCCCTTCGAGGACGTAGATGCGGTGGTGCTCGTTATTGCCGTCATCGGCCGCCACGTAGATATACCATTTGTCTTGCAGGTAATGCAGTTCGGGCGCCCAAACCTCCTTGGAATACGGTTTGCCAGGTGGCGGTCTCCAAACCGTGACCGCGGGACTTTTGCCGATGTCCACCGGATTGGCCGCACGGAGCACGGCGACATGTCCCCGGCGGGATTGGACCAGAAAATAGTCCTCGCCATGCCGAAGCATCCATGGGTCGGCCCCTGAGTCGGCGATTGGGTTGGTGAAGGTTCCCTCGGCGTGAGCCAGCCCCGCGACGAATGCTACCAACGCTGCCCAGAGCGAGAGCCGGGTCAACATTGTTTAATGCGGCCAAACATGCCACCATGAAGAAAATCCCGCACGAACGGACGGTCCAGAAAATCCCTCGGGAAACCAAGTTCAATCTTGCTGACTTCGTTCAGCTGCGCGAGCTGCTTTTCGGTCAAGGACCATTTGACGCATTCCAAGTTGTCTTCCAACTGCGGCAGCTTCCGCGCTCCGATGATGGGAATAGTGTTGGGACGCACCCGCAGCCAGTTCAACGCAACCTGCGCGGGAGATTTTCCTGCCGCCTTCGCGACTTTCACCACTTCCTTCGCGATCACGATGTTTTGTTCCGTGCGGCGTGCGAATTGTGGCGTCTTGTCGAGCCGCCGCTCGTCCTTTGATTTGCCCGCGTATTTCCCCGTGAGCCACCCGCTCGCGAGCGGTGACCAGGGCGTGACCGTGAGTCCCAGCGCTTCAGCCATCGGGAGCAATTCGCGTTCGGGCGTGCGCTCGATGAGATTGTATTCGATCTGCAACCCGACGAACTGCGTCCAGCCACGCAGTTCGGCCAGTGTATTGGCCCGCGACACCCACCACGCCGGTGCATCGGATATACCGATGTAAAGCACCTTGCCCGCACGCACGAAATCGTCGAAGGCGCGCATGACTTCCTCCACCGGTGTCAATTCATCCCACGCATGCATCCAATAAAGATCAACGCGATCCGTGCCTAGCCGCTTCAAACTGCCTTCAAGGGCCTGCGCCATGTTCTTGCGATGGTTGCCGCCTGCATTCGGATCCCCGGGACGCTGATTGAAAGAGAACTTGGTCGCGACCACAAATTGATCGCGTTGACCCCGAATGAATTCGCCCAGGAGCTTTTCGCTCGTGCCGTTGGTGTAGCCGTCGGCGGTATCGAGAAAGTTCCCGCCGGCCTTGACGAACGCGTTGAAAACCGCCTTCGATTCATCCTTGTTCGAACCCCAGCCCCATTCCTCGCCGAACGTCATCGTGCCCAGACACAGTTCAGACACGCGCAGACCCGATTTGCCGAGAAGTTGGTAGTTCATAAAATTCGTTGAATTATCCGCCCACAAACTCACTCCAGGTTCAACAACTTTCAATCAAGCATTATCATTTTGGAGTACTTTCTCAAAACGAGTCCTCCGGCCTTCGCTTGCCCTAACCGGCCGGGATTCGCCTAGCGTACCGACCGGAAATACTGTGCCCCGTTGGAAAACCCGCCCAGGTTGATGAAGAAGAACGAGTTGCTCAGCACAAAATTCGTTTCCGGGCGCCACGGTCCGAGCGGGCCAGGAGCCATTTGCAGGGTATAATTCGTCCCGGATAGACCATAGCTCACGAGCGTCGCGTTGGTTCGGCGGACTTCGCCGAAATCGATGACTGGCGGATCCGCAGAGAAACGCCACGAACTGTAAAACACACCCGGGCCTTGAGGGTTGATCGCCACGGTTTGTTGCTGGTTCGTGAGCGGGACGCGCAAATACGGAATCCAGTTCCGTTGCGCCACATTCGTCTTGTAGGCGACTTCGTAACTGCCCCCAGGCAGGCCGTAAAGCGACAGTGTCGCTGGCGAGTCTTTCCGGGGATGCGCCTCGAGCACCGGCTCCGCGCCCAAAACAATCACGCGCCCATCCAACCCGGAGGGCTTGGGAGCAGCCGAGCCATCAACTCCCAGACCGCTGACTTGACCCACCGCCAGGGGGACGATCGCCGAATGCGGTTGTGAAACTGCTGTGAAACCAAGGCGCCCCAGGGTCCGCAGGCTCGACCCCGCCAAGGCCGGATTGAGCACCAGTGAGAGCGAATACTGACCCGGACCGGTTTCCTGGAAGAGGGCTTCGACGATTTCCGGTGACGTCGGGATAACCGTCAGATTCGTCAAGTATTGCGCAGCCGCCGCGAAGCGCGCCGTGATCTTCGTAAGCGGCAGTTGCGAATCCAGCGCAATGGGCACGAAATTCGTCGCGCCAACCGCGAGGTTGGTGGAGCCAAGCGACAGCGCCAGCTCGGATGCGGCGGACTTCACTACCACCGTGAAGGTCTGCGTCGCCGTCAAAGGCGGAGTCCCGTTATCCGCTACAATTACCGCGATCACGTTCGTGCTCGGCGCTTGAGAGGCCGTCGGACGCCATTCGAACAGTCCGGTCGCCGGACCAATGTTGGCATTGCTCGGAGCGCCGGCACCAAGAGAGAACGTCAACGGTCGCGGCGGCAGATTATCGTCGACCGCGGAAGCCATCAGCGACAACAGCCTGCCATCATAGGCCGTGTAGTTTGGGATCGGTGCAAGGGTCGGCGGCTTGTTCAAGGGAAGCACGACGACAGTCACCATGGTCGTGGCGCTCAAGGACGGCTGACCGTTGTCGGTGACGATAACCTCAAAGTGATTCGTGGTTCCCCCAAATAGCGGGCTGGTCGGCCAAGTAACGTGTCCCGAATTGGGATCGATCGTCAGGCCAGCCGGCGCACCGGCAGCAACGCTAAAGGAAAGCAGGAGCAGCGGATTCGATGGCGCCGCGGCCACGTTGAGCGACAACGTCTCTCCTGCCGTAATCGTGACCGGCGAAGGCGCCGAAAGGCTAGGCGGTGTTGAATTAATTCCAACCGTGGTCGCTGTTTGTGCGTGTGCCGGAGCCGCTTCCTGGTTCCCGGCGAAATCCGTAGCACGGCTAAAGAACGCATAGGTGTGGCCAGCAGTTCCGCTATAGAGCGCGCCCACCGCGGTCGTATGCCCCTGCCAAATCGTGAATGGACCTCCGTCGTCCGAAACGTAAACGTCGTAATAGGCCAGGCCCGAGCCGCCGGCGATATCCGCGCCACTCCAAACCACGCCAAAGCTCGGCGGACTTTCAGCCGGCAGAGAAAACACCGAACTGATCGGCGGGGCTGTGTCGGGAGTTGTGGTTGGCGCCGAGTAAACTAGGGTAATCGTGTCCGGCCCAGCGTTGGTGTGGTAAACGAGATAGTGGAGGTTGGTCTCCAGCAAGGGGCGCTGCCCAATCCCTGCGAAGGTGCGCGGGGTTATGTAGTAGTTGTTGGTCAGGAACGGCACCCCGTCGCTATGCAGCGTGGATTGCAGCCGGTAGTTCCCCGCGCCAGGATCCGGAATCACCACGTAGCAGAAGCCCGCCGGATAATCCCCGCTCAACTGGACCTGCAAGTGGCCCGAAGAAGCTGGAGCATCCGCCGAAACGTCTCGCAGCGTGGCAACGGGGTAGGCCGATCCGTCACTCAAATAGAGTGTGTCCGGGAAGTTATTGACGCTCGGCGTGTCGATGGCCAGGAAGTCCGGCAACCCGTCGTCCCAGCCGCCCTCGGCCCGAACCACGTGCGCCAAGGGGTGGATTTCCACCGCCTCGACGCCGCCTAGTTGCAGATTACCCACCGGGTCCACGCGTTGGAAGGTCGCTTGATAATTGATGAATTGCCCGTCGAGGCTCGAAGTCATCAACCAAGTGCCAACACTGTTCTGGCCGGCAGGAATATCCCCAAAATCCACGCTCAAGCTCGGCTCCGCCGGTTGCCCATTGAGCGCCGCCCCAATGATGTTGAAATTGATCAAAAGACCTTTCTTGTTGTCAACAATCGTGGGTTGGGCGGACGTGATGCGGAAGTCATGCGCTACGCCATGCCCGCGGTTCTGAACCATTACGGCCAGCGGGAACGGCACCGATTCCTCAATCGGCGCCGAGTAGGGATCATCGCCATACACGTCATGCGCCAGGAAATACTTCAGGTAGAGTTGGGGCGACGGCTGGACGTTAATCGTGCTCGGAGCCAAAGGCACCGTCACGATCTGGCCGTTGTCCACATAGCTGAACGAGCCGCTAACGAAATAATTCGTGGGCGCGCTAGGCGCCGCGTCAACAGTCGGAACCAGCGTCCACTGCGCGCTGCCCGACGCGTTCGCCGGAATGAGCCCCGTGCCATCCACTCCAGTCAGCCCGCCCGTGAGCGTGGCCGGCCGAATCTCGAACAACCCCGCAACGTCCTCGCCCGCCTGGTTGCGTATGACCAGGTTGACTCCGACGTTCGTCAACGCGTCGCCCGACGAATTGTTCAATTCCAGCATCGCGTTAAACGCATCCAGCGTAAGCACGGCGCGTTGAGAGATCTGCAAAGTGACCTGGGCGCACACGCCCACGGTCGGCCCGCTGCTGACTCCAAGCGCCGATCGAATCTCAGCATCCGGTCGCAAAACATCCGCCGCATCGATATCGGTCTCGATCGGTGGCGGCGCGCCCAACCTGCTCGCCCCACGAACGCCTTGTGTCCCGATGCCGGCCTCGGCAATAACCTCGCTGCCGCCTGCGTCAAAGGACTTGCTCACCGTGATGCCCCCAACCTGGCCCGACAGTTCGCCGCTGAACTGGGCTTTGGCCGTGACCTTTCCGGAAAGCGATGCCTTTACCCCGGACCTCAAACAGCCTTGTATGGTGGCGGTGGCCGACCCCTCCAAACCGAGCGTCCCATCGACTTTTCCACTGTAGGTGACACCTCCTGCCGTCGCGCTGACATTGGCGCTGGCTTTGAGCCCGGCAAACAATCCGAGCGTCGCCGTTCCGCTGAGGCAAACATCCGGTTCCTCCAGACATTTCTTAATGATTTGCGCCGTCACGTCCCCGGACAAGGTCACCTCAGCCCCCGCCAGGGCGTCAATGCTCGCGGAAACACTGTCATACCCGGCGGCGCTCAACTTGATATCGGCGGCGAAACTCGGACCCGCTGTCAGCACAATCTTCACCGAAGCCGCCGCAGTCGCGTCCCCCTCCCAATCCAGTTGATTGCTCACGCAGCAAGAGCAGATCTTCCCGCTGGCCGACAGCTTCACTTCCACCTTCTTGATCGAGAAGTTCGGGAGAAACTTGGTGAGCGAGGTGGCCAACTTCTGCGCCAGCCCATCCAATTTAAGCGCCGCGCTCGCCGACAGGCAGATCTTCGGCAGGTAACTGCAGTCGCAAACCGTTAGCGGCGAGATTCGTGGCGGCACATAGCTGACCGACACTCCTCCGCCGCCGGCAACCGCCACAACCCCGCCGATCGCCCCCCCGGCGCCAGTCGGGCAATCCTGCTGGCCGTTGAGAAGGTTAAAGGGCGTGCTCGCCGTGATTTGGTGATTCCCGCAAGGCCATTGCCAGGTAAAGCTCATGGCCGGATAGCATCCCTGCGGCGAGCTCTTCTTCCTTGCCGCGCCCATCACTGAAGCCCGCGTGATACGCACAGGCACGGTCACGCTTCCATGCGCCGGCAGCGTCCCCAGGTTCGAAGCCAGCACATCCACCTCATAGAGATCCGATGAGCTGTAACCGATGCTCACATTTTGCACCGCGATCAGACCGTAATTGGCCAGCGTGATCTGCGTCTCGATGCTCTGCCCGGGCTGCGTCAACGCGGACAAATCCAGGTAAGCCGGGCTTGGCACCACCACGGGCGCCGGAACGTTGGCGTCAAATACCGCCTGAATCGTGATCTGCGTCTGGTCCTGGACTGTTGTCGGGGTGACCGTCCATACGTACTGCACAGTCTGCAGGGACAGCACCGCCTGGAGAGTGTTCGTTTGGCCCGCAGTCACCACCGCGCTTCCATGGAAACTGGAGTGTTTGTCCGCCGCTATGTCGAGTTGGTACACGCCTTCTGGCAAAGAGCTGGCCAGAAAAAGCCCGTTGGTGCCGCTCACGCCGGAGGCAGCAACCTGGCCGCTGAACGGATCGGTCAACGTTACGGTGGCGTTGGTCAGAGGCGGGGAGTTCGACCCGTAAAACGTGATCTCGTCCACCGTCTGGACCACCAAAGCCCCCCGCCCATCCGACACCGCGTTGAACGAAAAGGGCACCTGGCAGCTCACGCCGTTGCCACTTACCGCCAACGTTCCGTTGTAGGGCCCCAACGCCATCGTGGCCTCTGGCGAAAGCAACAACGAAACGACGTTCGACTGCCCGGGAGCCAGCGACGGCATCGGATTCATGGACGCGAGGCTCAACCACGGCACGGACGGCAAATTCACGGTCAACGGGCCAGTCCCCGCGCCGCCATTGTTCACTACCGTGAACAACGCTAGTTTCTGACCTCCAACCAGCATGCTGGCGGTGAGTTGGCCGGGCAGGCAGACCAGGTTCGGCGTCAACGGCGCGACATTCACATCTACGGGAACATCCAAGGTCGCGCCCGCAGCCGAGGTCAAATGGATCGTAAACGAGCTGTGCACCACGCTCGCGTCGGCGGCCGCGATTCTGCACGTCAAATCCGCAGTGCCTTGCCCGCCAATCGTGCTGGGAACGATCTGCGCGGAGGCCGTTAAATTCGCCGCGAGCCCCACAATGCTCGCCGACACGTCCGTTAGCGTTGCGTCGCCCAGGTTGTTGATTGCGACCGATAGGGTGTTGGTGCCGCCGGCAACCAAGCCAACCGTCGCGGAACTTGGATTCCCCTCCATTCCGTAGATGTTGAACTGCGCTTGCACGGGCGAACTCGCGCTTCCCGGCAGCACGGCGCTCACCGTGTAAGCGCCTCCCTCCCCCGGCAACGGTGCGAACACCGTGCTAAACCCCCCCGACCCGTCCGTCGTCACACTCAGAATCCTCTGCAATCCCCGCACAGTGATCACTAGGTTCACCGGCACATTGGCAGCCGGACCGCCCGCCGCCAGGGTCGCGTACCCGGAAAGTGGCACGGGCGTGCCGGCGACCACATTGGTCAAGCCCGCGATTACTGTGGCGCTGTAGGCCGGCGACAGGACGACCTGATTCGATGCGAATGATGAATTATTCGCCTCGCTCACTTCGGCGACAGCAGATTCCGCATCCGCGGTCACCTTCAACCAATATGTCCCCGGCGGCGGTAATACGGATCCCGGGATGATCAATGCCTGGCTGGCCGATTGTCCCGGCCCAAGAGCGCCACTGAAGTTCGCCGTTCCAATCAAGAAGGACGTCCCCGCCACCGGGTCAGTCGTCAAATACACGTACTGCGTCACGCCGTTGGTTAGCGCTCCCAGCCCCTGATTCAGCAGCGTGAAACTCACGGTGAGGGGCTCACCGCTGTCAGCCAAACTCGGTGCGTCAATCCCTTCGATCACGAGATCCGGCTCTTGGCTGCTGGTCACCGTCAGCGCATCGCTGTCGCTCGCGTAATTTGGCGCGCTCGCGTTAATCGAAACCACCGCGTCCTGGGTCACGTCACCGTCATCCAGGCTGGCCACATCAAAGGTCACATTGGTGTGCCCAGCGAGAATCGTGACGCTTGGGGGCACCGTGATCTCGTTGGTGTCGCTCGCCGTAAGGGCCACCAACAGGTCGCTCGCTGGCGCCGTGAACGTCCAAACCGTCGCCGTCGTCACCGGGTTCGCGCCCTTCGCAACGACCTTGTTCGCGATCGACACCCGCAACGAGGGACCGTCGTTGTCCTGCACCGTCAACAATGCGCTCGCGGCGGCTCCTGCCGGGCCGCCATAGATATCCAAGGCCTGCGCGGAAATGAGGCTCGGACGCGGGCCAGTGACGCCCGGGTGGTTGATGGCCCCCACATGGAACTGCGCGCTCGCCTCGAACGACGCGATCGTCACGGTCACCGGTACCAGCGCCGCCGCGGTGTTCGAGCTCGCCAAGGCAACCGTCAACGGTCGGTCCGTCACCGGTTGCCGCGTCACCGTGCCTATGACCGCCAACGGCCCGTCCGATTCGTTGATGTTCGTCCGATCCAAAGCCAGGGAAATCACCGGCGTGTTCAGGTTCGACACCGTGAGCGTCGCTTGGCCTCGCGAGTAATTCTCCGCCGAAGCGCTTAAGGTCACCGACTGCGCCGGCGAAACGATGGTGTTCTGAATGGCCGAAATTTGGAACGCGACCGAGTTCGTGTTTGCCGGGATCGTCACCGTGGAAGGCACGGAGATAATCCCGTTCGCCGAAGTCCCCAGCGAAATCTGCACGGCATGCGGGACGGTGATCTGCGCCGTCACAGTTCCGGTGATGGTCTGGCCTTGGACCATCTGGCCACTGCCAACGGAGAGCGCCAAGCCCGGCTGGTCCGTGTTAACTACGGTGATCTGGGTGCTCGCTCCGTTGTATCCTGCCGCGCCCGCCGTGATAGTCACCGCGGCATCTGGGTCAGGCAGATTATCGTCCACGACTGTCGCATAAAATGGCGTCGCCGCTGATCCTGCCGGAATTGTCAGGCTTGCCGGCACCCGCAAATGGTTCGTCGCGCTACTTGCCAGGGTCACCGCCAACGGCAAGGTGAGGTCCCCGTTTCTCAGCACCAGGCACGGCAAGTCCGGCGCAGCGGTATTCTCCAACACGTTGGCGGCCGGCAAGGAAAACGCCAGCGCATTCGGGATCTGGATCGGGTTCAGAGAAAAGCCAATGTTGTTCAGTTCATCCTGCTCCGCGAGCACGTTCCCGGCATCCGCCACCACTACCACTTGCACTCCGCCTGCCGGACCCGTCACCGGCAACAGCACGCTCTGCGACCTGGAGACGCTCGAACCGATTGTGATCGAATTGCTATACGTGAAGACTCCCAGCAACGGAAACGCCGAAGGGTTCAGGCGGAACTGCGCCGCCGAAATGTTCGTCGGGGCTAAGTACACTGCCTCCTGCCAGGGTCCCACGGCCGTTGCCATCCCCACGTTCGTGATCACCCAGGAAACCGTAACTGCCCCTCCAGGCGTCCCGCTCGAGGGCGATCTAACCTGCCCCACCGTCAAATCCGGCGCCGGCGGCGGTGGCGCCGTCACCGTCAGCAGCGCCGGCGGCGAGCTCGTCGCGGCACCGTAGGGATTGGTCACCACCACGCTGTAGGGGCCCGCGTCGTTGGTCGTTACGCCCGAAAGACGTAGCGCATTGGTTTGCGAACCACTCACCACACCGCCGTCCGCCAGATTCGTCCCGCGCAACCGCCACTGGAACGAAAGCGGCGGCGTCCCTCCCGCGCCCACGGCGAATGAAACGTTCGTGCCCAATGCAGCCGTTTGTGACTCCGGCTGATTCGTGATGAATGGAGGGGAAGGCGGCCCAATCGAAAGCAAGCCCGCGGCCGTGCCTAAATCCGGCGCTAGATCCAACCCTTCGTAAACCGCTCCATTCGCGTTTGCCTGGACAAACAGATGAAACGCACCCAAGACATTGGTCGGCAGATTCACCCGCGCCGTCCCCAGGTACCCCTGCGCTGGCGCCAACGCGCGAGTTTGTGCCACGTTGGTCAAAACGATGTCGTCCGCATCCCCATATACCCCGTCGGGCGACAAGGTAATGCCGTCAACCCACGACGAAACGGGAAACCCGTTACTCAGCGAGGTTCCGCCGCTCCCCACATTCGTCACCGCCCAGGAGATCGCCACCAATTGCCCCCCGTAAGCGATCGTCGGCCCCGCTACGTTGGTGATCTGCAGATCGGCAAAACTCCCGACGACCGGATTCGGTGTCGCGACGACCGTCTGAACCGTTTGATCCTCTCCGCCAACCAGGTTCCGGGCGACAACCGCGAAGTAATACGCGCTCGCATTGGCCAACCCCGTCACATCCGCGCGATTGCCCCGAGTCTCCGCGACGGCCGTCATCCCCGCCACGCTCGCAAACGGGCTCGCCGATTCGTACACCTGGTACGTCTGCAGCAGGCTGTTCGGTTCCACATGAGTCCACGTCAGCCGCACACGTCCGTCGAACGGCAAAGCCACAATGGGCCACGGATTGTCCAACCATGTCGCTGCCTCCAATGAAACTCCCCCACTCTCCGTCCCGAAGGTATCCACCGTGGTCAGCCGAAACTCGTAACCGGTCGCAGCCAGCAGGTTCGTGGCGTCATAACTCGTGGCGCTTGGGTTCAGCGAGACCGGGTTAGTCGCCCCGTTGAAATAGACATGGTAATGCGCCAGGAAGGAACCCACCTGCGATGGGGGTGTCCAACTAAAATGCAGAGCATTGCTATATGAAGTCACGGCCAGCGCCGAGGCATCACCCAAGGAACTCAACGATGCCTGGGCCGAGACCGGCCGAACCACCGGGTTGTAGCTCCCCGTCGCGTCGCGCGCAACCACGGCCACATAGTAAATCCCTCCGCCGAACAACCCAGTTACGGTCCAACGGCTCCGCCCCGCCGGCGCCAACTGATAGGGCGTCATGCCGGTCACGTCTGCAAACAAGCTGCTGCTTACGTACACCGCATAGCTCACCACGTCCAACTGCGCCGCCTCATCATAGCTCGACCAATCCAAATCGATCGCGCTGAACGCCGACACCGACGTGCCCGCCGCAAAGCCGCTCCCTAAACCCGTCACCGGCGCCGGCGCGACTCCATCCGGAACCACCATCGACACCTCCCGCGAAATCGCCTCATGATTCCCCTGCGTCGCCGGCCCGCCCACGAACAAGGACACCTCGCGCGAGGGTACCTGCGCCGCCACCACATATGAAGCCGCATAGTCCACCGTAGGGTCGAACCTCCCCGACGAATCCACCGGCACCACCGCGAAAAAATGGTCGTGGAACGCCGCCAGGCTCGTGACCGTGGTCAACTGCGTCCCGGCTCCCACGTAAAAGGCCGGCGTCAAGCCCGACACCGAAGTGAACGGGGAAGTTTCAGAGTAAACCGCGTATCGGGCAACGTCCCCTTGCGCCAGCTCGTTATACGCGCTCCAATCCAAGGTCGCCGAATCGCCTGTCGGCGAATTGCTCACCCGCAACTGCGTGATCCTCGAAGGCGGTCCGGTCGATGAAACCACGAAGGTCAGCTCGCGCGACAACGTCTGCGCGTAGTGCGATGACGGATCGCCTCCAACCAAAAGGGCCGTTTCCCTCGAAACCACCTCCGGGGCGATGACGTAATCCGCGAAGTAAGTTACATTCGAAATCGACCCGCCCGAAACATCGACCGGCACCACCGCGAAGTAATAGTCCTTCCACTGCGTCAAATTGGAAATTGCCAGAGTCTGCGTTCCCGCGGGCACTACCGCATACGGCGTCATGCCATTGACCGAGGTGAACGGAGCGGTCGAAACATAAACCAGGTAACGAACCACATCCTGTTGGCCTAACTCGTTGTAGCGGGTCCAATTCAGGATTGCGCTCGAACCAGTTGGACTGGCGGTGGCGAACGCGTTGGTGATCGCCGCCGGCGGCTCCTGCCGGGCTACCACCACCGTTACCTCACGAGACACGGCCTGCGCAAAAGAGGACTTCGGCTCTGCGCCCACGAACACCGACACCTCGCGCGACTGGGTCGTGCGATAGGGCAGCGCCGGTTCGGCTCCCACGAACAATCCCACTTCCCGCGAGGGAGCCTCCCGCAGCAACGGCGGGGTCTGCCCGCGCGCCAATGACCCCGGCCATCCGAGCGCCGCCACGGCGAACAGCAGCAGCCCGAGCCTGGCACGGAGCCCTCTCATGAGATCCTCAAGCGATCAAGGCTGGATCGCTCGCCTTATGGCCGTATCACTCGCGCGATGACCGCAGAATAACCCAGGTTGACCGGGACGTTCGTAGCCGTCCACAGAAGGGTCAGCGGGCTCAAACTATTCGTTTGTGACAACAACGCCGGAACCTCGGTGTAATAACCGCTGGTTCGCGGCGTTACTCGCACCATCACTTGCGAGGCGCTCTCGGCGTTCACTGTCTGCACCACCACCGTTGCTGCGTTCGTCTGGGGAACCGTCACATCCGGCCCATAAGCCCCGAACGACGCCTTCGGATCGGCCGGCGAGGCGACCGAATTAATCGAGACAATCGTCGCCATCGGACCGGTGGTTGGCAGCCAAATCAACGGTGTGTCCGTCGCCTGCAACGGCACCACGCTCGGGTCCGGGGCGATCGCCCACGTGGCGTTGTTCGCCGCCCGTTCGATGCGCACCCGGCCTACTCCGCCCGGATGGCCGCTCTTCGGAACGGGGATGGCCTGCACCGAACCCGCCCCGGCCAAAGTCGTCGCCACCAACCGAATGCCGCCGCCCGACCCACCGCCCCCGCGTGCGTCCACCAGGCAATTACCGCCGTTGGCGTGCACCGTCCCATTGATCGTCAGCGTCCCCGCGCAGGCAATCAATATCGCGCCGCCGCCGCCAGCCCCGCCCTGCCCCTGGCTGTAATATCCGCCGCCGCCCGATCCACCCACCAACGGCAGCAAAGAGGGGTTCCCGTAGGCCGTGCCCGGCGTTGCCTCACCCACCGTGGCGTAACCGCCCCCGGTCGCCCAATCCCCGAAATTCCCACCGCCAGGCTCCCCGCCAGCCGGACCGAAACCTGCGCCCTGCGACACGCCGTTTGCGAAGAAACCCGCGCCACCCCGGAAACCGCCCGGGCCGCCCTCGGCCAACTGCGGTGCGTTATTTCCCACCGACTGGCCATCCAAGCTCAGGTCACCTGAGATCGTCACGTCCCCACTCACTAGCCAAACCACCGGAGCACGCGAGGAATGGTTCGTAAAGGTCACGAAGGTGTTTGATGCGATGTTCACCGACGTGTACTTGAACACTACCGCCCAGACATTCGAGTCGTACACCCCCTTGCCGGAGTTGGCCGAATTATCCGCATTCCACGCTCCGCTCACCGCCTGCCCCAAATCAATCCGCGTCGTGGCGGTAATATTCAACGCCCCATCCGAGCCATCGCTCGGAACGGCGATCTGCGCGCGAGTGGAAGAGGTCGAAAAACCCAGGCAGCAAACAAGCGCCGCCCGGCAAAAGTCTTTGCTATTCATAGAAGGAGTGCGTTTTCTGGTGGCGTGTTCTATCTGGGGAGAGTACAGCTACTCTCCTTACCTCCGCTGTCAAGTCCCATTAGCCCGCCTGGAGTCCGCCCTAATCAGGCCGAAAGAAGGTTCGTAACCTTCGTTTTACAAATCAAGGTCGGCACCGTCTTTTTTCGCGGACTGGATGCGCCCTTCGCGCTGAGAGACCTTTAGGCTCCTACACTTCGGCTGTCAATCCGACCAAATCACTTCTGCGATCCTTTCCCAGCCTCGCACTCTCTGATCCGACGGGCAATGAAGTCGCGCTCGACCGGCAGGAGGGCAAGCTCGGCGGCCTGCCGAAAATGCGCGACCGCCGCGGTGGTGCGTCCGAGTTCGGCGGCAAATGTGCCGCGGATCGCATGGTAGAGATGGTTGCCCTCCAGCACAGAGCGTTGCCGGATGTCGTCCAGCGCGTCCAACCCAGCCTGCGCTCCGTGGACGCGGGCTACCGCAACCGCGCGGTTCATCGCGGTGACCGGCGAGCCGGTGAGGGCAAGGAGCCGATCGTAAAGCTCGAGGATGCGCGGCCAGTCGGTCGCTGATGCGTCCGCCGCTAGGCAGTGCGTCGCGGCGATGCCCGCTTCGATATGATAGACGCTCAACGCGCTGCCTTGTGAGGCGTGCCGGAGGCAAAGCACGCCTTCCTGAATCATGGCTTGATTCCAAGCACTGCGATCCTGCTCATGCAGACGGAGTAGGTTTCCAGCGTCGTCGGTGCGCGTATCCAGGCGGGCGGCGTTGAGCAGCATGAGGGCGAGAAGGGCGTATGCGCGCGGCGTTTGTGTTGCTGGATGCTGCGTAATCAGCGTCACGAGCCGGATGGCCTCCTGGCAAAGCTCCTCGCGCACCAGCTGGCCCCCCACGGAGGCTTTGTAGCCTTCGTTGAAGAGCAGGTAAAGCGTCTGGAGCACGCCGTCGAGCCGTGAGGAAAGCTGGGCCGGCTCAGGCACCACGAAAGGCAAGGCAAGCTCCCGGATCCGCTGACGGGCCCGCACCAGCCTCTTGGCGATCGCCGCTTCACTCGAAAGAAAGGCAGCCGCGATCTCGGCCGGGCTGAATCCGCAGAGGGTGCGCAGAGCGAGCGCCGTCTGGGCATCAGCCGCCAGGTCGGGATGAAAGCAGACGAACATCATTCGCAAGGTATCGTCGGCAAAGGTCTCGTGTGTCATGTCCTCGGGTGGTGCAGCCAGCCAACGCTCATGTGCGGCGGCGATCCCGTCCTGTTTTTGGTTCCATCGTTGCTCGCGTTGCAGGACGTTGAGCGCAAGGTTCTTTGCTACCTGCGTGAGCCACGCCGCCGGATTGTCCGGCAGGCCGTGATACGACCAGGTCTGCAGCGCGCGCAGCAAGGCCTCCTGCACCACGTCCTCGGCCAACTGCAGCCGATCCGTTCCGAGATGCGCGGTCAGGGTGGCGACAACCTTCGCACCTTCGTGACGGAAGAGGTGGTCAACCACCCTTCCCGCACCATCATCGGTCTGGCTCATGCCACCTCAATCGCGCTTCAGCTCGGCCATCTGACGCACTTCCAGCATTCCGCCGTAATTAAACATCGGGCAGGTGCGGGCGATGTTCACAGCATCGTCCATCGTGGCGGCATTCACGATGAAGAAACCGCCGATCGCCTCCTTGGATTCCGCGGCGATGCTGTCGGACACGGTGCTTCCGTTTTTGCCGGATAGCGTTTTTCCCTCCGGCGTCAAAGGCTGCGCCGCGCTCATAACACCTTTCTTGCTAAGCCCTTCGATCCAGGCAAAAACCTCCTGCATCTTCGCCTGCATTTGTTCGGGCGAAAGTTCGCTGTTGTTGCACGAGCCACCTCGGACCAGGAACATGTATTGGTTCGTCGGAATGTTTTTCATGATCGTGTGGGTTGGGGTTGAAGGTTGCAGGTTCGTTTGTTGTCGCGGCAGCTTACCACGCACCGGACCAGGCACAATGCCAGCGTGCCGATGCCGAGCGCGGTGAGCGTGCGCATGAGAATCTGGGCGGACGAACAGGACATCGTGATTCCTGTGCCCAGCGCCACATACGCGGCCAGGCACATCGGACACTTCGGCATCAGCCCGAGCAATGCGCCAGGGACAATCCACCCCAAAGCCTCCCTGACACGGCGCCGCCCCGTTCGGTGATCAGGCACATCGTGTCCGGCGCAGACATTTCCTGAAAAGCAGTGTAGCGAGTTCACGCGTTTGTCTCCTTCGAATGGCAGCCGCATTTCGCCACGGCCGCGTCGTAGCTGTCGTGATAGCGCACCCACTCCATCGAGTGCTCGAATTGATCCTCGTCACGGCCTTTGGGCGTCAGATCGAGGATGCGATACGTTCCCATCATCAGTTCCACCCCACGGCCATAAACCGAATAGGTGTGGAAGACTGACCCGTCGGAGTCCTTGTGAAAAACACTGATGCCGGGCGCTTCCGTGCTCCCAAACGGCTGCGTCGTGTAGTTGTAATTCACCTTGCCGCTGGCGACTTCTTCCTCCGTGAACGACACGTTGAAGTCGTGATTGAATTCGCTGCCGTGCGACGATACCCACTCGAAGTGCCAGCCCATGCGCTTCTTGAACGCCTCGATTTCCCCAAGCGGCGCCCGAGAAACGGCCAACATCGTCACGTCGCGCGCGGCCAGATGCGGGAGCATTCCGTCCGTATGGTCAGCCATGTAAGAGCAGCTGGGACAGCCCTCGCCCCAGCCCGGCCCAAGCATGAAATGCTGGACAACCAATTGGCTGCGCCCATCGAAAAGCGCGGCCAGCGCGATGCGTCCCTTCCGGCTGTCGAACTGGTAGTCCTTTTCGATCTTCACCCATGGCAGCGCGCGACGCTTGGCGCTGACCACGTCCATCTGCCGGGTGAGACGCTTTTCCTCCGCTAGAAGTTCCTTCCGGGCGGCGAGCCACTCGGACCGGCTGACAATGCTATGATTTGTTGTTTTCATTTCAGGTGCTGTTTTGTTGTCGTTTTGTTCATTTTTGGGTCCGCCACCGCGGCCCGTTCATTGAAACGACAAACGAACCCTCGCGCCGAGGACACCAAAGGACAAAAATGTTGAAAACATCCTGGACCGGCTCATCCTTGAAGAGTCCCCTCCAGCGATTGGCCTCCTTGAGCGTCCAATCGAGCGCTCTCGACGCGCGTCGAGGTCTCGCTTAGCTAAGTGGTTCGGCAAGTAGGCGTTGCTCGGTCACCGCTGTCCCGACGTATCAACCAAATGCCCCTCGTCAGAGGCTCGTTCGCCTTTGTCTCTGCGAGATTGACCAACTCCTTAACATGCACCGGTTAGACCGGAACTTGGCTCCAAAACCGAGAGCCAAGTCAGAAGGTTCTCGTGCGGGTGCCAACCCAGGGGGTGTTATGCGCCGAATTTCACCCATTGCCGCAGCTCCCGAAGCCCACAAGTAACGCTTACGGTCGTCCCGTCCACGAGTTCGACATAATAGTCTCCCGGGCCCTTTTGGTGAGCCATTTTTACAGCTTTGACATTAACAATTACCGATCGGTTTAGGCGCAGGAACTGTCGTGGCGGCAAGCTTCTCTCCAGTTCCGTCATGGTTTCACGCACCACGTGGCACTCCCCGTGAGAACGAACCACCATGTAGTTGCCCGCGGCTCCAATCCAATCGATTTGGCTCACCTCGACGAAGCATACCCGCTTCCCACACTTAACCGAGAGCCGACGCAGCGGAGGCGCCGTGACCTCGCTCTTCCCAGCAACACGGTTCTCCTGAATCTCCTCGCGGGCGCGCATGAGTGCTTGGTGCAATCGCGCGGGACGTACCGGCTTCAGGAGGTAGTCCAGCGCACGCGCCTCGAAAGCATCAACCGCAAACTGCGCGTGAGCCGTAACCATTATCGCGCGCGGTTGAGGTTTGCCCTCCAGGTACCGTGCCAATTGAATTCCATCCTCTCCGGGCATGGTCACATCAAGCAGCACAACGTCGGGCTTGGTCTGCTCCAATGCGGCTCGCGCCTCGGTGGCCGTGCCGCATTCGCCGACCACTTCGATACCCTCCTCGGCTGCTAAAAGAGTCCGGAGCCGTTTGCGGGCAAAAGCCTCGTCATCCACCAGTAATACCTTCATCGTGATAGCATTCCACGCAGTCCGGAACCGCGGTTAGTTTCATCGGTGCTCGATGTAGCGGGATCTCCAGTTCTACGCAAACCCCGTGAGGTTCGCGGCCTCGTATTTCGAAGCGTTGGTTGACACCATAAAGCGCTCGCAAGCGCATTCTTGTGTTCCCGAGTCCGATCCCATTAGACGATGCGTTCGGCATGTCCGTTGAGGCACCACAGCCCGTATCGCTGACCTCAATCTGGAGCCGGTCTTTAAACCGCCGCGCGTGCAAACTTATGAGAATCTCCTGGGCCTCATGACCGACCCCATGTTTGATCGCGTTCTCGACTAATGGCTGCAGGACGAACGTGGGGACCAGCGCATCCATAATCTCAGGCTCCACTTGCTGGGCAATCCGAAGGCGGCCATTGAAACGAACTAGCTGGATCTCCAAATATAATCCCAATAGATGCAACTCCTCCCGTAACGGAGTCTCTGGCAGTTCCTTTTGATCGAGGGTCAGCCGCAGGAGATCGCAGAGATTGCCAATCATCTCGTCAGCCGCCTGCGGCTGGTCCGGAATGAGCGCAGAGATCGTGTTCAGAGTGTTGAACAGAAAGTGAGGCTGAAGCTGCATCTGAAGGGACTCCAGACGCGCCTGCGTGATCTCGGCTTGAAGGATAGCTTGTTGCTGCTCGCGCTGCTGGAGGCGGACTGAGTAACGTGTGAGATGAGAAAGGCAAACGATTAGCCAGTAAATCGCGATGCTGAACAGGGCTTTCGTCGGCAGAAATAAAGGTGGCATTGGTGGCCTGGGAAACCCATTCGCAAGCGAGGGGGCGAACCGTCCGGCCGGAATGCGCTGGGGCGGCAGGAAGTGCGGGGATAAAGGCGAGAGCGAAAACCCAGGAAAAGGTAATCGGCTTTGGCTCGTCGTCTCGGGAACACCTTGCCAGCCCCTCTCTAATCCAGGAGGTGGGTTTAGCAAAAAGACAACTGCGTGGATTGATTCGCATAGTAGCATGAATACCAGGGCCGAGCCGAGATGGATCCAAATCCGTCGCAACCATTGCGATTGCTTCAGCGGAAATCGTTTCGCCAAGTACCACACTACAGGTGCCAAAAGAAAATACGGACCGCAGACCATCAAGGAAGCCCGAGCGGCCATGCTGGGCGTCACCCAGCCCATGAGGTAGAACAAACCGGCGGCAAATACCAATGCTGCCACCGCAGATAAGAGGTAAAGGATGCCTCCGAACTCCCTGCTCCCGGGCCTCCAGTCGCGACTCTTCAACATATACAAGTGGACCCTATTGGCGCGCAGCCGTCGGACTGGCTCACGCGGGATAGGGGCTCTCGGCGAGAGCTACCCCCCGTGACGACTTCGAAACCTTCGCACTGAGTTTTCAAACGCATTTACTCTAAATGTCCTGAAGACTAATTCGACTTTGTAAGGATAAAAGCTTCCATTTCGGACGCAGTTGTCGTCATTATGACACCGCAATGACAACCCAAGAGAGCATCTTCTAAACCC
>Ga0265314_10000321_pt1 | contig 67440 bp, 69 predicted proteins | sample 4126metaG_FD_203106 | JGI IMG/M metagenome (GOLD analysis project Ga0265314, IMG submission 203106) | Rhizosphere microbial communities from Carex aquatilis grown in University of Washington, Seatle, WA, United States - 4-1-26 metaG | ecosystem: Host-associated > Plants > Roots > Rhizosphere >...
GTGATCGTGTTACCCATATCGTATGCCGCGGCAAACGAATGATGGGCCCACGCCGGAACTCCCGTGCCGAGCGCGACCAAACCTGCCCCCAAAACGGCGAGAAATGTTCGTTTCATACCACCTCCAGGTGTCGTCCAAGATTCCACTTGGAATTCTTAGCACAGTATATACCCAGCCGAGATCGTTTGAACCGGGGGCTCCGATCCGGCGCGAAAAGCGTAGCGACAAAACGAACCCAGGAAGTTCTTGAAACCAAAGGGACGGGCATTTTTACGCGTATGACTCCCTCCGGCGTTCCGTTCCCGCGAGGTTGCGGAGCGGGCTCCAATTCAATGTTTAAGGTACGGAGGACCGGGAGCGGAGGCGATGAGGAGCGCAAATGGTTGAAAGAAGGGTGAAGAAGTTTCTCGGAGATCGTGACCTATTGGACGGCCCGATCTCCGCGAAGCCCTGCTCTCGTCCAAGTGAGGTTCCTGTTTTGTTCAAGCTTCCGTGAACGGCGTTTACCAGGATCTACCAGTGAACCGTTCAATGGAGCCGATCTTGTGCTCGCTCGTCATCGCACACAGCTAGGCTGCACTGTGGACAATCCACGATGATCGCGTCATAGCCTGGGCTACAGATGACCGCGCCTCTTTGCACTGTTGACTCTCATACTGGTGTGTTCCAATGTTTCGCGATCGAACTGGGGGCAGATAGAGATATAGCATTCTGGGTTCGGTGCCGTTGCCATCTGATCGGGAGGAATCTTTCCTCCAACTGAGAGCATGAAAATGACACCAGGGATCGCAAAGTGGTGGGTTCTGAAGCCATCATTGGTTTGTGATTCCGGAAGGTTCATGTGTCCTAACAGACCATCTTGCAAGGACGAGACACGAACCACCAGGAGCATCTTGTCGGGAAAGTTAGTCTCGTCGAGCAAGAAGTGGCCTATCGGGTCAAGATAGCTACCCAACGCGATTCCCGCACGCTCGTTTCCACGTGGCCAATCATGTGCCCCAGCCCTCCAGAAGACACTCATGCCGAAGAAAATGAGCTTCGCGCAATCTATCTCCGGAATTCTCGCTCCTTCGAAAACCAGAATGCCAACGTGTTGAGCAACGGCCCGGTATCTTGTAAGATTCTCTCGGAGCAGGAAGCGGCCCGGACCTCGATAACAGTTTTCAAGCACCCATGCCTCACCCCGCTTGTTGAAGCGGTCTTCGCAGTCCGAGCAGAGAAGATAGTCCTGAATCTGGCGTGAAGTCGTGTAAGCGCGTCTGTCCGTTACGAAAACGGGATTTGGATTGGCAGTTTTGCGCGAATGTATCAGCGCATAGCAAGCGCTCGGCAGGAGATGACTATTCTGAAGTTCCCCTTGCTGTTTACACAGTTTGCAGATGCCAGGGCGGTTCATAATAGACGACACTAGGCGCGAAGCAGCCTGACCCTTCACTTAGAGTCTACCGCCGGCTTGACTCGGCTTACGGGGAAGAATAGCTAACCAAAAGCCGAGGAAATGACTAGATAGGTTTTGCGATGAGGATGTGTCCTATCGCAGTAATGTAGCGGAAGCATATCAAGATAAGTCGGCTTCCCGGTAGCGACACTCGCGTGATACATAGCCTTGATGCCAGACGTAACCGGCACGCGATTACGATTTTGGTTTACGATTCGAGGAATGCCCGTCTCCGTCATGGTTCAGACTGTTCACCCCCGCAAGTTGGCCGCGGTGCGGCGCGAGGTCGTGCCGGGCGCGGTTGGCTCGGCGTGGGGGCCTGCTCTGGGCAAGGTCTGGGAGTTCATTCGCAGCCAGCCGGGGTTGCGGACTGACGGCCACAACATTTTCGTCTACCATCACCCGACGCGGCCGGGCGCGCCGATACTCTGCGACTTCGGTGTCGAGGTCACGCGCACATTTGAAACTGCGGGCGAGGTGTACGCGACCGAAACACCCGGGGGCGAGGCCGCCGTCGCCGTCCACCGCGGTCCGTATAACCGCATGAACGAGGCGCACGACGCGATCGGAAAATGGATGGCGGCGAACCAAAGGGACTCCGCCGGGCGCTCGTGGGAGATCTACGGAGACCCGACGCCGGATCCGGCCGACACTGAGACGACGGTCGTGTACCTGCTTACGCTGGAATAGGGGCGCGCCTCAGGGGCACGCTATCCTGGAGGCGACCCATGGCATTCGCCACCATCCCTGAGGCGATCGACGAGATTCGCGCCGGCCGCATGCTGGTCGTCGTCGATGACGAGGATCGCGAAAATGAGGGCGACCTCACCATGGCGGCTCAGTTCGTCACCCCCGAGGCCATCAACTTCATGGCCGTCCACGGGCGCGGGCTGATCTGCCTGGCTCTGTCTCCCGAGCGCTGCGACCAGCTTCATCTACCGCTGGTTTCGCCGATGAACACGTCGCGCTTCGGCACGGCGTTTTGCGAATCGATTGACGCCGCCGACGGCGTCACCACCGGCATATCGGCGGCCGACCGCTCGCAGACCATTCACGTCGCGATGCGGCACAGCACCAAGCCGTCCGACCTTGCGCGGCCCGGTCACGTGTTCCCCCTACGTTCGCGGGAAGGCGGCGTGCTGGTCCGCGCCGGGCAGACTGAGGCCGCGGTCGATCTGGCCCGGCTGGCTGGCCTCGATCCTGGCGGCGTCATCTGCGAAATCATGAACGAGGACGGCAGCATGGCGCGCGTCCCCGAGCTCACGCAGTTTTGTACCCGGCACGGGCTCAAGATGATCTCGGTCGCCAGCCTGATCCGCTATCGCCACCAGACCGAGAACCTGGTCCAGCGGCGCGCCGAAGGATGTCTCGAAACCGAGTTCGGCAGCTTCAAGACGGTCACCTACGGAAGCACCGTGAACGACGAGGCCCATCTGGCACTGGTCCACGGCGAGGTTCGCGGCAAAGACAACGTCCTGGTGCGGATGCATTCGCGCTGCGTGCTGGGCGATGTGTTCGGCTCCACGGCATGCAGTTGCGGCCCGATGCTGCGCGCTTCCTTACAGAGGATCACCGAAGAGGGCGAGGGCGTGCTGGTCTATCTGCACCAAACCGGATGGGGCGAGCGCAAGCATACCCCCATGCCCGACGGATCGCCACGGCCTCTGCACGAGTTTGGCATCGGCGCGCAGATTCTAGCCGATCTGGGCTTGTCTACCATTCGGATTTTGACGAACCGCGTTCGTAAGCTGCCGGGTCCAGGGCTCGACGCGTTCGGCATTCGCGTCACGGGCCAAGTGCCGCTTTCGGAATAGAGGTTGGTTCCAGCGTTTCATTCCAGCCCCGCCTGTGAGGGCCGGGGCACCAGGTCACTTCAATAAATTCCGCAGCACGAACCACAAGTTCGCCGGCCGCTCGGCTAATCGACGCATGAAGTACGGATACCACTCGGTACCGTAGGGCACGTAGAGCCGCAGCCGGAAGCCCTGGTCGATCAGCTCGCGCTGCAGATCGCGGCGAATTCCGTAGAGCATTTGAAATTCGAAACTGTCCGGGCGAATGCCGCGCCCCGTTACGTATGCGATGGCTTCCTGGATGATGTTCTCGTCGTGAGTAGCGATTGCCGGATATACTCCGTGATCGAGCAGCGTCTTCATGAGTGCAACGTAGTTCGCATCGACATCCTGCTTGCTAGGAAAAGCCACCGAAGGTGGCTCCCGATACGCCCCCTTCACCAGCCGCACCGGCACGGACGCCGCATTCAGCCGCTCGATGTCGGCGGCACTTCGATGCAGGTATGCCTGGACACACACGCGCACGCAGCCGCACTCGCTGCCGGCCTGGATCGCCATGGCCAGTGTGCGCTCGGTATAGGCGCTCGCTTCCATATCGATTTCGACGCGGCTTGCCGCGGTCTTGGCCTTCGCCTCCAGACGCCGAACGTTTTCCAGGCACGCATCTCTCGAAAGATCGAGGCCGAACTGGGTGAGCTTGATCGCGATGGTGCTGGACAAGCGGCGGTCGCCGATCTGCTCCAGCGCGCTTACGTAGGCGTCGCACGACGCGGAAGCTTCCTCGATCGTGCTCACGTTCTCGCCAAGATGGTCGAGCGTGGAGAAAACCTTTTCGCTCTGGAGCCGTTCGCATACCGCTAGCGCTTCTTCAAGCGTGTCGCCCGCAACGAATCGGCGCGTGACTTTGTGGGATGGCGGCCATGCCTCCATCCATCTCCGCAGCGCGGGCCGCTTGGATAGATAGAGGAACAACCAGCGCATCATATGGAAATGACGCTGCGCGTCATGTTGGACGGACGCGGGTAGCATCCTCCGGCAAGTCCGGCTGACGCGCTGCTGTATCGATCCGCGCGGGCTGCGGGGGCTCGGCCGATCCGCCGACGCCCAGTTCCCGCATGCGCTTGAGCGATGGCAGCAGTCGCGCGTCCCAGGAAGCGACGGACCGGTTGTACGCTTCAATCGCCTTCGATAAGTGCCGGCCCGAGTCGGCGTAGAATTCGGCGAAGGCGCGCACGCGCTCGTGGAACTCGCCCGCGATCCGCCGAAGTTCTTCCGCATTTTTCGCGAGGCGTTCCTGCCGCCAGCCGTACGAGACGCCCTTGAGGATACTGACCAACGTCACCGGCGTCGCCAGCAGAACTTTCTTGGCCAGCGCGGATTCCAGCAGATCGCGATTGCGCTCGAGCGCGGCGCTCATGAAGTGCTCGCCCGGCAAAAACAGCACGACCATTTCCGGCGCGGGATCGAACTGCGCCCAATACTCGCGCGTCGAAAGATCCATCACGTGCCGCCACAACTGCTGCGCGTGGCGATCGAGGGCCGCGGCGCGCGATGCCGGATCCGGGGCTTCCTCGGCGTCGAGATAGGCCGACAGAGGAGCCTTCGCGTCCACTGCCAGCGTCCGGCCGCCCGGTAGCTTCACCAGCATGTCCGGACGTTTTTTGTCGTCAGTCTGCTGTTCGAAGAAATCGCAATAGGGCGCCATTCCGGCGAGCTCTGCCACGCGGCGCAAGGTCAGTTCACCCCAGCGACCACGCGCGTTCGGCCCCCGCAGGGCTTGCGACAGCGCCAGCGTATCTTTGCTCAGAGTGGCCAGATGCGCTTCGAGTCCCCCCAGCGCATGCTGCCGTTGCGATTCGATCTCGCGCATCTGCGATTCGATTCGCGCCAGGGCGTCGGCCATAGGACGGGCGGCTTCGGCAGCCGTGCGCGCGTCATTCGCGACACTTTGCGCAGCACTCTGAGCGGCAATCTGCGCACGCATCCGGGCGTTCATCCAGACCACTGCCAGCCCCATGCCGGCAACGGGCGCTAAAACAATCGCGATCCAAAATGTTGCGGAAGGCATGGAAGCTTTCCTCCAGTTTGGCACACCGGGAAAGGATTAGTAGCCCAGTTTCAAGCTGTTGGCTGGCCGTCCGTAGTCGGTTAAAGCTTCCCCCCTTTCGTGCCGATAAAACCTTGGGACTTTGTGTCTCCGGGTTCTATCGCCGCATGGACGGCGGGACCTGTCAGGAGGATGACGTGGGTGTTTCGAAAAGTCTGAATCGATTGGCGATACTCGGATTGTTGGCCTGCGGAGGCGCCTGGGCACAAAACACCGTAGCCGTGAGCGTGGGGTTGAACGTGCCGGGCGCGTATTTCATGATTGACGGTCAGCCCTTTTCTTCCACCCAAATTGTTCAGTGGCAAGTCGGAAGCACTCATCAGGTCTACTTCGTCCAGTCTCAGGAGCCCGATGGAAGCCTGGGAAATCACCAGTATCCTACCAGCGCCGGTCAAGGGTTGCGCTACACCTTCGCCGCCTGGACCATGACGGGCCAAACGCCGGTCGGTTCGCAGCCTCTGATGACCTTCACCGTCAGTTCCACGCTCACCGAGGTTATTGGCCAAGTGACCACGGAAATCCAACTAACCGTAAGCTTCAATGGTTTCACGGATCCGAATCTGCCCTGTTCTCCTAACCCGGTTGCGAACGATCCGCGACAGGGCGTCGTGGTCGTCGATGGTGGCACCTGCTTCAGCTCACCCGGGTCCATTTGGGTTACTGCGGGAACCCAAACTTTCACCGCCGCGCCGTTTCCCGGATACATTTTCACGAATTGGCTGATCAACGGAAATCCCGTCAGCGCGGATTCTTTATCCAGCATCACACTTAGCCAGCCCGCCAACGTCACTGCCGTGTTTGTGAAGGCCAAGCGGGTGCGGATCCGTTCTAATCCTCCCGGTCTGGCGATAATAGTGGACCATAACACCATCCAGCCCGCTGTGATCTTCACCGCGTCGTATTCCGGAGATCCGTACTGCCCCGTCGCCTATGCGCTGCTGCCGATCGGCTTCCCGGTGGGGTACCAGCCCCTATGCGTCGGCGACTTCGATTTCCTCCCGGGTTCGACGCACATCCTTGGCGCCCCGGTTATACAAGCGGACGGATCGGGAAAAATTTGGGTCTTCAACGGATTCAGCAATGGCCTGGGACAGAACTCAACTTATACGGCCAATTTCGACACCGGCACAACGGATACCTTCTTCGCAAACTTCACCGCCGAGGTACCGGCCGACGTCGTCACTTCGCCCGCCGGCTTGACGGTCAGCGTGGACGGCGTGAATCAATCCAAAAGCGTGCCGATGCAGTGGGCCGAAGGACAGACGCACCATCTGATCGCTCCGCCGACCCAAACCGACTCGACCGGACGTCCTTGGAAATTCGTGAGCTGGTCGCAGGGCGGTACCGCCGACCAGAATTTTACGGTTCCCGTCGGCTCGCTCGGACTCTACCTGGTGGCGACTTATGCGCCGCTCGGAAAGCTTCAAGTTCTTAGCGTTCCTTCCGGATTGCCGTTCATGGTCGACGGCGCAGCCTGCACCACGCCCTGTGTGCTGATCGATAAACCCACCGGAGCAACGGTGCAAGTGGTAGCGCCGTCTTCGGTATCGCCGAACGCCGTCAGCCGATACACCTTCGGTTCTTGGGATAGCGGGAGCACCGCCACTTCGTTCCAAGTCATCATTGGCGATCAGGGGCAGGTCTTCACGGCGACGTATCAGTCGTTCTTCAAAATCACCGCGACTTCTCAGCCGCCCAACTTCGTAAGCTTCTTGTACAATCCGCAGCCTTCGGCCGACGGATTCTTCCCCGGCGGAACGCAGGTCGCGGTCACCGCTGTTCCCCGCAATGGACACACGTTCAACCACTGGGCGGGCGACCTCTCCGGCACCAAGATTACGTCGACCTTGGTGATGAACGCTCCGCACTCCATCGTGGCGGTCCTCGATGGCTTCCCCTATATTTCCGGAGTCGGAAACTCCGCTGGCGTTACACCTTCCAATACGGTTGGACCGGGATCCGACATCTCAATTAACGGCGACGATCTCTCGGCGACCACCAACTCGGCTCCGCCCGGCGAACTCTTGCAAGCCATCGACGACGTCTGGGTCACCTTGAATGACCGGCTGTTGCCATTGTTTTCGATTTCACCCCAGATGATCAACGCGCAGCTCTTCTCCGACCTGGTGGACGGCACGTATACTCTGACGGTCCATCGCAACGCCCAAGCGGACGCCAGTAGTACCTTCACGGTCCAGCGGGATTCGCCGGGACTTTTCCAGTGGACTCCGGCGCAAGGCAATCCCACCGTGGCCGCCTACCATGCGGATGGAAGCATGGTCACCACTGACAGCCCGGCCACGGCCAATGAAACGATTGCCATCATGGGCACAGGGTTCGGCTTGTACGATCACCCCCTGGTGGATGGCTTCCCCACTCCCGATACCGGCGACTGGAACGTAGTGGACCCGATCAAGGTGACAGTCGGCAGCCAGACCTACACTCCGGTCAGCGCGAAATCCGCGAATAGCTCCACGGGTATGGTCGTGGTGCAAGTCAAACTCACGGGAACGCTGCCTTCGGGCCTGGTAAATATGAAGGTCACGGTCAACAACGTGGACAGCAACACGGTCCAGCTTCCGATCAAGTAGCTTTACCGTACAAAAAACGCCGGCTTGTCGACGGACGCGTCTACCGCGACGTCGAAGAATCCGACCATCATTTCTTCCCAGCTCTGCGGCCCATAACGCACGTCGGCCGCAGGATCGGGATTGCGGGAGTTCGCGGCGGAGTTGTCATACGTCGCGATCCAGTTGAACCGGGTCCCCTTCTTCAGCGGCATGGGTTCCGCCAGCCGGTAGTAGAGCTGCCAATAGAAATCGTATGGCTGGACGCGCAGCAACGTTTCCGGCAGCCCGTTATCGCGAATCCTGGTGTATTCGAACCCCGTCCCTCTGAGGTGCATGTGCGGGAAGAATCCCAGCAGCAGTGCATCGTTGGGCAGAGTGCCCCACACGCTGATCCGGAAATCGCGCTCGCCCGCAGGGATCAGGAATTTCTCGTTGTCCATTTGCAGCGTGAGGACGCGCTTCGTCGGCGGTGCCGACGCAAACACCATGCCGACCTTGATCCGATCGTCCACCGCCTTGCCGAAGGGCGTGTAGTGGATCTCGAATACTAGATCGGATCCGGCCTTGACCAGCTTGGCCATTCCCGCCGGATACACGTCCGGCGCGCTGCCGGGTGCATACACGGCTAGAATGTCGGCCTTGGTCGGCCCGCGCGTCCACGTATCGCCTGGCTCGCGAATGTAGACCACCGCGTGGTGCACGACTTTACGTTCGCTGGGACGCACTTCCACCGATTGCACCCAGCGGTCCTGTTGGAATCCCGTGGGCACGATGAAGTATTGATACTCGACTGCTCCGGCCTTGGGGACGCGGAACGCGCGCGGCATTTCGATCACGACGTCGGGTGCTGTATTCGACGTGCCGATGTTCCAGCCCTCGGGCCAGTGCTTAAGCGGAGGAGCGTCCGCTCCCCTGCCCTGCGGCGCGCCAGAATCGGCCCACCGCGCCAGAGTATCACGGTCGGCGGCAGTCAGCGAACGGTCGTTGGAGAACTTCCCGCAGCACGGATCGGCGAACCACGGCGGCATCTTGCGCGTGAGAACAGCCTCGCGGATCGCTTTGGCCCATGGCCTCGTCTGCTGGTAGGTCGAAAACGCCATGGGAGCCATCTGCCCCGCGCGATGGCACTCCTGGCAGCGATTTTGCAGGATCGGCAGAACGTCGCGATAGAAGGTGACCTGCTGCGCCATCGCCGGGATGGCGAGTAGAACAGCGGCAATCATGCGCGGGAACACTGTCTTTACTATATCCGTGCGGGATCGCGCGTTCGCCAGTTCTGACACTTCGTTTACAGTAAAAGTGGGCAACTGCCATGACGTATGCCGGACCCAGTTTCGAAAGAGTAGAAGAAATCCAGCGGGAAGACCTGGTTCGCCAGGGAGGTTTCGGGCCGCGGACTTCACCGCTCCTGGTGAAAGGCGCCGTCCACGCATGGCCCGCCTCCGAGCGTTGGACGTTCGAGCGCCTTGGGGCGCTGCGCCGCCCGGACGGTTCCGAAGTGATGACCCGCTTTTCGAATGGACTCGTGGAACAAGGTGTCACCAAGCCCCCGCTGGATCTTCCGGTCGGTCCATATATTCAGGGGCTCGCGGATGCCCGTTCCCAATTGCCCGGCGACGATGCCGGCCTGCTGCCATACTCGCGATGGAAACAGATCGGATTCGGAGAAAAGTTCCATCTCAACTGGTCGTACATGAACTCGTTCCAGCCGGATCGCGTTTACCTTGCGCAATGGAACATCTTGGATGAGTTCCCGGAGATGCGCAAGGATTTTGCCATTCGGCAGCTCTGGCCAGGATGGCGCTGGACCTGGGAATACGTTTTCATTGGTCCCGCGCAAACGGTCACTGGTTTCCATTACGATTTTCCAAACAACTGGTTCTGTCAGGTCCAAGGCACGAAGGAAATCATGGTCTTTCCGCCGGATCAAACTCCTAACCTGTGCAAGTCTTTGAAATACGATTGGGGCGCGACGCTCAGCGATATCGACATTTCACGCCTCGATGCCATGCCCAGAGAGAGGGAACAATTCGCCAAAGCTCACGGCATATACGCGCGGGTGGAATCCGGCGACGCGCTCTTCATCCCGAAGCAGAACTGGCACGCGGTTGTGTCCCTGGAGCCGTCGATCAGCCTTGGCGTCTTTGGTTTGACGCCAGCGGAGATCGTCTTCGGCGGCGTCCCTGAGGAAGTCCGACATCTCCTCCACACACTCCATCTCTATCGATGGAACAATTGCGCCTGCCATCGCATGACGGCTTAACTGCACAGCGGCCTATTGGTTCTCCACGACGCTCAACGTCAGTCCCTCCGCGTCCACTTGATGGCCTACCAGCACCACGCGATCGGGCGGAATCTCCCTCCACGGAAAGTAGGCTACTTGCGTCACGTGTGTTATGGCCATTCGACAGGCGGTCCGGGCGGCTCTGTGCGCAGGGGGGATTACGCGTTGCGCGAGCGGGCAATCCACTCCGGTTGCTAAGAAATTCGATGTCGCTTCTGTCAAGGCGTACAAAGCTCAAGACGGCAACTTCATGATTCGCACCCAACCAGACGGAACCTTCAGGGCCGTGGGCGTAACTATCAAGATGCTCGTCATGTTTGCATACAACATCAAGGCCTTTCAGGTTTCTGGTGCACCGGCGTGGGCTGGTACCGAACTGTGGGAGATTCAGGCGAAGACGGACAGCTCCGACGGGCCTCCGTCTAGAGGAGATTCACAAGCGAGGGTGCGAGGACTGCTTGAGGAACGGTATCAACTAAAGGTCCACACTGAGCTGCGCACGATGCCGACCTATGCGTTGGTGAGGGCGAAGTCGTCAGGCACGAAGCTGACTCCTGCCGCAAGCGACGCACAGCCTGGGATTTGCCCCTGCGGGCCTGGGTCGTTCGCCCCAAATCGTGCTTCGATGTCCATGCTTGCAGATCAGCTCTCCACTAGGCTTTGGCGTGTAGTCGTCGACAAGACTGGGATAAAGGGCGAGTATTCGTTCAAGCTCGAGTGGGTTCCGCAACTAAATGAGTACGGCCCCGAGTCTTACGGTCTGCCACTTGGTTTAGGAGGGGCCCCGCCACAAGGGGCCGCGACCCCAGGACCATCCCTCTCGACGGCGCTCAAAGAACAGCTTGGCTTGAGCTTGAAATCCCAGAAGGGCCAGGTCGAAGTCGTTGTGATCGATCATGTGGAGAGACCCAGCGAGAACTAGGCGGAACCCAACGTATGTGCACCGCCGCTTGCTAGTTCTCGACGACACTCAACGTCAGTTGCTCCGCGTCGTCCTGATGGGCTGCCTGCACCACCGACTCAGGCGGGATCAGGCCGGCTTCCACCATCGCCGCCAGCGGCTGCGTCAGCTTCCGCAGAATCACTCGCTTCAATTCCCGCGCGCCGTATTCTCGGCTGGTGCCTTTCGATAGCAGGAAGCTGCGTGCGGACGGATCCAGTTCCAGCGTAAAGGCCCGCTCTTCCAAACGATGCGCGATGTGCCGTTCCAGTGCCGCGATCTGCTGATCCAGAATCGCTTCCAAAGCCTCGGAGTCCAGCGGTTGATACGTGATCACCGCGTCGATCCGGTTGACGAATTCCGGGGCGAACTTTCGCTTCACAGCGCCCAGCCCGATGCTCGATAACTTTCGTAATGTTCCGTCGCCCGACCCTGGCGCAGCCGAACCGAAACCGAAATCCGGCAGCACTTCCTTCCGCATCGCCGACGCGCCCAAGTTGCTGGTCAGAAAAATCAGCGTGCGCTCGAAGTTGACGGATGTGTTGTCGCCCAGGCGCAGCACCGCTTTGTCCAGCACACCCAGCAGCAGCCGCGTTATGCTGGGAGCCGCTTTCTCGACTTCGTCGAACAGAACCAGCGCCAGATTGGACCCTTCGCTGGTCACCGCCCCGAGCTTCTGCTGCGTCAGCATCGGCGGCGTTTCGCGATGGCCCAGGTATCCCGGCGGCGCTCCGATCAGTTTGGCGATTTCGTGCTCCATCTGAAACTCGCCGCAGTCGACGCGCAGCAGGCTCTTTTCGTTGCCGTGCAAAGCATCCGCCAGTGCCTCGACAGTGCGAGTCTTGCCCGTGCCGGTAGGACCCAACAGCAGGAACACACCCGCCGGACGGCCTTCGGGCGCCAGCCCCGCGCGATACATCTGTACATAAGGAACAATCTGGGCGATGGCGTGAGTCTGGCCGACCAGACGGCTCGCAAGCTGCTGGGTAAGTTCTTCCCGCCCGTTCGCACGAGTTGGGAAAGTTAGAACGTTTCGCCGGGGGCGGATAGGAATAACAGTAATGGGTTGGCCGCGCACACCTCATTCTCGATGTGCCATGCTTCGATATGGGCTGTGCGCAGTGCTAACACGCGGGAAACACTGCGTTATTTATGACGGTAGGTGATGCGTCCCTTGGTCAGGTCGTACGGGGAAAGCTCCAAGGTGACCCGGTCGCCGGCCAGAACGCGGATACGATTGCGGCGGAGTTTACCGGCCAGGTGCGCGAGCACGCTGCGTTCCTGGTCCAATTGGACGCTGAACAAACCGCTGGGGAATTTCTCAACTACGGTTCCCGTGACTTCAATGCAATCTTCTTTACTCATCGTCCTCCCAGACGTTGATTATACACGGTAGGAACTTCCTGTAAAATCATAACCCAGATGGCCGAAAAACTCGGAACGCTGTTCCAACTTTATTACCGGCCTTCACTCGCTCTCAGCACAATTCTCGACTCCGGCAGCCTGGGATTGGCCGTTGTGGCGGCGGCCGCGTTGGGCTTCGCGATGGGCGAATTCAGCCGCGTGGTGCTCATCGCAGTGCTGTTTGCTCCCGCGTGTATCGCGATCATTTCGGTGTGGGACCACCTCGGCAGCGTTAGCGTGGTCCTTCGCCGCGACTACTCACCGCTTCTGGTGTGCGTCTTGATGTGCTGGATCGCCGCCAATCTCCCGGCTTGGCTTGCCAACTTCCTTGCGCCCGCAGTCAGTTTTTGGATTCACGCAGTCGCGGATGTATATTTCCTGGCGCTTGCGGCCATCGCGATTCGCACTGTGTTCGGGTCTGGAATCGGAAAGGGCATTGGAACCGTTTTGGGCGGCGCGGCTGCGAGCGTGGGTGGCTTCTACGCGTACGAGATCTTCGGAGGAATGCTCTCCTATTTCACCTCTCCACTCGTTCTTGTCTGGCTCTATTTCCTGTTCCGCCCGAATCTCGAGATGTTCACGGGCCTTGGCGGGGGCCTGCGCTCCAGCCAAAACTTCCGCCGGAACCTGGATGCGTTGACCGTCAATCCACGAGATTCCGACGCGCATTATCAGCTCGGCCTGATTTATCAGCAGCGCCGCAACTATACCGAAGCGATCTCCCGCTTCACGAAGGCCGTCGAGATCGATCCGGAAGAGACCGATGCGCATCATCAACTGGGCGTCATCGCTCTGGAGCAGAAGCGTTACGAAGATGCGCGCCGTCACTTCGCGGCGACAGTGGCTCTGGATGACAAACATTCATCAAGTGAAGCTTGGCGTGGTCTTGGCGCCGCCGATCTGCAGTTGGGAAAAACCGAGCAGGCGTTGGCCGAGCTCCAGAAATACACCGATCGCCGCGAGTTCGATCCTGAAGGTCTGTATTGGCTAGGCGAAGCGCTCAAGAAGCTCGGTCATACCGCGGAAGCCAAGGACGCTTTCGAGCGGGCGGTGGAAGCAGCGCGAACGTCTCCGCCACATCGCCGGCGATATACATCGGCATGGGGGCGGCAGGCGAAAGCTGAACTACGAACTCTCGATTGAATCCGCGGCGAGCGCAATCCGGAACGCCGGACGGAACACGCGAGCCCTGGGATTTCGCAAACCCGCCCGCCGAGCCAGATCCTCGAGCTCGCGCCGGCGAAACGCCGCCTCCACCGAAATCGCTCCATCATGCACCGTGACAGGATCCCAGCCCAGGATCGGCCGGCTCCAGGCAATGAAGTAATACGGGATCGGATTCCGCTCCAGGTCGATCACCAGGACCGCTTTGCGAGCTACCTCGCCGAAGTTGCGCAGCAGCTCGACCACCTGGTTGTCCTGGAAATGATGCAAGAACAGCGAACAAAAGACGTAGTCGACGCTTCCACGACGAAACGGTAGCCTGAAAGCGTCACCGGCGACTCGCTGTCCCAATGAGGCCTTTAAATGTGATTCGCGGTAATCGAGCGAGGTGACCTTGGCCGCCGGGTACCATCGGCGGATGCAGGCTCCCATGTCCCCTGAGGCGGCCCCGACGTCCAAAATAGAGAACGGCCGGCCATCCGGAACGTTCTCCCTGAGCAGGCTGCGGAGCGTCGAATGCCCTCCCCAGCGCCGGTTTATGCGTACTAAATCCCCTAAACTCGCGCGAGCCTGATCGGGCGGCAACGTATCGAGAAGTTCGGGCAAAATTAGCCGTTTACCGAGGCAGTGCATCCTGTTCCCCACCCACCCTACTAGTACTCTAAAGCAACTGGTAAAATAAGACGAGAGTTCCGTTAAAGGAGACTATACCCGTGGGCGATAGCTTTGATTCCGGCGGTTCCGGCCCGAAGATTCCGATTCTTTTTGGGGCGGTGGTGGCCCTGGTAGGGGCGTCCCTGTATCAGTTCTACGAAGTGCGGCAGGTTCGTGCGGAGTTGGAAACCACGCGCGACGCCCTGATGGACCAGATTGCCAAGGTCCACGAAACCTCCACTGTTTCGAGCAAGACCAATCGTCAATCCGTCGATTCGCTCAAGACTCAGATGGATGAGGCCAGGCGTCAGGCCAGCATTCTGGCGGGCCAAGCCAAGATCGACGCCAATAAGCACGCTGACGAACTGGCTGAAAAGCTCGAGAAGGCGCAGCAGGCAGAAGCTGCCAAGGTCGCCGAAACCGCCGCTGCTGTTTCGAGCGTTTCCGGCGAGGTTTCGAAAGTGAAGGACGACGCCAACACGACCAAGACTCGCGTGGGCGAAGTCTCGACGGATCTGGCTAACGTCAAGACCGACGCCGCTGCCACCAAGGCTGAACTCGAAAAGACCATCTCCGATCTGAAGAGCACCAAGGGCGATCTTGGCGTCCAAAGCGGATTGATCGCGACCAACGGGAAAGAACTAGCCGCGCTGCGCCAACTTGGCGAGCGGAACTACACCGAATTTCGGCTGACGAAAGAGAAGACGCCTCGCAAGGTTGGCGATGTCCAAATACGCCTGAAGGCGGCTGACATGAAAAAGAACCGCTATACCATCGAGCTGATCGCCGACGACAAGCTGGTGGAAAAGAAAGACAAAACCATCAATGAGCCGGTTCAGTTCATGCTGAGCCGTGCGACCCAGCCCTTTGAGATCGTCGTCAACGAAGTGAAGAAGGACATGATCGCGGGCTACATTTCGTCCCCCAAGGTTCAACAGACGCGTAATTAGTTTCTCGTTGTAAACGATTAGGGCGGGCCCTCACGGGTCCGCCCTTTTTATTTGCCGATCTGTTCTAACTGGGGTATTACTTCTGCGCGACCGTTCCAGCTCCGCCCCAGGTGTCCCGGTTGCGGTTGGTCTTCCAGTAGCTATCGCCCCACCATCCGGCATTGGCGACTTTGGCGCTGTGACTTTGGATCGTGGCGAGCACGCCGTCCGCGGATACCTTCGACATCTCGATCGTCATAGTCTGGTTCAGACCGTTTGCGTCCGTGAACGCCAAGGTCATCTGCTCGGTTTCCGACTTGATCAGCCGCTTAGGCAGAGCCCAGACCTTGTACAAAGGTTCGGGATCGGCCGTGTGCACCATTACCGATCCAACTTCCGCCTTCGAAATCTGGGCGTACGGGATCTGGACCTTGTGCAGGGGGGTCTTCAGTTCCATGGTCCGCGGGTTATTCAAGTACAACGTCGCGCCGGTGTTGGGCGTAAGCTCGGCGACGTTTCCGTCGATATAGGTTACGGTCGCCGAATCGGCGGCTGCCAGCAGCCCTCCGGCAAGAATGGTCAGTGTGGGGAGAGTAAAAAAACGCATGGTGGTCCTTTCCAGAACATTGATCGACAGGGCGGAAGACGACCTTTAGATCTGCCAGCGCCCTAGTACTATGGGAGAATCGGCTCGTGGGGAAACGGTTCGTCGTCCTTTCTTTATTGGCGATCAGCTCGGCTTTCGGGGCCGATCCTATTGAACGCTATCTGAACGCTCCCTTCGCGTCCGAGCTTGTCGCAGCGCCCAGTGGCGGCAAAGTCGCCTGGATTCTCAACGAGCGGGGAGCCAGAAACCTGTGGGTCGCGGCCGCGCCGGACTACAAGGGCCGCCGGCTCACCTCCTATAAAGACGATGACGGCCAGGATCTGGGCGACCTCGCCTGGAGCCCCGACGGACGCTTTCTGCTCTATGCGCGCGGTGGCGATCTCGAAACCAACGGCGACATCCCCAATCCCAGAAATCTTCCCGCGACTCCTGAGCAGGCGGTTTACGCCATTCCCTTCGACGGGGGCGCTCCGCGGAAGCTGAGCGATGGCCACGGCCCCACGGTTTCGAAGGATGGCCGCGTCGCGTTCTTGAAAGCCGGACAGATCTGGATGACCACGCTGGACGCGGAAGAAACCGGGGCCAAGCCGGCGGAAGCGGTGCACACCAAGGCAACTTCGTATGAACTGCAATGGTCGCCCGACGGCTCGGCACTCGCGTTCACCAGTTATCGCGGCGATCACAGCTTCATCGGCGTGTATCGCGTCGCGAACAAGACCGTCACCTACCTGGACCCCAGCGTCGACCACGATTTTTCTCCCGTCTGGAGTCCCGACAGCCGGCGGGTCGCATTCGTGCGGGAGGCGTACTCCTCCGCAATTTCGGTTGGTCCAGTGCGCGATGCGGCAACTCCTTTCTCCATTCGAGTAGCGGATGCGTTGACCGGCACGGGCCGCGCGGCCTGGCATGCTGAAAAGGGTCCCGGCAGCGCGTTTCGCAAGATCGACTCCGCGACCCAAATCTTCTGGGCCGATGGCGATCGCGTGGTCTTTCCGTGGGAGCGCGACGGCTGGCTCCATCTGTATTCGGTCTCGGCTGACGACGGCGGACGCGCGCAAGTTCTCACGCCCGGCGATTTCGAAGTCGAGCACGTCTCGCTCTCCCGCGATCGCCGCGAGCTGCTATTTTCCTCCAACCAGGACGATATCGATCGCCGCCACGTATGGCGCGTGGCCGTATCGGGCGGCAAGTCCTCTCCGATTCTTGGAACCGAGTCCGGTGGAGGCATGGGCGAAGGCATCGAATGGGAGCCCGCGGATGTTGGCGCCGAGATTAGCGATAGTGCCGTGGCGTTCCTGCGTTCCAGCGCCACCGAAATCAGCCGCGCGGCCGTGAAGATCGGCAATGCGCCCGTTCGCGATCTGGCGCCCGATTCCATCCCTGCCGATTTCCCGAAGAATCTGGTCAAGCCGCAGCAAGTGATCTTCCCTGCCTCGGACGGCGTCCCGATTCACGGGCAACTTTTTATGCCTCCTGCCGGTGCCGGCCCGAAACATGCGGCGGTGATCTTCTTTCACGGAGGCTCGCGGCGCCAGATGCTGCTGGGCTATCACTACATGCATTACTATTCGAACGCCTATGCGATGAATCAGTATCTGGCCGCGCGCGGATTTATCGTGCTGAGCGTGAATTATCGCAGCGGGATCGGCTACGGTCTGAACTTCCGTGAAGCTTTGAACTTCGGCAATTCCGGCGGCAGCGAATTCAACGATGTCATGGGGGCCGGATTGTACATGGCCGCAAGATCGGACGTCGACTCGCAGCGTATAGGCGTGTGGGGCGGGTCTTACGGAGGCTATCTAACAGCACTCGCACTCGCCCGAGCCAGTAAGCTATTCGCCGCCGGGGTGGATATGCACGGAGTCGAGGACTGGAGTATTCGCGGGGAACGCAAGCTTACCGCGCTGAACGCCGACCAGTTGCGCGAAATCGAGCGCACCGCGCTGCAATCGTCGCCTCTGGCCGATGTGAAGAACTGGCACTCGCCCGTGCTGCTGATCCATGGCGACGATGATCGGAATGTCGCCTTCACTCAAACGGAGCGCCTGGTGGAAGCCCTGCGAGCGCAGGGAGTGGAGTTCGAGGAGCTGATCTTCCCTGGAGAAGTGCACGAATTCCTGCTGGAAGAAAGCTGGATTAAAGCGTATCGCGCGGCAGGCGATTTTCTGGCGCGGAAACTTAAGCCAGAATAAGTAGGACAGGCGATCTTGTCGCCTGTCAACTCTAGCGGCGCGGCGGACGGCCGCCGCCACCTTCACGGGGAGCCATCGGACGGGCTTCATTCACCACTACCGCTCGGCCCATCAGTTCTTTTCCGTGGCACGCCTCGCACGCGCGCTGAGCGGCCGCGTCATCATTAATCTCCACGAAGCCAAAGCCACGCGCCTGGCCGGTGAAGCGGTCGCGCATCACCGTCACTGAGTCCACCGTCACGCCTGCGTCCGCGAAGAGATTCTGGACATCCGTCTCATTCGCCCCGTAAGGCAGATTTCCTACAAAAAGCTTCTTCACCGCGACACTCCTAACTGTCATTGGAGAAAACAGTATCCAAGTACGCGAAATATTATGTCAAAAAGCTGTTTCCGAGTCAAAAAGCGATAGAAGGGGTCGCGTCGCTGTTAAAATCAAACCGTGGCATACTCTCAAGACCTCATCGCCCCCATGCGGGCAGATCTTACTCAATACGGCGTCGAAGAAGCCAGAACGCCGGCCGATGTCGACCGCCTGATCGCCCCCGGAAACGGCACCGTCCTTATGGTGGTGAATTCCGTATGCGGCTGCGCAGCTGGCCGAGCGCGTCCCGCCGTCGGACTCGCGCTGAAGCATCCCGTGCATCCGTCCAAGACGGCTACCGTGTTCGCCGGTGGAGATGAAGCGGCCGTGGCTCACCTGCGCGACATTCTCTCACCCTATCCGCCCTCGTCGCCCTCGATGGCTCTATTCAAGGATGGCAAGCCGGTGTACATGCTGCATCGCAGCGACATTGAGCGCCGCGACCCGGTCGAAATCTCCGGGCTCCTGAAGGACGCGTTCGACCAATTCTGCGTATAATCAACGCTAGCCCACGTTGGGCTTATAAAAGATGAGAGCTATCACAACTTGTTTCCTTTTCGCGTCGGCCTTGTTGCTGGCAGGATCGTTGCTGGCCCAACCGCGCCCGTTCGTGCCTGTCACCAGCGACATGCTGCTGAATCCCAGTCCCAACGACTGGTTGATGTACAACCGCACGTATGATGCGCAGCGGTATTCGCCTTTAAAGCAAATCGACAAGAGCAATGTCGATCAGCTGCGCATGGTCTGGACGCGCGGCCAAGGGGCTGGCGCGCAGGAAGGGATCCCTCTGGTGCACAACGGAGTAATGTACCTGATGGTTCCTGGCGCGGCGATCCAGGCGCTCGACGCCACCAACGGCAATCTCATCTGGGAATACCAGCGCAAGCTCCCCGCCAACCAGGCGAGCCAGGCGCGCGCGAAGACCATCGGCATGTGGGAGGACATGATCTACACCACCACGCCGGATAGTTTCCTGGTCGCGCTGGACGCCAAGACCGGCGAGATGCGCTGGGAAACCAAGACCGATACGCGCGGCAATATTTCGGGCGCCGTCGTCGCGGGCGACAAGATTATTTCGGGTGGGTCCTGCACTGGCAACCACGTGAATTGCTACATCTCCGCGCACGACGCCAAGACCGGAACACTACTGTGGAAGTTCGCAACGGCGGCCAACACCGGCGAGCCCGGCGGCGATAGCTGGGGCAACACACCGGATGACAAGCGTTTTGCGTCCACGTGGGGCGGTCCCGGAACCTATGACCCTTCCACCAACTCCGTGATCTACGGTGTGGCGAATCCCACGCCGAACACGCGCATGGAGCGCCACGGCGATGCGTTCGCGGTTCCCACTTCGGGGCCAGTCGATCTCTTTAGCGATTCCACTGTGTCCATCAACGCCGATACCGGGAAATTGAATTGGTATTATCAGCACCTTGCGGGCGACGATTGGGATGAGGATTGGACCGATGACCGCCTCCTGGCTTCGACCACGCTCAATCCCACCGCGGCCACGGCGAAGTGGTTCAACAATAAGATCAAGCCAGGTGAAAAGCGCGATGTTGTGATCGCGACCGGCGAATCCGGCGGCGTGTTCGCCATGGATCGCCACACGGGCGAGTTTCTGTGGGCCAACCCGTGGCCCTTCGACGTCTCGAATTTCCTGATCGATAAGGTGGACCCTGACGGCAAGGTGCACTTGAATGAAAGCCTGATCTTCACCGGTCCGAGTCAGCATAAGACCATATGCTTTTTCAACACGCGCAGTTACTGGTCGCAAGCCTATAGCCCGGTGACCAATTCCTTGTACGCGCCATGGGTGGACACGTGTTTGGACATGCAGACGGGTCCGATGTTCCCGACGGTTCGCCCGGTGCGCAACGGCAAGGCTCGCGAAGGGTCGAATCCTAAGGAATTCTCCGGCATATCCAAGATCAATCTCGCCACAGGCAAGATCGACCACATTTATAAGGGTGCCGCGCCGATCAACGGCGCCGTGCTCGCGACCGCAGGCGACCTGATTTTCTTCGGCGATCTGGATCGGAGAGTTCGCGCACTGGATGCGACAACCGGTAAGGTTCTGTGGGAACAGACGATCGGCGGACCGATCGCCAACAGCACGATCACGTACTCGGTGAACGGCCAGCAGTACATCGCGGTCGCAACGGGCGACGGCCTGTTGACGCAAAGCGTTATCGGCTACGCCCCGGGTCTGAATCCTCCCAAGGGCGCGAATGCAATTTACGTGTTCGCCCTGCCGCAGAAGAAGTAAACGCGGAGTTCAGGATTAGGTTCACTCTTTGGCCAAAAGCGGCATCACCGCTTCTGGCGTAAGGGAGCGGACCGGAGATCCTCGAAAGCCTTTTGGATCTCTTGTCACGACGTACATGCACCCCGCCGATCGAGCGGCGGCCGCCGTGACAGCATCTTCGAAATCAGACAAGGGTAGTTCCAGCGCCTCCTGGACGACCGCGCCGTCGACGGCGGCGACTCCAAAGACTTTCAAGACCGCCGAGATGATCCGTTTGGCTTTGACGGCGCCCATCTCTTTTCGGACCAGGTAATGGAGCGTCGTCACCGCGTGGGCGGCGACCAGGCCTTCCGCCAGGCCGGTTTCCACTGCCGCCCAAGCGGCCGAGCTTGCCTCAGCGTAGGGTTGCCGATCGAGCAGAACGTCCAGGACGACATTCGTATCGAAAAGGACTCGCTTCATCGATACTTCGCCGCCAGATGCTTGCGGTATTCGTCGATATCCGCGTTCTTCAGAACCCCGCGAACAGAGCGCAGAATCGGAGCAGCGCCTGCAGCGGGAGAAACCGGTTCAGCGACCGCGGCTAGATAAGTTTCCACCAACTGCGAAACGGAAACTCCTCGGCGCTTGGCGTATTGCTTGGCGCGCGATACCACGCGGTTGTCCACACTCAAGGTGAGCTTGGCCATGTACGTATAATATCACGATAATCATACGTACGACCCCGCGATCGTCTTTTCTCCTGAACAGAGCGTCTCTTCAAAGGGCGCATGGCATGATCACGCTTGCGGCAATCATAACTAGCATCGCGACAGTAGCACTTGTGGCACTACTATGTGCCGCAGTCTACGACCCGGCTCGCACGAAGGGGATGTCCTTCAAGCAGCGCGCCGCCTTCTGCCTTCGACAACTTGGTTCTAGCTGGCCCTGGCGATAAAAACCTTGACCTACTGTGATACAATCTAACTTCATGAATCGGCATTTTGCTAGCTCGTATCGATTTTGGTTCCGGTATTTTACCGGCTGAAGCGGACGAGTGGGCCTATTCGGAATTACAAAACGAACCCACTCGAAAGAGTGGGTTTTTTAGTTTGGGAGGGACTGAGAAATGATTATTTCCATGCGATTGCATGCGACCAAGGAGGAGGTGGCCCAGGTGCGCGCGCGTATCGAAGAATTCGGCTACAAGGTCCACTCCATTGAAGGCGAGGAGCGCGTGGTGATCGGCGCGGTCGGGATGGGTGACGTCACCGCCTGCATCGAATCGCTCGAGGCCATGCCTCAGGTGGAGAAGGCGGTCCGCATCTCGGCTCCATACAAGTTCGTGAGCAAGGAGTTTCGCCCCGAGAAGACCGAGATCAAAGTGGCCGGCGCCACCATCGGCGGCGACGAGTTCGTCGTCATGGCCGGACCCTGCTCCGTCGAGAGCGAAAAGCAGATCCTGGAATCGGCCGAGATCGTCGCCAAGCACGGGGCAAAGCTCCTGCGCGGCGGCGCGTTTAAGCCGCGCACGTCGCCCTACGATTTCCAGGGCTTGGAAGAAGAAGGCCTGAAGCTGCTGGCCAAGGCCCGCGAGCTGACCGGGCTCGGCATCGTCACCGAAGTGATGAGCGACCGTGACGTGGATCTGGTGGCCGAGTACGCCGATGTTCTCCAGATCGGCGCGCGCAACATGCAGAACTTCGCGCTGCTCAAGACGCTGGGCAAGTGCGGCCGTCCGATTCTGTTAAAGCGCGGCCTGAGCGCCACGGTCAAAGAGCTGCTGATGTCGGCCGAATATATCGTCGCTCATGGCAACCCGGATGTGATGCTGTGCGAGCGCGGGATCCGCACCTTTGAGACCGTGACCCGCAATACATGCGACATCGGAGCCATCGCGGCGCTGGGCGAGATGACGCATCTACCCGTGATCCTCGATCCCAGCCACGCGGCCGGTAGGCGCAGCCTGGTCCCGGCACTGGCGCGAGCCGGAGTCGCCGTGGGAGCCGACGGGTTGATCGTCGAAATGCATCCGCATCCGGAGAAGGCGGTCAGCGATGGCGCGCAATCGCTCGATCCTAAACAGTTCGCCAAGATGATGGCCGATCTGAAGCCTTATATCGCGTTGTGGAAGCAGGCTCGCATGGCTGAGACGGTCGCCGCCGTCTGATGAACGATATAACGAGATGAAAAAAGGCGCCGCACTCGCGGCCGTGCTGGGTGTCGCCCTGGGCATCTGGGGATACTGGTTTTATTCCCAGCCTTATGATGCGGTGAGGTTGGTGCAATGCCTTCCGCAGGACCGGTCCCTGCACGTCTATCTGAACGTCGGCCTGCTGCGCTCCGCGGGCATCCTGGAATTGCTGGCCGGGTCGCAACGCACCGAAGAAGCCGACTACAAAAAGTTCGTCGAGCAAAGCGGGTTCGATTATCGCACCGACCTGGATGCCGTCGCCGCTGGATTCCGCGATGGCGACGAGTACTTCGCCGTACAGGGCCGCTTCAAATGGGACCGGTTGTCCGCCTATGCCCAATCGCACCAGGGCAAGTGCGAAGTTGGCCAAGGGGCCGGCACTTGCAGCATGCCCGCAAGTCAGCCGGGCAAGACCATTTCCTTCGCACTGCTCCGGCGTGATGTGCTGGCGCTGGCTGTGGCTCGCGATCCGCAAGCCTCTCGTGTGATCTTCCCAGGCTTCTGGAAAGATCCCCCCAAGATTCCAACCGCGGCGATCTGGGTCTCTGCCCCGCCCTACGTGTTTGCCGATGCGAAGAGTTTGCCAGCGGGATTAGGTCCGTTTCGGTCGCAATTGGCGCAGGCGCGCGGCACGGTCTTCACATTGGGACCGGCGCTGAATCAAAAGACCGATCAGAATGCTTTCGAAGTGCGGATGACGGTGGATTGCACTGCTCCTGACGACGCCACCAAGATGGCCGCGCAGTTCACGAGCGTGACCGATCTTCTAAAGAAGATGCTCGACCGCGACAATCTCGAGCCGACCGCGGGCGATCTCAGCGGCGTTCTGATCGCCGGGCATTTCGAGGCGCAGAAGGACCAAGTCAGTGGCACGTGGCCGATTGAGCGGAAGTTTATCGAGTCGCTGGTGTCAGGAAAAGTTGAATGAGGATCCGGCCATTCGGCGGATCCTGATCCGTCACTGTTCCCGAAGCCCCGTCGCGGCGCACCGGCGCATCCGTAATTCCCGGCGTCGCAGAAAACGCGACTACCAAGCTGGTTGCACCCGACGGAATCGCGATCCGAACTGGAGTTCCTGCGTTGACCCCAGCGACGGGAGAGATGACCGAGTCGTCGGCCGTGACAGATAGGAATCCGAACGCTGTCGGAGTGATCACCAGAAATCCGTCCGGTGCCACTGTGTAGTTAAACCCAAACACGCTGGCTACACGTGCCGCCGCGAACTGGCGTACCGCTCCGGTCGCCGCTTGTGGCGCCGCTAGTGGTTTGGCTTGTTGAACTTGGTCAGCCGCTGCTGCTGTCTCCTCTTTCCGGAGTTCCGCAGGGGCAGCTGGGGAAGGCGTTGGTGGGACCTTCCGTTTGGGCGATGGCGGAGGCGGCGCTACTGCGGGCGGCGCTTCTGGCGCTGCGGCCGGCTCGGGCGGCTTCAGCACCTGGGCGATCTGCTGGGGAGGCTCAACTGGCGGGGTTTTGTCGGAAACCACGATTCCTATCACGACTGCTAGCGCCACCGTCGCCGCGGCCGTGATCCACAGCCAGGCTCGATGCCGCCGGGGTTCGAGAGCGGCGATCAGGCGTTGACGGGCGCCGGGTTCGTCCAGGACCTCCTTCAAAACCTGCTCCCCAGCCAGCTCATCGAACAGGTCCTGGTCTTCCAGAGCGGCATGGAACAGGGCTGTCCGCTCGGCCTCACTGAGCGAGCCGGTGGCGTATCCGCCTAGCAGCTTCCGGGCTTCATCAGGCGTCATTTTCGATCCCAGTCGTTGCCTAGGCGCTCCCGAAGCTCCTTGCGGCAGCGGAAGTCCCAGGTATATAAAGTATTAATCGAACCCACGTTCAAGCGTTTCTGGATATCTATAAAGCTAAGTCCCTGTAGCTTAAGCCTAAAAATCTCCCTGCAGCGGTCCCCCAGGTCCTTTAAAGCGGCCTCCAACTGCTCCAGCCGCTCCCGCCGAACCGTCTGCTCCAAGGGGTCCGGACCGCTGCCGGCCAGCGGAAGATCATCAACCGATACTTGAGTATTCTCGCCCCGGCGGATGGTCTTTCGACGAGCCGCCAGGATCTTGAACCGGGCGATTTCGATCGACAGGGGCAGCAGGTCTTCCACCCGGTCGAGGGCCGGATACTTCTCGTGAAGCAGCAGAAGCACCTCCTGGGCGATGTCTTGTGCGTTCGCGAGCGCGCCTTCCCCTACTCTAGATGCCGCGAAGCGCACGATCCTTTCGCGCAGCAGCTCCAGGATTTGGTTCCGTGTCACATTTGTTTGCACGAAGATCTGCGTTTATTATATTGCCAACGTCCCCTTACTCCTGCCACAATAACCCCCATGCAGGCTAGGGTGCTCGCGTTCGTGCTGGCGGGAGGAAAAGGTACGCGGCTCGCTCCGCTGACCAAGGAGCGGGCCAAGCCGGCCACGCCCTTCGGGGGACGGTATCGCATCGTCGACTTCGTCCTCAGCAACCTGGTCAATTCGGGGATCTATTCGATCTACGTTCTGATCCAGTTCAAGAGCCAGAGCCTGCTGCAGCACTTGAGCGAAGGCTGGGAAGTGGGCGGGCTGTTGCAGCAGCACTTCATCATCCCGGTGCCAGCCCAGATGCGCTCACCCGGCGAGGATTGGTATCGAGGCACGGCTGACGCGTTGCACCAGAACATCAACCTGATTGAGCAGGCCGATCCGCATTACGTGGCGATCTTCGGCGCCGACCACATTTACCGCATGAACATCCGCGAGATGCTGGAGTTCCACATGCACAAGCGCTCGCAGGCGACCATCGCGGCGATTCCTGTGCCCAAGGACCAAGCCGCGGAGTTTGGCGTGATCGAAGCGGCGCCGGATGGGAGCGTCGTCGGCTTTCATGAGAAGCGCGCCGACGCGCCGACCATGCCGGGCGATTCCGAGCGGGTGTACGCGTCCATGGGGAACTACATTTTCTCCACCAACCTTCTGTTGCGCGAGCTGTACGCGGATGCGGAAAACGAAAACAGCACGCACGATTTCGGCCGCGATATTCTGCCGTCGCTGGTGGGGCGAGCGCCGATGTATGCGTACGATTTTCAGACCAACCGCATTCCGGGAGATCCCGCGAATCAGGAGCCGTACTGGCGGGATGTGGGAACCATCGACGCGTTCTATGACGCCAACATGGATCTAAAGGCGATCAGTCCGGCGCTGAACCTGTATAACCGGCAATGGCCGCTGCGTACGGCGAGCTACTCGGATCCACCGGCGAAATTCATTTTCGACGAGCAAGGGCGGCGCGGCCAGGCGATCGATTCCGTGGTCTCGGGCGGATCCATTCTTTCGGGAGGCCTGTTGCGAGGATCAGTGATGGGTCGCAACGTAAAAATACACTCGGGCGCGGTAGTGGAAGATTCGGTGGTGTTCGATAACTGCGATATCGGGAGAAGAGCCCGGGTGCGTCGGGCGATTCTTGACAAGAACGTGCGGGTGCCGGAAGACGCGACGATTGGTTTCGATCGCGAGCGCGACCGAAGCCTGTACTACGTGACGGAAAGCGGAATCGTGGTGGTGGAAGGCCACCGGTCGACTGTAGACGTCGCGACGATGCTTGTATAAGAGCATCGGTGCTTGTATAAGAAACGACGCTTGTGTAAGACTATAGAGAGCTGTAGTTTTCCCCCACCACAGCGGCCAACCCTAGAAGGGCGCGTAGCTCAACTGGCAGAGCAACTGACTCTTAATCAGTAGGTTGTAGGTTCGATTCCTACCGCGCTCACCATTAAACAAAGCATCTACAGATTTCACAGTGGGCTTCCTGGAGACTTAAGGACCCGCGTCCGCGGGTCAGCTCGCCGACCACGCCAACCGATCCTTTAACCCCTGATACAAACCCCTGCTGACCTATGCGAGTCGCTGTTCGTTCTGAATAAGCCCTACCGGGTCCACGCCCCCGGGCCGGGTGCCGAAGCTAGATGGGGACACGCCTACGTTTTTTCCGCAGGAGTCTTTCTAAGTTCTGCAAGCATGGCTGCAATTTGAAACGAGTTCATATCCCGAAGCGAGCCATTCATTTTGAAAGCGAGCCATAGTCCGTAGGTGGCACCGATTATCAGGACCGCACCGAAAGCCACCCCGGTAAGGGTTCGTAGTTGTGAATACTGAAGGACTACGCAGATACCAGCCAACCCGGCTGATTGCATTGCTTCCATCATGTAAACAAACGATGCGTAGGGATTCTCGATGTCGCAAGAAATAAACTGTAGTGCGTAGTGCAGCGAACGCCACTCTGTTCGGATAGCAAGACCTTCCAATTTCGTGTGGGCATCCGCCACCGCTTCCTTCCGATTCTCAAAGGCTCTTCGGAATTGCTCAACTTGGCCCGCTAGAGGGTCCACTACCTCTTTGGCTTTCTCAGGATTAACCTTACGCGCCCTATCGATGCTCTCCTCTAACTTACTCAACTGTTTTTGCATACGGTCGGTTTCATCAAGAATGTTCGTCAGCGACTTCAAATCCACTTCGTTTTCGTTCCGAGCCATCGCGACGATATACTCAAGAGCCGCCGTCATCTCCTGCGTCGAAAGGTGCAGACTGGCCGGCAACAGGTCTTTACCTACGTAAGCTATCGCAGCACGCCTCCAATATGTATTCTCCCAAGGCAGTGCCTTTGAGGGACGCCTAATTATCCCCATCACCACATCAGTGCAGAGCTTCGTTGCAGTCAAGAACGCCAAACCCAGCACATACGTGAGAGCGACTGCCAGAAACAGCTTCGTCCGGTAACCAATTTGCGCTGCTCCGAATTGGGTGGCCATCCACGAATTGCCTAACGTTAGACCAACGCTCAGCACGCTACCCGGTACAAAAGGTAACAATACTTGAATAAGGTGGATGTGTGAAAATCTGGAGACTTCCACTCTGAGGGGCAATTCCATTTAGCAGGGCTTATTATATCGCCTTAGGCTGCACTTCCTTGCAGGGTTCCAGCAGGCATTCACCCTTTCCACTATGGCACTTAGTGCTATCGTAGCTTAGAGTGCTCCAGTGCGAATCTTCAAATCCAGGTGGTTCGAGCGCTTCGCCAGGAAGGAAGGGATTACCGATGCGGTCTTGTGCGAAGCCGTGGCCCGCGCCGAAAGGGGGCAGATTGATGCCGACCTTGGAGGCGGGGTCATCAAACAGCGGATCGCCAGACCAGGACAGGGAAGATCGAAAGGCTACCGGACCATCATCCTATTCCGGCGCGGGGTCAGGGCGTTCTTCCTGTATGGATTCGCCAAGAGCCAGCGGGCAAATATCGATGATTACGAGGAAGAACAATTCAAGGAAGCCGCCAAGCATTTGCTGGCGTTGACCGAGAAGCATCTCGCGGAGCTGCTGAAGCGCGGCGATTTCATAGAGGTAAGGAACCAATGAGCAAACCGAAGAGAGTGAGCAAGAAATATCCAAGCGACGCGCTGGCGGCAGTACACGAAACCATGCAGGCTCTGCACGATGTGGGTGCTGTCGGCAAACAAACGATGCGGGGATTCGATGATGCCTGCCTTACGCAGGTCAGGGCTTTGAAGCCGAAAGAAATCAAGCGAATCCGGGAAAAGGAACGGGTAAGCCAAACCGTTTTCGCCAGCTGTCTGAACGTGACCAGCAGTCTCGTGAGCAAATGGGAGCGCGGTGAAAAGCGGCCTTCCGGGGCCTCGCTCAAGCTACTGTCGCTGGTCGAAAAGAAGGGGCTGGCAACTGTCCGATAGGCCATCGCACTGAGACGAATGCGATGCGAGCGTGCTCGATTCGCAGATGGCGCGACTCTTGCGTCTTAGAGCAGAGCAAACCAGGCATTGACATCGTAGCCAAATGGCGCTACGATCTGTAGCGCTACCCTATGTAGCGCATATGCCCAGCGCAAAATCCCCGCGAAAACCCCTCAGTGACCTGGAACATCTGGTCATGGACGTCATTTGGAAGCGGTCCTCGGCAACTGCCGAAGATGTCCGCGATGCGCTGGCAGCGCGCCATCCGATGAAAGACTCCACCGCCCGAACCGTTTTGAAGCGACTCGAAGAAAAGGGTTATCTCGAGCACCGTGTAGAGGGCCGCACCAACATCTACCGCGGATTGACGGCGCCGCAAAACGTAGCTGTCCGGGCCGTGCGGCAGATTATCGACCGTTTCTGCGGCGGATCAATCGAGCAGCTCCTGGTGGGAATGGTCAACGACGAGGTTCTGGACGAGCAGGAGCTACAGCGGCTGGCGAAAAAACTGGTGCGTTTGAAGAGTCGCAAAGAGGAGGGTTGAGATGGGATCGCAGGATTTCCTCTGGTATCTGGCCGTCGTTTCTTGCCGCTCGTTAGGGCTAGCCTGCGTCACGTGGCTAGCGCTGCGAGTCTTGCGGGTTAAGTCCGCATCCGTGAAACACGCTGCTTGGACCGTTGTAACCGCAGTCATGCTTTTACAAGTGGTGGTGAGTCCTGTTCTGCCGCCGGTTCCTCTCAGAGTTTTGGCTCCCATACCGGATGCGGGGCCAACCGTGAGCCCTCAACTTGCATTCCCGCCGGTCCGCATCCAAGCACCGGACTCGCATCAACGGCATCTCGCATTCACGTGGAGACAGGCTGTGGTTGGCGTCTACGCGGTAGTGGCCTTCGCCCTCCTGGTTCAGCTTGTTCTCGGATATACGTTTGCTCGAAGGCTGGTGCGCAAGAGCAGACCACTTGACTGGCCCCGAGTGCGCGAATCTGAATCGATTTCAGTTCCCATGACAGTAGGACAAATCTCGCCGACGATCCTTCTGCCGATGTGCTGGCGCGAATGGGACTCGGCCAAGCTTCAAGCGGTGCTGGCTCACGAAGGAGCTCACATTCGCAGGGCGGACTGGGCGATCGGCGTGATGGCTCGCGTCAACTGCTGCGTGTTTTGGTTTCATCCGCTGGCGTGGTGGCTGAAGAAAGAACTCGCGCTCTTGGCAGAATACGCCTGCGACGATTTGGTGTTGACGCAGACGGGCGACCGGCGGCAATACGCGCGGGCCTTGCTCGAGATCGCGTACGCGATGAAGTCCGCGCACGGGCGGTTATTGAGGGACGCAGTGCCGATGGCAAAGGAGACCAACGTGAAAAAACGAATGGAGCAGATTCTGGACGATAGGAGAACGATTCCGCCGGCTTTCGGACGGCGAGGTTGGGTGGCGTTGCTCATGTGCAGTGTGCCCGTGGGATATTTCGCGTCCGCGGTCCAGCTCGCGCCGGCGCAGACCAGACCCGTACTGTCCGTGGCCGAACCATCTTCGGATAAACTGCCGGCACAGACTTTGCCGGTACAGATCGCCCAGGCGACGCCAGCGGCTCCTGCTCCCGCCGCAAGCCCAACTCAGAAACGTCATGACGAACTGGTTTTCATCATTTCAGATGCGGAACGCATGGCTTTCAAGCGGCTCCAGACCGATGACGAGCGCCAGAAGTTTATCGCGCAGGCGAGGTTTCCCAATCGTGTACTGAGGCAAATACTCGAGAGTCCTTATCAGAAGTGGCTTGACGAAGAAGTTGTCTACCTCATATCTGAGGTTGAGCGTAGAGCCTTCATGCGGCTCACAACGGATGACGAGCGCCAGCAATTCATCACGCAGTTCTGGCTCCGGCGCGATCCAACACCCGATACGGAAGCGAACGAGATGAAGGAAGAGCACTACCGGCGTATCGCTTGGGCGAACGACAAGTTTTCCGCGGCCATCGCCGGTTGGAAAACTGACCGTGGCGCGATCTACATCCAACACGGTCCGCCGGATGCTATAGACTCGCACGGCGCGACGCCGTCGAACTACCCGTATGAAACCTGGCGCTACGCGGACATCACAGGACTTGGGACACCCGCCGATTTCGAGTTTGTCGATCCAACAATGACAGGGCGGTATCACCTGACTCGGGATCCGTCAGAAAAGAATCGTCAGTAGGAGCGTTACTGCCCGTCTCGGTACTAAACCTTTCTACCGGGCAGTCCTTTTTTACCAAGTATTATTTTCGAGTCCTAGACCACGCTTGCTGCGATCAGAGGGATCTGTGGCGAGCTGATTTCGGTCCGCCCGCATTGGTCACGACCCCAGAGGTCAGAGGCGCTCCAATATAAGTGATATCTCCGTTGGGCATCGAATAACGATATACGCTTTCGAGTCTCGTACTTCCTGTCATCACTTGAGTCAAGTCAGGACCATCCAGCCCCCGAGGAACCAGCGCCAGCCACTCCGGGGTTTCTGGACCGTCGTAGAGCAACTGTAACTGTTCTGGAGCGTTGCCGAATCTCCACAATTCTACACGCGGCAGTTCCATAGCACGTCACAGGGATGCAACTGACGGACCAAAGACCGGGAGCGAAAACCGGATGAGCCGGGGCTCAGCAACTACCAGTACTTCCGGTATTTTATGCCGAAGCTTTAATGGAACGGATGGGTTAATGCCTACATCCGCTAAACAGTGTTGCAGAAGGAAACGCCGATTACTATAACATTTGGGCCTTTTGCCGGTATCCCAGCAAGAGTGGTGTCCAGTCAATTCGGGCGAGTGCTCGTGCGTGCCGTCCTTAAACGCGACCTGACGGTACTTGTGGAACTTGAGGTTGACATGGTCGAATGCAACCAGGGATCTCATGGCTCCGAAGGGAATGGGTGATGTTTAGGGACCTGAATCGAATAACGGCACTATCGGGTTGAGGAGCAAAAGCCTATTGCCATGCAAAAGAGTTGGTCAGGCAGATGCAATCTTTGGGGCGAGCCTTGTTAGACCGCCGGTCAAAAGTTCGGTTTGCGATTAGACTACGCGTACACTTCAGAGTTGTGAACCGACGATTTCCTTCCACTGGGGTTGGCTGGGTGGTGGATATAAGCAGCTCCGGACTGTTAGTTGAATATCCAAAACACGTTGTTACGGGTACTCGTTTGGAATTGAAGATCGAACTTCCGTTGCTGCTGGACGGACTGATTCCGCTCCAGCTCGTCGCGACGGGAAAAGTAGTACGTTGCGAGAAATCCGGATTCGCTGTAGCAATGGCCCGATGTCATTATCGAACTAAGGGTAGACGCTCCCAGCGCAGGACCTGACAAACGTGGTCTATTCGCCTTGTACGGGCTGCCAAGTTTTATCGGGATTGAAGCGTGTGACCTGCGGAGCCAGCGTATTGGTGGCCGGGCCCAGATCCTTTTCGTAAACGACTCCGCGGTGGTTCACGATGAACGTCTTGATCCCCGAATCGCCGTACTTCGCGGGATATGCGATCAGCGCGAAGCCGCCGATCATATCTCCCTTCACGACGTAAGGCTGCGCGCCACCCGGTGCGTCAGGACCCTGCGACATCAGGATACGGAAATAATATCCATGATACGGCTCGGGAGTCTTGCCGCCCGCGATGGCTGCCGCCGCTTCGCCGAAAGCCTTGGGGACTATATTGTCCGTGGCGCCCTCCGAATAGAGACCGTTTTTCTTCCCCGGAGTGCTTACGATCCTCTGCGCATAATCCAGAACTCCGTTTCCGTTGCGATCGCGTGAGGCGTATTCCATCTGTGCCTCCACGTAACCGCGGCAGACGTCGATGGCAGTCAGCTCGTTGCGTCCCACGCGGCGCGCGAGAATCTCCACTCTGCCGCGCCCTGCATCGAAATGCCATTGGCCAGCCTTGGTACGAACCAGGGGGATCGGCAAAGGCCAATTGTCATTGCCGGCGATAATCACAGCGCGGTTGGGATTCGTCGGCTCAACTTGGACCGTCATCTTTTCGTGCGCGCGGCGGGCGAACTCGGCGCGCCTGTCCTTGTCTTCGGCGGGATCGCCGGATTTGACAATGTCGGTGCTTTGCGGGCCGAAAAGTTTTAGGAGGGCCGCCGTGTCATTCTTGTCCGCGGCATCGACCAGAGCTTGCGCCGCTTCCTGCGGAGTCGCGAAGGAAGGTTCGGCCGCCTGTTGGCCAACGTTCTGGCCAATAACCAGAGCGCTCATGAGCGCCGCCAAACCCAGAATTAGTGTCGTTTTTCTCATCGGGACTCCTATCGGCGCCGGCCACCGGAAGGCCCCGGGGCAGCCCTCGGCGCTGGCGCTGGTCTTGGTGCGGGCGCTGGGGCCGATCTTTGGATAGGCGCGCTGCGGGCCGGTCCCAGGCTGGACATTCCGTGCTCGGCATGAGTATTGGCAGCCGCGCCATTCTCCATTCCGCCGAACGCGCCGCGATTTTGTTGCTGCTGCGGGGCAGGATTGTTGGGGATGTTGCGATTACCCATCCGCTCTTGCGTCTGCCCGGGAGCATTCCGCGCCCCTTCCGGAATCGAGCGTGGCGCGATGTTTTGCCGCACATTCCCCCGGAACTGATCCCGCAGGCCCGGATTCGCATACGGCACGCCCGCGCGATGCTCGGGATCGTGCGTCCAGGCACTGGTGCCATGCGCGTTGCCAATGTTTCGGGCATTGAAATTGTATTGGTGGATGAACGTATTATTCACAATGATTCTGTGCTCGCCCCATCCGGGATGCCAGCCCCATCCGCCCCAGCCGTGCCAGCCGGCTCCGAAGAAAAGACCGATGTTGATCCCGCCCCCGAAGCCGAAATACAAACCGCCTCCCAGGATCGATCGCGGCGGCCAATACCAGCGCGGATAGGGATACCAGAGGGGAGGTCCCCAAATCCACACCGGATCGTAGACCGGCACGTAAATCACGTCCGGATCGGCAGGCTCGATATCGATGTACGGCTGCCCCCCTTGGTTCATGGTCTGGACGTTTAGCTGAGGTGTCGATTGCAGCCTGCCGGCTTGCTGGGCGCGCTGCCGCATGGCCTGGACGGCATCCATCACGTCCTGCTGCTGGGACAGGAAAGCGTTTCCGAGGTTAGTGGTCCAGGTGACGTCGTCATTCAGGCGCTTCATCACGTCCGGAAAAACCACCAGAGCCTGAACGCTGGGATCCCAATTCTGCTGCTGCGCCGCCTGCGTCAATGCAGGACCGCTCAGCCCTGGATTCCTTTGCATCCACTGGTAAGCTTCCACAACCTCCAACGGATACGTGGCGGCCACCATGATCTGGCTCAATAGTTCGTCGGGATAAAGGGCGATAGGAGCCACCAAATCGTCCAACTGATCGGGCGTGAGGGTCTGGCCCGGTGGTGGCAGAGGGGGCGGTTGCTGTTGGGCCCACGACGAGGAAGCCGGAATAGCAAGCCACAATCCAAAAACAAGAACCGTGGCGCGTTTGGATCCGGCGAAAAGCTGCAAGAGCATATTCACCTTTCTGACCTGATTATACGCTTGTTAAATCGAGTGCCGTCGTGTGCTCTACGGCATATCGGGCTACGTTAGCGGTACAAGCCGCCAGCGGCCGTAGGCGACGAACGCTGCAAGGATTGTCGCCACCAGCGGGAACAGCGCCATCGCGATCATACCGCCCATTACAGTGACCACCGTGGCTCCGATCACGATGATCGTCAGTCCCGCGGAAGCAAGAGGCGTCAGACCCGGCTTTATGTGCAGGAGTCCCGGGAGAATCAGACCGATCCCCCCGAGAACCTCGCAGGCGCCGATGAAGTGCAAAAACGAGATGGAAATCCACGCAGGCATGCCCTGGGTCATCTGATCGGCCGGCGTGAGGAACTTCGCTCCTCCCGCGAACAGAAAGAGCAGCGCAAGCAATATCTGGATGATCCACAGAGTGCGGTTCATGAGTTTACGATACACCGTGACGCGTGCATAATGAAGCGCCAGACGCCTGGAACACCAGGTCTCGGGGCGCATTCGATCGGAAGTCTATTCCAGAGATTCGCCGAGACGCTCCAGGCTTTGCGTCCAGCCTATCTCCATCCCCTTGAGGTATTGAGCCGCATAGGCGACTTTGGCGACGCCGCGCGTCTGCAGAGTAAGTTTCGTCTTACCGTTCTGATCGTCGAAGGTGACCGTGGTAAAGCCGTCGATGATTGCGTTTCCGTCTTTATCCACTGCGTTATTCGTGAAGACCAGCCGCTCCGGCGGGACAATCTCCTGATATACGCCTTGGGCCGGATGCTCGGCGCCGTTGGGCATGCACATAATGATCCGCCACGCGCCTCCCGGTCTCACATCCATCTGCTCGACTCTGTTGGTGAAGCCTTTAGGTCCCCACCATTGAGCGATGTGCTTTGGATCCGTCCAGGCGCGGAACACCAGTTCTCGTGGCGCATCATAGACACGTGTGATGACGATTTCTCGCTCCATCGGGAGCCCGGCAGGGTTAGGGCTTGCGTTGCTTGCGGCCATGTTTCCTCTCCTTGAGCTTTAATTCCTTGAGATATTCATCCAGACGATCTAAACTGTGCTCCCAGAAACGGCGGTACTCTTCCACCCAGTCGGCGACTTCCTTGAGCCGGCCGGCCTCGATCCGGCAAGGACGCCATTGCGCTTCCCTGCTCCGTGCGATCAGACCCGCGCGCTCCAGAACCTTGAGGTGCTTGGAAATGGCGGGCATGCTCATGTCGAACGGCTTGGCCAGCTCGGTCACCGGAGCCTCGCCGGTCGCCAGGCGCGCCAGGATTGCACGCCGGGTGGGGTCGGCCAGGGCGGCAAAGGTGGAGCTGAGGTGATCGGTCGTCATTCGTAACCCATCAGTTAAATAACCACTGGGTTAACTATACTGGGCGTGGTTCGAGGTTGTCAAGAGCTTTAATGGAAGCATGACCGATCATTTTCGAGTCGAGCATGACACCATGGGCGAGGTGCGCGTCCCGTCCGACGCCTTGTATGGCGCGGAGACCCAGCGCGCAGTAGAGAATTTTCCTGTTAGCCGGATGCGGTTCGGGCGCGCATTCCTGAGTGCGCTGGGGTTGGTGAAGTTCGCGGCTGCGCAGGCGAACCAGCGTACCGGCACACTCCCCCCGCCAATCGCCGGCGCCATCGAAAAAGCTGCGCAGGAGGTGATGGAAGGACGCCACGATTCGCAATTCGTCGTCGACGTGTTCCAGACCGGCAGTGGAACCTCAACCAACATGAACGCCAACGAGGTGATCGCCACGCGGGCGACGGCTTTACTCGGTAAACCCGTACATCCCAACGATCATGTCAATCGCAGCCAGTCGAGCAACGATTTATTTCCCACTGCTCTGCACATCTCGGCGGCGCGAACCGCTCACGAATCGCTGCTGCCCGCGATGGATGCGCTTCATCGGGCACTCGATGCCAAACGGCGGCAGTTCTGGGAGATTCTCAAGATCGGCCGAACACATTTGCAAGACGCCGTTCCAATGCGGCTGGGACAGGAGTTCGGAGGGTATGCCCGACAGGTGGAGTTGTCCCAGGTGAGACTCCGACAAGCTCTGGAGGGTGTCTATGAACTTCCGTTGGGCGGGACGGCCGTTGGTTCGGGGTTGAATGCTGCTCCAGGATTCGCGCCAGCCGCCATCGCCATCATCGCCGAGACAACCGGGCTGCCGTTTCGCGAAACCCAGAATCACTTCGAAGCGCAGGCCGCCCGCGACGCAGTGGTGTTTCTCAGCGGCGCTCTCAAGACCTACGCGATCGCGCTGACGAAAATCGCGAACGACATCCGTTGGCTGGGATCAGGACCGCGCTGTGGACTGGGCGAGCTCCAGTTGCCGGAAGTGCAGCCGGGATCGAGCATCATGCCGGGCAAGGTAAACCCGGTGATCGCCGAAAGCGTGCTGATGGTGTGCGCGCAGGTGATCGGCCACGACGCGACGATCGGCTGGGCCGCAGCCGCGGGCGCGTTCGAGCTCAATACAATGATGCCGGTGATTGCTTACGACGTTCTCGACTCGATCGAACTGCTGGCGACCGCGTCGCGAAATTTCGCCGAACGATGCATCGCGGGGCTGGAAGCGAACGAGGGCCGTTTGCGGGACACGATCGAGCAGTCGCTCGCGCTGGCGACGGCATTGACGCCTGAGATCGGGTATGAACGCGCGGCTGCACTCGCCAAAACGGCGTACGAATCCGGCAGGACGATCCGTGAAGTCGCGGAGGAACAGAGTGGAATCGAGCAGCACAAGCTGGCTGAGCTGCTCGATCCCACAAAGATGGTTTAGTAGGACAGGCGATCTTGTCGCCTGTCGCTTAAGCCTGGAAGTAGCCGGCGGCCAGCTCAGGTTTCTGCTGCAGAGCCTGACGCCAGTAGTCGCGCGCTTCGTCGACCGATCCCTTGGCCTTCAGCGCGTGGCCCAAGTTGAGCAGCGCTTCGGCGAAGTTGGGACGCTCGGTGAGCGCTTCTTTGTACAACTTGATTGCGTCATCCAACTGGCCGGATTTCTGTAACAACAACCCGGTGTTGTAGAACAGCTCCGGAGTACGCTCGCCGGATTCGATGAGCTTGGCCTGCAGGTCGAGAGCCTTCGGCAGATCCTCGCGCTCGACGGCCATGGCGGCGAGACCGCGCATCGCGTCCAGAGACGACGGATCGGTTTCGAGCACCGCTTGGAATGCCTTCGCCGCTTCCTCATGCATGCCCAATTTCCAGTGCGCCAGACCGAGGTTCAATTGCGCTTCCGGCCACGGAGTCCGCTTCCGGACGCAGTTCTGGAAGGCTTCGGCAGCCCCGCGATGGTCGTCGCGTTGCAGACGCAGGTAGCCCAAGCGGAACCAGGCGTCTTCCCATTCGGGATTCCGCGCCAGAAGCTTCGCGTATAGCTGCTCGGCTTGTTCCTTCTGGCCCTGCTGCTCCAGCACGCTGGCCAGGTTGTAGATCACGTCCGCCAAGTCCGGCGCGATTTGCAGAGCGCGTTCGTAATTCTCGCGCGCCGCCTTCAGATCGCCCTTTTCCTGCAGGACGATTCCAAGGTTCACATGAGCCTGCTTGGCGTCGGGCCGAATGCGCACGGCTTCGCTATAAGCCTTGGCGGCGGCGTCGGTGCGTCCGCACTTCTGTTGGGCCACGCCAAGGTTAAACCAGCGTTCGAAGTGATCCGGAGTGAACTCGACTAACTTCTCGCAATAGCGCGCCGCGGCCTCGAAGTCATTCGAGTGGAACGCGCAGGTGGCCAGGCCTTCGAGCGCGGCCTGCGAATGCGGGCGCATGGATAGCAGCCGCTCGGAATAGAGCTGGATCGAAGGAGTCTCCTTGCGCGCCATCCCGATAGTGATCAGGTTTACCAGGCACTCTTCCGATTGCGGATTCTTGCCCAGAATCTTGGTGTAGAGGCTGGTGGCTTCGTCGAACTTCCACAGCAACTGCAGGGCGACCGCTTTGCCGAACAGAGCCGTCTCATGCTCGGGATTCGACGCGAGAACCTTGTCGAAGCAGGCGATCGCCGGCTCCGGCTTCTCCTGGCGCAGCAGGCAGATGCCCCAGCCCAGATTGGCCTCTTCGCGCTGCGGGTCCACTTCCAGGGCCTTCTGGAAAGAATCCGAGGCTTCCTGCCAGCGGCCGAGCTTCTCGTAGCAGATCCCCAGGTTGAAGTTCGCCGTGGGATGCTGCGGAGCGGCGCCCAGCAGCTTCTCGTAGGTCTTCACGGCGTCGTCATACTGTTCCAGCTCGAACTGGATGTGGCCTTTGGCGGCGTAGATATCCGCGCCCTGCTCGCCGTTCTCGATGGCCGTGTTGAGCTCGCGCAAAGCTTCCTTGCGCTTGCCCTCCAGGTGCAAGGACACGGCTCGCGCCAGAGAGGCCGATACCGGCTGTGCGTTTGTGGATCCCGATGCCGCGTCTGTTTTCTTCTTTCCACTCATGGTTGCCAACTCCCGTTTGTAGTGTCGTAAGGCGCCAAGTAAGCGCACAGGCGTCCCAACATGTCGTATTGATGCGTGATCTGCATCCAGCGCAAGCGGCTCGCCTCACCGCTCGCGGTAAAGAACCCGATTCCGCCCCTCGGCAAACGGGTCTCTGTCCAACTATCGGCAATTTGTCCCTGAACCTCTACTGAGAAATCAGATCCCTGCACGTTCATCAGGACCCGGTAGACCGTATTGCTCTGAACGCTAAGCGGGATAGCCACGTCGTGCCGGTCGCGCGCCTTGCCGTTGATCACGGCATAGCGGGTCAAGGCGATGGCCGGCATGGGACCGGATTTCACCATCTGCAGCTTCACCACGTAGAAGTTTTCAAAATCGGCCGCGCGCACCACCCAGCTCAAAGCCTTCTTGTCGATCAGGCCCAGGAATTGCACTTGATAGTCCGTCAGATTCACAGAAGGCCGGTAAAGAGCCAGCGGGCCGGGCCGAACAAACCCCGTCGGATCGAAAGACCATTCGGTGGTGGAACCGCCGGGGCTAGCCCAATTGTCCAAGCCCGAGCGGAAATCCTCGTCCAGCGCCACAGCCGCGCGATTCTCCAGTGTCTGGCGGACATTCATCAATTGCGTATCCAGAACACGTTTGACGCCGCCCGTGAAACCGGCGGAGGATTGCGGAGCGGCGAAGGCCACCCGCGGCCATCCTGGATGGAAAACCAGCGCGAGTAACGCCGGAATCGCGAAAAGCAGAAGTTTTAGATCGCGCGGAGCGTGGTGCCAGAAACCGATGGCATGAGCCCAGGCCGGTTCCAGTTTACTAAGCCCATCGCCACGCATCAGCGACGAGACAGCGATTTCCGGCTGCCGAAGCATGTCCTGGGGCGATTTCTGATCCAGCGGTTCGAGCCCGGAATCTGGAAGTATCGGATGCGCCTCGAACGCCTGCGGAAGCAAGCGGACAATCGGTTCAACGCGCGGAACTTCCGCTTTACGTTTCCTGGCGAAGGTCAGCGGCAGGATCCGCGCAAACAATTGTGGCTCAATTGTTGCGACGGCGGAAGTCATGCGCGGGTAAGTGACATCCGACGACACTCCCATCGAAAGGTCGAACGCCAGGGAGCCGGCGGTCTGACGCGCAAACACTCCTCGCGCCGGCCGTAAGGAGTTCGAACGAAGGGCTTGAAGTCCCGCCAGGTCCATTTGATAGGCGGACGCTTGCCGGGCGACCGAAGTCAGGCTCGATGAGGTGACAACCGACGAACTTCCCTTCGAAAGATCGAACGCTGGAGAATTGCTCGCTTGACCGGCGAAGGTTCCTTGCACCGGCCGCGACAGGTTTGAGAGAAGTCTCTGGAGACCCGCCACGTCCATCTGGTAGCGAGACCCCAGCGGGGCGGGCATCGCCGCGGCGGAGATCCCAGTTTTCGGATTCGCTGCAATCTCGGAAATCGCGCTGCAGTTTACCGCCGTTCCTTGCGCTGGCAGCACGGCTGTGGGAAGCTGCAGCATTTCCGTGCTAGAAACAAGTTGATAATCGGCAGTTACAGCCGCCGAAGCCGCGGCTGCCAACGCCATGCCGGGAGCAGCCTCGAACTGCTGTGGCGGCGGGCAAGCCATTGCACAAGCCGACTGGCGCGCCGCGAACGAACCGAGTTCGTGCAGTTGATCCGGATGCGGCATCTGCTGGTCGAGCAATTGAAGCAGCACGTCGCTCTGCAGGGGAACTTCCAGTTCCACCGACGTCACGGGCGCCGGTTCCATTTCCAGAACCTGGACGGTCGATCCTGCCGCAGCGGCAGCCGCTCGCCGGGTTTCTTGAACCAGGGTAATCGGCAATCCCACGCGGCCGGCTGAGCGGATCCCGACTATGTGCGGTTGCGAACGCGGATGGCACAGCTCCACTTCACATTCCACGCTGGCTGCGACGGCGGCTTTTTTAGCGTCTGACAACCGCGGCCCCGCGTAGGACCAAACGGCGACCGGCAGGCCTTCCGGCAAGGGGCTCGTCCCGAGGCGGCTCGGGTGCGAAGGCGAAAGCGGCTGAAGCGTGATCTCGTACTCGAACGGGTCGGCCGCGACCAGATCCGGCGAGCTTCCCCCTAAAGCGGTGAACTCGGGCCCCAGCAGGCTCAGCAGCTCGGAGGCGGCCATGGGAGGCTCACTCACATCGGGAATCGGATACAGGTTCACGTCGAAGGAAGTAACCGTCTCCAGCTCCAGATCCGTTTCCAGTTCGGGATGAGTTGCGACCCGCACTTGAGTCACGGATTCCAGCTCGGAGTGAGAGGATGCTTCCTGGGAGACTTCCTGTTGGACGTCAAGAGATCGGTACGACCGGAGTGAACTATGGGTCTGATGGAGACGCTCGACGGCTAAGCGTTCATGTTCCTGCCAGTACGCCTTGCGGTGCGCGCTGGAACAGAATTGCCCGTGCGAGATTTTGCGATAGAGCGGCAGCCTGCCCTCGCAATAAAGACACCGGGTGTCATCCGACCATGACATCGATTCCATTGTGCCGTCGGGGCGGGGAAAATACTACGCAGTGAACGCCTTAGGCAATACTTAGGGATTATGCCTAGCGTGGGCGCTTTTCTCTAGCCCTGGAGCACTATTGTGGACCTCAGATGACGGCCTCAGGGGCCGCCTCAGACGCCCCAGCAGTAGTCCTCGACGGCACGCTGAATGGTCGGGTCGTTTTCGCCCAACCGCATTAGTTCCAATCGGAGAGCGTCGACCAGGGCGAACCAGCTCGCTTCGATGACGTTTTCCGACACCCCGACGGTAGCCCAGCTCCGGCGATGATCGGACCACTCAACGAGAACCCGGACGCGGGCAGCGGTACCCTTCTTGTTATCCAGCACGCGAACCTTGTAATCGGTCAGCCGCACGCCAGCGATCCCGGGATAAAGCGAAGACAGACATTGCCTTAGCGCCAGATCCAGGGCGTTCACCGGGCCATTGCCTTGCGCCGTGCCGGAGTGGACTCCGTCCTGCGCCTTGAGCGTGACCGTGGCGGTGCTGCTGCCGGAGGACCTGGTTGTGGTCTCATAGCTGACCACCTCAAAGAACTGCAAACCGGGGCGAAGAGCTTCTCGTACTAAGAGCTCGAACGTTCCCTCGGCGGCTTCTAGCTCATAGCCCTCGAACTCCATCTGCTTGATGCGATCGAGCAGTTCGCGCCGTGCGGTGTCATCCAGACGATCCTCCAAGCCATGCTGCTTGAGCTTGTAGAGGACGTTTCCCTTCCCTGAAAGATCGCTGAGCAACACGCGCTGGCGATTGCCCACCAGCTTGGGATTGATGTGCTCGTATGTAGCCGAATCTTTCAGTACCGCGCTCACGTGTACGCCGCCTTTGTGGGCGAAGGCGCTCGGACCCACGTAAGCCTGATCGTTGCGGATGGGCAGATTGGCCAGCTCGGCGATATAGCGCGCGGCCGCCGTGAGATGCGTGAGCCGCTCCTTGCCGATGGTGGTGTGCCCCATCTTCAATTCAAGGTTGGCGATGATCGAGATCATGTTGGCGTTGCCGCAACGTTCGCCGTAGCCGTTGGTGCAACCTTGGACGTGCGCGAATCCCTGGTCGATCGCGGCCAGCGAATTCGCAACTGCCAGTTCGGAATCGTTATGGGTGTGGATCCCCAGCATGCCGTCGAAAGTCTTGCGCACGTCGGCGCAGATCTCCGCGAGTCGGGTTGTCAGCATGCCGCCGTTGGTATCGCACAGGCACAGAACATCGGCGCCGGCTTTCTTCGCGGCTTCCAGAGTGCGCAGGGCGAAATCGCGATTGGCGCAATAGCCGTCGAAGAAGTGCTCGGCGTCGTAGACGACTTCCTTGCCGTGAGCCTTGAGGTACTTCACGGTATCGGCAATGAGCTCGATGTTTTGATCCTCATCGATACCCAGAGCTCGATGAACGTGCAGGTCCCAGCTCTTGCCGAAGATCGATACCACCGGCGTCCCGGCGGCGATCAGCGCATTCACGCTGGCGTCCTCTTCGACGGTGTTCTTGGCGAAGCGCGTCGCGCCGAAAGCCACCAGCCGTGAATGCTTCAGTTGCACATCGCGCGCGCGGGCGAAGAAGTCCTTATCCTTCGGATTCGACCCCGGCCAGCCGCCCTCAATGTAATCGATCCCCAGTTCGTCCAGCTTGTGGACGACCAGAATCTTGTCGTCGGCCGAGAAGCTGACGGCTTCGCCCTGAGTGCCGTCGCGCAGCGTGGTGTCGAACGTGAAGATGCGCATAAGAGTTACGTAGCGGCCGGTACGCCGACTTCCTTTTTCTTCTTGAGGAAGGTCATCATCTTGCGCAGGTCCGCGCCGACCTTCTCGATGGGCTGATTCTCTTGTTCCGCGCGCATGGCCAGGAACTTCTTGCGACCCGTCCTGTTTTCTTCCATCCATTCGCGCGCGAACTGGCCGGTCTGGATCTCGCTGAGAATCTTCTTCATCTCGGCGCGAGTCTGTTCGGTGACGATCCTCGGACCGCGCGTGTAATCGCCATACTCCGCGGTGTCCGATACCGAGTAGCGCATGTAGCTGAGACCGCCTTCATAGATCAGATCGACAATCAGCTTCACTTCGTGCAGGCACTCGAAATAGGCCATTTCCGGGGCATATCCGGCGTCGACCAGCGTCTGGAACCCGGCGCGGATGAGTTCGCTGACGCCGCCGCAGAGAACAGCCTGCTCGCCGAACAAATCGGTTTCGGTTTCTTCCTTGAACGACGTTTCGAGAATCCCGGCGCGCAGGCATCCGATGCCACCGCCGTAGGCCAGAGCGTTCTTGAGCGCGTTACCCGACGCGTCCTGATGGATGGCGACCAAACCGGGAACTCCCTGCCCTTCCGTGAACACTTCGCGGACGCGATGCCCGGGAGCTTTCGGAGCGATCATGGAGACGTCAATATTCTTGGGCGGCGTGATGAACCCGAAGTGAATATTGAAGCCATGCGCGAACATCAGCGTCTTGCCCGCGGTCAGGTTCGGCTCGATATCTTTCTTGTAGATCTCGCCTTGTACGTGATCCGGGACCAGCATCATGATGACGTCGGCTGCCTTCGCGGCATCCGCGATCGAAAGAACTTTCAGCCCGGCGGATTCCGCTTTGGCTTTGCTCTTGCTGCCTTCCGGCAGACCGACGATCGAATTGAGGCCTGAATCGCGCAGATTCAGCGCATGCGCGTGTCCTTGGCTGCCGTAGCCGATAATGGCGATCGTCTTCCCTTTGAGTAGCGACGGATCGCCGTCTTTTTCGTAGTATTTCGTAACCATTTACTTGGGTTTACTCCGTGGTTTTTAGGACCGCGTGGTCCGTTTCTAAATGTTCTTTGTGCACCGGCGGCGCCAGTTTCACTTTCTTCGCTTCGAGCGGTACTGAGACCAGACCCGACCGGGTCACTTCAATATCGCCATAACGCTGCATGGTGCGAATAAATGCATCCAGCTTTTCTGGATCGCCCGTGGCTTCGAGCGCGTAGCCCTCCGGCGAACTGTCCACAGCTTTCGCGCCGAAGATCTCGGCTTCCTTGAGCACGGCCATGCGATTCTCTTGGGTGGTCCCGATCCACAGAAGCACGAGTTCCCGGCGTACAGCCGAGCCTTCAGTGAGGTCCGAGACTTGCAGTACGTTGACCAGCTTGTTGATCTGCTTGATCACCTGCGCGCGCTGGCTGGAATCGATATCGACCACGATGCTCATCCGCGACAACTCCGGATCGAGCGTCCGTGCAACCGTCAGGCTTTCGATGTTATACCCCCGGGCCGAAAGTACCCCGGTCACACGCATCAACGCGCCGGGCTTATTCTCAACTAGTAGCGATATCAACTGCAACATTCTGTCTCCTGACTTCTGACTCCTGGCTCCTTACACCGCCACCGGTTGAACTGGTCCCAGCACCATTTCGTTGATCGCGCCGCCTGCCGGAACCATGGGATATACGTTCTCGAACGGCGTCACGCGCACGTTCAGCAAGTAAGGACCCGGTTCCTTCACCGCAGCTTCGAGCGCACCACGCAGTTCGCGGACGCTTTCCACCGTTCGACCGCGGAATCCGTATGCGCCCGCCAGTTTTTCAGGATCGGGGAAACCTTCCAGCCGAACGGAACTTAGCCGATTCGCATAAAACAGTTCCTGCCATTGCCGGACCATGCCCAAGTAGCCGTTATTCATCACGATGATCTTGACCGGCAGCGCGTGATTGGCGATGGTGGCGAGTTCGGGAATCGACATCTGGAATCCGCCGTCGCCGACCAATGCGAACACCAGCTTGTCGGGCCGCGCGAACTGCGCGCCGATGGCTGCCGGCAGGCCAAAGCCCATCGATCCCAGGCCGCCGGAGTTGAGCCATAGCCGAGGATGGTTGAACTTAAGAAACTGCGCGCCCCACATCTGGTGCTGGCCAACGTCGCTGGCCACAATCGCTTCGCCGCGCGACAGCCGGTCGATTTCTGAGATTAGGTGCTGCGGCTTGATCTCGTCGGTCGAGATTTCAGGCTCCAGGGGATGTTCGGCTTTCCAGCCTTTGACCTGCGACCACCAGGCAGTGCGGGCAGCGGCGTTTTTCGCTTTCATCGAAGGTGCGAGATCGCGCACTTCGTGTGTCAGACGCTCCAGAACTTTCTTGACGTCGCCGACGATGGGAATATCCGCGGCGCGATTCTTGCCGATTTCCGCGGGATCAATGTCCACGTGAATCACCTTCGCATGCGGCGCGAACGCAGCCAGGCGGCCCGTCACGCGATCGTCAAAGCGCACGCCCAGCGCGATCAGCAGATCGGTTTCGGTCATCGCCATATTCGCGGCGTAGCTGCCGTGCATGCCCGGCATGCTGATGAAATTCGGATGCGTGCTGGGCATGGAACCCAAGCCCATCAGCGTGCAAACCGACGGTATGTCCACCAGTTCCACGAATTCGCGAAGATCGCCCGCCGCTTCGGCTGCGACGATGCCGCCGCCGGCATAAACCATGGGACGCTCAGCTTCCCAGATCATTTCCGCCGCACGCCGAATCTGCCCGGCGTGACCTTCCGTGTTCAGACGGTAGCCCGGAAGATGGATGGTCGAAACCGGCGTGTAATGGCCCTGAGCCTGAAAGACATCTTTCGGAATGTCCACCAGCACTGGACCGGGCCGGCCGCTGGCCGCGATGTGAAACGCCTCATGGATGGCCTGCGGAAGCTCGGACAATTTCTTCACCATGAAATTGTGCTTCGTGCAGGAGCGCGTGATGCCGAACGTGTCGGCTTCCTGGAACGCGTCGCTGCCGATCAACTTCGTGGAGACTTGCCCCGTAATAGCGACAACGGGTATCGAATCCATCAGCGCATCGACCAGCGCGGTCACCAAGTTCGTTGCGCCGGGACCGGATGTCGCGCAGCACACGCCGACTTTGCCCGTGGCACGCGCGTATCCCTGGGCCGCGAAGCACGCGTTCTGCTCGTGGCGAACCAGGATGTGTTTGATTTGGTGATCGTAAAGCGCGTCGTACAAAGGCAGCGTCACGCCACCCGGATATCCGAAGAAGGTATCAACCTTTTCGCGCAGCAGGCATTCGAGGACGACTTGCGCTCCGGTCATCAACTTGGTCGACATTTATACATCCTCCCAAAATGGAAAAGGCCACTGTCCGGGGGTTTCTGTCCCCCGCCAGTGGCCAAGTCCGTATCCCTACGAATTGGGCCGTTCAGGCGGGGCCGGCTACACCGACCCCAATAATAAGAACGAGCCCTAATACAGGAATGAGTTCAGTAGAGACCGCGTTGCCGCGCGAGAGAGCCTGGTTGGGATCTGCAAATGACATCGTCGTCTCTATGAGTCTTAGAGTACAGCACAAGAATCGCAAATGCAAGAGGGGTGCTGCATAATAAATAGTTATTATGCCATTCGCGGGACGGGTCAGTCACCTTGTTGGTACCAGCGAAACTGGCGACCGTCCCAATAGACCAGTCCGCTCGCGGATTCGGACCACTCGACATAGAGCGCATCCCCGCGAAGGATGGGAGGCCGTCCGGCCTCTACACCTCGTTGAACTCGACCTTTTGGAAAGACCGTCCAAGCGTCGAATTCCCGCTCGCCCATGGGTACGGCGGCAATGTCGACGATTTCTGCCTTGTCTGCACGGGCCGCTCTACAAACCGCGATCACAATTTGCCCCTTCTCGTTGGTCATAAGAACCGCATGGTCGATTTTGCCGTCGCCATCAAAATCGGCACGCAGATAGAACGGATTGATTCTCGCGCTCAGTTTGTATTGCGGAGAAGCAGATTTGATGCACCGCTCGATTGCACGTGGAACATTGAAGACGAAGACTTCGGAGTCCGCAAAACTCGCGGAGGTGAGGACCAACATGATCGATACGATGCGGATCATGACGTTCTTCATAATACGCTCACTCCAACTCCGGCGCCCCCACAAGTTCACCGTTGAGGGTTGCTCGCATAGGACCTTTCCAGAACAGCAGCGCAATCATAACCGTCAGGATCTGTACGCCGGCGATGAACGCCACGCAGGCTGGCCACCCACCCAGGTCCCAGAAGTATCCCGGAATCGCTGCGCCCAGACCGCCGCCGACGTAATAGAACGCCGCGTACAGTCCCACCGCCAGCGCGCGATTATGCTCGGCCGCCGCACCCACGAAGTTGTTCGCCGCCGTGGTCGCTGCGAAGACGCCGCTGCTGCAAATCGTCAATCCGAGCCCGACCATCCACAAGCTGTGCACCAGAGTAAGCACGATACCGATGACGCCCGCGCCAATCCCGCACGCCAGCACCTTGCGCTGGCCGATTCGATCGATCGCGCGGCCCGCCAGCGGATTGACCGCCGCGCCCACCAGGTAGACGAAGAAGATCGACCCGAGCGCCGCGGGCTGCAAGTTGAACGGCGGCGCCGCCAGATAGAACGTGATGTACGTAAACGTCGCGACCAGCGAAAAGAGAACGCAGAAGCCGACACAATAGGTCGCCAGTAGTCGGCGGTTTTTCAGGTGCGTGTGCGCGGCGGCGAACCACGACGCTATGGAACTTGCCGCGTGAGGGATGTGCCGCTCGGGCTCGAGTAATCGCGCGATCGCGCCCGCGCCTGCCAGCGTCAAGATGCCGAGCACGATGAACACCCATCGCCAGCCGAAATGCGCGGCGACTAAACCCGAGATGAAGCGGCAAGAGAATCCGCCCAGCACGGTCCCGCTTACATAGGAGGACAGTACTGCGCCTGCGCCGCCGGACGCCCATTCGTCATTGATATAGGCGACGGTGACGGAGAACACGCCGGGTGTGCACAGGCCCTGGCAGAATCGCCAAAACAATAGCATGCCGAGCCCGGGAGAGGTCGCCGCGGCGAGACTGCAGACACCCAGCAGGAACGCGGACCAGACGATCACGCGCTTGCGGCCGATCTTGTCGGCAAGTATGCCCGCGATCGGAGCGGCGATGGCCACGCCGAGTCCAGCCAGTGTGACCGTCATGCTGACCGCGATCTTGGTGGCGTGGAAGATTCCCGTCAGCATCGGCAGCAGGGGCTGCGTCGAGTACATCTGCAGGAAGGAGCAGAAGCCCGCGACCACCACACCGAACTGGCGTGAGCTCACTGGTCTCGCTTAATGTGACGCTTTAACTTCCCACGGCCGGGGATGATGCGGCTTGTCGCGGTCTTCCACGCGGTCGTAGAGATGATCGTCGGATGTGGTGCCCAGCGATAAGTTGTACAGGCTGGTCAGGCCGAGTCCTTCGCGCAGATCTTCGTCAAAGGCGTGGAGCTTCTTGAGCTGATCGGCCAGCGCGGGAATCTCTTTGCCCGAAGGAGTTCGCAGGAACATCTGATAGCCGCGGCTGACCAGATTGGCGATTTCGCCGCCGACCAGCACGCCAGCCTTGCCGACCTTGACCTGCCCCTCGCCTTGATTCTGAACCATGGCTCCGCAGCCATCGCGAGTAACCAGCGCGCCCGCGCTCTGGCTCTTCACTTCGAAGCGGAACTGGATCAGGTTGGCGAGGCGCTCCTCAAATGTCCACTGGTGGGGCTTTTGGTTGCGAAAGAACATGTTTATTCATTATAGTGCCCCTGCCCTCACAGGCAGGGCTGAAGGTCAGCTGGCTGTTAGCCCAATTCGCTGCGGATCGCTGCGGCGATGGACTCCGCAAAGTGCTCCACACGGTCCAGTTTCGGACCTTCCACCATCACGCGTGCCAAAGGCTCGGTGCCCGAGAACCGCACCACGACGCGGCCGGTGTTGCCGAACTCCGCTTCCATGCGGCGAATCTCTTCCTTGACCGTGGCCATATCCTCCAGCGGACGCCGGTCTTTCACGCGAACGTTCACCAGAAGCTGCGGATAGATCTCTAGCTCGGCTGTAAGCTCGTCCAAATCCTTGCCGGAAGTCCGCATCGCTTCGCACACGCGCAGTGCGGTGAGAAGCCCATCACCGGTGGTCGCGAATTCGCGGAAGATCACATGTCCGCTCTGCTCGCCGCCCAGAAGCGCGTCGCGCTTGATCATCTCTTCCAGCACGTACTTGTCGCCCACCGGAGTCCGCACCATGCCGATGCCGTGCAGAGCCAGCGCGCGCTCCAGGCCCAGATTCGACATGACCGTGGAGACTACTTCCTTCAAACCGCGCGTGGACTGCAACCGCCGTCCGCATAACAGCAGCACGCCGTCACCATCCACGAGCTTGCCGGAATGCGAAATGAACATGGCGCGGTCGGCATCGCCATCGAAAGCGACACCCAGGGTCGCGCCTGTTTCGAGCACCCGCTTGCGCAGCGCTTCCACGTGCAGAGCGCCGCAGTTGAGATTGATGTTCTTCCCGTCCGGCGTGCAGTTTATGCAATCGACCTTGGCTCCCAGGCGCTCGAACAGCGCCGGCGCCAGGTGAATGGCCGCTCCGTTGGCCCCGTCGACCACGATCGTCATACCCGCCAGCCCATCGGGCATGGTGGCCGCGAGGTGCTCGACATAGGCGCGATCGAGTCCCTCATCGACGGTCAAGTTCTGCGGCGAGGGAAGCTTCCCGGAACTCGTCGAGGCAAAAATGTAGCCTTCGATGGTGTGCTCCTGCTGATCGGGAAGTTTGAAGCCGGAATGATCGAAGATCTTGATGCCGTTGTCCTGGAACGGATTGTGCGATGCGGAAATCATGACGCCGGCGGCGAACGGTCCGGTCTTCGTGACGAACGCCAATCCAGGGGTGCTGATGAGTCCGGCGCTGCGAGTGCGGACGCCGCCTTGAGCCAGTCCGCCGGCTACGTGTTCGGCGATCCATGGTCCGGACTCGCGCGTATCCATCCCGACAACCACTTCGGGATTCAGGTGGTTCGTGCCGATCCATTGCGCCAGCGCCACGCCCACCGCAAAGGTCGTAGGGCGGTCAAGCGGATAATCCCCCGCAGTGCCGCGGATACCGTCGGTTCCAAATAGCTGTCTCATTGTTTCGGAGCGGAATTTCCTTTAGGTTCCAATGGTCTATCGGCAGAGGCGCGATCCAGGTGCAGCTTGAGCTCGGACGGATCCGAACGGACGAAGTTCACGCCCGATGGCAATGACACGTTAGTGTGCGAGATCGGGAAAACTCTCTCGCCGGGTTCGGTCACACCGCCCAGGTCCAGCAACACGGCGACGTTCGACAAATTGTCACGGCCCAGAACGTCGGAGGGTCCGCGCAGCTCCAGCCGGACCGCGGCGGGGGGATTCGCGACTAACGCCAACGAGGGTTCGACGTTCCTATAGAAGACGGGAACGGACTGCACCGTGACCAACTCGGGTTCGCCTTCGACAGCGATCCAGAGCAGCACGGCCAGGCCGACGGAAAGGAGCTTCCAGCCGAGATTGCGGGTCAGCACGCGCCAGGCTTTTGTCATGATTTGGGGGTCACGGTTGAGCCCGCCGCAATTCCGGCTCGAGCGCCTGATCCGCCCGGGCGGGCTGGCCCGTGGCATGGTGAATCAAGCGCTCGCGCAAGCGGTCGATGCTGACGTCTGGTTCCAGATCCTCGCGCCAGGCGATCGAAATCTGGCCCCTCTCCTCGGAGAGGACGACGGCCAGTGCATCGGTGCCTTCGGTGACGCCAATCGCGGCGCGATGACGGGTGCCGAGTTTGCGAGCGATAACGGGGTGCGTGTGAAGCGGCAGGAAACACGCGGCGGCGGCAATGCGGTCGCCTTGAATGATCACCGCTCCGTCATGCAGCTGGCCGCCATGATGGAAAATCGAGCACAGCAGATCGCGGGACACCAACGCGTCCAGCGCCACGCCGCTTTCGATAAAGGTGCGCAGACCGATTTCCCGCTCGACGACGATCAGCGCGCCGGTCTTGTCCACGATCATCTGCTGAACCGCCAGGACAATTTCATCCACTACTTCGCGGCGTTCCAGCTGGCCTCCGAGACCCAGCCAGCGAACCCGTCCGATGCGGGTCAGCAGGCCGCGAATTTCCGCCTGAAACATCACGATCAGGGCGATGGCGGTATAAGGCGCCAGGGCCGCCAGAGCCGAACGGAGCAAATTCAAGCCCAGCGACGCCGCCACCAGATACAGAATCACCAGGCCTAGCAAGCCGCCGAAAACATGCATGGCGCGGCGGCCCCGCAGCATCAGGATGAACTGATAGAGCAGCACCGCCACGGCCAGAATATCGATCACCGCGGTGAGCGTGAGCTTCGGGATGACCGGCGATAAGATCTGCGGCATGGGAGAGGCAGTCTAGCCCTCACCAGTCTATCGCGCGGTGCAAGCCCCGCCAATAGGTTTATTGGGAGGCGGCAGCGTATGCCTTTTGAACCCAGGAGGGCGGTGGGATCGGACGGGCAGCAGCATACAATGAAAGCAGATGTACCTCAGGGCAAACCGCCTTCACCGGCTACTCGTCATTTTGTTCCTCCTAGCGGCGCTGCTAGCGGCACTGACACCTGCTGCGTCCGGTTTTCTCCTCGTTTTCCTCATTCCACTGTTGTTCTTGTTCGCTGCTATTGTCACCATTTCAGGCCGAATAGCTGACGAATGCGTCCAACTGCAGCTTCTTCCAAATCTTCCGGTCTTTTCATCCCTGCCGCCTCCCGGGCGATAGACCTTCACCGATAAACGCCACTTAGCGACTGGCCTTAAACGATCGTTGTGTCTGCATGCAGAGGCATTGTGTCCTTGAAAGATAAACTGCGCAAAATACTGCTAATTGGCGCGCTGGCAGCAGGCTCGCTCATTGGGATGCCAATGCGTCCCGATGAAATCGAGGAGCTTCTCAGTCAGATGAATCAACCGAAGACTGAACTAGCCATCACGGAAGAGAAAGATGAGCCTATGTCTTGATCTCGGTCCACAAGCGATCGCGCAGGCGCTGCCCGGCGGCTGACTGTGGCGCGAACCATTCCCCACGAGCCAGGGTTTCCTCTGGCGGGAACAATACTGGGTCCGAGCGTAGGGCTTCGGGCAAGTACTGCTGGGCCGCGCCGTTGCAGGCCGCTGTCCGCGTGGTCTCGACGATGGCTGCGGCGACTTGCGGGCGGAGCAGGTAGTCGATGAATCGGTGAGCCGCTTCGGTTCGGGTGCTTTCGCGAAGGATAGCCACGTTGTCGGCGTAGCGCGGGAAGCCTTCTGACGGGAACGAGAACGCGAGCTTATCCGGAGCGGCGGCGATCGCCTGCGCGGCCGTGACGGCCCAGGCCTGGGCGGCGGCCACGTCGCCTGCGACCAATTGATCCCGCACCTCGGCGTTCAGATAGGCTCGAACCAGAGGCTTCTGCGCGATGGCTCGCTGCTGGGCGGCTCTGAGCTGGGTCGGATCGGACGAGTTGAGCGAGTAGCCCAGCGTCTTGAGACACGCGGCGAACACCTCCCCCGGGTCGTCGAGCATGGTGAGCTTGCCGGTTAAACGCGCGTCCCACAAATCCGACCATGCTCCCGGCGACCATCCCAAACTCTTCTGGTAAACGATCCCAGTCGTGCCGTGCATATACGGAACAGACCAATCGAGCCCTGGATCCCAGGGCGGCTGCTGGAACTGCCGGTCGAGGTTGGTGAGATTGGGCAGCCAATCGTGACTCAGCCGAGCGAGCAAACCCATATCGCGCATCGGCTGGATGTAAGCGGCGGAAGGAAAGACGACGTCCCATCCCGAGTTGCCGCTAGTGACCTTGGCCAGCATCTCCGGCTCGCCTTCGTAGGTACCGTAACGGACGCGGATGCCGAATTCGCGCTCGAAGTTGGGGACGGTATCGGGCGCGACGTAGTCGGACCAATTGAAGACGTTCAACCGCGGGCTACGGCTGCAGGCTGTAGCGGTAGCTGCGCCAACGAGGAAAGTTCGCCGGTTCATGCCTTCCGAAACCTCTCTGAGAGCAGGATCAGCATGCCGAGGCCGAACACCAGCAGTGTGGAGACCGCGTTGAGCGCCGGATTCACGCCGCGTCTCGCCATGGTGTAGATCACCATGGGCAACGTCTGCGAATCGACACCGGCAACCAGGCTGGTGATCACGTAGTCGTCGATCGAGACGGTGAAGGCGAGCATGGCGGCCGCCGCGATCGCCGGGGCCAGATACGGCAGCGTCACTCGGTAGAACGCCCCAAATTCGGTCGCGCCCAGATCGAGCGCGGCTTCTTCGAGCGTACGGTCGTAGCTGCGCAGGCGCGCCAGCACGACGACAACCACGTACGCAAGCGAGAATCCGACGTGCGCCAGGATGACGGTGTGCATGCCTAGGCGCAAGTGCGCGAAACGGAAGATCCACTGAAATAGCGCGAGCAGCGAGACTCCCGTCACGATCTCCGGCGTTACCAAAGAAAGATAGAGCGATCCGGAGAGCCAAGCCGATCCCTTTTTCCAAAGGCCGTAGGCCGCGAGCGTGCCGATGATGGTCGCGGCTGCGGTGGCGACGATCGCGATGATCAAGCTGTTCACAGAGGATTCGATGAGGTTGGCGTCGGCGGCGACGGCGCGGTACCACTGGAACGAGAAGCTTTCCCACACGGCGAACTTAGATGAGTTGAAACTGAAGATCGCGAGGATCAGCAAGGGCACGTGCAGGAACGCGTAGGCGAACACGGCGTAGACGGCCAATCCACGTTTCATAACAGCCCTTCGCCTCGGTTACGAACTGCGAACAGGAGGCCTATCGCGATGGCCATCAGCGCTAACGACAACGCCGCGCCAAAGGGCCAGTCGCGCGACGCCGTAAACTGATTCTGGACGAGGTTGCCGATGAGCACGGTCTTGCTGCCGCCCAACAAATCCGAGGTGAGGTACGTCCCAAGACAAGGGATGAACACCAGAATCGCTCCGGCGCGGATTCCAGGCGCACACAACGGCAACGTGACGCGCACCAGCGTGTCCCAGGGTCGCGCGCCGAGATCGGCCGCGGCTTCGAGAAGGCTCGGATCCAGGCGCTCGAGTGTCGCGTAGAGAGGCAGGACCATGAACGGCAGGAATCCGTACACCAGGCCGAGGATCACCGCGCCGTCGTTGTACAACAGCGGAAGCGGCTCGCGGATGATTCGCAGCGCCTGCAAGGCGGAGTTGATGATGCCTGTATCGCGCAGCAGGAACATCCACGCGTAGGTGCGGATCAGGAAGCTGGTCCAGAATGGCAGGATCACCAGGCTCAGGTATAGGTTCTTGCGAGGTCCCGAGCGCGCGATGAACATCGCCAATGGGAAACCGAGGACCAGGCACAGCGTGGTGGCGACGGCGGCGATCCAGAAAGAGCGTAGGAAGATGATGCCATAAACCGGATCCCAGAGACGCGTGAAGTTTTCGATGGTCCAGGGGAGTTCAACGCCGACATAAGCTCCGCGTGTGAGCAGGCTGTACACGACGATGATGGCGAGCGGGGCCAGCATGGTGATCGCCGTGAGGATCGCGGTCGGCGCGAGGAAGATATTACGAAGCGTCTTCGTGTTCACTGGAGCCGGACCTCGTCTCCTAAACATCGGACTTCATCCTCGGGGTTCCACGTGACACAGACGGCTTGACCGGGTTGAACTGGCGAATCCGGGGGCGCCTGCGCCGAGATTACTTCTCCGCTGTCGAGCGTCATTGCAATATGACAAAACGAACCCAAATACGTCACGCCGGTGACCACAGCTTTTCTGCCCTCGGAACATATGCTTACCGCTTCGGGGCGCACGCCGATGCCGCCGATCCAGTTCATCGCGCCCAGGAAATCGGCGACGAAACGGGTCCGCGGCCGGACGTAAATCTCGCGCGGGGTGCCGACTTGTTCCAGTGCGCCCGCATTCATCACGGCGATCTGGTCGGACATGGACAAGGCTTCTTCCTGGTCGTGGGTCACGAACAGGAACGTGACTCCGACGCGACGCTGGAGGTCGCGCAATTCCCCGCGGACTTGTTTGCGCAATTGCGGGTCGAGGGCGGAGAGCGGCTCGTCGAGCAGCAGGACGTCGGGCTGGAGGACGATGGCACGGGCGAGTGCGACTCGTTGACGTTCGCCGCCGGAAAGCTCCGACGGTTTTCGCGAGGCTTTCGCTTCGAGGCGAACCTGTTTCAGGACCTCGGCGACGCGGTTAATGTCGGCATTCTTGGTTTCTTTTGGCCCCTTTTTGTGACCCTTGTCGTAAACCAGGCCGAATTCGATGTTGCCCTGGACGGTGAGGTGAGGAAAGAGCGCGTAGCTCTGAAACACGGTATTGACGTTGCGCTGGTAGGGCGGCAGAGCGTCGATGCGCTGGCCGTTCAGCCAGACTTCGCCTGACGTCGGGCTTTCAAAACCGGCGACCATCCGGAGAATGGTCGTCTTGCCGCACCCGGATGGTCCTAGCAGAGAGAAAAATGCTCCGCGCGGGACCTCGAGGGAAACATCCACCACGGCCCGCTGTGTCGCAAAGTCCTTGGACAAGTGGCGCAGCGAGAGCAGCGTCTCCGGGGGCATTCACCCCAGTTTAAGCGACACTTTAAGCCGCAATGGCCAGTTGTGCGCGGATACCCTGCCGGATCCGCAGCATGCGCACGCGAATGCCCGTGGAGCTGATGCCCTCATCGTGCGCCATTTCCTCCGCGGAGTAGCCCTGAAGGCTTTTCTCCAACAGCGCACGATCGCGTTTCGGACAGAGGTCGAGGATACGGCGCACCTCGATCTGCTCCTCCAAACTCATGGTGTAGGAAGGATCGACTCCATCCAACGGAAGCACGGGCGGAGTCCGAAAGCGGGCGCGAAAAAGATTGCGCGCGATCGAATTCACCCAGAAGCTCACCATGGAAGGGTCGCGCAACTGATCGCGGTACTCCCACCCGCGAGCCCAAGCGGCCTGTGCGATTTCTTCGGCCTCATCGAGCCCCGCGCCGCGAGACAACAGAAAGCGGCGAGTGGCACTGTATCCGTTCTGGAACGCATCAGAGTACTCGGTTCGTTTCATGTATTTCCCTTAGAGCAATCGTCGGACCATGGGATAACTCTCGTATTTTCAATAGCTGGTTCTAAGGGTGAGGTAAAACTTACTGGGTACACGGATGGAATCGTTCGTCCGATAGACGTTCTATGACGTTGCGTCCGCATTTGGTCATTTGCGTTCTGCTTCTCGGCATAAGGACGAGTTCCGCGGAGTCGCATCCGGCGTGGTGGCGCTATGCTTCGCCTGAGGCAACCGCGCTGGTGGGAATCCAGTGGGAGCATTTGCGATCCTCCCCATTCGCGGCGGCGGTCTCCGGCGAGCTCAGCGGCGCGGACGGACTCGGTTTTCCAGATTTGGATTGTCTCAAGGATGCGCGGCAGATTGTCATTTCGTCGCCGGTACTTCTGGCGATGGCGGCTGGAAACTTTCCCACGGCGACGTTTCGAGAGCAAGCCGCGAAGAAGGGGCTGAAGCGAGCGCTTTACAAGGATGTCGAAGTCTGGGTGACGCCGGGCAAGAATACGCTTAGCATCGCGCGCATGAGTGACCAGTTGGTTCTTCTGGGGCTCTTGAAGAATCTACAGGATGCGATCGACCGAAGCCTGCAGGAGGAAGCGAATCGCGGATTTTCTCCGCTGCTGGCGCGCGCCGCTCACTATTCTCAAGATGATCTGTGGGTGGTCGCCACCGGTTTGCCCGATCCGCTAGCCGACCGTTTCATCCCGATTGACGCGGAGGCGCAGGGATTCGAAGGCGGCGTATCGGTCCAAGGTGGATTGAAGTTGAAGGCTGCATTCGCCGCCTCGTCCGAGGAATCCGCGGATCGGCTGGTGGAAACCCTCAAAGGGATGCTGGTTTCCATGCCATTAGTGACACGGGGGATCGAGATCCACATCGATCAGAACAATGTGACTCTGTCCATGGCTGTGACCGAGCAGCAATTGGCAGCGGGACTTAAATCGGCCGAGACGGTCGTCGCTAAAGCCGATCCGAAACCCGAACCCGTTGTGTCAAAGCCAGTGGTTTCGACGCCAGTGGTGGTGAAGCCGGCACCGCAGGTGATCCGTATCTACGGCCTAGACGAGGGAACCCGCGAGATCGTAATGCGCTAAGGCCGCTCGTTGGCTCTCGCGGTTCAGAACGGGGACAGCCAGCCGATTTCGGGGACATGCTGCGGTAAGGCGTCATGCTCGTTTTTCGAAATCGGTGGGCAGTCCCCCTAGGGGTTAAACTGCTAGTAGGCCCAGCGCCACAGATTCGCGCCCACGGTAAAGCCGGCGCCTACCGCTGTGAACAGCACGATATCGCCCTTCTTGAGCTTTCCGCTCTCGATGGCATCGCGGGTAGCCAGCGGGATGGTAGCACCGGTGGTGTTGCCGTAACGGTCGATATTGATGATCACGCGTTCGCAATCGATGCCCAGACGCTCGGCGATGGCGGTGATAATCCGGCGGTTGGCCTGATGCGGGATCAACAACTTTACGTCTTTGATCGTGAGGTTGTGCCGGTTCAGCAATTCGGTGCAGACCTCGTACATCTTGCGAACGGCATACTTGAAAACCTGCTGACCGTCCTGCTTCACATAGTGCAGATGGTGGCTAACGGTATCGGCACTGGCAGGCAGGCGGCTCCCGCCCGCGGGCATTTTTAGATAGTCGCCGCCGGAGCCGTCGATTTCATTGAGGAAGCCGATGAACCCATCTTCCTGTCCCTCTTCGGATGGCTCAAGCAGCATCGCGCCGGCACCGTCGCCGAAGAGCACGCAGGTGTTGCGGTCAGTGTAATCGATGATGCGCGACATGGTGTCGGCTCCGATCACCAGGACTTTCTTGTGCGTGCCCGCCTTGATCAAATGAGCAGCGGTGGTGAGTCCGTAGACGAAACCCGAGCAAGCGGCGACCAGGTCGAATCCCCAGGCATGTTTGGCGCCGAGCTGGTGCTGTACCAGGCACGCCGTAGAGGGAAACATCATATCGGGTGTGACGGTGCAGACCAGGATCGCGTCGAGCTCGCTGCCTTCAATGCCGCGCTGCTCCAGCGCTGCGCGAGCGGCTTTGACCGCCATGTCCGATGTGGCGACGTCCGCGGCGGCAATGTGGCGTTCGGAGATCCCGACGCGCTGCAAAATCCATTCGTCGCTGGTCTCAACCATCTTTTCGAGATCGTGGTTGCTGAGAATCCCGGGCGGCACGTAACAGCCCAGCGCACTGATCTTTACTCCAGATATCACTCCCGATATAACTCCTGACATCACTCCTGGCAAGTCCGGCTCCTTAGGTACAACGCTCCATGTTACCTTTCGAAGGAGATGTTCGTCGAGAGCCCAGTGCCGGATATGGCGTGGGAGCCAACCAAGCCAGCGACGCCGGAACAAATTTACGCCCGCGTGTTCCGGCAAATGAAGCCGCGCACTCCCCTGCCCCAGATCGAAGTGCAGGTACGGCGCTACGCCAATGCCAACGCGCAGATCCGCCTGGACGAAGGAACGCTGCGGGTGCGGATGGCCGATACGATTGCTGGCGCGCCGGAGAGCGTCCACGAGGCGCTGGCCGAGATCCTGCTTTCCAAGCTTTTCCGCCGGCCGGTTCCGCCAGCGAGCAATGACCGGTACCGGCGCTATCTCAATCGCCGGGACGTTCGCCGCAGTATCGAGCTGGTGCGGGAGATCCGCGGGCGCAAGCACATTGAACCTCCACAGGGCCAGCATTTCGACCTGGTGGAATTGTTCGAGGAATTGAACTTGAAGTATTTCTTCGGACTGATGGCGCGGCCGTCGCTGGGTTGGAGCAAGCAAGCTTCGCGGACCATGCTGGGGCACTACGATCCATCGCACAACGCCATCGTGATCAGCCGGATCTTCGACCGGCCGGGCACGCCTCGGCTGGCCGTCGAGTACGTGATGTATCACGAAATGCTGCATCTGCGGCATCCGGTGGAGCATGGAGGCGCCCGGCGATGCGTGCATACACGGGCGTTTAAGGATGCCGAGAAGCTATTCGAACGGCTGAAGGAAGCGAAGGCGTTACTGCGGAAGTTGCCGTGAAGTGCGGGTGCTGAAGCACCCGTTGCAGGCTGAAGCCCGCTCCACTAGTTCTTTAAGATCTGGACGCCGGAGGATCCGCCCACGTGGACTTCGGACGCCATGCCGATGAACAGGCCGTGCTCGACGACTCCTGCGATGCGGTCAAGTTCGCTCGCCAGAGATTCGGGTGACTGAATCGTACCGAAGTCGCAGTCCAGAATGTAATTGCCATTGTCCGTGACGAAGTCGCGCCGTTGAAACTTTGCACCGATCCTGTGAGCCGTCGCCTGCAAGCCGAATGGGACTACTTCAACAGGCACTGGCGCGGCGCCCAACACATCGACCATCTTGGTCTCATCGACCACAACCAGAAACCGTGAGGCGGCCTGCGCCACGATCTTCTCTCTGGTTAGTGCTCCGCCGCGCCCTTTGATGAGATGGAGTGCGCCGCGGGTGACTTCGTCGGCGCCGTCGATGGCGAGATCGATCGGGCCGATCAACTCGGTCAAAGGAATGCCCAGGTCTCTCGCACGGGAGGCCGTCTGCTCGGATGTCGGAACACCGGTGATCCGCAGACCTTCGCGAATGCGCCGCGCCAGAGCCAACAGGACGAACTCCCCGGTAGTGCCGGTCCCCAGGCCGACGACCATGCCGGTCTCAACCTGGGTCACGGCGGACTCGGCGGCTAGCTTCTTCCAGCGGTCTCGTTCGTCCGGTCGGTCGGGCATTCCTCTATGACCTATTTGAGTCGCGCACAACGCAGCGGGGCGCGGTCTTCTCAATTATCTCGTGTGCGCCCCCCGCGCTGTGCGCTCGGTTTGTTAAATTCGGGGGGTGGCTAATCATTCCGCTCAAAGGGCCGTTCGCCTGGTAGTGGGAATCACCGGCGCCAGCGGCTCCATCTACGGATGGCGGCTGCTCGAAAAACTCCGTGCGGCAGGCGATGCCGAGATCCATTTGATCCTGACACGCTCCGGCGAACGCACGGCGTTTCTGGAACTGGGGAAAGCGGCGGCCGACTTCAAGGCGCTGGCGGACTGTTCCTACCCCGTCGAAGATATCGGATGCCGGCTGGCGAGCGGGTCATTTTCCACGGACGGCATGGTCATCGCGCCATGCTCGATTCACACGATGTCGGCGATCGCCACGGGGATCAGCTCGAACCTGGTGATTCGGGCGGCCGACGTCGCGCTCAAGGAGCGGCGCAAACTGGTGCTGATGGTGCGCGAATCGCCACTGCACCTGGGTCATTTGCGATCGATGACGGCGCTGGCGGAGATGGGAGCGATCCTCGCGCCGCCGATGCCGGCGTTTTATCACAAGCCGCAAAGTGTGGACGAGATCGTGGATCAGAGCGTAGATCGTGTGCTGGATTTGATCGGACTGCCTTCGCCCGAAGCTCGCCGATGGAACGGACCACATGGAAAGCCCTAAAAGAAAGATGAGAGTGGCATTTCAAGGAGAATTAGGCGCGTTCAGCCAGCAGGCGATCCAGCAGTTGCTGGGGTCGAAGGCGCGTCCGGTGCCGCATGCGCGGTTCGATCAGGTGTTCGCGGCGCTCGATAAAGGGTCGGTGGACGCGGCGGCGATTCCCATCGAGAACACGCTGCACGGGTCGATCTACGCGAATTACGACCTGCTGTTGAAGTACGATTTCGCGATCACGGCGGAAACCAACGTGCGGATCGTGCACAATCTGATTGCCCCGCCCGGCTTGAGCTTCGCCAAGGTTCGCAAGGTGTATTCGCACGAAGTGGCGATCAACCAGTGCCTGGATTTCTTCGACCGTTACAAGCGTCTCGAACGCGAGGTGTATTACGACACCGCGGGCAGCGTGAAGATGATCATGGAGGATAAGCCGCCGGGTGGAGCGGCGATCGCGTCGGAACTTGCGGCGAAGATTTACAAGGCACACATCCTGAAACGCGGGATCGAGGACGATCCGCAGAACTACACTCGATTTTTTCTGCTCGAACCAAGCGGCTCTAAGGCTCGCGGCGCCAAAATGGGGCGGAGACCCTGGAAGACGTCGCTGGTGTTTTCGACGAAGAATGCTCCAGGAGCGCTGTTCAAGGCGCTCAGCGCGCTGGCCCTGCGCGATCTGAACCTGGTGAAGATCGAATCGCGGCCGCTGCGGGGCAAGCCTTGGGAATATCTGTTTTATCTGGACCTGCTCGGGCGGAGTGACGACGAAGCCGTGAAGAATGCGCTGGCCCACTTGGGCGAACTCGCGGACTTCCTACGCGTGCTGGGGAGCTATCGGGCTGCTGTCTAAAAGGGGACCCGGATTCGTATCACACGCTCGCGGTCGCGCTCTTCCGAAAGATTCCTGGCTCTGGCGCTCAGCAAATCTTGGAGCGAAACCATGCCGGCAAGCTTGCCGTGGCGATCCAGAACCGGCATTCGGGTGAAGCCGCTGGACGCCATCCGATTGACTACTACGCGCAGTGTTTCGTCAGCGAATGCCACCATGGGCTCGCCGCGAACAAAAGTTCCGATCTCATGGCCGTTGGGTTTTTCCGCAACCAGCTTTCGAATATCTTTGCGCGTGATCACTCCCGCCAACCGGTCATCTTCGTCCAGCACGGGATAGAGATGCTGACCGCGCGGTGAGTGTTCGGGACGCAGGTGCGCGGCCGCTTCTCCCACAGCAGTGGAGGAGGCTAACGCGGCGACATGAGTCCGCATGACCTCGCGCACGAAGAGAATCTCCAGAGGGTCGACTGCGTACTCACGGCTCAAATGAAATCCGCGGCGGCTCACTTTTTCAGTCAGGATGGAACGCTTAAGCAAGAGCACACTGACGGTGTAGGAGAGCGTGGTCGCCACCAAAAGCGGAAGCAAGGCGTTGTAATCGTGGGTCAGCTCCATCGCAAATACGATTCCGGTGAAGGGCGAACGCATAGTGCCTCCCAATATTGCGCCCATGCTGATCAAAGGCCAGAATCCCGCCCCTTCGAAAGGAAGGAACATGGTCTCCAGTCCTCCCAACGCGCCGCCCATCATCAGCAAGGGAGCCAGCACGCCTCCTGAAGTACCCGATCCAAGAGCCACCGCCCAGATGATGGATTTGACCACCAGGATTCCGGCGATCATCGTCCGCAGCACGTCTCCTTGAAGCAGCGCGCCGATGGTATCGTATCCGACGCCAAGAGCCTGCGGAAACACTAGCCCGCCGAGCCCGATCACCAGACCGCCTATGGCCGGCCACCACATCCAATGAATCGGGAGCTTCTGAAACAGATCCTCGGAAGCGTAGACGGCCGAGGTTAGAACCGCGGAAAGCAGCCCGGCCAGGACACCGGCCAACGCGCAACCCGCCAGACCCTCAAGTCCGATGACGAGCGGATGACTCGTCACGGGGAACAGCGGGCCGAGGCCCATCAGGTACCTCCTGGCGATACCCGCTGTCGCGCTGGCCAGGGCCACGGGAATCATGCTGCGCGGTTTCCATTCGAACAGCAGCAGCTCGACCGCCAATAGTACGGCCGAGAGCGGCGCCGCGAAGGTTGCGGACATCCCTGCCGCCGCACCCGCGACGAGAAGAGTTTTCCGTTCCGCGCTGCTCAAGTGAAATAATTGCGCGATCATCGAGCCGAGCGCGCCGCCGGTCATGATGATCGGCCCTTCGGCTCCAAACGGGCCTCCCGATCCAATGGAGATCGCCGCCGACAATGGCTTCAGGATGGCGAGCCTGGGCTGAACGCGGCTGCCGTGAATCAGGATAGACTCGATCGCCTCGGGAATGCCGTGGCCGCGTATCCGCTCCGAGCCGTATCGCGCCATCAGCCCGATGATCAGCGCTCCGACCACGGGAACAAGTACAGCCATCCAGCCGAGCGTGTTTTGGGCCGGGGAGCTCGCTGCCGTGCTCCAGCGCTGAAAGTAGAAAAGATTCGTGAATAACGCGATCAGGCGGAGCAGACCCAGGGCGACAAACGAGCTGACGATCCCGATCCCGATCGCCAGCAATGAAAGGAACAGGACCCGCGGGGTGACGGTGAAATCGGCGCGCGTTTCCGAACTCACGCGGCGTGCGACTTCCTGCTTCCGCGGAGGATGTTCCGCAACGTTTTCGCCAGCTCCGGACCCTTCACCAGAAGCTCATTGCGATGGGCTAGCGACAGGGACCGGAGCTTGGCCGCACCAAGCGGAGTGACACGAAGCAGAATCTGGCGCCCGTCTTCGGGATCGGGCTGACGTTTGACGAATCCAGCGGACTCCAGCCGATTCGTGAGCTCCACAACCGTGTGATGCCGCAGGACCAGCCGGCTGGCCAACTCGCCGATGGTGGACCGTTTGTCCGCGGGCAACCCCTTGAGCGCCAGCAATGCCTGATGCTGCTGCGGCTCCAGATCGTGCTCTCTGGCTTGCAGCTCGCTGAAATGCAGAAACTGCCGGAGCTGGTATCGAAACTCCGCCAGATCCTGGTAGTCGCGTGATGTGAGATCCATGCCCACGATCTATCGTAACACGATATAACTATGCTAGCGAAGGCTCTTCTGCGCTGCGGCCTTTTGGGCCTCTTCCGCGGGGCTGGTGCCGCCGGGATCGAGGCCGAACTGCGGATCCTTGGCGCTTCCCACGACTTTGATGTGCAGGAACGTGCCGGCTCCGCGTTTGGAAAAGAACGGGTCAACGGGCTTCAGTACCCAGCGCCTCCAGCCGGTCTGCGTCTGGGAAACCTTAGCGTCCAGCATGAGTGCGCCGTGGAAGTCGAGCGTGTCCCCATGCATGTCATATGATCCGCCGATATTTACGGCGGCGCCTGGAATGGCGAAAGCCAGCGTGCGAAACGTAATGGATTCATCGGCCAGATTGAACTCACCGCTCATCCGATTGATGGCTTGATCCACTCCGTCGTCCGGCGTCTTGCCCTGGCCACGGTGCGATAGCGCATCGATCTTTTTCTGGATCGTGGAGCGTAGGAACTTGCCGTTGGTTATCTCAAAGGCGCCGTCCAGCAAGAGCTTCTCTTTCACCTTCTCGTCCAGTGGCGGGATGCCGATTTGGGTATTCAGCTTTAAGGTGCCTTCCATCATCGGCGGCCCCTTCATGGCCAGCATCAACACATCCCGCAAGTTACCTGCCGGCATCCATGCCTCGAGCGTAATGGTTTTGCGCGTATCGCCGTCGTGTTTGACCACGAACCCGGTGGTGGTGAAGTGGGTGGAACCTAGCGTGGCGACCACGGGCTTCAATTCCGTGTTCCCGTTGGTTCCGTCGACCAGGACCTCGAAGGTGGTGCTCAGCGGTAGCGGATTGCCCGCCCTCTTTAAACGGAAGTCCGGTACGGTCGCCTCTCCGCGCGCCGTTATCGATGAGAGCGTTCCTTCGAACTTGCCGGTCGAACGCAGGATCCCGGCGATTCCCTTGAAAATGCCCAGGTCGGCGTTCTCAAACAAATAATCGCCGCCAAGCGGAGTATCGCCAGGTTCACCGGACGCCCAAGGGCCGAATACGCCCGTGGCGCGAATCTCTCCGGGCGGCTTGGGGTTCGTGAGGACGGCGTTATACTTCATCGCCACGTTCTTTCCGGCAGACTCCAGGCGGAGGTCGTGAATGTCGAAACGCAGAGGAACCTTGGTTCTGTCCCTGGGAAGGATAATCAGGCGGGCATTCCGTATGCGGACCTCTTCGATCACGACATTGCTCGACCCAGTGTTGCTTGACCCAGTCTGAGCCGCGGGCCCTTCCCCTTTCGGAGGGATTTGGACCTCCAGGCCATCGAGCGTGACCTGATGCACGGTCTTGGGTGAATCAAAAACCACTCCGAGATCGACCTCGAAACTAAAGTGCTGGATCGCGAGAATGGGCGGCGCATCGCTTCGGCCGTGCAGGCGCAGCGAGAGATCGGTGCCGTCAACTTGCGCCAGAGTTCCTCGCCCGCCCCAGAAGAGCAGGCGGAATGGCAAGGCAGGCGGTACGCGCACCTGAAGGCGGCCGAGTTCGACGTCGCTATCAAACCGGTCGCGAAGATACTGGATCGCTTGTTCCCGGATGTACGGTTCGACGCGCTTCGCCATCACGAAGGCTGCGACGAAAAGCCCTACTGCGATCGCGGAGAAAACCAGTGCTCCGGTGACGATCCATTTCCTGCGCCGAGGCGTGATATTTCCCATTCGTCCCTGGTACCCGCGGGCGGCGATGTATTATTTATCGCCGCAACCAACCATTACCGGAGCAAGCTTAGCGGAACCCTCCAAGCAGGTAGGCGATGAGGAGAATCACGAGTATTGTCCCCAGCCCGACACCGGCTCCGCCGCCGGGACCCCAGCGGGTGTGGCCGTAATATCCTCCACCGCCGCCGAACAGCAGTATCAAGATGATGATGAGTATGAGCATTGTTGGTCCTCTTTCTCTTGAATGTCAGCTAGGCTTTCTTCGGTACTGCCAAGAGCACGATGCCACCGATGAGCGCGATCGCGCCAAAGAGGGGAGGCATCGGCACAGTATGGTTCTTGTCGCGGCTCGCGTGAATCGGTCCGATGTCGACGACCTTCTCGCGGGTTGTGTAAGTAAACCCTCCCCACGCCAGACCGAACAGTCCAAGCGCGATCAGGACGGCTCCCAGTATTTTGTTCATGACGGTTTCCTTTCGGCCCGTAGAACGGGCGGACCCGGCTAACCTACTTCTCCAAAACCTTTTCAATCTGCCCGACTTTCTTTTGGATCTTACCGGCGATCTTTTCGACTTGGCCTTCGGCAGTCAAGTCAGGGTTATTCGTGACCCGTCCCGCCGTTTCTTTAACCTTGCCCTTCACTTCGTGAAGCTTGCCTGTGATCTGATCCTGCGTGCTCGGTTTCATGTTTTTCGCCTCGTCTCGAGATGAACCAAGCATCTTTAAGGCCACTGTTGACAAAGGCTTTGGCGTAGATATCCCTGACCAAATGACACCAGTGACCGCATATGGTCGGATTGGGTGTGCAAGAATTGAGTGCGACGGCCCAGGGTTAACCCTGGGTAGAGGAGAAGTCATGCATTCCGCAGTCTCGCTGCTCGTGATTGACGACAACCCCGGCAGCGTCGAGCTTCTCTCAACCGCGTTAGCCCAGCCCGGGCTTGAGATACTCACGGCGTCCAATCCCGAAGAAGGACTCCACCTGTTTCGCAATCGGCGCCCGCAGGTGGTCCTCACCGATCTAGTGATGCCGCAGATGAGTGGCATGGAAGTGCTGGAGAAGATCGTGGAGATCGATCCCGCAACGGACGTGATCCTTATGTCAGCGCACTACTCGACCGAATCCGCCGTGGAGGCAGTCAAAAAGGGCGCCAGCGATTACCTGAACAAACCGCTCTCGATCGATCCGCTGCGGGAGCGGATTGGCAGGCTGGTGGAAGAAGTCCGAAAGCGGCAACGCGCCGTGCAGTTGGAGGACGAACTTCGAACGACCGCGGAGTTCGAAGGAATCGTGGGCCGCAGCCCCCTGATGTGGGAAATGTTTTCGCGCACGCGGCGCGTGGCCCCGCACTATCGGGCGCTGCTGATCACCGGGGAGACCGGGACAGGTAAGGACTTGATCGCCCAGGCGCTCCACAGGCTCAGTCCGGTGGCTTCGGGACGATACGTGGTACTCAATTGCTCAGCGGTTGTGGAAACGCTGTTTGAGAGCGAATTATTCGGCCACGTGAGGGGTTCGTTCACCGGCGCCACAACCGACAAGCCGGGACTGTTCGAATACGCCCACGGGGGCACGCTGTTTCTGGATGAGATCGGGGATATGCCGCTGGCCACTCAGGCGAAGCTCCTGCGCGTGCTCCAGAACCAGGAAGTGCAGCGTGTGGGCGCGCTGAACGCCCGTAAAGTAGACGTTCGCGTGATTGCCGCGACGAATCACGACCTGCGGACCGCTGTTGCCGAGAAGCGCTTTCGGGAAGACTTGTACTACCGTCTCTCCATGGTGGAAATCCAAGCGCCGCGGCTGGCCGATCGCAGAGAGGACCTTCCTTTGCTCCAGCTGCATTTCGTCGCGCGGTTCGCCGAGCAGTACGGAAAACATGTGCGTGGGCTGACTCACCGGGCGCAGATCCGACTGTCGAGGCATTCGTGGCCCGGCAATGTGCGGGAACTCGAGAACGTCATTGGACATGCGGTCATGATGACCACGAGCGACGTGGTGGACGCGCAAGACCTGCCTCCCTACCTACAAACTCCTTCGGAAGAGGCCGAAAAGGCGGCGGTGGCGGCTGCGCCAAACGGTGGTACGCTCGCAGAAATGGAACGCCAATATATCCTCCAGGTGCTTCGGGAGACTGGTGGCGTAATCAGCACTGCCGCGACTCGTCTAGGGGTGCCACGTACGACTTTAAATGCCATGATGCGGAAGCTGGGGCTTTCCCGCAAGGATCTTTAGCTTTGTGCGGATCGGAGGTCACAGAAGCATCGTCCTCCCGATCATCCTGCTCGGGTTATCATCCGGGCTGTTTGCCCAAAATCTTTCCAGTGTGCAGGATGTCCGGCAGATCGTAGAATCGTCGACGGCAGCGACTCAGAGCCATTGGCAGGAGCGGCTCCATTACACCTATATGGTTCGTGAGGAGAGCCGGCGCCGGGACCGGGATGGGCGTGTGAAATCGGAAG
>Ga0265314_10000323_pt1 | contig 67374 bp, 51 predicted proteins | sample 4126metaG_FD_203106 | JGI IMG/M metagenome (GOLD analysis project Ga0265314, IMG submission 203106) | Rhizosphere microbial communities from Carex aquatilis grown in University of Washington, Seatle, WA, United States - 4-1-26 metaG | ecosystem: Host-associated > Plants > Roots > Rhizosphere >...
TCTACAATCGCCGACGAACGCATTCTCTTCTCGGCTACACAACGCCGGCAGCCTTTGACTCTTGCACCGGGGCTGCCGCTACGGCATAAGGCTTAACAACCCGTCCGGCGGATCGGATCAACTCCACTGTTTGCCCTTCTCGCCTTGGGGTCCTTCTTGGCGATTGGCCTTGCGACGCGAAGACTGAAGGCGCGTGCCTTTGCGCTCATCGGAATGTGTGCCCTGTGTTTATCGGCGCTCCTGCCGTATTTGTTCCTTCACAATTACCGCAGCACGGGCAAGCTCTTCCCTCACAACGTCGAGAATCCCGAGGCCATGGCGTTCTCCAGCCTGGAGCTTCACGGCGGACGCTTGCGTTTTCTGCTAACGCCCCCTCTGGTTACCGACGGAGAATGGGGCACACCCTGGGCTACCGGCGACGGACCGGGAGACCTGTGGTGGCCGAAGCGCAACGTTCTCGCTTCCGCGTTTGTTACCTCGCTCTATGATGAGTGGGACTTCAATCGCAGGGGGCGTCCCGATGGCGTCTTCCTCCTGTCCAAGAACACCTGGGGTTGGCTGGGCGTATGGGTACATGTCTTGTTCTTGCCTCTGGTCCTGGCGCTTCGCTCCTCCACAGCCAGGGCAGCGCTGCTGCTCGCCGGCTTGATCTTCTGTACCCACGTCGCGCACGTGATGGGCGTCATGCCCTTCTACAACGCGGCCAACTTCCGCTACTACGCGTGGATCCTGCTACCCATCGCAGTGGCAGCGATCGCGGGGATCCAACAGAGGGCGAGTAGGGGCGTTCACGGCGAGGTCGCGGGAATTGTGGTCTTGGGCCTCGGCACGTTCATTCACCTGGGCTTCGTGCTGTCAGCGTTGTGACCGCGCCCGCGCCTTCGCGGCGCTTGCCGCGGGATTTCGTTCGGGCCGCATTGCCATTTTCACGCGATCGTCGCTATTCTTGCGGACCTATGGCTTCGATTTCCGAAAACGCGAGCACGGCGGATGACTACCGCATGCTTCGCCTCGCCTTGCACGAGATGCGCACGCCCCTCACTTCGGTCCAGCTCAACGCCCAGCTCGTCGAGCGGTCGCTGACGAAGTTGGGTCTCGATAAGGAATGTCGCCTGGTTGCCATGATCGTGTCCTCGGCTCGCAAGCTGGATGCTTTGACCCAGGAGCTGTCCGATGTGGCTCGTCTGCGGTCGGGCGCGGCAAAGCTGGAGCTGCGCACACAGGATCTCTCGCGCCTCGTGACCGAGATCCTCGCTCGTCGTTCAGGCGAGCTCGACGTTGGTCGCATTCGCGTCGCGCTTCCTGCCGAACCGCTGCCGATCGCGGTGGATGCTGGGCGCTTCGAGCGAATCCTAATCGACCTGTTGGCCATCGCCTTGGGTCAGGACACGGACCGAACGGGAATTGACCTGCGTCTGAACGCGACCAATGACAAGGTCTACTTGACCTTCTCCGCAGCCTCGGGCGCTTCCGGCGGGGCCCGCGCGGCATTCAGCGACGAGTCTTTGGGCTTGGGGGTGTTGGTCGCGCGATTTCTCGTCGAGTGTCACGGCGGCGAGCTTGAAGTCAGCGCGGGAGCAACCAACGCCCTGGTCCTGCGCCTCTGGTTGCCTAAAGGCTAGGTCAGACCGTGCTTGCCCATCTTCTCCCAGAGGTTCTTTCGGGAGATGCCAAGCATCTCGGCTACCTTGCGGCGCTCGCCGCCGGCAAGCTGCAGTGTCCGCGCGATGTAGTCGCGCTCGAACTGCGCCATCACAGTGGCCAGCGGCTCGACCCGTTCACTTGCGAGCGTGCTCGCGCCGCCGCGAAACTCGGACGGCAGATGGTGGACCCGGATCTCCTGTCCCCGCGCCAAAATGGTGGCGTGCTGAATCGCATGCCTGAGCTCTCGCACGTTCCCGGGATAGTTGTATCCCTGCACCGCCGCCCATGCCGCCGGGGCCAGGCTGGGCGGGGCCTGGTCCGTGGGCGTGAACTCGCGCAAGAACTGCTCGACCAAAATAGGTAGGTCCGCAAGTCGGTCGCGCAACGGCGGAAGTTGCAAATCGAAAACCTTGATTCGATAGTAGAGATCCTGCCGAAAAGCGCCCTCGCCGGCCGGGCCCTTGAGCGCGCGATTGCTGGCCGAAATGAGCCTTACGTCCACCTTGACGGAGGTGTTGGTGCCGATGGGCTCGAAGGCCCCTTCCTGCAGCACGCGGAGCAGCTTGGCCTGCACGTCGAGCGACATCTCGCCGATTTCGTCCAGAAACAAGGTGCCACCGTCGGCCGCCTTGAAACGGCCCTCGCGCCGCTTGACCGCGCCCGTGAAGGCACCGCGCTCGTGGCCGAAGAGCTCGGCTTCCATCAGGGTGGCGGGGACGGCGGCGCAGTTCACAGCCACGAAGGGGGCGTCGCGCCGGTCGCTGGCCGCATGGATCATGCGTGCGGCAAGCTCCTTGCCAGTGCCGCTTTCCCCGGTTAGCAACACGGCAGCCGCGCTGGCCGCGATGGCGGCGATACGTTCGCGCAGTTGCACGATGGCGGGCGACGTTCCCTGGATCATGTGGCCGGGCTTCCGGGCGGCCAGCTCGGCGCGCGCGGCGGCCAGGTCGTGCATCAGGCGCCAACGTTCATCGATTCGTGCGACCATGGCCAAGACTTCGGGAAGCTCGAAGGGCTTGGTCAGGTATTCGATGGCGGTTTCCCGGACCGCGCTGACCGCCTCTTGAATGCTTCCATAGGCGGTCATCAGGATGACGTCGGTGTTGGGTTGCTGGTCGCGAACCCGGCGCAGGATGCTGAACCCGTCGCCCTTGGGCAACCGCACGTCGCTGACCACCAGGTTGAAGGTCTGGCGTTCCAAGCAGTGCATGGCCTCGTCTCCATCCGCGGCCAACGCCACGCGATGCCCGATCTCGCGCAGTGCCTCGCCGAGAGGCAGGCGAATCTCGGGCTCGTCGTCCACCAAGAGTATGTCGAGCATTTCGCGATGGTCCTGGTCTAGCGGCGGTCTAGCGGTCCTAGAGAGCAAGTGCGATGTTGGGATTGCGTCACCAGGAAAGCAAGGACATTTCGCCCGGCCTGCGGGGCAAAGATTCAACACTTGGCGCCGACTTTGCACGAGTGCGCCCCGACAACCATGGATAGCGGTAATCGTCGCCAAGACGGGCTTCTCGCCACGCTCTCGCACGAGCTGCGCAACCCGCTCACTTCCCTTCGTTCGAGCCTGTTCGTCCTGCAGCGCGCGACGCCAGGGGGCGAGCAGGCGAGACGCATGGTGGCTATCATGAATCGACAGGTCGACCTGCTGACCTCCATAGCCAATGACCTGCTGGACGTCGCTCGCGTCGACCGCGACAAGATGTTTCTGCGCCGTTCGGCTACCGATCTTTGCGCGCTCGGGCGCTGTGCGGCCGACGACAATCGGGCACTCTTCGAAGGTCGTTCGCTTCGCCTTGTGTTGCAGGTTCCGGACGAGCCTCTGTCGATTTTGGCTGATCCGGCCCGCTTGGCGCAGAGCCTTGGCAATCTTCTGCACAACGCGGCCAAGTTCACTCCGGCGGGCGGCATGGTCACGTTGATCGTCGAACGCGGTCCGGGAACCGCTCTCTCCCGCATCACGGTTCGAGACACCGGTATCGGCATCACCCCAGAGCTATTGCCCCATGTCTTCGAGCCCTTCGTCCAGGGCGACGATTCGCTGGCCCGTTCCCAGGGCGGGTTGGGGTTGGGATTGGCCGTGGTCAAGCGGCTGGTCGAGCTGCACGGGGGAAGCGTGGCGGCGGCGAGCGAAGGTTCCGGGCACGGCGCCACATTCACCATCGAGCTTCCGCTTCATCGGGCGGAAATCGAGAGCCCGCCCGTACCGGGGCCGCCCCTGCACACGCGTCGCCGCGTGCTCGTGATCGATGACAACCCGGAGGCGGCGGAGTCTCTGCGAGCGATGCTGGAGTCGCTTGGCCAAGTGGTCGAAACGGTGAATGACGCCGGCCTCGGCATCGTCCGGGCCTGCGAGCTTCGACCCGATATCGTGTTTTGCGACGTCAGTCTGCCCGGCCGAGGAGGCTACGCCATTGCGCGTGCCTTGCGCGAGAGTCCGCAGCTTCGAGGCGTCGTGACCGTGGCCTTAACTGGCTATGCCGAGTCCGATGAGAGACGCCGCGCGGCCGAGGCGGGCTTCCACGACCATTTGGCCAGGCCGCCAAGCATGGAGAGACTAGAAGAAGTTCTGACCCGAGCCGAGCTACACTCGGTCTGACACGCGCACGGGTCTCGACAAACGTTTGCAGGAGGTCGTCTGGAGCTCCTTCAGGAGATCGTGGCGATCGGCTCTTTCCAGCCACTCTTCGAGTATCTTGCTCACGAGAATGCCGGCGAGTAGTCGATTGCACGTCACTTGTCGGGCCGCCCGGTAGGCTGCGGCCACCAGCTCTTCGACACTGTACCTGCGTCCAGGATTTGCGTGCTTCATGGTCGTGCTCCTCGCGCGACCCAACTGCATGAGCCAGGCCAGATGTCAGTCGTCTACCTTGTTCCGCTGCCTGCCTCGTAAGGAGGGGCTGTGCTCCGGGCGCAGCGTTACCGTTTCGAAACCCCCATCCTGATTGGGTAACGCCCGGACGTCTGCGAGCAGCCGTCACTTCCGCTGCTCGCGGGCGGTTCGAGCCGAAAATCCATCGCCGGGATGGAATGCTGTCCTGGTCCCACAATTGCTAACGACACGGTCAGCAAAATCGCAGACACAAGGGAGGCAGCCTTGACAACAGCGACCCAAACCCACGAGCATTGCGAGTCTGGAACAGTCGCGTTGGGGTCAGGACACGAAATTGAACCGGTCGACTGTTGGAATGTGGCCATCTTCGAGGAATCGGTGGCCCGATGCGAGGACAGGGCCTACCGCTTGGCCGTGCACCTGCTTCGCAGCCAGGACGCCGCACAGGAAGTTCTTCAAGAAACCTTCCTCTCGGCTTGGGAGAACACGTCGAGATTCAAGAACCGAGGTCAATTCAGCACTTGGGTCTACCGGGCAACGGTGCAGAACGCCCTTGGCCGACTCCGGTTCGCAGGCGCGCAGGATTCCCCGGGCGGCGCCGACCTTCTGCTCTCTTGGTCGACAATTCCCAGATTCTGGAAGCGGGCGAAGCAGGCGCCGGAATCCGATTGGTCGACCCTGCCCGCCCGCCAACTTTCCACGGACGCGCTCTTTCATCACATTCGAGAAGCAGTCAGCTTGCTACCCGTGGATCATCGCGTGGCCTTCATTCTTTGCGACTTGGAGGAGATTTCCGTCGAGGACGGTGCCGAGATCCTCGACCTACCGGTGGCGATCGCGAGGGAGAACCTACACACGGCGAGGCTGGCCATCTGTCGCTCCATCGGGCTCCACTTTTCTCGCGGCAATGGCCGATCCCGCGGCCACGCCTCTTAAGATCCGGGACGGGAGGCGACCTCGCGGAGCAGGTCCTCCAGCCTTTCCAAGCTCGGGGGTTTGGCGACGTGCCGATCGAAGCCCGCTTCCCACGCCCGTTGCAAGTCCTCGGGTAGGGCGTAGCCACTCAGGGCCACTAGAAAAAGGTCTTTCATCGCTTGGTCGGCTCGCAGCACGCGCGCGACGCCGTAGCCATCCATACCCGGCAACCCGATATCACAGAAGATCACTTCCGGCCTGAATTGCCTGGCCATCTCCAGGCCCTCGGGACCGCTGTGGGCGACCTCCACGACGTGTGCCCCGAATTCGAGCGCTTCGCGCAGACTCTGGGCTGCGTCGAGGTTGTCCTCGATAATCAGAACCCGTCGAGAGATGGCTGGTGGCCGCCCCGTTTCTGAGCTGCTCTCGCTGCCCGTGGTGTTGCCGAGCGGCAGCTCGACGATGAATTCTGCGCCTTTTCCAGGACCCTCGCTGTGGGCGCACACCTCCCCGCCGTGCAGCTCGACCAAGCCCTTGACCAGCGCCAGTCCGAGGCCGAGACCGCCTTGGCTGCGATCCAGCGTCGCGTCGACCTGCATGAAGGGCTGAAACAAGCGACCCAACACCGCGGGCTCGATGCCAACCCCGGTATCGCTGACCCGGATCCCGGCACGGCGTCGCGCGGGGATGGCCCTGGTCTCGACGCGTACCCGCTGGTTCGCAGGGGTGTACTTGGCTGCGTTGTGAAGAAGGTTCCCCACGACTTGGGCCAGGCGCGCTTGGTCGCCTTCGATGGGCAGTGGCTCACCCGCAAGGCTCACCTCGACCGTGATCCCTTTCCCTTCGAGCAAGGCGCGATGGTCCTCCACGGTCTTGCGGACGAGGTCGTTCAGATCGAGAGCAATGCGCTGTAGCTGGATCTTGTCGTGCGAGATTCGTGTGACGTCGAGCAGGTCGTCCACCAGACGGGCCATCTGGGCGGTTTGCCGGCCGATGATCTCCCGGGCGCGCTTCGCTTGCTCACTGCCGGGCTCAGCCCGATCTAGGACGAACAGGCTGTTGCGTATAGGCGCGAGGGGATTGCGCAGCTCATGGGAAAGCATGGCGAGAAACTCGTTCTTGTGTCGGTCGGCCTCGACCAGCCGCGCGTTGGCCGCTCGAAGGGCTTCCGCCGCCTGGGTTCGTTCCCGTTCGTGCTCCAACGCGGCGACGGCGTAGGAAAGATCCGCGCACAACGCCTCGAGAAGCCTTCTTTCCGCCGGGTCGAAGACGCCGGTTCGCCGCGCGTAGAGTGTGAGCGCGCCGATGGCCTTGCCATGCCTGTGCAGCGGGAAGGCAGCCGAGGCGCAAAACCCGTGGCCGAGCGCGGGGCTTCGCCAGGGCGTCGTGCTCGCGCTGGTGGCAAAGTCATCGTTCACGACGGGCCGGTTCTCCCGGATAGAGGTGCCGGTCGGTCCACCACCCAACTCGCCGTCGACTTCAACCCGGATCTCGGTGAGGTAGGCAGCCTCGACCCCGGCCGAGGCCGCGGGGACGACGGCTCGCCCTTCGACCAGCCCGATCCAGGCCAAGGGAAAGTCGCCTTCTTCGGCCACAATCCGACAGACCTCGCGAAACAAGGCCTTCTCGTCGCGGGTTCGGACGATGGCTTCATTGACCTGACTCAGGACCGTGTAGAGCCGCTCCAGACGTTTGCGCTCGCTGATGTCGCGCACCACGCTCATGAGCGTGCGTTCGCCATCGACCAGGGCGCCGCGCGAGCTGACCTCGACCGGGAAGGTTCGACCGTCCTTGTGGCGGTGGACGGTCTCGAAGAGGATGCCGCGATCGTCGGCTACGGCCATCTGCTCTTCGGTAAGGGGGAGGGTGGCGGGCGCGCGCAGGTTCTGGATCGAAAGCGAGAGGATCTCCTCGCGGCTGTAACCATACGCGCCGAGGGCGGCAGCGTTGGCCTCGAGGATGCGGCCGTCCGCCCGGCGCACGAAGAGCACGATGTCGCGGCTTTGGCTCGCCAGCACCTCGTAACGTCGCAGCGCCTCGGCGGCCAGCGTGGCCTCGGTGATGTCTTCGGTGAAAATGACGATGCCGCCAATGACGCCGGAAGGCTCGCGCCACGGACGTACCTCCCAGCGTACCCACTGCGCGCTGCCGTCGGCGCGAAGGAATCGCTCGCCGTCGGACCGCACCACCTCGCCTGCCAGCCCGCGTTGGTGAACCCGCTTCCAATCCTCGCCGATTTCCGGAAAGACCTCGTAGTGGCACAGCCCCCGCACGTCCCGGTCGGCGAGCCGGTAGTCGACGAGCCAGCGACTGCTGACGCTCAGGTAGCGCATGTCGCGGTCGAACATGGCCAACGAGGCCGGGGCGTGCTCGATGAAGAGCCGCAGCCGTTCCTCGCTCTCGCGCAGGGCAGCCTCGGTCCGACGGGTCTCGGTCACGTCGCGGCTGAAGATCGCGATTTTGTCCACGCCCCCGTCCGCGCCGAATACCGGATAGAACGTGTGCTCGAATCGAATACCGGCGCGCCAGTCCTCGAACTCGACCGGGCGCCCGCTGCGCGCCACCTCCTGGAAGCGCGCCAGACGAGAGTCGGCCAAGTCGCGGGAGAGAAACTTCCGCATGGGCTTGTCAATGACGGTCTCGGCAGGCCGTCCCCAGCGTTCGAGAGCGGTTCGGTTGGCCGACAGCGTGACCCCGTCGACGCTGAACAGCCAGATGGATTCGCTGACGGCGTTCAGGATGCCGCGCAGGGTAGCTTCGCTCTCGCGCAGGGCCTCCTCGGCGCGCTTGCGGTCGGTGATGTCGCGGGAAATGGCGAGCACGGTCTCGACCGAGCCCTCCCGGTCCTCTGGAATGATTTGCACGTCGTACCAGCAGCCTTCGACGCTTTGCCGGTCGAACCGTTGCGGCTTCCCGGTTTGGAAAGCCTCGCGCAGGCGTTCCTCCCACTTCTCGGCGCCGAGGTTTCGGCCTAGCCCTTCCGCGGTCTTACCGACGATTGCTTCCGCAGGCATTCCCATTCGATTGGCGACGAAGGGATTCACGTAGACGTAGCGGCCTTCGCGGTCGAAGCGCGCAATACTGTCATGGGCGTTGTCGGCGAGAGTGCGGAAGCGCTCCTCGCTCACCCTGACCGCGGCTTCCGCCTTCTTACGATCGTCGATGTCGCGCAGATAGACGTCGAGCCCGCCCGCGCGCGGAGACATGAACACCTCATACCAGCGACCGTTGAGTGGCGACGGCGCCTCGTAGTGCTCTTGCCTGCGCAGCTCGACCGCGTCGAGGTAGTGGCGGTGGATGCGGGTTCCCGGAAGTTGGGGAAACACGTCCCAGATGACCTTGCCTAAAAGCTCGCTCGCCGGACAGCCGAAGGGCGCGCGCTCCGCCGCGGGATTGACAGAGACGAAGCGCCATTCGCTGTCGAGCGAATAGAAGGCATCGGCGATGCTTTCCAGAATCGCGGAAGCTCTGCTGTCTGCCTCGCGCGCCGCCGCCTCGGCCTGCACGCGCTCGGTGATGTCGAGGCCGTAGATGCGAACGCCCGCTTCGGCGGGGATCAGGCACAGGGTTTGGTGGTAGGTGTGCCCGCCGACCAACACGATGCGCCGATGGGTGTTTCCATTCGAGGGCGCGCTTAGCTGCGCCATGGCTGCCGGCCAATCTGCGAGCCACGGGTGCCCTGAACCTTGCGCTGGAAGCTCGGGGAACAACGCCAGCGCGGCTCGATTCGCGTAGCGCACGCGGCCCTCAATGTCGGCCTCGACAATCGGGTTCGGATTATGCTCGGGAAAGGACGCGAGATGAGGGGCGACCGACCGCATGTGCGAACCGCATGATAGCCGGAATCCAAGCTTGTGGCGGCGCCAGCCACGTCCAATCGATGCACACAGCCCAAACGCCAGGAATTTCAATTCCGGGCAGGCTCTTTCGGGGGACAGTCGGTCTGCGCGGGATGAGCCGCATTCAAAGGTTGCGGACACTCTCCCCCATGGGTCGACACCAGAATCACGTCCTCGCGGTCACTTTGATTTCCCTCGGGCTGCTCGTGGCCCTGCCAGCGCGCGGCGCGTCGCTGACGGAGGTCAGCCGCTCCACCTGGACGGGCAGCGTGACACTCCCGAGCTACGTCCAGATGTACATCTATGTACCGGACAAGCTGGCTAGCAAGCCTCCCATCGTGGTTTCCGGCCACTCTTGCGGCTCGACCGCTACTGGGCAAATGGGCAACATACCGAAGATCAAGGCGGCGGCCGACACGAATGGGTTCATCCTCATCCTCCCGGACAACCCGGGGCAGAACTGCTGGGACGTCGGGTCGGCGCAGTCCCTCAAGCACGACGGCGGAGGCGACACGCAGGCAGTCGCCCAGATGGTGAAGTACGCGCTCTCGCAGTACAGCGGCGACGCATCCCGTGTCTACATTTTCGGTGGCTCATCGGGGGGAATGCTGACGCAGGCCATGCTCGCCGTGTACCCTGACGTGTTTCGGGCTGGCTCGGCGAGAGCGGGGGTTCCTGCCGGCTGTTGGGCCGATGGTTACGCCAGTAGCAACCAATGGAGCAACACCTGCGCAGCCGGCACCGTGAGCAAGACGGGGCAGCAGTGGGGAGATCTCGTTCGTGCCATGGATCCCAGCTACACCGGGCACCGCCCGCGCGTGCAGACCATGCAGGGTGAGGCGGATACGACGATCAGCTACAACAATACCGGCGAGGCGATCAAGGAATGGACGAATGTCCTCGGTCTCGCCACCACCCCGACTTCGAAGGATACCGGCTACAAGGCTGCGAATGCGACGTACGATAGGCAGTTCTGGGCCAACCCTTGTGGCTACAACGTTCTCGAGGTCTGGTCCTCGCCGGGCGGCACCCACTCGATGGCCTACGAAGAAGCCGACATCCTCAAGTTTTTCGGCCTCGACACCGCCGGTGGCTCCGATCCAGAGCCGGATTGTTCCGGTGACGCTGGTGTGGTCGGTGGCACGGGTGGCGCGAGCGGCTCGGGCGGAATCGCTGGGAGCGGCGGCGCTGGCGGGGGCAGGGACGGCGGAAGAGACGCCGGGAATGACGTGGGGATTCCGGGCAGCGGGGGCAGATCGGGCGGTGGCGCGGTCGGCACTGGCGGCGTCTCGGCTGGGACTGGCGGCAGCTCGGCTGGGACTGGCGGCAGCTCGGCTGGGACTGGCGGCAGCTCAGGAAATGGCGGCAGCTCAGGTAGTGGCGGCAGCGCAGGTGGAACTGGTGGCAGCTCGGGTAATGGCGGCGCCGGCAGCGGTGGTGCAGTCGGCAATGGTGGCAGCTCTGCCAGTGGTGGCACGAGCGCCAAGGGTGGAACCAGCGACAGCGGTGGCGCGGCCCAAACCGGTGGCGGCGTGGCAAGCGGCGGGAACTCCGGCAAAGGCGGCAGTGACTCGGGCGGGGCGCAGGGCAGCGGTGGATCCTCCGTGCAAGGCGGCAGCCCCGGCAATGGCGGTGCTTCGGCGGGCGCCACCACTGCCAATGGGTGTAGCTGTTCCATCGGCAACCACTCCGAGGTCTCGGTGACCCATCTCGCGGCGCTTTTGCTGGGCGCCCTCGGGCTCGTATTCCGTCGCCAGCGACGAGCCGCCCGCTGACCGCGGCCGATCCGCGGCGGTGCTCGGAGCAGCATCGTCGAGCTGGGTCTATGACGTGATATCCTGAGCCGAGCGTACCGCCAACCACCGACGAAGGACATCGCCATGGACGCCCAAGAGCTAAGAGAGCTGACCGCCATCTGCGGCATCGATTGCTTCAACTGCGAATTCTTCCACACCAACGTCGATGACTTCTTCGCCAAGATGCCGGCCGAAAGAAAGGCCGCCTTCGAGGCGCGCGGCATGACCATCGACAAGGTCCGCTGCCAGGGCTGCCGCAAGACCGGCTGCACTGCCATCGACGGCAAGTGCGAAACCCTCGCGTGCGCGAGCGAGCGCAAAGTCGAGTTTTGTTACGGGTGCAGTGACTTCCCGTGCTCGCGGCTTCAGCCCCTGGTCCAAGGCGCCGAGCGTGTGCCGCATAATCTCAAGGTCTATAACTTGAGCGCAATCAAGAATCGCGGCATCGAGGCCTGGGCCGCCGAGGCCAAGGAAATCCGCCAACGCTACTTCCGCGGCACCTTCAAAATCGGCGCCGGACCGCAGCTCGCGGGCGGAAAGTAGCCGCCCGGCGCCGCGTCGCCGGGAGAGGTCGCCTGCGCAGCGACGCGGGTGAGATGTCGACGGACAAGCTACCTGCGTCGCCGTCTCGCGAGCAGGAACGCGCAAGCTGCGAGCGCCGCCGCCCAGAGGGATGGAAGCTGTCGGCCGTGGCCGGCGAGGTCACAACCACAGCCGCCCGCGCTGCTACTGGCAGCCCTGGAGGCGTCGATCCCGCCGTCGGGCTTCCCGCCCGAGCGGACGGCATCCACCAACGTCGCCCCGGCTCCGTCGATAGCAGCGGCTGGCGCGGCGTCCGCCAAGCCGGCATCGACCATCGCAGCAGTATCGGCCGAGGGCGCCATCGCTCCGTCGATTCCGCTCGACGCTGTCGCAGGGCCGTCGATGGTGCTTCCAGCCGCATCCCTCACTGTCAGCGCGTCCATCGCCGTGGCGACCTCTCCGTCGACGGCGGCGCTTTGGCCCCCGTCTTCCGTCGCGCTTGCATCCAGGCCGGCGCCCGGGGGGCCCACCGTACCGGTCGAGCCGGCGCCTCCGGATCCGGCCGAATTGAGCGCGGTCCCGCCAGCGCCGCCCGAGCTGGTGGACTGACCGCCGCCGACACTTCCGTCGGGGCTCCCACCCGGGCTCCCGCCAGATCCGGTCGGGATGATCACCACGCCCGCGCCTCCCCCGTACACGCCGCCTTTGCCATTTGTGCCGCTTCCCGAGGCACCTCCGTTGCCCGATCCGCCCGAGGTCCCACCCGCGCCTGCTCCGTTGGCGCCGCCGGCCCCGCCGACTTCGGCGGCCGCGATCCCGAAGTTCCAGTTGCTGGCATGATCGGTAAGCACCACGAACCTGACGTCGTCCCCCGACATGCCTTGCTCGGACACGCAGGGGGCTGGATCTGCGATGCCAGAGGCGGGGTTCGAGCAAGGAAGCACTTGGAGGCCGTCGCGGAACATGTGGATGTCCGAGGCCTGTTCGCCGGGCCGCAAGCGCGAACCGTCGAGCAGGAACGTGAGCACGAGCGGACTATCGGCGGTTGCGGGGGGGGCATCGATGGTGACCTGCTGGGTGAGGAACACCCAGGCGGTGGGGTCGGCTGGCGGTTGGGTAATGAGCGACTCATCGATCACGACGGCGCCGCTGGTACCGCTCGGTGGAATCTGCACCGTGGTCGCGACGGGATCGGTGGGGGTTGCGCCGGTACCGGAGCGATCCGTGGTGAGTGATTCGCCCGGATCGACGACCGCGCTGGCCGAGTCGGAAACGAACTGAACCGCAATCACGATGCGAGTGTCTTCGGTGAAGTTGTTCACCGGGATGGTTGGGGGCACCAGCCAGGGACTTTGGGCCGGGTTGATGGTGATCGCACCGCTCCCCGGGAGGAGGGAGAGCTTGAAGCGCCCGTCGGCGCCGGTGGCGGTGGAGAAGTTCTGATTTCCGAAGGTTGGGTTCGTGCCGCCGTCGTGTCCGGCACCCGGTAGGAGGAGTGACCAGGTTGGCATCATGGAGCTTATGACGGATGCGCCGGCGATCGGGGTTGTACCGTCGACGTCGACAACCTGGCCGGAGAGGGTCTTTGGCGTGGGCACGGTGAGGTCGAAGGTGGTTGCGCCATCGACGTGCACGGAGTAGCCGCCCAAGCTGTAGGAGGTGTAAATGGACGTGGAGGACCCGGCGTCGATGCCGGCCGTTCCCGCGTCGGGGTTCGAGAAACTGGTGAACGAGTCGGACAGGGTTAGGCCGTAGTCACCCGGAAGAACGGCAACTTGGTAGAAGCCCGAGGAATCGGTGGTGGCGGATGCGTAGCCGAGTCCGGTGGTATTGCCGTTCAGACTGACCGAAGCCCCGGCCACAGGGGCGCCCAATTGGTCGAGCGCGTGACCACTGACCATGGCGGTGGAAAGAAACCGGATCGTGATTTCGGTGTCGTCGACCAGTGTGACGGAGGCGAATGCCGTGGGCTTGCCAGCAATCGACGCCTGCACCTGGCCGCTCCCCGGGAGGAGGGAGAGCTTGAAGCGCCCGTCGGCGCCGGTGGCGGTGGAGAAGTTCTGATTTCCGAAGGTTGGGTTCGTGCCGCCGTCGTGTCCGGCACCCGGTAGGAAGAGTGACCAGGTTGGTGCCATGGAGCTCATGACGGATGCGCCGGCGATCGGGGTTGTACCGTCGACGTCGACCACCTGGCCGGAGAGAATCTTTGGCGTGGGCACGGTGAGGTCGAAGGTGGTTGCGCCATCGACGTGTACGGAGTAGCCGCCCAAGCTGTAGGAGGTGTAAATGGACGTGGAGGACCCGGCGTCGATGCCGGCCGTTCCCGCGTCGGGGTTCGAGAAACTGGTGAACGAGTCGGACAGGGTTAGGCCGTAGTCACCCGGAAGAACGGCAACTTGGTAGAAGCCCGAGGAATCGGTGGTGGCGGATGCGTAGCCGAGTCCGGTGGTATTGCCGTTCAGACTGACCGAAGCCCCGGCCACAGGGGCGCCCAATTGGTCGAGCGCGTGACCACTGACCATGGCGGTGGAAAGAAACCGGATCGTGATTTCGGTGTCGTCGACCAGTGTGACGGAGGCGAATGCCGTGGGCTTGCCAGCAATCGACGCCTGCACCTGGCCGCTCCCCGGGAGGAGGGAGAGCTTGAAGCGCCCGTCGGCGCCGGTGGCGGTGGAGAAGTTCTGATTTCCGAAGGTTGGGTTCGTGCCGCCGTCGTGTCCGGCACCCGGTAGGAAGAGTGACCAGGTTGGTGCCATGGAGCTCATGACGGATGCGCCGGCGATCGGGGTTGTACCGTCGACGTCGACCACCTGGCCGGAGAGAATCTTTGGCGTGGGCACGGTGAGGTCGAAGGTGGTTGCGCCATCAACGTGTACGGAGTAGCCGCCCAAGCCGTAGGAGGTGTAAATGGACGTAGAGGACCCGGCGTCGATGCCGGCCGTGCCCGCGTCGGGGTTCGAGAGACTGGTGAACGAGTCGGACAGGGTTAGGCCGTAGTCGCCCGGAAGAACGACGACCTGGTAGAAGCCCGAGGAATCGGTGGTGGCGGATGCGTAGCCGAGTCCGGTGGTGTAGCCGTTCAGACTGACCGAAGCCCCAGCCGCAGGAGCGCCCACTTGGTCGAGCACGTGGCCTCTCAAGACCGCACTGCCTTCCGGAACCAGAACCACATCGAACCTCATGCTCGTGTCGAACTGTTGATTGGTCAGGGTCAGCGGCTGCAGAGCGCTTGACGACGGTGGCGTCACGATCACCGTGTAGGTCCCGGAGCCGATCTCGATGGAGTAGGTTCCGTCCAAACCGGCGTCCGACCCGGCGGCGGACTGGGCAATGGCGGCGTCGGTTCCACTTTGAAGGAAGGCGAGGGTCGCGCCAACGATCGGATGCCCCTGACCATCGGTGACCGAGCCGTGTACGGTCACGGAGCCGGTGATACTCCGGGAGCTGCTCGAAACCGAGCTCTGTGCTCGGCGACCATCCTCGCAGGCCCCCAGAATCAGCGTTCCAGCGAAAACCAAGGGAATGCCCTTCGACAACAGCGTCATCGGAACCATCCTTTCAATAACTAATCGTGCGCAACGTGCCCAATTACTGCCGGGCGAACGGAAGATACTACAAGCCCGGATGATGCAAATAGAGAATTATGTGCCGGCAATACTAGATTGCTTCGGCCGCCGCCAATAGAGCTTCCACACCGCAGTCGAAGCGCGCCGGCGGCACCAACAGGCTTACCACCAGGGTCGCGCCCAGGCGCAAGTCGAAGAAGTATCCGGGTTGCACCAACACGCCGTGATCATGAAGCAGTTGCAGCGCCCACGCCTCGTCGGTCATGACCTCGGGAACACGGAGGATGGCGGACCAGCCGGCTTCGGCGGGCAGAAGTGTGCACGGGGAATCGCGGCCGACTCGCGCGGCCAAGGCGTCGCGGTTGCGTGCCACGCGGGCTTGGATCTCGGCGCGCAGGACAGCGCCGATCTCCAGCAGCTTCGGCAGCGCCACTTGCACCGGGGTTCCCACGGAAAGGTAACTGTCCGCCACCAGGTCCAGATTGTGTAGCGCTTGCTCGACCACGTCGGCTGGGCCGGTGGCGGCGATCCAGCCGAGCTTCATCTGCGGCAAGCCACTCGCTTTGGACAAGCCACCGAGCGAAAACGTCAGCGCAGGCAGCGCGCGCCCGGCGATCGCCCTGACCGCGTCGGGCGTGGGCGCAAGGGGAAAATCGGCGAACACTTCATCGGCGATGATGGCAACGCCGTGCCTGGCCGCGAGCTCGGCCAGGCGCTCACAGTCCCCGTCGCCGATGTACGACCCGGTCGGGTTGTTGGGGCTGACCACCACGATGGCAGCGGCGTCGGCGAAGTCCACGCTGGCGAAATCCACGTGCCAGCGACCGTCGAAAGCCAATCGGTACGGGCGCGGGACCAGCCCTTCAAGCGACGTGAGATAGTCGAACAGCGGATAGCTCGGCTCGGGCACCAGCACCGTCTGGCCGGGATTGCCCAGCAACTTGAAGAGCAGCGAGTACGACTCGCTGGAGCTTGCGGTGAGCACGACGTGCTCGGCGGGCACGGCCGCGCTCCGGCGGGCGTAGTCGGCGGACACGAGCTGCCTTGACTGCAGGATTCCGCGCGGCGACGGCTGGTAGCGCGCGACCGCCGGATTGGCGAATGCCTGCGCCAGCGCTTGCGCAGGGTAGGGCAGCTCGGCCTCGGTCGGATTGGACAGGGTGAGATCGAGGATCGCAAGCCCGGCCCTCCGGCGCGCTGCCTCGGCGCCGGCCATGGCGTTTTCCTCGGTGGTCCACGCCAGGCGTCGCGAGAAGGGCACGGGCAGCGTCACAGGGGCCCGACGTCCTCGGCGTGTACGAAGCCTTCAAGGCCATTGGCCAGGTGGATGCGCGCCCAGTCCTGTTCCCGGTCGAGGATACGCACGCGCAAACCACCGTGCACTTGGAAGCTGGTGCGGAAGTTGTTGTCGGCGCCTTCTTTCACCGCCACGGTGTCGGGCAAGACGACCGCGAACGGGATGCGATCCAGACTCACGCGGCCGACGAGCAAGAGCCCCGCCAACAACGCACCCACGCCCAGGATGGCCGCGCCGGCGGTGATGGCCACGCGCGAATCCGCGGCGATACGGCGGCGCACGAAGAGCAGGGCAAAGCAGCCGAAGTAGAGAGCACAAAACAGAACCATCTGCGTGGAAGGGCTGAAATAGGTGACGATGTGGCTCCATAGCGGCTCGCGCTCGGCGCCTTCCAACTTGTCGTGCGTGCGTTGGTCGGCCAACTTGCGCGCCTGCGCGAGGTTGAAGCGTGCGTCGTCGTCGTCGGGCGACACCACCAGCGCGCGCTCGAAAGCCCAGATGGATTTGCCAAGCTGCCCCTGCCGAAAGTAGGTCACGCCGAGGTTGTAGTAGAGGTCGGCCGAAACCACGTGCTGGCGGTCGAGTTGCTCGTAGGCGGCGGCTGCAGACGCATAGTCGCCGCGCAGGGCCGCTTCGTTGCCGTGCTTCCAAGCCTGATCGAGCAGGTCGGCGCGCGCGACCGGCGCTGTGGCCAGGCTCGCAAGCGCTGCGAGAAGGCCAAGGTACTTACGCAAGCTCAAGCGTCACCTCCGGTAGGCGCCTTGAGCTTCTCGAAGTCCTCGATGATCTCGCCCGCGCGATCGATGGCGTTGCTGGCCTCCTCGGCGGTGATGCTGCCAGGGGCGAAGCGGGCGCGGTCACAGGTGTCGAGCGCCGCGACGGCGCCGTCCACCAGGCCCGCCGTGGCGCCGAGCGATCCGAGTGCCGCGCGCAGCTCGTCGCGCGACATGCCGGCCACGGTGCGGCCGATCTTGCCGGTCAGGAATTCGCGCAGCACGCGTTCAATCTCAGCCAGCGACGGGGCCAGCTTGCCCGCCTGCAAGTACCCAGCGGCGGTTCGCAGGCGCTTGTCGGCCGACCGACGCATCTTGCGCCGGCGCTTGCCCTCGGTCTCCTGGCTCATGCGCATACGCGCGACCCCGACCAGGCTGACCAGAGCGAAGAGTCCGGGCGGCACCAACACCACCGCCACCATGAACGGCGAACCGTACATCGCCGCGCCCAGGTCGCGGCGCAGGGCGGGGCGATTGCGGATTGGGCGCACCTCGATGGCGAGGAGGTTCTCACTGCCCGACGGTGCCACCGTGGTGGTCGCGACCTGCGTGTTTGAGCTCTGCGGTCGCGCCTCGCCGGTGACGGTCAGGCGAATCGGGCCGGTCCTCTCGGTCGCGTAGGCGGCCTTTTGCGTATCGAAATAGGAGAAGCTGAAGGGCGGGATGGTGGTCTCACCGGGTTGCTCGGGCAGGAGCAGATATTCGGCGGTCTTGTTGCCTCCCACACTGTCGCCGCGGGTAATCTGCACGCTGACCTTCGGGTCGTAGATTTTCCAGCCCGCAAGGCGCGGCAGGGTGGGCAACCCTACCTTGTGCAGATTCCCCCGCCCGTCCAAGCGCAGCTTGAGGGTTACCGCGTCGCCCACCTGCACGTTGTTGCGGTCCACCTCGGCCGACAGGGTGAACTGCCCCACCGCGGACGCATCGAAGTCCGCGGGCGCGCCGGGCGGCAGCGGAAGGATTTCCAGGGTGACCGGATCCGCCTTCAAGTGCTCGCTCTGCATGGTGGCGCCGAAGAAGTTCGTCCGAGAAATATCCGCCTCGAGCGGCGTGATGGTGAGCTTGCCCGGCTTGAGGCCGAACAGCGCCTTGCGCATGAGCGGTCCCACCAAATAGGATCGCCCGTCGAGAACCTGCTGGGTAAGCGACAGGTGGCCGCCCTGGTTGGGGACTTCCAGCTCCTCGACCCAGAATCCGTCGGTGCGCGGCTCCTTGGTGGGGGCGTAGTTGCTCTGGCTCCCGCTTAGGTAGAGGAGCCACTCCACCGTGATCTGTTCGCCCACGTACGCTTTGGACTTGCTGGGGACCACGTGCAGGAAGTTGCGCTTGCCGGCGGGTAGACCTTGGTCCGCGGTGGCCGGCGGCGGGGTTTGAGCCGGCGGCTCGTCAGCGTCGCCGTCGAGATCGGGAAAGAAGAAGCTCGACCCAGGAAAGCCCGGGATTCCGCGCGGCGCGCGCTGGTGCGGCTGCGGGGCAGGGGCCTGCCCGGGGTCGACGACGGCGACGGTGACCCTTTCGGTGTTGAGCACGCGACCGTCCACGCGCACGCTGGCCGGCCCGATGGTGAGCTTGCCCTTTTGTAGGGGGATCAGTTGATACTGCCAGGTGTAGCTGTGGCGCATGAAGCTGCCGCCGCCGCCCATCTGAATTTGCGTGGACTGGCTGGGGAACTCGCCCGCCACGCGAAAGCCGCGAAAGTCCGGGCGGCGGTAGTCGTCCATGCTGCCTTGATCAGTGGACAGCGCGATTTCGAAGACAAACGCTTGGCCCAAACCGACCGGATTGCGACCGAGACGCGCCGTGAACGAGGGGCCCTGCGCGTAGGCTGCCCCTGTGACAAATAACGTGGCGAGGGCGATGATCCTTGAAACTGCGCGCATGGGTTGTCCGAGATGAGCGTCTACCAGTCTTTTGCGGGTGGTGCACGCCTGACGGCGCGAAGACGGGCGCGCATCTTCTCGAGGTCCTTGGGACTTTGCTCAAGGTTGTCTAGCACCGCATCGATCTCGCGCATGTCGGGCGACTTGTCATCCTTCAGTTTAGGTTCTTGCTGTTCCTGCTTCTGCTGCTCTTGCTGTTCCTGCTTCTGCTGCTCTTGCTTCTGCTGGTCCTTGTTGTCCTGGTCCTTCTTGTCGTTCTTGTCCTGGTCCTTCTTGTCGTTCTTGTCTTGGTCCTTCTTGTCGTTCTTGTCTTGGTCCTTCTTGTCGTTCTTGTCTTGGTCCTTCTTGTCTTGGTCCTTCTGCTGGTCCTCTTTCTTCTTGTCCTCTTCCTTCTTCTTTTGCAGGGCCAGCTCAAGGTTCCACTTGGCGCTCGAGTTTGAAGGATCCAGCGCCAGGGCGCGTCGGTACGCGGCGATGGCGTCTTCGTACTTATTGTTCTTGAAGTGCGTGTTGCCGAGGTTATAGAAGGCCGCCGACTTGAGCCCCGGCGCGGCGGCTTGCGTGGCGCGCAGGAACTCCTGGCCCGCCTCTTCGAAGCGCGACAGGGCGAACAGCGCGTTGCCGCGGTTGAAGTGCGCGGCTGCATCGCTGGGCAGGGCGGTCACCGCCTTGTCGTACTGGGCAAGCGCGTCCTCGGCCTTGCCGCTCTTCATGCTCGCATTGCCGGCCTCGGTGGCGCGGTTGTTGCGTTCAAGCGGATTCCAGGCGCCGAGGAATGGCACCAGCGCGGCCAGCAACAAAGCGGCTTGCGCACCCACGGGCTTGGCCTTCCGCCGCCGGTCGGCTAGGCAAGCCTCCAAGAGCAGCAGCAGCAGCGCCGGAAGCAGCAGGTATTCATAGACCTCGTCGTATTGTTTGACCAGCCTGGTCTCGCTTTCCGTCCGTTTCAGCCCGGCCAGCGCACCCTCGATCGCCTCGACCCCGAAGTGCTGTGCGTCCGCGCGCAGGTAGCCGCCGCCGGTCTTGCTCGCCATCTGCGCCAGCAAGTCCTCATCAAGGCGCGAGGTCACGTACTTGCCGTCGCGATCCTTGATGTAGCCGGCAGCCTGGTCGTTATCGCCCACCTCGGGCACCAGCTCGCCCGAACGCGACCCGATGCCCACCGCGAAGATCTTGATGCCCAGCTTGGCCGCCTCCTCGGCCGCCTCCAGGGGCTTGCTTTCGGTGTCCTCTCCGTCGGTGAGCAGCAGGATGACCTGGTCACGCGTCTTGCCGCCTTCCGCGCGCAGGCGCGAAAGCATCTCGGTGGCCGCGGTCACCGCGCGTCCGATGGCGGTTCCGCCCACCGGCATGTCCGACGGGGAAAGGTCGCGCCAGAACAGCTTGACCGCATCGTAGTCGGTGGTCGGCGGATAGGTCAGTGTCTCGCCGGCGAACGCCACCAGGCCCACACGATCTCCCGACAGGTGATCCATAAGCTGTTCCAGCTCGCGCTTGGCGCGTTCCAGGCGCGATGGGTAGATGTCCTTGGCCAGCATGGACTTCGAGAAATCCAGCGCCACCACGATGTCGAGCCCGCGCTGTTTCTCCAGGCGCGCCCGCGCGCCCGCCTGCGGTCGCGCCAGCGCAAAACCGATGAGGCCCAGCACCAGGCACAAGAGCGCGGCCCGTGTCACCTTACGTGGAACCGAGGTGGCGGCCGACATGCGCTGGATGAGCGCGGGATTGCCCAGTCGCCCGAGCGCCCGCTGTCGTGCCACGAAGGCGATGGCGTAGGCGAGCACCGCCGCCGGTACCAGCAGAAGTAGCCCCAGGAGGTGGGGATGCATGAGCCTCATGGCAACCTCCGAAGCCGTCCGAGGCGAAGCATCATCTCCAGCACCAGCGCCGCCAGCGCTGGCCACAGGAAGCTCGGGTAAAGCTCGGCCCACAGCACGCCGCGATCCTTGATACGCGACTTTTCCAGGTCTTCGAGAATGGCCTGGAAGCGCCTGACCAGCGCCCCGGTGTCGGTGGCCAGATACGGCGATCCGCCGGTCATGGCGGCGATCTCTTCCAGCAGCTTGGGATTGACCGGGTAGCGCGAACGGCCCCCGCCGCTGTCGTCGTCCTCGGCCGCGCTGTCGCGGGCGCCGGCAAGAATGGTGTAAATCTTCACCCCCATCTTCTGCGCGAAGGTGGCGGCCTGAGTGGGCGAGATGTTGCCGGCGTTGTTGTCGCCGTCGGTGAGCAGGATGATGACCTTCGATTTTGCGTCGGACTTGCGCAGGCGCGCCAGCGCGACGCCTAGCCCGTTGCCGATGGCGGTGCCGCGGCCGTCGACGATGCCCGAGCGCAGGTCGGCCAGCATGCGCAGAAGGGTTCCGTGGTCGAGGGTCAGCGGCGTGTACGTGTACGCCTCGCGCCCGAAGATGACCACGCCGATGCGATCGCTCTTCCGGCGGCGAACGAAGTCTTGAATCACGGCCTTGGCGGCCTCCAGCCGATTCGGCTGCAAGTCGCGCTCTTCCATCGACCCGGACATGTCGAGGGCGATGACGATGTCAATGCCTTCCAACTCCAGGTCTTCCTCGCGCGACGAGGTCTGCGGGCGCGCCAGTGCGAGCCCGAGCAGTGCGATCGAAAGCAGGCGTAGCGCCACGGGCAAGTCGCGCATCCGGGCTACGAGCCCCTTGCGCTGGGCGCCGAGCTCGCTGGCGCGCGAGTGGACCAGGAAAGCCGGGCGCAGTCGCTTGATGCCGAGCCAGATTACCAGCGCGAACGCCGCCGGAATCGCGGCCAGAAGCCACGGGTGCGCGAAGCGAAAGGTGATGAGGTTGCGGAACAGCGCCAGATAAATGAGCGCTGTCGGCAAGAGCAGGATCGCCAGCAGGCGGTAGGGGATGTGCCCGCGGAAGGCAGGCACGGGTGCGCTGGTCGGGCTAGGCATGCGCCACCTCCGGACCAACGGGCGGCGGCGGTAGCTCTGGGTGCGGGCGGGTGGCTTCCACCATGCGGATCGCGGTTTCCAGCGCCCCGCGCGACTGTTCCTGCGAGGGCGAGACCTTGGCGAATTTCACCAGGTCGCACGCCGACAGCCAACCCTCGATCTCGCTGCCGACCACTCCGCGCGAGGATTCCAGCGGGATGCGCCGAAGGATCGCGACCAGCTCTTCGGTGGTCATCTCCAGCGAATCGAAACCGAACCGACCGCCTAGGTACTCGCGAATCGCTTCGGAGAGCTGGAAGTAGAACGGGCGCAGGTCGCCGCCCTCGGCCAAAATCGCGCCCAGCCGATCCAACTTCTCCATCGCGACCTCGTGCGCGGGGCGCGGCGGGACGGGCGGCGGCGCCGGCTTGCGCCTGCGCAGGTGCCGACGGATCAAGAGCGCGATGATGGCTCCCAGGCCCGCGGCGGCAAGCCCGCCGGCGATGTAGAGCAGAAGGTAGTCACGCTGGACTACCGAGATCGAAGCCGCGTTGTCCTTCAGCTTGGGCTCGGGCTCGTTGGCGAGTAGACTCGTGATGGTAAAGGGAATCGGCTTGGTGCGCACGCTCTTCACGGTGCCGTCCTGGCCGAAGTAGGTCAGCTCTACCGACGGGATGTCGAAGCTACCGGGCTCGTACGCCGCGATCTTCAGGCTGAAGGCGCGGCTCATCTTGCCATCGCCCAGGTCCTTTTCCTCCAGGGTGCGCGACAGCTCGGAAAACTGGCCCAGATCCAGATTGGCCGGCAGCACCACCGGCATGGCGCGCGGGCCGATGGACGTGATGGTAAACGGAATCGCGTCGCCCACGTGCGCTTCGGTTTTCTCCGTGCGCGCGGTGATGGTGGGCGCGTCGGCCGCCGCCTGCGGTGCCGCGAGAGCACCGGCATCAAGCGGCGCCACGGCCAAGAGAGCAAGCAGAAGCGTCGGGCTCAATGGCGCATCCTCCGCGCCCGCGCTTCGAAGAAGGTGGTCAAGGCGGGCAGATAGGGAAGGGCGGTGGAAACCTCGATGGGGTCCAGTGACAGCCGGCGGAAGAGTGCTTCACGATTCGACCGTTGTTCGCGCACCAACGCCGCGAAGGTGCGCGCCTCGGGACCGGACGAATCGAAGGCCACCAGCTCGCCGGTTTCCGGATCGTAGAGATCAATCAGCCCGACTTTCGGAATCTCGCTTTCCAGCGGGTCCGACACCACCACCGGAATCAGGTCGTGGCGGCGCGAGGCGATGCGCAGGGCGCGCTCGTAGCCCCGCTGAGGCGACAGAAAGTCCGACACCAGGAACGCCACCGAGCGGTGATGGGCAACGTGACCCATGAAGTCGAGCCCCACCGACAGATCCGTGCTTGCCGACTTGGGCGAAAAGGACAGGATCTCGCTGATCACGCGCAGCACGTGCTTCTTGCCCTTCTTGGGCGGCACGAAGTGTTCGACCTCGTCGGTGAAAATGATGAGGCCGACGCGGTCGTTGTTATTGATGGCTGAAAAAGCAAGCACCGCGGCGATCTCGGCCGCCAGCTCGCGCTTTTCTTGATTGGCCGAGCCGAAGCGCCCCGAGCCCGACATGTCCACCAAGAGCAGCACGGTCATCTCGCGTTCTTCGACGAACAGCTTCACATAGGCGTCGTTCATGCGCGCTGACACGTTCCAGTCGATGAGCCGAATGTCGTCGCCGGGAATGTACTGTCGGACCTCGGAGAACGCGATGCCCGCGCCCTTGAAGACGGAATGGTACTGGCCCGCCATCCGGTCGCGCACCAGGCGTTCGGTGACGATCTCAATCTTGCGGATCTTCTTCAGCAGCTCGCGCGTAAGCATTTTAATGGGAACCCTGGGAGGGTTCCCAAACCCTCCCGCGATGGTCCAAGGCGAGCAAAGCTCGCCGGCTCCCCACGCGAAAGCTCGCCGGCTCCCCACGCGAAAGCTCGCCGGCTCTCGACGCGATGGCCACTACGGTACCTCCACGTGGTCGAAGAGCTTGCGCACCACTTGCTCGGACGTGATCTCTTCGGCCTCGGCTTCGTAGGTCAGGATGACGCGATGGCGGAGCACGTCGGCTCCGATGGCTTTGATGTCCTCGGGGGTGACGTAGCCGCGGCGGCGCAAGAAGGCGTGGGCGCGCGCCGCGAGGTTCAAGTAGATGGATGCGCGCGGACTGGCGCCGTATTCGATGTAGTCCGCCATGTCGGCCATGCCGTAGGACTTCGGGTCGCGCGTGGCCTGCACCAGGTTGATGATGTAATCGCGGATCTTCTCGTCGATGTAGATCTGGTTCACCACCGACCGCGCTTGCGCGATCTGCTCGGGCGTGGCCACCGGGCTGGCCTTCACGGCAAGGCCGCTGGTCATGCGGTCCATGATGGTGCGCTCGTCTTCCTTGCTCGGGTAACCCACCTTCACCATCAACATGAAGCGGTCGAGCTGGGCCTCGGGCAGGGCGTAGGTGCCTTCCTGCTCAATGGGGTTCTGCGTGGCCATCACCAAGAACGGGTCGGGCAGCTTGTGCGTGGTGTCGCCGATGGTGACCTGGCGTTCCTGCATGGCTTCAAGCAACGCGGACTGCACCTTGGCTGGGGCGCGGTTGATTTCGTCCGCCAGCACCAGGTTGGCGAAGATGGGCCCCTGCTTGGCCACGAACTCGCTGCGGCTCTGGTTATAGATGACGGTGCCAACGATGTCCGCGGGCAAGAGGTCGGGCGTGAACTGGACCCGCGAAAAGCGCATGGATAGCGAGTCGGACAGGGTCTTCACAGTCAGCGTTTTTGCCAGACCGGGGACGCCCTCAAGCAGCACATGGCCGCCGGCCAGAAGCCCGATGAGGATTCGGTCGATCATGGCCTTCTGGCCGACGATGACCTTGCCTACCTCTGCGGCGAGGTTGTCGACAAAGACGGACTGTTGCTGGACCATTTCGTTGATGACGCGCACATCCATTTTCGGGCTCCTATTGGGGCGAAGGTAACGACAATCTTGGCGTGGTTACAACCTCGAGTTGTGCCGCCCTATTCCCGACCGACTGCACAAATCGCAGGTCGATTCCACTCATTCATTGCTGGTGCCGCCGATGGTCCGTGCAATAACCTTCGCTGCATGAAGATTGTGACCGTTGCTGTTCTTGTCGGGTGCCTCGGCTGTGGGGGCATCGAAGTGCCGGCACCGGGGACCGATCCCGGCGTGGACTCGCAGCCCGATGGTGGCGCGCCCAGCACCGGGGTGCCGGCAAAGGCAGCCACCGACGGCGGGATGCTTTTCCCGAACCTGACTTTGCAAGGGCTTCGCTCAGCGGCCGACATGGCCGCGCCAGTTGCCGTGTCGACCTGGGACTACTACGATCCCGATGGGCTTCAGTACGACCTCCTGCACGTGATGGCCATATTTCTTTGGTGCCCGCACTGCAACAACGAAACCACCGACCTGAGCACGATCGCGGCGTGGCAGGCCGAGCATCGGGTGGCGGTCCTGCAGATCGCGCTGCAAGGCTACAGCAGCTCGTCGCCCACTTGGGCGGAGATCCAAAAGTGGGCCAGCGATCACAACGTTGCGTTTCCGGTTGTGATCGACGGACAAGGCGCGCAGCTGAGCCAGTCCTTCAAGTTCGACGGCGTTCCCTTCAACATCGTGGTGAATCCCCGCACCATGGAAGTGATGGAGACCGATGTCGGCGAGGTGGGCTCGGTGCAAGCGTACGAGCAGAAGTTCCTCAACTAGCCAGTTAGCCACGCCCAGCCGCGCCTGCGCCGGTCTGCGGGACGAGCACCGAATCGCGCAATGCAACGCACATTTTTCGGCAGCAGGCCCACAACTTCTTTACACATATTTGTTCCCATCTGGCCCCTAGCTGTTGTTGAATCTGCGCAGACCAAACGAGAGGGTGACATGAACGCAAGATTTCTATCGAAGATTCAAGTAGGCGTGACCGTGACTGCACTGGCCACGGCCGGCGCCTTGGCGCTCGGTTCGGGCGCTGGATGCGCGGGCGGCGGCGGCGACAGCAACGGCGGCAGCAACGGCAACGGCGGCAGCAGCAATGGCGGCAGCTCTGGCAGCAACGGCGGTAGCAGCGGCAACACCGGCGGCGGCAGCGGCAGCTGCACCGCGAGCGCGGACAGCGTTTGCTTCGCCGGAGGCCAGGCCTCGGGCCTGATGACCGGCTACGGCTGGATCGCGCTCGGTCAGTTTGACACCGCGACCGCGCCGGTGTGTGACAACACCGCGAATGGCGGTACCGCGAGCGATCCGATCACCAAGGCCAATCCCTGTCCAGAGACGGGCGGGAAGACGGTGTGGACCACGCCCGACAGCGGACTCTGCCTCACGGGCAAGGTTCCCAAGGTCGGGACCACGGCGGGTGTCACCGGCCCCGACTACACTGGTTACTGGGGACTCGAGGTCGGTGCGAACTCCGGCGCTTCCGGCGACACAATAGACATCTCGAAGTACAGCAAAGTATCGTTTAGCTTCAATACGTCCGGCGTCACGCCCGCCCCCACCGGCTTGATCCGCGGCGAGATTCACGTCAAGGGTCATACGCCCAGCGACGAGAGCTACTGCGCCATCATCACGCCTGGCACAGCCACCCAGCTAACCACGTTCAACACGGCGTGCTGGGGCACTACCGGCACCAATCTGACCGCCAGCGACATGAAGAACATCGACAATATGGGCGTGCAGATTTCGTCGGACAGCAGCAACGACTACACCGTCAACGGCTTCTGCCTGACTGGCATCTCGTTCAGCAACTAGTCGCTTCATTCTTGAGCCTTCCCAACGGGGCGCTTCGGTGCCCCGTTTTCATTTGGACTTCGATTTGCCTATGGACATGAAGTCGCGCGCACAGCTCGAAGAGCCGAGGCGAAGTCAGCCGTTCCCTCTCGTTTCTTTTGCCCAATGACATGGAGCCTGGCGCTCAGACTAACGGCGGAGGCGCGTGCAGGAGCTCCCGACACCGGCGTATCAATGGCGTGGCTCGCCGGGACTTCCCGTCCGTTGTCGCTATGGTGTCCTATTTCTATTCCGCTTGGTTGCCATCTATTGTTCCTCGGAGGATTCATGCGTTCGGTTTTTCTCGTCTTCCCTCTCGTCGCTGTAGCGGCCTCCTGTGCTGCCACCCCTAGCAACACGTCTCCAGGCAATGGAGGGGCAAACAGCGGCGGCGCGCCTGGGACGGGCGGCAAGACGACGGCCGGCACAGGCGGTAAGCCCACGGGCACAGGCGGTGCGGCGGGCACGGGAGGCAGCGCCACGGGCACGAGCGGCGGCGGCACGGGCACGGGCGGCGGCGCCACGGGCACGGGCGGTAGCTCTCAGCCGCCAGGCTCTATCGACTGCACCGACACATCGTCCACCTCCGTCACCGTCAACTCGCAGAATGGCGGCACCCCCATTACCACCGGCACAAGCAAGACCTACTACATGCAGGCCAATTGGTGGGGTTCCTACACGGGGAACGAGACCGAGCAGGTAAGTGGACTTGGCTTCACGATTGGCAATCCCACCGGTGCGGTTACTCCGTCGAAAAACGATCCCATGGGCTTCCCGTCGATCTTCATCGGGTCCTACGCTGGCCACACCACGACTGGCAGCAACCTGCCCAAGCAGGTTTCGGCCCTGACCAGCGTGCCGACCATCTTCTCGACCAACGCGGATCAAAAGGGCGTCTCGAACTACAATGCCACTTACGACGTCTGGTTCACGGCAACCGGAACGCCGCTGAGCAGCACCCAGTACAACCCCGGCGCCGGGGGCGCCTACCTCATGGTTTGGCTCTTCAAACCGTCCGACCGGCAGCCTCGAGGCAAGGTCGTGGCCACCGGCAGCGCCATCAACGGCGTATCTGGTGGCTGGGACGTTTGGTACGACAACAGCACTAACCCACCGTGTGTTTCTTACGTCAGCAGCGACAAGTTGGCTTCGCTGCAGTTCGACCTGAACAACTTCATCCAGAATGCCGTCTCCGGCGGCTACGGCGTCACGTCCAGCCAATACCTCAGCATCATCTTCGCCGGCTTTGAGGTTTGGGGCGGCGCCGACGGGCTCCAGGAGAAAGCCTTCTGCGCCAGCGTCAATTAGGCGTTGCGTGGCCGGCTAGAAACAGGCGTCGCGATCGTGGCTTCCTCCAACCATGACCGACGAGAAGGACACGGGCGAGAGAACCTGTCGCCGGCGCAACGGTGCGTCGTTCTGATGCCTGGCCTTTGCGTTTGAGCCTGGTTGCGGGTGGACATCCGCATTCAGGGCGAATAGTTTCACCCCATGACCGACGAGAAGGAAGCACCTGCAGGCCGAACGGCCGGGAACTTCATCGAGGAAATCATCAACGACGACTTGGCCAAGGGAAAGAACCAGGGCCGGGTTCACACGCGCTTTCCGCCCGAGCCGAATGGCTATCTGCACATCGGGCACGCCAAGTCGATCTGCCTCAACTTCGGCACCGCGGCCAAGTATGGCGGCAAGTGCAACCTGCGCTTCGACGACACCAACCCCACCGCCGAAGACGTGGAGTACGTGGACTCCATTGCCGAGGACGTGGCCTGGCTGGGGTTCAAGTGGAACGGCAAGGCACTCTACGCGTCCGACTACTTCGAAAAGATCTACGAGTGCGCGGAGCACTTGATTCGCGAGGGCAAGGCCTACGTGTGCGACCTTTCGTCCGACCAGATCAGCGAATACCGCGGCAACTTCTACAAGCCGGGCAAGGACAGCCCGTACCGCAACCGCGGCGCGGAGGAGAATCTCGACCTCTTCCATCGCATGCGCGCGGGTGAGTTCGCCGACGGATCTCGCGTGCTGCGCGCGAAGATCGACATGCAGCACCCCAACCTCAACATGCGCGACCCGCCGCTTTATCGCATCAAGAAGGCGAGCCACCACCGCACCGGCGATGCGTGGTGCATCTACCCGATGTACGACTACGCGCATCCGATCTCCGACGCGCTGGAAGGGATCACGCATTCGATCTGCACGCTGGAATTCGAGGACCACCGGCCGCTTTACGACTGGTGCATCCAGAACCTGCCCCTGCAGTACCAGCCGCGCCAGATCGAATTTGCGCGCCTCAACTTGACCTACACGCTGATGAGCAAGCGGCGGTTGCTTCAGCTCGTGAACGAGAAGCTGGTTTCCGGCTGGAACGATCCGCGCATGCCCACCATCTCCGGCCTGCGCCGCCGCGGCTATACGCCCGAGGCGATGCGCAACTTCGCCGAGCGCATCGGCGTGGCCAAGAACGACAGCACAGTGGACGTGGGGGTCTTGGAGTTCGCGATTCGCGAGGACCTGGAAAAGCGGGCGCCGCGCGCGCTGGCGGTGCTGCGGCCGTTGAAAGTCGTCATCGACAACTACCCGGAAGGTCAGGTCGACTGGTTCGATGCGCCCAACCATCCCGACGATCCGTCGCTGGGCATGCGCAAGATTCCGTTCTCGAAGGTCGTCTACATCGAGCAGGACGACTTCATGGAGAACCCGCCCAAGAAGTGGTTTCGTCTCTCGCCCGGCGCGGAGATCCGGCTGCGCTACGCGTGTCTTATCCGCTGTACCAGCGTGGTGAAGAACGACAAGGGCGAGGTCACCGAGCTTCATTGTACGTGGGATCCGGCTTCGCGTGGGGGCGACGCGCCCGATGGCCGGCGCGTGAAGGGCACCTCGCACTGGGTGTCGGCTGCCCACGCGGTGAAGGCGACGGTGAGGCTCTACGACCGGCTCTTCACGGTCGAGAATCCATCAGGTGGCGATGCCGACTTCCGCGCCACGCTCAATCCGAAATCGCTGGAGATGCTGACCGACGCCGCGGTCGAGCCCGGGCTGGCCGAGGCAGCGCCCGGCGCGCGCTTCCAATTCGAGCGGCTGGGCTACTTCTGTGTCGACATCGTGGACTCGAAGCCCGGCGCCCCGGTCTTCAACCGCACCGTCGCGCTGAAGGACGGCTGGAGCAAAATCGTTAAGAAGTAGGGTGGAGAGAGCGATTTTCCGGATTCTCACCACAGAGGACACAGAGAACACAGAGACGGATGAGACGGGAAGGGTGTCGGATCGTGATCCGCAGAACCCTTTCCTTTCCGGGCCTCTGTGTCCTCTGTGCTCTCTGTGGTGAAAATAGGCTTGCGCATGCTCCGCACAGCGGCCTCGGCAGCTCTAGGCTGCGGGGAATTCGGCACTAATTCACGCGCTTCCAGGCAGGCTTGAAGGAAACCGCTTTCATGGTGGGCGGGTCGTCGGCCAGGATGTAGTCGGCGCGGCGGTTGCGGGGCTCGTCGGTTTGGTCGGGGGTGACGACGCGCAGGGCGGTCTCGCCGAAGCCTTCGTAGGCGATGGGGATGCGTACGCCCTTTTGCCTAAACCAGCGCGCCAGCGACTGCGCCCGGGCCTGCGACAGCTTGAGGTTGTAGGCGGCATTTCCAACCGTATCGGTGTGGCCCGCGATGTAGAGGGTGAGGTTCTTGTGGTCGCGCGCCTTATCCTTGGCCAGCACCTCTTGCACCTTGGCGAAGGCCGCGTCCAGCTTGGGCACCTCGGACGCATCGATTTCCGACGAGTCGGTGCGGAAGTTGACCTCTTCGTGCGGGATCGGCACGTACCAGGCAGAATACTGCTGCTCGATGTAGTGCTCATCGCGATCGGCCATGTGCAGGTGGATTTCGCCGATGGGCTGTTCACCACTTTGTTCCCAGCGCATGATCAGCGAATCGCCCGGCGAGCGGCCGGTGAAATCCTTTTCTTCGTCGGCGATGATCTGGCCTTCTTCGGTCAAGACGGTCAGGCGCACCACACCCGGCGGGCGCGACATCTTGATGCCCATCCAGTGCTCGTCGAGCGCGTGCGACTTGTCGACCTCGACGCGAAAGACGGAGGAATTGGGCGGCGGCATGGGGGCGTCGCTGTTGCTATCGCCCTGCTTTCCCTTCTTTTTCGCGTCGGCTGGCCCCGCGGCCAACATCGCGCAAATCGCGGCAAGGGCAGCCAAGGTCGGACGAGCATGCTGGAACGAGAGCGTCGAGCTAGACATGGCTTCTTGGCGCCGGATTCTGGTCGTTTGGGCCGGCAATTGCAACAGCGGCGCGCTCGTTACTGGCTGTAGCCGGGCGTCCAGGACGAGAGCACTTTGGCCACTGTATAATTGGTGGCTTGCGAGTCGCTCAGTTGGCGCGAGGCCCGCGTGGCGTTGCTGGGATTGGCGCCAGCTCCGGTGCTCTTGTATTCCCAGAAGTGCGTCTCGGCGAGGGTGTTTCCGCTCATGGTGGTCCAGCCGTCAGCCGCGATGTGTGCGCCCATGGCGACGTTCAGGTACGCCGCCGCGGCATACGGGCCCCAGGGGCGTCCGAGGTACACGTGGTTGGCCCGCACCGACGAGGCAGCGGTCAGCGATCCACCAAGAAACACGAAACCGTAGGCTGCGTTCTGCGGCGTGCGCGGCGCGCAGACCGCGCTGCCCTCGGCGATGTTGTTCATGGTGCAGTTTTCGAACACCGCCGTGGCATCGCCGAAGATGTAGTCGACCGAACCCTGGATGAAGCAATCCCGGAAGTACTGCGTCCCGGTATTGGTGTAGAGCGTGTCTTGGTAACTTAGGAAGCGGCAATTGCGGAATTGTTGGCGCTGGCCTTGTGCCATCAGGGCGACCGCCTGGTTCTGGCCGCCCGATGCGCCCTGGCCGTAGGTGTTCTCGAAGGCGATGTTGGCCGCCGAGAAGTCGTTTGCGGTGACCAGGACGGTTCCGCCGGTGACGATATTGTTGTCGATGGTGTAGGCGATGGTCGTGGTGGTCGGACTTTCGCCGGTCAAGCAGACGAAGGGCTTGTTGATGCTGACGTGCTCCTTGTAGGTGCCTGCCGTCACGCTGATTTGAACCAACTTGGAATTGCTGCTCGAAACGGCATTGACGGCCGCTTGCACGGTTGCGTATTGCTGGCCGCTGCCGACCGTAAGCGTTTGCGTGGCCCCCGGGCACGCAACAAAGCTCGTTCCGCCGGTGCCGCCGCCGGAGTTGGTTCCGCCGGTCCCGCTGCCGCCGGAGCCGCCCGCGAGGCCGCCACCTCCAGATTTTCCGCCAGAGCCGGTTCCACCCGAGCCACCAGCGCCGGGGCCGCTACCGCCGGAGCCGGTTCCGCTGCCACCCGAGGCACTGCCGCCCGTGTTCGCGCCACCGGTGCCGTTGCCGTCTGCCCCGCCGCCATCCCGACCGCTGCCCGCATCCCGGCTGCCCCCTGAGCCACCGCCCGAGGTGATCCCTCCAGCTCCGGTCGTACCGCCAAGGCTCGCTCCTCCGCTGCCTGGCTTGCCGCCGGTTGATGATGAAACCGTCGCGCCTGCCGCGCCTCCCTGCGCGCTTCCACCCGAGCCGCCCGCCGCACCTCCTTTCCCGGCCCCACCGGTGCCGGCGCCGCCTTGCCCAGTTGCCGGCGCCCCCCCGCTGCCAGGCACGCCGCTCGAGCTCACCGTGGTGCCGCCGTTCCCACCGCTTGGCGCCACAAGGCCGCCGGTGGACGAGGCTTGCGACGAACGCCCGGCGCTGCCGCCCGAGCCTACCGGGTTGCCGCCGGTTCCTGAACCTCCGCCTGAGCCGTTGTCCGAACAGGCAACCAGCGCGAAGCTCGCCACCATCCACAATTCGGGTAGCCACTTACGGGGACGGGTTGATTGCATGGGGACCTCCAGGCGCATCGGCGCGTTCGCGGTGTCACAATAGCGGTGAATGCTCGCACGCAAACGGCTCACCAGCCAGCCTCTCCCCGCGGCTGCAAGCGGGTGGCGATTCTCGCCGGCAGATGATCGCTTGCACAACCTTGGCAGGCGTGGAACATGAACGCCGCATGCGTCGCTGCCGGCTATTCCTGCCGATGATTCTGACCGCCTTTTGCGGGACGGCCCAGGCGCGCCTCGAGGGCGAGCACACCATTGCCGTGTTTCGACCGGACAGCTCCGATCCGATGCTGATGGAGTCCTTCAGCCGACTGTGTGGCGAGCTCCACATGTACGGTCTGAGGGTGGCGCTCCTCGACAGGAAGGACCGCGCCGCGTTTTCCGACGAACCACCGGCGGAGCTTGGCGGTCGAACCGACGTTATCGGCGGTGTCGCCTTGGTCCGCACGCCGGGCCAGGCCAGCGCGAGGATCTGGATCGCTGAGAAAGCCACGGGAAAGGAAGCCCTCCGCATCACTGTCAGCATCAACGACGCGGACGCGCCCAGCCTGCTCGCAATGCGTGCGGCAGACGTGTTGCGCGCCATCTTGCGTGATTTCGACGACCCGAAAACCGCCGAGCAGGCGCCGCAGCCGGTCGGCGACACGGCCGTGGCCATCAAGGCAGAGCCATCGGCTCCCGGCACACCCCGCCGGTGGGCGCTTCAGGTTGGCGGCGCCATGCTGTGGGAGACCGGTGATCTGGGAGCGGGGTTCGCACCGTCCATCGATCTGGAACGTCGCGTGACCCCGCGGCTGGCAGTGGGGCTAAACATCGTTGCGCCGGTGCTCGGGCAAACCTATTCCCCCACCGGCGCGACCGCCAGGGTGCAAGAGGAGTTGGGAACCCTCACCATCGCCGGGCGGCTGCTTTCGAGATGGCGCGCAAAGTTAGATCTGGTCCAGGGCTTCGGCGTAATGCACCTGTCCGTCGAGGGCAAGGCCCAGGCCCCCTGGGTCGGGCAAAGCGCCTCGACATGGGCCGCCGCCTCATACACGGGCGCACACGTCGGATTTCGCCTTTCCGACTCTATTGAGCTGACGCTCAGCGTGGCAGCCTTGTTTCTCTTGCCCCGACCCGTGCTCGACGTCGCGGATGCTTCCAGTACCATGCGTCAGCCGATGTGGCTGATGGCAAGCGGGTTACGGTACGGGTTCTAGCCTTGCTTCACCGAATGGCACAGCTAGTCGCAGATGCGAATCTTGAGCCGAGCAAGGGCGGACGGGCCACAGAACAGACGAGATTCATGGATTCTGAACGCACGCCGCACCTCGTCGCGATTCCTTCGCCGTTCCCGGTGGAGATGTCCGACGCCGATCTCGTGGCCGCCGTAGTGGAAGGCAACAAGGAGGCCTTGCGCACGGTTTGGGATCGCTACATCGCCTCGGTGCGAGCGACGCTGAGCGCGTGCCTTGGCCGCGACCATGTAATCGATGATCTCGCGCAGGAGGTCTTCATCATCTTCTACCGATCCGCCGGCCGAATCCGCGAGCCGTCGGCGCTCCGGCCTTTCCTGCTCGGCGTCGCCGCCAAGATGGCATCGTCGGAGATCCGCTCCCGGACGCGTCGCGATCGCTGGCACCGTTTGTTCCATCGGGCTTCCGGCGAAGCCAGTGCCGTGCGGTCACCCGACATTGACGAGCGCGACGCCCTGCGATCCCTGCGCGAGCTTTTGTCCAGGATCTCCGATCGGGAGCGGCAGGCATTCATCCTTCGCTACGTACAAGACCTGAGCCCGCCCGAGGTCGCCGAGGCGTTGGGGATTCCCAAGGGGACTGCCAAGCGCGCGATTTCCGAGGGGCGACGCCGGGTCCTGCTGCGGGCGCAGAAGGACCCGGCCTTGGTGCAGTACTTGCGATCAAGTCAGGAGCGGCGGCGATGAGAGAGCTCGGCGAAAACCCGCGGGAAGAGAGTGGCGCTCATCGCTTGTCGGCGCTCTTGCGCAACGATGCGACGCAGGCGGTGGACGGGGCTCGCAACGAGGCGGCGTGGCACAGGCTGCTCATGACAGCACACGAAGAGGACGGCCGCGCCTTGCGCAAGCCAAGGCCCGCCTGGCTGCTCGTGCCTGGGGTTGCCGGCGTAGTCCTGATGGCCCTCGGGCTGGTTCGCTTCTTCTTGGCGCCCACGCCTCTCCATGTCAAACTGGATGGCCACGAGTTCACGGGCGACTTGGTTGCCTCGGAGGATGGGCTGCCGAGGAATCTGGAATTCTCCGACGGATCCAATTTGGTGCTTCGCTCGTCGGGGCGTTTGCGGGTGACTGGCACGGAGGCGCATGGTGCGACCCTGTTGCTCGATCGGGGCCAGTTGCAGGTGTCTATTCGCCACCGACCCTTGACCCACTGGCGGTTTGACGTGGGGCCGTACGTGGTGTCCGTGACGGGAACCCTGTTCGGCGTGGCCTGGGAGCCCGAGGCGGGCGATTTCGCGGTGGATCTTGTCGAAGGCGCGGTCAACGTGCGCGGGCCAGGAATTTCGACGCCGATCACCTTGCAGGCGGGACAGCAATTGCGCGCGAACAAGGCTGGCAACTACACCGTGCAAAGGCAGGAGGTGGCGCCTGAGCAGCCGGTGGCCGCGGCGGAGCTGCCAGGGCGGGACTTCCCTGCGGTGATGCCCAGGACCCGTCGAGCGGCGAGCGGCGCCGTTCCGGAGCGTGCTGCGGCCGGGGCACCGGAAAAGCCGAGCTGCGATTGGGCCAGCCTGGTGTCAAGCGGGCGATTCGAGGTCCCCGTGGCGCAGGCTCGCCAGATGGGCGTCGAGGCGGCGCTGGCCGAGTGCCCGACCCGAAGTCTGTTCGTCCTGGCGGATGCCGCGCGCTACTTGGGCAAGTTCGATCTCAGCAAGAACGCCCTGCTTTCCGTTCGCAAGCGTTCGCCGGTCGAGAGGAGCCGGGCGGCTTTCTTTCTCGGCCGATTGGAAGAGGCGCGCGGGAATCTCGACTTGGCGCTAGGCTGGTATTCACAAGCCATGGAAGGCAACGTGGATCCCGCGTTCGTCGGGGAGGCGAAGGCTGGGAAGGCTCGCATCGTCAAGCGCATTCACTCGGTTGAATCGCGGTCGTCTCATGTCGCTCCCCAAGAGTGACCGACGGCGGAATCCTGGGGCGGCGTTCGTACGTAAGAGCCGGCACCTGTTGCTCGCGCTCTTCCTGAGCACGGGCTGCCAAGCTCCGAGCACGCATCTCGCAGCGACGAGACGGGTCGATGGCGGCGGCACCGTGGACGCGCGCGTGGTGCCGGCCGACGGCGGACCCGGTCGCGACGGCCCCGCCATCGGTTGCCAGGAAACCACCGTCGATCTGACCGTTCCCAAGGGCAACATCGTGTTGGTGGTCGAGCGTTCCGACGCCATGAACACGCCAAACGACAGCAGTTGCGATAGTTGTGGGACCTATTGGGACGCAGCCGTCGAGGCTATTGACCAACTGACCTCTGCCACGTCCAATCACTTTCGCTGGGGGCTCAAGCTGTTTCCATCACCCGGGGCTGGCGACGCGTGCTCGGTTTCGCCTTTCGTGGACGTCCCACTTACGTCCGACGCGAACGCGCCGATTGTCTCGGCGCTCAGATCCTCTACCGCGCCCAGCGGAGGGACCCCGACGACGTCAGCCGTCGGCGCGGTCTATGCCTTCCTGCGCACGATCCTGGATCCCGCGCCCAGGGTGATTGTTCTCGTCATGGGCGGAACGCCAACCTGTGCCTCTGGTGATCCGACGCTAGAGGATATGGAGGCAGCCATTGCGGAGGTCTCTCAACTTCCTCAACCGTATGTGTTCGTGCTTGGTGTCGGGGCTGATCGGCAGAAGCTCGACAGATTGGCGCTGGCGGGCAGTACGCTCTCGGCCTATTCAACCGATCAGATACCGGACCTGCTGGGAGCCGTCGAGGGTTGGGCGCGAACCATCGCGGGCTGTGTGTTTCCTCTCGCCAGCCCGCTGTTTCCGGGGCAAGGGGTCACCGTCTCGCTCGACGGTGTTCCGCTCGTCCTGGGCGATCCCAACGGCTTTGGCATCACACCCGACGGATCGGAGGTCATGATCCAGGGCGCTTCCTGTTTCTACATCGGCACGTACTCGACCCTGACGATCAGGGTAGGGTGTGGCTATTAAGAGTTGAGCGGAACGACGGTCACAGCCCGCCGAAGGTGCCCACCATGGCGAGCCCCTGACCGGAATTGCCCATTCGCACCGGCACCAACTGGGCGCGAACATTGTCGTTGAGGACAAGCTGTTGCCACCGCGACGCAAGTCCCAGGATGACGAAGCCGGCGCCCCAGGCCTGGGTGATACCGCCGATGACCAGCAGCGTTCTCCACACCGAGGCGTCGTTCGTGCAAGTCGAATACGAGTAGCTGCCGCTGGTGGTGGTACAGTTGTAGTCCTTCACGGTGCCGAGAGCCAACCAGGGACCGAGCACCGGGATGTACAGGAGTCCGGGGCTGAATGGCACGTTGTTGGAGCTGGAGCCGTCGTCGTAGGAAGGACCCTCGGTGGACTGACCAGCGACCACGATCGCAAACAGATAGCTGATGCCAAAGATGATGCTGCCCGAGACCACGAAGCCTCTGCGGGCGTGGCTTTCTAGATGGTACCCAGGGGGAATGGGTTTGGCGGGGTCGTAGTCCAGGGTGGCGGGCCGCATGTCGACCGGTGGGTAATAGTAGGGCATCGGGTAGGCTGGCGGTGGGGCGCCATACGCCGGATATCCAGGCGCGGGTTGTGGATAGGCGCCCGGCGTTGGTGGCGAATACGGCGCCGGGGCTTGGGGTTGCGAATACGTTCCCGACGGCTGCGGCGGGTAATAGGGAGCGGAAGCGCTCTGCGCGGGCGGCGACTGATCGTAGGCTTGCGCGAGGATCCGAGGGGCAACCAGGCGCAGCTTCAGGCCGGGAACCGCCTGGTCTGCGGGAGCAGGGGCGGCCTGTGCCGAGAGCGTGACCAGAAGGCCAGCGAAAACGACTACCGTGCAGCTCCCCAAACGCGTACCCGTCATTTTAGTCTCCTTGTTGGTTTCAAGGCGGCCCGATGCCGCAGGAATGACCCGCCGAGGATACAGGTTCGCGGGAAGCATGTCACGCATTGCAGTGGGGTCACCGCCATCACCGGAGCGTTCCTGCGAAGAGGTCGTCACAAGGACGACTGCTATCCTTTCAGCCAATCTGGGGGGAGCATGCTGAACCAATACCCGACCAAGATCGATGGATCCGCAATGAAGACCGCGGCCATGGAGACGGTTACGAATCCGTACGATGGCACGGCCGTAGCAGAAGTCGGCGTCGCGTCCGCGAGCGAGGTCGAGACGGCGATCGCCAGTGCCGCGAACGCGTCTGCATCCTTGCGGCGACTTTCCACCTGGGAGCGAGCAGGGCTGCTGACCCGCATCGCCGGCGCCATCGCCGACCACTGCAACGCGCTGGCCAACCTCATCACGCAGGAAAGCGGCAAGCCGATCCGCTACACGCGCGGGGAAGTGGCGCGCGCAGTGACGACGTTTACCCTGGCGGCGGCCGAGGCGCGCACGCAAGCGGGCCAGGTCTTGCCCGTCGATCAACAGCCTGGGTACGAGGGCCGACTGTGCCTCGCCAGTCGGGTTCCGCGCGGGCCCGTGGCCGCCATTGCGCCGTTTAATTTTCCGCTCAATCTGGTGGCCCACAAATTGGCGCCAGCGCTGGCGGTAGGCGCACCAGTGGTCCTAAAGCCCGCGACGCAATCGCCCCTGACCGCTCACGCGCTGTCGGATTTGGTGGATGCAGCCGGTGCACCCAAGGGTGCGTTCAACGTCGTTCACTGTCCAGCCGAGCTCGGCGAGAAACTGGTGACCGACGAACGCCTGAAGGTGCTCAGCTTTACCGGCAGCGACGTGCTCGGCTGGCGGCTCAAGAGCATCGCGGGCAAGAAACACGTAATCTTGGAATTGGGTGGAAACGCGCCCAGTATTATCGACGCCGGTGCTGACCTCGAGGCCATCGTGCCCAAGCTGGTGGAATCGGCGTGGGCCAATGCCGGTCAGATTTGCATCAAGTGCCAGCGCATCTTCGTGCACGCCGAGCTCTACCCTGACTTTATCGAACGATTCGTGGCTGTCAGTCAGGCGGTCGCGGTCGGCGACCCGCGCGACGAGCGCACCATGGTGGGCCCGCTCATCGAGCAAAGGCATGTGGAGCGGGTACGTGCCTGGATCGTGGAGGCCCGTGCGGCCGGCGCGCGCGTGCTGTGCGGCGATCGCAGCGAGGGCCAACTTCTGTGGCCGACGGTACTTACCCAAACCACGCCCGAGATGCGCGTGCGCAGCCTGGAAGTCTTTGGCCCGGTGACCATCGTCGAGAAGGCAGACAGCTTCGCGAACGCGCTCGAATTGGCCAATCAGGGCCGTTACGGGTTGCAGGCCTCGGTGTTCACGCCGAGCCTTGCGCACGCCCTGGCCGCTTATGACCAACTCGACACGGGTGCCGTCCTCATCAACGAGGTGACCACCTTCCGCGCCGACAACTATCCTTACGGCGGCAGCAAGGACTCTGGTATTGGTCGCGAGGGTGTGCGGTCCGCGATGGAAGAGCTGACACAACCCAAGGTGTTGGTCCTGAAATCGTAGCTCTCAGTCGATAGCGGCGATACGCGAGAGGACGGCAGGCGCCCAGCGGTACCGACCGCCGGGTATGTGCATCATGGCCTGATCACGGAATGAGGGCCAAATCGTCGATGGTGAGATCGAGGGAGTAGGAGCTCGCGTTGCCGGAATAATCGAGCGTCGGATTGAAGGCGATTCCCGTGATCTCGGCCGGGTTCGGCGTGGCGCTGGGCGTTCCGTTGCTGAGATTTGACCAGAGCAAGCGTACCGTTTGCGGCGTGGCGGAAATGTTGCCGACCGTCAAACTGGCGGGCGTGCAGGTTGTCGCGGCGCAAGTCGCGACGTTCGAAAGGCAGGTAAAGTCCGAGCTGGTGGTGTCGGTATTCGGCTTGCTGTTGGAAGCCGTGGAAATGCCTACGCTGATTGATCCGCTCGGCCCGGCGCTGCCGGCAACGGTAAACGAGATCCCATGGTACGCACTGAAATCCATGACCGGGCAACTGGTGCCGAACCAAAGCCCCATCCCGGCCCATTGCCCGCCCGCAATGGTTCCAGTGATGTGCCAGTTGCCGCCGGCGAAGCTCTGGGCCAAGGGATACTGCGGCGGAGCGGTCACCGTCGCGCAAGGATCGACGGACGCGTCGGCTGACGGAACAACAGCCACAGGAGCGACCCAGGTTCCTCCAAATAGATAATTCCAGTCGTCGACGCCGCCGGTGTGAAAGATGCCGCCAGAGTCGAGGTTGCTCGAGAAGTCGGTCAAGGTCGTGAGACCGGTGGGCACGACCGTGGGCGTGCACGCTGTCACCTCGGTGCACTTCGGGCCGCAGGCGTTTCCGCCCGCCGCGCCCGGCCCGTATCCTGCCGCGACGATGTTCGCCTGGACCGCGTCGTCGGTCGCATCCGAGGAATAGCCGGAAGTCATGCACCCCTCGAAGAAGATGCCGACGGCGCCATTACTGTTGTCACCGCCGATGCCCAGGATGATGGCCCCCTGCTTGTGCGCGGGATCGTATCCGTTCGCCGGGCGCGCTCCGTCGTACATGGTCTGCAGAGCGTCGGCCTGCGCGTTGCCTCCTTTGACGACAAACCCGCCTGCTCGGCCTTTGACCATTGCGGTCACGTAGTCGCTGTTGAGCGACAGGTTGGCTGGATTGAGGGCGAAGGATTGTCCGCCAAACAAACCGTTCTCGAGGTCGGCCATGACCCACGGGCCGCTGCCTGCACCCCTGCCCCACAGCGAGCAGTTCCCGACGTAGATCGCCTCCATGGTGCCGTTGCCGTCGTCGTTGTTGCTCGTCTCTGCGTTTCCATAGTCAAAACAGCACTGATCGTTGTAGTGCACGCCGCTTGCCACCATGTACATGGACTGCGGCTGGTCCCCGGTTGCAATACCCGTCGTTTGGTCGTTGCGATAACCCATCCCCTTGTCGAAGTAGGCTCCGTAGACCGTGTGGCCACCGACGGTCAGCTTATAGCGGTCCGCAACAACCTCTCTGTCGGGTGTCTTGACGTAGCCGCCCGCGGGTGCTGCGGTCAGGTGGTTGCTCTGCGGGGATTGATCGTAGATGACCGATATGGTGCAGGTCGTGCCCGCGCAGAATGCGTCTTGCGCTGCCGAATCGGCGAATCCCCCGGGGGAGACGACACCGATGTCCTTGGTCGTCTGATCCGATACGCGCCTGACCTGGTAGAGGTTTCCGCTGTACGCTCCGAAAAGAGCGCGAACCGTGCTGTGCGCCGCTACACAGGGGGTGCTCCCCGACGCATAGATGTCGCAGGGCGCGGCGGCCGGCGGGCCCGCCGCGCCGTCCCTTGCCGGGGTAGTGATGGAACCCTTTGAGCAATCTGACAAGCAAGCAAGGCCACAAACCAAGGCGGCGGCGAGAGTGGACCGGCGTAGTCTTTCGTGTTCCACGGGATGCCTTTCGTCTGCACAAAATACGTCAGGCAAACCGAGAGCGGAACAGGATTTTGGAAGCCTAGTAAGCGCTGCGGTCGAGGCAATTGGACTTGGCCAGCACGCTGCATTGGCCCGGGCTGCGATTGCGACGCGGTATCGGAGCCTGCCAAGACCACACTTTGAGAGACGGAATGGGACCGAACGGGTGCCCAATCGGGTGGCGGTAGAATGCCTGATGCGAATGCACCTAGCTCTGAGTTGAGGCACCATCCACGGTCTATTTGTGAGGAGGCAAAACCATGATGGCAGCAAACCCATTCTCCCGATCACTGCTCACCGTCATCGTGGCGCTTGGGGCGTGCGGTGGCACCTCGAAGGGCGGCGCTGGTGGTGCGGCGACCTCGGCCGGCGGCAGTGGCGGTACCAGCGCGACCAGCACCGGTACTAGCGCCGGTGGCGGCGCGGTAGCTTCCGGTGGAAACGTCGGCTCGGGCGGTACCGCGAATGGACGATCGGAGGCCGCGGGTTCGGTTGGGACGGGGGGCGTCGCAGCCGGGGGCCGGATGTCCTCGGGCGGCTCTGCTGCCGGAGGCAACGCAACGGGCGGAGGTAAGGCGGGCAGCGCAGGCACTGGCGGTGCAACGGCGCCCTCGTCGGGCCAGGACGCCGCAATGACCGGGGGCGCCAGTGGAGGCTGCACAGTGGGCACGTGGCCGACGGCTGATCCTTCCAAAGCTGGACCGTTTGCAACGACGACAGAAAACAACGTGGGGCCGCAAGCGGGCGTTGTCCTCGACAGTGGGGTGCCGCCGCAATTCACGATGTTCCGTCCCAAGGACCTGACCCAGGGTGGGCTCTGCTTTCCCGTGATCACGTGGGGCAACGGCCACGGCTGTACGCCAAGCTACTGCTACAGCGCTCTGCTTACACGTCTCGCATCTCACGGGTTCGTGGTGATTGCGTCCGACAGTCCCGACGTGTCCCAGGGTAGCCCGCTACCCATGTTGACCGGGGTGACTTGGGTGTTACAAGAGAACGCAGATCCGACGAGCGAGCTTTACCAGCGTATCGACACCACCCACATTGGGGCGGCGGGACACTCCGAGGGCGCCTTTGCGACCACCAGCGCGGCGTCCGATAGCCACATCATCACGATTGCGCCGATTTGTGGGGCATCGGCACAAAGAAATCTCCACGGGCCGGCACTGTTCCTGTGCGGTGGCCAGGATACCGTCGTCGGTTGCGGCGGTAGCCAGTCCGCTCTTGCCGCCGCCACGACCCAGCCCGCGATGGTCGCGGAGTACATCAGCGCCGATCACCAAAATTGGGTGACTTATGGCAATGCCGCTTTCAGTCCGATGGAGGTGGCGGTGGTGGCGTGGATGCGCGTGCAGCTCATGGGCGATACCGCTCTGCGCCCGAGGTTCTATGGCGCAAGCTGCACCCTATGCCAGGACTCAACCTGGCAGATCACACAGAACAGTCTGATGTCTCAGTAGGAGCCGGCCGTCATAACCTGTGACCGAGCCCGGCCGAGCGAGAAGGGCCGGCCGGCTCTAAGGCCAAGGTGGCCGTCTCGCTACCGGGTGCGCGCGGCTTGCGCGGCCCGAAACATCATGATGCCACCGGCGACGAACGCGACGCCGATCGGGATCGCGAGATAGCTTACCAGCTTGGCGAAGAATGCGACCACATCGAGCAGACGATCCAGGTGGATCGGGAATATCTTGATGGGCGAGGTCGCCCGAAGCAGTGGGATGGCCAGGGCGAGAAGATCGAGCCCCGTGAGCAGGGCGAGCACGGCGGCCACCCGGTACATGCGAAGTAAGGCAAGCAGCCCGAGTAGGAAAGCTGGTATCGAAACGCCGAGGACCAACGTCAACACGTGCGCGATGGGCCGGTTGAAGCGACCGCTGGGCCAACCTTGATCGGCGACGCCCACCGCGATGGTGAGGAGAAGCGGAACCAAGAACATGGCCAAAAGGGCGAAGACGACGCGCCAGACGAGCAGCGTCCGGTTCCGTTGGCGACCGAGGAGCCAGAAACCTGCCACCGCCGACACCCAGAAGGCGGCAGCGCCTAGCAGGCTGCGCCGAAACGGCGCCGCGGGAAGGCGCGATCGAACCGCGACGACTATGGGCACGTAGCTCAGCGCCCACAGAGCAAAGAGGCTCCGTCGCAGGAGGCGGCGTGGGGCAGGATCGCATGTCTTCGGCATTCGTGTCCTCGGGTTGAGACGGACATCCTATGCAAGTGCATCGATTCTAGCAATCGCGCAGGAGCCTCGCGCGATTGCCGCTGGCACTACGCTACTGGCTTTCAATGGCGCCGATGTCGGGCGCCGCGCCCTGGTATCCGTCGTTGATGCCGGGGATGTAAAGGCCGCGGTCGACAAGGGGGCTCGCTGCCCCGAGGGTGAAGTCAGCCGTGTCCGGGGAGATGAAGCCTGGCGCCGCGCTGATGCCGTGGGCTTCTTGGCGCGTGGCTGCGGTGTAGTCCGCGAGCGTGGCCGGGCGCGGGTTGGCGAGGCCGTCCCACCGTACGAGATAGTCGCTGCCGCTGCGCCAGAGACCGTCGTAGTCCATGTCCACCGGCTGCGACGGATTGGCATTTTCCAGCGCGTGCAATGTTCCCGCGAACACGTTGTTGCGGGCGAAGAGCTGGGTCCACGTGCCCGGGCCGAGGATGCGAAAGCCGTCGTTGCCTGCGCGTTGCGCGTCGACGGTATTGTGGAACAGAAAGATGGCGCCCGAATCACCGTCGCTGCTGTTGAATTTGAATGGCAGGCCCGTGTAGCCGGCCTGGCTTACCCCCGCGCCCGTGAGGTAGATGCGGTTGCGCAGGCAGTACACCGGGCCGCCCATGACGGGCGCCAGTGAAATGCCCGACAGGCTGTCGTGGAACAGGTTGCCCCACAGTCGGACATTCACGCACTGACCATCGGTTTCCACGCCATCATCGCCGAGCTCGTAGCTTTCGTTGTCGTAGAAATCGGTCTCGTTGCTCTGCGCCGCGGAGTCGCCGGGACAAATGCCAAGGCCATCGAAGAAATTGTGGAACTTGTTGCCGCGGATGACGGTGCCGCGGCCATCGGTGGGGCTGTAGAAGCGGACGCCCCCAGTTTCCAGGTTGCCCTCGGCTTTCACGTCCTCCCAGGTCCAGCCGGCAATGGTGTCCGAGAAGTCACTCTGCTCGATGACATTGCGGCCGGCGTTGCCCTTGATCCCGATACCGAGGTCGTTCGTGATGAAGCGGCAACCGCGCACCAGGTTGTCGTTGCCGTCGCGGATGTAGATGGCCTTGGCGTAATCACCCAGGCCGTAGTTTCGGAACGTGAGATTGACGATGTAGACGAAACTGCCGGTGATGGTGAAGGCTGAATTGAAGCGGGACACTGTCATGGCGACGCCGGAAGGGTTGGCACCACCTGCCAGATGGACGCTGACCGACGTGCCGTTGGCGTAGAAGCCGGGGGTGCTGCTGGCCGACAGAGCGGACAGCGAGGCCGCGTCCGAGTAGGGATAGAGGCGCTGGCCATCGGCCGCCAGCAAATGCGGACTAGCGCGATTCACCGTGGTGCCGTAGACGCCACCACCTTGGCTGGTCCAGGTGAACGTAGCCGGATCGGCGCCGTCGAGAATCGCGTTAGCACCAGATGCGCCCCTCATGACAATGGGAGCGGCCTGCGTGCCCGATTTTGAAAGAGTGAGCTCGCCCTGGCTGTAGACGCCGTCGGAAAGCACGACTTCATCGCCGGCCTGCGCGGCGCCAAGCGCCTGGGAGAGCGCGCACGGCGCGGCCGTCGAGCATGTGCTGCCTCCACCGGTTGGGCTTACCACCAGCGAGCGGCTGGGCGAGGGAATGGTGATTTCGGCGCGGGTGCTGGCGGTCGCGCTGGCCCAGGCTTCGTCAAGCGACCCGCCGTCGGGATCAGAGTAACGGACACGCACGTCGTAGCCCGTGCCGGGCGCAAGCCAGAATAGACTGCCGATGAAGGTCGTCGCGTCCACGCGGGTAAGAGGAAAACCGGCCATGTAGTCGGCGCTTCCACCGGTTCGATAGTCGACGTTGGCGACGGCGTTCAAGTTGCCGTCCATGCCCGCTGGCAGGCTTGCGATGACACCCATGGCGTGAAATGTGCCGTAGAGTGCAAGCGTGCCGACCGATGCGCCCAGAGATCCCGCGTCCACCGCCGGGCCGGTGGCTGCGGTAACCCCGCCGGTGGCGGGCACGCCAACCGATCCGTCGCTGTCGCTGCCGCCTCCACCCGCGATTCCCCCGCTTGCGCCCCCAGCGCCAGCTACCAGTCCCGCATCGCGGAGATCCTTCTTCGCGCTGCCGCCGCAGCTTGTTGCCGCGAGGATCCCCACCAAGACGAGGAACAACCCTTGGAACGAATTCATCATCGCTGCGCCCTCCGAGACCGCATCATTATAGACGATGCGAGGACGCGTCGCTCAAACTAGCCGTGGTAGTTCAGTGGTCTTCCGTCGGCGGCCAGCGCGGCTTCGTGGGTGGTTTCCGCGAGTGACGGGTGGGCGTGCACGGTTCGCTGCAGATCCTCGGCGCTGGCACCGAACTCCATGGCCAGAACCGCCTCGGCGATCAGCTCCGAGGCCATCGGCGCCATGATGTGCACACCCAGGATTCTGTCGCTGCGCCGGTCGACGAGGATCTTGGTCAGGCCGACGGTGTGCCCCATGGCGCGTGCGCGGCCGTTGGCGGACAGCGGAAATACACCCACTTTGTACTCGCGGGCTTGCGAGCGTAGCTGGCGTTCGGTCTTTCCGGCCCACGCGATTTCCGGTGCCGTGTAGATGACCCAGGGGATGGTGTCGTAATTGACTCGCGATTCCTGGCCCGCGATGCGTTCGACCACCATCACACCTTCTTCCGATGCCTTGTGCGCGAGCATGGGGCCGCGCACGACGTCGCCCACCGCGAAGATATTGGGCAGGTTGGTCCTGCAATACTCGTCCACGTGAATGTAGCCGCGCTCGTCGAGCAACAGACCGACGTTGCCGGCGTCCAGTCCCTGGGTATTCGGCTTGCGGCCCACGGCGACCACCAGCTTCGAGACTTCCACGTCCTGCTTCCCGGCGCCGCTTTCGTAGCTGACCTTGACGCCGCCTTTGCCGGCTTTGGCCGACAGGACGCGTGCGCCGAGGCGGATGTCGAGCCCCTGCCTGGTCATTTCCTTGAAGGCGAGCTCGGCGATTTGCTCGTCTGCGCCGGGCAGGAAGGTTTCCATCGCTTCGAGCAGGACGACGTTGCTTCCGAGGCGGCGCCAGACCGATCCCAGCTCGAGCCCGATCACGCCCGCGCCGATGACCACCAGCTTTTCAGGAACCGCCTCGAAGTCGAGCGCGCCGGTGGAGTCGACGATAACCTTCCCGTCGGTGGGAACCGCGTCGATGTCGCGTGGCGAGGAACCGGTGGCGATGAGGATGTGCTTGCCTTCTATCGTTTCGCCGCTGCCGCCTCCGACCGACGTCACCTCGACGCGCAGACCGCCCGCCAGCCGCCCGGTGCCCAGCATGGACACCACCTTGTTCTTGGCGAACAAGGTCCCCACGCCGGTTGCCAGGCCGTGCACGATCTTGTCCTTGCGGTCGATCATGGCGGGAACGTCCATGCGGGTCTCACCGGTGGTGATGCCGTGCTCTTTCAGCTCGACTTTGCAGCGTGCGAAGTGCTCGGACGATTCGAGCAGGGCTTTGGACGGGATGCAGCCGACGTTGAGGCAGGTTCCGCCCAGCGCCGCTTTGCCGCTCTTGTCGACGTTGTTGTCGATGCAGACGACGCTCATGCCCAGTTGGGCGGCGCGAATCGCAGCCACGTAGCCGGCCGGGCCGGCACCCAGCACGACCAGATCGAATGTTTGTGCCATGGTCAGACTTTCAGGATGAAACGGGTCGGATCTTCAATCAGCTCTTTGACGGCCACCAGGAACAGCACGGCTTCGCGACCGTCGACGATTCGGTGATCGTACGACAGGGCCAGGTACATCATCGGCCGTATCACGACCTTGTCACCCTCGGCGACGGGCCGCGGCTCGACGCGATGCAGGCCCAGAATCGCACTTTGTGGCGGATTCAGGATTGGCGTCGACAGCATCGAGCCGAACACGCCGCCGTTCGAGATGGTGAAGGTGCCGCCGGTGATTTCGTGGATGCCCAGCTTGCCTTCTTCGCCCCGGGTGGCGAATCCGGCGATGGCGCGTTCGGCTTCCGCTAGCCCCATCTTGTCGGCGTCACGCAGGACCGGAACCACCAGGCCGCGCGAGGTGCTGACCGCCACGCCGACGTCGAAGTAGCCGTGATAGACGATGTCATCGCCGTCCACCGAGGCGTTGAGGATGGGATAGCGGCGCAGCGCCTCGACGCACGCACGCACGAAGAAGCCCAAGATGCCAAGCTTGATGCCGTGCTGGGTTTGGAAGGCGTCCTTGTAATTGCGGCGCAGGTCCATGAGCGCCTGCATATTCACTTCATTGAAGGTGGTCAGAATCGCGGCGCTGCGCTGGGCTTCCAGCATGCGCTCGGCGATGCGCGCGCGCAGGCGGCTCATCTTCACGCGTGTGGTCGGGCGGTCGGCGCCGACCCCGCCGTCCGTCACCGGGGCTGGCGTCGACGAAAGCGCCACCTCAATGGGCGCCTCACCGATGTTGGCCGCAAGCTGCGGGGAGTGCTCGAGGTGCCGTATCACGTCTTCCTTGGTGATCCGCCCGCGTGGGCCACTGCCCGCGATGTCCGACGGGGCGAGCTTGTGCTCCTGCAAGAGCCGCCGGACCGAGGGCGAAAGGCCGTCATAGGACTCGGTGTCGGATTCGGCGGCGGTAGCCGGGGTCGGGGGCGCTGGCCTAGGCGGCGCTGCTGTCGGTGCTGCGGGCCTCGGCGCGGCTGGGCTGGCGGGCGATGCGATCTTAGCGATCGGCGCGGCCGGGCTGGCGGGCGATGCGATCTTAGCGATCGGCGCGGCCTTCTTTGCAGCGTCTGGCTGGGCGTTGCCGGCGGCGGGGTCGATGGTGGCGATGACGTCGCCACGCTTGACCGCCTCGCCTTTCTTGCGAAGCTGCTGGCGAAGCGTCCCCGAGCTGGGCGCGGCGATCTCCAATACGACTTTATCGGTCTCGATTTCCGCCAAGGGCTCGTCGGACTTGACCGCGTCGCCCGGCTGCTTGTGCCAAAGCACCAAGGTGCCCTCGGCGACTGATTCGGGTAGCTCGTTGACCTTAACCTCGACCATCATTGGGGATGCCCTCCGGAGCTCATCATTGGCAGTCCACATCCTACGACGCCTTCGGCTGGCGTACAGCAACTATGGCCGGGGGTCATTTCCCCGAGGCTCCGAGCGCCGATCGACGTTGTTCCCCCACGTCGAGCGCGCTGTCGACGATCCATCGCTGCCGCTCCAGGTGTCGGTGGTAATCCCCCCCGGAAGGCGCGGCCATGTCGCGCCGGCCGACATAGGTCAGCGTCTGCCCGGGCGCGAGCACGGCTTGCAGCCTGTCGCGGAGGAAATACCAGGCGCCCTGATTCTCGGGCTCTTCCTGCGCCCACACGACCGTCTTCAGTCGCGGGTAACGGGCCAACTCGGCGCGGATCGCCTCGTCGGGGTAGGGATAGAGCTGTTCGATTCGGGCCAGCGCGACCCCGCGGATGTCCTTCTCACGCCGTGCCTCCAAGATGTCGAAGCAGACCTTGCCCGAGCAGAAGACCAGACGGTCGACGCTGTTGGGATCCTTGATGTCGCTTTCGCCAATCACGACACGGAAGCCGCCCTCGGCCAGCTCGGTCAGGGGCGAAAACGAGGTCTTGCGGCGCAGGGTGCTCTTCGGGGTGAAGATGACAAGCGGCTTGCGATAGGGCCGCAGCACCTGCCGGCGCAAAAGATGGAACATCTGTGCCGGGGTCGATGGATAACAAATCTGAATGTTGTCCTGTGCGGCCATCTGCAGGAAACGTTCGATACGTGCCGAGGTGTGCTCGGGACCCTGTCCCTCATAGCCGTGCGGCAACATCAAGGTCAGGCCGCAAAGCAGGCTCCACTTCTGCTCCGCCGACACGATGAACTGGTCGATCACGACCTGCGCGCCGTTGGCGAAGTCGCCGAACTGGGCTTCCCAGATCACCAGGGTTTCCGGGCTGGCGGCGGAGAATCCGTACTCGAATCCCAGCGCAGCTTCCTCGGAGAGGATGGAATTGATGATGGTGAAACGCGCCTGATCCTCGGACACGTGCGCAAGGGGAATGTATTCATCGCCGTTGCGTTGGTTGAGCAGCACGGCGTGCCGGTGAAAGAACGTGCCGCGGCCGGAATCCTGCCCGGACAGCCGCACCGGGTGGCCCTGCTCGACCAGGCTCGCGTAGGCCATGGTCTCGGCGAAGCCCCAGTCCACCGGCATCGCGCCGACCGCCATCATCCGGCGATCCTCGACGATTTTCGCCACGCGCGGGTGTAGCTCGAAGTCTTCGGGCAGGGCATCCAGGCGCGCGCCCAGCCGTTTGATGTCGGCCAAGGGCAGGGCGGTGTCGGCCGGAACCGTCCAGTGGTTCTTTCGGATTTCGGCAAAGATGCGCGGCTTGCGATCGACGAGCGGGCACACGATGCTGGCTGCCACCTGATGCCCCTGCTTTAGGGCCTCGCGGTATTCGGTGGTCAGCGCCGCCGCCTCGCCGGGCTTGATGGCGCCCTGCTTTTCCAGCGTGTCGGCGTAGCTCTGCGCCACCGTCGGTTGCGATCGGATCTTCTTGTACATCATGGGCTGGGTCGCCGCCGGCTCGTCCGCCTCGTTGTGGCCGTAGCGCCGGTAGCAGGTGAGGTCGATGATGACGTCCCGCTTGAACGCCATCCGGAAGTCGACCGCCATCTGCGCCACGTAGGCCACCGCCTCGGGATTCTCGCCATTGACGTGAAAGATGGGCGCCTGCACCACCTTGCCCACGTCGGTCGAATACAGCGTCGAGCGAACGTCGAGCGGGTGGCTGGTGGTGAAGCCGATACGATTGTTGACCACAATGTGAATGGTGCCGCCTGTGGTGTAGCCGCGCGTCTGCGACAGGTTGAGCGTCTCGTACACCACGCCCTGCCCCGCGAACGATGCGTCGCCGTGCAGAAGCACCGCCATGGCCGTGCGGCGGTCGTCGTCGTCGCGCCGTTCCTGGCGCGCCCGCACCGAACCCTCAGTGACCGGGTCGATGATCTCCAGGTGCGATGGGTTGTAACCGAGCGCCACGTGCATGGTGCCGCCGCGGGTGGCGATGTCGACGGAATAGCCCTGATGGTATTTGACGTCGCCGGAAATGCCCTTCCAGTCGTGCAGCCCTTCGAATTCCTGGAACAGCTCCTTGGGCGATTTGCCCATGATGTTGACCAGGACGTTGAGCCGGCCTCGGTGGGCCATACCGACCACCATCTCTTGCACGCTCTGCGCGCCGGCGGCTTGGATGATGGTGTCGAGCGCGGTAATGGTGGTCTCGCCGCCCTCCAGCGAAAAGCGCTTCTGTCCCGCGTACGCGGTGTGCAGGTAGTGCTCCAGTCCTTCGGCCGCGATCAAGCGAGACAGAAACTGTACCCGTTCGTCGGCGGTGAAGTCGGGCCGCGCTTGCGTGGCCTCGAGGCGCGTCTGCAGCCAGCGTTTTTGCTCAACCTCGGAAATGTGCAGGAACTCGGTGCCGATGGAACCGGTGTAGGTCTCCCGCAGCATGTCCACGATTTCGCGCAGGGCCATTTCCGACCGGCCGCCCAGGTTGCCGGTGTGAAATACCGTGTTCATGTCGGCGTCGGTCAGCCCGTGGAAACTGGGCTCAAGGTCCGGGATGTTGGGCCGGGCGCGCAAGCGGATGGGGTCGACGCGCGCCCGGAAGTGCCCCAAGCCGCGGTGCGCCTGGATGAGCCGCATGACTGCGATTTGCTTGGCTACCGGCGTCTGGCCCGCGACCTGGCCCGCTTTGCCGTTGTTCAGATCCCGCTCTCGATCCGCGAAAAGATGACGGATTTGGTCCGCTATGACCGCGCGCATGGGCGAGTCCGCGCCCTTGAAGCTGGCGAAGAGCTGGCGCCATTCCTCGGAAACCGAGGCGGGCTGGGTCAAATAGCGCTCGTAGAGATCTTCGATGAATTCGGCGTTGCCTGCATAGACGGGTGAAGTTGGCAGCATGGGGTTGGTCATCAGGGTTTCTGGTCCACGGTTTGCGTGCAGCGGATAGCGTCAATAAGATGCGCGATCCGGCCCGCCCGTCGCGTGTAAATGGCAGGTTTCTTACTAGCAGGACGAAGTCGGACACTGCTGGCAGGCGCCCGAATTGCAGGTTTGGTGCTGTGGACATGTCGTGACGGGAGGGCACTTGATCACCGCGCTAAACAGCAGGTCGTTGGCGGTGGCAAATTCACTCACCGGCCCCGTGACCGACGACTGCCCCGACGACTGGTCTGTGCTCAGGGAAGAACCCTGGATCGGGATCCATTGCTGGTCGGCCGGCGAGACGGTGGGGTCGATCGTGCCCAAGACCAGGCTTGGCTGGTTTGCGCCGATGTTGGGCACAGCGATGGTCAGGATGGCGTCCTGGCGAAACAGCCCAGCCGACTGCACCGAGATCTCGACCATGGGATCGTAGCCACCCAAATGCTGCGCGCTGTGAACAATCCGCATGGTAACCGGGGTCGGACCGCGGAAGGTTCCGGGGCCGATGCTCAGGTGAGCCTGAGGCTGAGCCGGAGGCAGATCTATCTCGGCTCCATTGACATCGACGACCACGGTGATTTCCTCACCGGTGGGCTCACTGCTGGCGTCGGGTCTCGCATCGGTCACCAAGTCCGGGCTTGCGTCGGCGCCCGCAACCGGCACGTCATCGGCGGCTGCGTCGGGGCCTCTGTCGGCGCTCACGTCCGGGCCCACGTCGGCGACCCCGTCCGCTCGGGCGTCTGGCCCGGCGGTCACATCGGGGCCCGCGGGCTCGACTGCGTCGATGGAAGGGGTAGCGGCGTCCGTCGGATCCGCGCGGGTGTGAAGGCCTTGTCCGCATCCACAGATCATTGCCGCCATGACCCCAAAGAGGGCGAAGCTTGGACTGGACGGAGGGCGCGGGCGGAGGCAGGACATTGGCGGCTAGTTTACGACGTTCTGGGTAAAGGTCTGCAAGCCCATCGTTGTGCAGCTCACACATTAGAGGGGCGACGACGGGGAACTTGGTGAATATAGGTTTGCGCTGGCGCAGCGCTGCATCGACCCGGGGACGCTTGACCTGTAGGTGTTGCCATGGTCCGATCAGCCGTCCATCGTGAAGCTCGACAACACCGTCGAAGTCGAAACCCCAGAGCACGTGCGCTTCCGCTTTCACGTGGCCGGTCCCACCCGTCGTGCGTGGGCGTACTTGGTCGACTTGCTGGTTCGCGCCGGCATCTTCCTGATCCTCGAAATCATCATGGTTCTCGCCACCGGCGAGCACCTGGGCTTTACCAAGTCGATCACCAGCGGCGGGACGCTGCTGTCGCTTTTCCTCATCGAATGGGGCTATTTCGTCGCCTTCGAGGCGGGCTGGAACGGCACCACGCCGGGCAAACGCGCGCTCAAGCTGCGCGTGGTCAAGGTGGGCGGGTATCCGCTGTCGCTGACCGATGCCGTCTTGCGAAACCTCTTGCGCACGGCAGATTTCTTGCCGGTGGGCTACCTGCTCGGCCTCTTGGTGATGAGCTGGGACGGTCGGTTTACCCGCCTCGGCGACCGAGCGGCCGGAACCATGGTGGTGATCGAGGATCCGGTTCGCGTGGCACCGTCCATCACGCTCGATCCCCCTGTGACCCCGGCGGAGCTGGAAAGCTTTCCCCACCACGTCGTTCTCAGTCTTTCCGAACGCGAGGCCATCGAGCTTCTGTTGCGCCGTCGCGACCTCTCGCCCGCACGACGAAACGAGCTGGCCGACACCCTCGCGCCGCTCTTCGCCCGCCGGCTTAACCTGAGGGCGGGGGATCCGGTTCGCTTCCTGGCGCTGCTTCACTTCGTCGCGGTGGGTGGGCGAGTCGCCGGCGTCGGCGCGCGGACCGGAGCCGCAACGTGAGCCGCACGCAGGACGAATTCGTGGCCGCGCGCAAGCCGGCCTGGGACGAGCTCGACGCCCTGCTTGCGAGAAAGCCGCTCTTGCACAAGCTGCCGCCCGTGTCGATTTCGCGGGCCACCGGCCTTTACCGTGAGATCTGTTCAGACCTCATGCGAGCACGCTCGGCGGGCTATTCGTCGGACGTGATTGAGGTGCTTGATTCTCTCGCGGCGCGGGCCTGTGCCGCGATGTACAGTGCGCCGCCTTATCGCCTGGCCGGATTGCGCGAGCTCGTCACGGCCGGATTTCCCCGCAGCGTTCGCCGCCACGCTCGCTTCGTCGCCCTTGCCACCCTGCTGTTCGTGCTGCCCGGCGTCTTGGGCTTTGCCGGCGCGTTGAGGTCGCGCGGCTTTGCCATCCAGATCATGTCCGAGTCGATGGTGGCGCAGATGGAGAAGTCGTACAGCGACCTCGGCCAAGGCCGCGACGAGGGAACCAACGGCATGATGGCCAGCTTCTACGTCTACAACAACGTGGGCATCGCCTTCCGCTGCTTCGCCACCGGCATTCTGTTCGGTCTCGGCAGCGTGTTCTTTCTGGTCTACAACGGGCTTCTGGTCGGTGTCGTGGCGGGTACCGTGACCGCGGCCGGGAACGGGCGCAATCTGTTCACTTTCATCGCCGGCCACGGTGCCTTCGAGCTAACCGCCATCGTGATCTCGGGCGCGGCCGGCATGGTGATGGGCTACGCGCTGGTCGACACCGGTCGGCGGACCCGCTGGGCTTCCTTGCGCGCGAAATCCCGCGACCTGTTTCGCATGATCATGGGCGCGGCGCTGATGTTGCTGGTGGCTGCCGGCATCGAGGGCTTCTGGTCGCCGTCGGGGATCATCGCGCCGGTGAAATGGGGCGTGGCTGGGCTCTTTTACGCGTTGGTCTTCTCGTATCTGATTTTCGCCGGCCGGAAGGCGCGGGAGGATTCGTGAATCTTCTCGAAGCGCGGGTGGCGTTGCGGCCCCGTTCCATGTCCGATGTGCTCGACTTGGCGGGACCGTTCTGCCTTGCCAATCGCCGCTTGCTGTTGCCGCTGGCGTTCGCGACAACCTCGGCCGGCGGCGGCTTGGCGCTCGTGTGCCGGCTCGCGCTCAAATGGTCCTGGTGGCAAGTTTGGTCCCTGGTCGCCGTCTGCTTGCTTTTGTCGAGCGGGCTCTTTACCCAGGCCGCGGGTGAGCTTCTGTTTCGCGAACCGCGACAGATTCGCGCCCGCGTGATCTTCGGCCGGTACCTTCGTCGCTTCCTTCCCTTTCTGGCCGCCCGAATTCTGCAGTGGCTCGCGCTGGGACTATGCGCGGCCCTCTTGGTTCCACTGCCCATCTTCGCATCGAGGCTGCTCTTCGTCAGTGAGGCGGTGTTGCTGGAATCGTCAGCGCCAGCAGCGAGCCTGGTACGTAGCTCGCGCCTGGTTCTCTTTCGCAGTCTTCCCTGCTTGGGCCTAGCCCTGGCCTGCACGCTTGCCCCATTCCTCTTCGCCGTCGCCGCCGACGTGGTCGGCGACGCCATCGTGAACCTGGTCTTCGAGATGGGCCAGCCTCTCGGGTCGCTGTGGTCGGACGGCGGTTCTGCCTTCGCGGTCGCGGGCGCGCTGCTGTCGGCCCCGTTCGTTGCCGCCGCCGGCTTCCTCGGCTACATCGACGCGCGCACCCGAAAGGAAGGCTGGGACATTCAACTTCGCTTCATGGCGCTCGTCGACGGCGACGCCCAATCCCGGAGGATCGCGTCGTGAGGATGGTCGCGATTGCGGCCCTGCTGGTGGCCGCGCTGACCGGGCTGCCGGCACGCGCCGGCGAACCCCTGCCGCCGGACGCGGGCGTCCAGAGCGGACAAGCGATGGTCCCGGCGGCACAGGCGATCCACGACGTGTTTGCCTCCCGTCAGTTTGGATTCTGTCACGAGCCCGACTATCCGGTGACGCCAGCCGAGAAAGAGTGGTGCGATCTCGGCGCCGGCGACAACAAGCGGGCGTGCCCTTCGTTTCAGAAGGTTTGCAGCAACGATGCCACGGCCAAGGAGCTCCAGCTGCGTGAACCGATTTCCATCAGCCTGCCGGACTTGGGACTTCCGCTCCGCATGCTGCTTTGGGTGCTCTTGGGGCTTGGCCTGGCGATGCTGATCTTCGCGCTGGTTCGCCATTTCCTCGATCACAGGCCGAAACAAGACGTGGTGACCACCAAAGCGGCGAACCCCGCCGAGGACGAAGCCGCGGCGGCGTTGGCCCGCCAGGTCGAGACCGACGTGCAGCGTTTGCTTGAACGTGCGCGCGCAGAAGCCGCCGGCGGCGATTTCCGGGCCGCCATCAGCGACCTGTACGCCGCGCTTCTGCGACGCCTGGAAGGCGCGGGGCTTGTGCGCGTCGAGGCGGATCAAACCAACGGCGACTACCTGCGCACGTTGAAGGGTCAGCGGCCGGCCCTCGTCGGCCGGATGGGCGAAGTGGTCGACGCGGTGGAGCTTGCACAGTTCGGCGAGACCGTCCCGACCCGCGAAGGATTCGACGGGGTTTGGTCGCGTGTGACCGGTCTTCTTGGCGAGCGAATGGGGCCGCTGGCCGTTCTGTTGACACTCGTGCTCGGCGGATCGTGCGGGCAACCGCGCGCCGACTGGGAACATTCGCCCTCGGGCCGCGCGGGCGTCATCGACTACCTTGGCAAGCGCGGCTTCGAGGTGCACGAGCGGCTGCTCTCGGTCGCGAAGATCGGCGACAGCAAGGCCCACCAGTTGGTCCTACTGCCCGACGCGCACATGGACGACGAAGACTGGAAGGCATTGCTCAAGTGGATTGGCGAGGGGCCCAATTCGCTGGTGCTGGCGGGTGGCACGCGGAAGCTTCCCGCCTGGATAGGCGCAAAGATCGTCGAGGCAGCCGTCAGCAAGAGCGAGCCCGTGGCGCCGACCGGGGCCGCCGCGAAGGTCTGGGGCGAGCTCAAGATTCGTGTGCCGGGCGGCAATCACCTGGAAGTGAAGAACGGCGAGGTATTTCTGGGCCGCAAGCTGGGGCCCTACGCCGCCGAGCGATGGTCAGGCAAGAAAGGTGGCGACGAAGATGACGGTGACGAGGTCGAGGGCGCGCGCATCGTCGTGCTCGCGGACGACCTCCTGTTTCGCAATGCCAGTCTGCTTGTGGCCGACAACGCCACCGCGCTCGAACACTTGCTGCGCGACGGCGGAAGCAGCGTGGAGCTGGCGGGCGATTTAACCGGGTTGGTTGCATCGAACCCGGTCCAGTCGGTGAAGCGCGGGCGATTGGGGCCGGCGCTCTTGCAACTGGCCGCGCTTCTGCTGGTGTTCTTCGTCTGCAAGGGCGCTCGCTTTGGAGGGCCCGTGGAAGGCAGACACGCCCAGAGACGGGAATTCGCAGAGCACGTGCGCGCGGTCGGGCTTCTGTATGCAAGGGCGCGGGCCGAGCGGCATGCGCTGGCATGCTTCGGCGGCTACGCCACCGAACGACTGCGCGAGCGCTGCGGCTTGCGGGTCGATCGCAGTCTTTCGGGTCTGGCCGAGGCGGTCGCCACCCGAACCGGGCGTCCGGTGGGCGAGGTGATGCGTATGTTGCTGGAAGCGCGCGACGCAAAGGCTGGCGTCTCGGCGGAAGAAGGCGCGCGCGACTTGGAAACCGTCGCCCTATTGTGCAAGCTGCTCGAAGAAACAGGAGGAACCGGTGGACACAAACGCATTCAAAGCCACGTTTGACAGAATCCGCGCCGAGGTCGAGCGGGCCCTAGTGGGGCAGACGGCGCTGGTCGAACATGCGCTGATTGCGCTCTTGGCGCGCGGTCATGTCCTTTTGGAAGGCGCGCCCGGCCTGGGCAAGACGCTGCTGGTCCGCGTGCTCGGGCGCGTGCTCTCCTGCGACAGCCGCCGCATTCAATTCACGCCAGATCTGATGCCGTCCGACGTGATTGGCGGCAACGTGTGGAGCCAACCCCAGGGCGCGTTCGAGTTCCTCAAAGGCCCCGTGTTCGCGCAGTTGTTGCTCGCAGACGAGATCAATCGCGCGCCCGCCAAGACACAGTCGGCGTTGCTCGAAGCGATGCAGGAGCGCCAGGTGACCGTGGACGGGGTGTCGCGTCCGCTGCCGGAGCCGTTCCTGGTGATGGCCACACAAAACCCCATCGAATCGCAGGGGACGTACCCCTTGCCGGAGGCGCAGCTGGACCGTTTCATGTTCAAGCTGAGCGTGCTGTCGCCGTCGCACGAGGTGGAAACCGCGATCTTGCGCAATCACTTGGCCGGATTCGACGCACAGACTATCGAACGGCTGAACCTGGAACGCGTGATCACGCCCGCCATTTTGTCGGAAATGCAAAGCCATGCGCGCGGCCTGCGCGTCGACGAGGGCATCGTGAACTACATCGCCGACATCGTGTGTCGGACGCGCGGTCACCGCTCGCTTTATTACGGCGCCTCGCCGCGCGCTTCGATTGCGCTTCTGCATGGGGCGCAGGCGTGCGCCGCCAGCCTTGGGCGCGACTTCGTGATTCCCGACGACGTCAAGGCGCTGGCGCCGGCGGTATTGCGCCACCGGGTGGGCCTGCAACCGGACGCCGAGATCGAGGGCATGTCCACCGACGACTGCGTGGCGGAAATCCTGCGTGACGTGCGGGTGCCCCAGACCGTCGCCGCCTGACCATCCATGCCCTTCGTCCCATCGTCCAGACTGGCGCTCTTTGCCGCGGTGCCGTTCCTGTTCGGGGCGGTGACCGCGCTTGAACCGGGGCTGGTTTGGCCGATGCTGGTGGCGGACCTGGCGCTGGTCGTGCTCGCCGGCGGCGACGCGTGGCTGGGCCGCCGTGTGATCGCGCGGGTCGTGCGCGAGCCGCCACGCATCTTTTCCGTCGGGCGCGCCAATCTGGTCCGCCTGCATGTCACGACCACGGCCAAGCGCCCCATCATGGTGGAAGTGACCGACGATGTTGGTGCGGGGCTTGCGGTCGAGGGCCTGCCGGTAACGGTGGCGGTTCCAGCAACGGGACATGCGCCGGTCACCTATCACGTGCGGCCGAGCCGCCGCGGCCTTTACGAGCTGGGCGATCACCACCTGCGCTGGTCGACGCCGCTCGGGCTGTGGCGCCGACAGATCCGCATCCCCGCCCGCGATCCGGTTCGCGTGTATCCCGACGTTCAGGCAGTACGTACCTACGAGATGCTGGCGCGACGAAGCCTGGAGAATCGCATGGTGCGCACCGTGCGCCTGCGCGGCGGCGAGAACGAATTTGAAGCCTTGCGCGACTATCAACGCGACGATGAATACCGTGCCATCGACTGGAAAGCGACCGCGCGCAGGCAGAAGCTGATCGCGCGTGAGTACCAACAAGAACGCAATCAGTCCGTCCTGTGCATGCTCGACTGTGGAAGGCTGATGACCGCCGAGACGCAGGGATTGTCGCAGCTCGACCACGCGCTCAATGCGGTGCTGATGCTCGCCCACGTGGCGACCCGGGCTGGTGACCAAGTGGGACTGCTGGCGTTCGACAGTCGAGTGCGCGCGTTCTTGCCGCCACAGGCCGGGCGGCGCGCTGCCCAACGGGTGGTGGCTGCCTCGTACGACATTCACGCCGAGGTGGTCGAGACCGACTTTGAGGCGGCGTACGGTTATCTTTCGCAGCGTTTGCGGAAGCGTTCGTTGGTGGTGCTGTTCACCGAGGTCATCGACGAGATCTCGGCGCGCGGCGTGGTGCGCACCGTGCGCGGACTCGGGCCACGTCACCTGGGCCTTTGCGTCCTCTTTCGCGACGAGACACTCGACACCATGGCTGACTCAGGCGGCGACACGCCCAAGCCGGCAGAGCTCTACCAGCGCGCGGCTGCTGCGGAAGCCATCTCTTGGCGCGACCGCTTGGTGCGCGACCTGCAGGAAGCTGGTGCTCTTGTACTGCACGTGACGCCGAAAAAACTGACGCCGACGCTGATCAACCGGTACCTCCGGATCAAGGCAGAGCGCTTACTGTAGAGAAGGTGAGATGCATGACATCCGCGGGAGCAATTGAACGATGTATGGAAACAATGGCCAATCACGCGAAGAGCTTTCACTTTGCTTCGCGGATGCTTCCGCGCGGGTGTCGAGCCCAGGCCGCCGTGCTGTACGCGTGGTGTCGATTCGCCGATGACGCCATCGATCTGGCGCCGCGCGAGGCGGGTCCCGAAAACCTTGCCCGACTCGAGCGCGAATTGGATGACGTCTACGCGGGACGGCCGCAATCGAACCTGGTGTTGGCCGCGTTCCAAGAAGTGGTCCAAGCCCGCGCAATACCGCGGGCCTACCCGGCCGAATTGTTAGCCGGCATGGGGATGGATATCGTGAAAGACCGCTACGCCACAATGGACGAGCTCTTGCAGTACGCCTTTCGCGTGGCTGGGACGGTTGGATTGATGATGTGCCACGTGCTGGAGGTTTCCGACCAGGCCGCCCTCCGGCACGCGGCCCATCTGGGCATCGCGATGCAACTGACCAACATCTGCCGGGATGTTCGCGAGGACTGGGAGCGCGGGCGGCTCTATTTGCCGCTCGATTGGTTGGCCAACGCCGGTGCCCCTGGCCTTGATGGACACCTCGGCGGAGGATTGCCGACCACGGCTCGGGGCCCAGTTGCGGTCGTAGTCCGGCAATTGCTAGAAGAGGCGGACCGATACTATCGGTCTGGCGACCGCAGCATCGCGATGTTTTCCTCACGCTGTGCACTGGGGGTGCGCACAGCCAGACTCGTCTACTCGGCGATCGGCGACCGTATCGCCGCGCGCGAGTATGATGCCTTGACTGGACGAGCGTTTGTTCCTCTTCCTCGCAAGCTCGGCTTGCTGGCCAAGGCGGCCGCCCTCTCGGCTGCCGCGGCGCCCAGTCGTCTCGGCAGCCGCTTTCGCGCAGCCAAGATTAACACTCAGCTGAGGTACCCGGATGACATCGTACCTCTCTAAGTGTCTTCGCCGCGCTCGCGCGATTGGGCACACCGCCAACCGCGCCGTCGGCAGAAAAGGCCACGGCCGATAAATCGGCGAAATGTCGGTCCAGGCGAGCGAGCTATTTTAGCGACGCCGCGAACTTGAGCGCCTCGGCGACGCCCTTCTCGCGGGCCATCTTCTTCACGCGAGCGCGCGGGCCGGGCTGCAGACCGCGCAGCAGGCCGAGGTACTGACCCTGAAGTTTGCGAGCCGCCAAGCCCTTGGCACTGAGCCGGAGCTTCCGCTTCGCTGGTGCAGCGGCGACCTTGGCCGGCTTGACCGACGAGGCGGGCGCAACGGTGGCCTGTCCTGACAGGGCAGCCGATACTGCCGAGAGGACGCGCTCGTTGGCCTGCGCCTTGGCGGCGGCCACTACACGGGCTGTGAATTCACGGACGATGGTTTCGATTTCTGTCGAGATGGAGGACATAGCGGGGGCAATTATATGATCGTGCAATCGATTTGTGCAATAATTCCTTCAAATCATTCATTGTCGGCTCGGTCCGCTCGGCCGGCTCTTGGTGTTCATGTCTATTTGAGGGCTGTACAGTCCGCGTCTGGTTCTGGGCGGCCGGGTCGATTGTAGAGCACCTCCCAGCGATGGCCCTGCGTCGACGTAGCGGCTTTAAGATTTCTGCTATCGTCTGGCTTGGTTGCGCGCGCTGGCGTCGTCGCTCGCCGGTTGAATACGTCGAATAATGTCGAGTATTCGTACTCTCGTGCCCAGCCAGTGTGAGATGTTGCCAATTCCTGGAACGTCGTTGCATTCCACGCGAATTGCACCGAATGCCGCATTTGGCGAAGGTGAGTGAACTGGCGGTCGGCGACACCATCGCTGTCGACGTCAGCAATTTGCACCAGCAGGTGATAATGCCTTCAGGCACCACGATTAACGCTCGTCGGCGCGCGATACTGAAGGCCTGGGACATAGAGGGCGTCCATGCGTCGCGGACGCAATTGCGGAGCTATTCCTTGTGGCCGGGCTGTTGCACGACATTGGCAGTCTAGTGCTTTACCTAGCACAACCCGCCCTGGCACAGTCCATGATTGAACGACATCGATCGAGCGATTTGTCACTTGGGGCGGCGGAGCGTTCTGTGATCGGCTGTCCACCATGTCGACGGATCGATGCCGAGGATGTGGGCAGTCTTTGTCCCGTTGCCTTCCTAGTCTCCGCCCACCCGCTTTACGTAGTCGGCCATGATCCGTTCACACTCGTCCAGGATGATGTCGTCGGCGGGGGTGTGGCCGGCTCCATCGCCGCTCAGATCGTCAACATTGTCGGCGTCGGGCGGGCTCGGCGGCTTGGCCTTCTTTTCGGTCGGCGACGGTTTAGGCAAGCCGGGGTGGCTGGCGTTGGCCAAGGTTATGTCGTAAACGAACGGCTGCTCGGCGTGCAGCTTGTGGCCTTCCTGTTTGAGCTGCTCTTCCAGCACCTTATTCTTGTCCATGTCCTCGCGTCGTTCCTTTTCGTTGAGCGAGACCGACTTGTTGGCGATTGTCTTCTTGACCCGGGCGATGGCCTCGACCAACAAGGCGAATCCCCGGTTGGAATGCACGCGCCTGGCGGACGCTTCTCGCAGCCCTGCCAGGTAGGGCTCGGCCCGCCCCAGTCGCTGGTAGCGTGCGGCCGGCACCGTGTCCCAGGGCAACGGGTCCTGCAGCGAGGATTCGCTCACGTCGGACAAGTCGCTCAGTGATGGCAAAACGATGTCGGCAGCCACGCCCCGCAATTGCGTCGAGGCGCCGCTGGGACGGTAGAACTTGCGGATGGTGAGGAGCAAGGCGCCCGGATCGTAGCTGTGGCGCAGACGATTGTCGTCCATGACGCCGCCCAGTTGTACGATGCTTTGCACGGTGCCCTTGCCGAAGGTGGACGTGTCGCCGACCACGACGGCACGGCCATAGTCCTGCAGCGCACCCGCGAGAATCTCGGACGCGGAGGCGCTGAAGCGGCTGGTGAGGAGGATCATGGGTCCGTCGTACACAATCCGCGGATCCTCGTCCGATTCGACGTCCACCTTGCCCTGCAGATCGCGGGTCTGCACGACCGGGCCTTTGCGAATGAAAAGCCCGGTGAGGCTGATGGCTTCTTCTAGTGATCCGCCGCCGTTACGGCGTAGATCGACGATGAGGCCGCGCACGTGCTCGGCGTTCAGCTTGGCGAGCAAACGCTCGACGTCGACGGTGGCGCTGCGCTCGTTACCTCTAGCACCGCCGATGTTGGCGTAAAACGACGGCAAATCGAGAACGCCCAGGCGCAAACTACTGCCGCTGCCGCTCGGCAGGTCGACGATGCTGGCCTTGGCCGCCTGGTCCTCCAGCTTGATTTGATCCCGAATCAACGTGATGGTCTCGGTGGCGCCGCCCTCGCCGGCGCCGGCGGGCAAGACGGTCAGGGTCACTACCGTGCCCTTGGGTCCGCGGATCATCTGCACCGTACGCGTCAGCGGAATGTTGACCACGTCGACGGGGTCGCCCTTGCTCTGCGCGACAGCGACGATGCGGTCGCCCGGCTTGAGCTGACCGCTGCGCGCGCCCGGACCGCCCGGAATCAGCTCGTGGATGGTGCAATAGCCGTCCACGCTTTGCAGACTGGCCCCGATGCCGAAAAGCGACAGGTTCATCGAGATGGACATGTTCTCCATCTCTTCGTGACTGAGGTAGTTCGAGTGCGGGTCGTATACGTGCGCGAGGGCGTTGAGGTACACCTCGATCACCTCATCGCTGTGCAGCTCCTTCATGGTCTTGAGCTGCAAGGCGTGCCGGCGCAGTAGCACCTTGACGATGTCCGCCGGTTTCTTGCCACCGAGCTTTTCCTGCAAGTACTCTGCGCGAAGCTGCTGTCGCCAAATCGCGCGCGCCGCCGCCAGGTCACGCGGATAGGGCGCGTGCTCCCAGTCCAGGTTGTAAGTGTCGCGGCCGACGAAGTCGAAAGGCGAGGTCTTGAGCGTTGTGGTCATCGCGCTCGTGTACTGCTCTAGGCGTTCGAGAAAGCGGGCAAAGATTCTCTGAGCCGCACTGATCTCCTCTTCGCCGCGGGTGTCCTCGGACAGCGAGCCGGTGAGCGCCGCGAATTCGTCAACGTCGGAGGCGAGGAAAAGCGAGTGCCGGCTGTCGAGCCCGTCGAGGTAGTGGTCGAGCCACTTCTTCGCCAGCTCGCGGTCGAGCGGATGGTGCGAAAACTGCGAATGCTCCAAGAGCCCGGCGGTGACGCGAACCAGGTTCACGTCGGTGATGTGCCGGGCGGCCGCCGACCCGGCCGACGGCGCACCCGAGGAATGCGATGCCCAAGCCAGGGCGAGGGCAAGCAGGGCCGCGAAAGCGAACGAGGAAGAACGTTTCATTTTGGACATCATGGTAATGCGGCGCAGAGCTTGCCATCAGGCGGGGACTTCGCCAAGCCGCTCCATGCTTGGCATCCCGCTGGGGCCGCCCTACCATGGGCGGCATGATGAAATTCCACGACCTTGTCTGGTGGCAATGGGCGGCGTTGCCCGCCCTGGTGCTTGGCGCTTGGCTCGGCGGCCTCATCCTTGGTCGGGTGACCCGCGCCGTGCTCGGATGGTTGGCCAAACGCACCTCCACGACCTGGGACGATGCCCTGATCCACCGGTCGGCCGGGCCGCTGACCCTCGCGTGGACGCTGGCTATCATTTCGACTGGCCTGCCGTGGCTAGCGCTTTCGCCTCAGGCACGCGCGCTTGCCGGTCGCTTGGTGAGCACCGCTTTCTTGATGGCCTTGTTCTGGATGCTCTGGCGAGCCATCGACGTCACCGCGCAGGCGCTCGGCAGCGTGCGGTGGGCGAAGGATCATCCGGGGTCGCGGGCGCTGCTTCCGCTCGGTCGGCGCGTCGGCAAAGTCGCGGTGGTGATCGCAACCTTCGTGGCCCTGCTCTCGGAAATGGGCTACTCGGTCACCAGCCTGGTCGCGGGGCTCGGTATCGGCGGCCTGGCGGTCGCGCTCGCCGCGCGCAGCACGCTGGAGAATTTGTTCGGTGCGTTTTCCATCGGCGCGGACCAGCCGTTCCGCGAGGGCGACAAGGTGAAGATCGACGACTTTATCGGTACGGTCGAGTCCATCGGCTTGCGCTCGACCAAGATCCGCACCCTGGACCGCACGATCATCACCTATCCGAACGGGAAGTTGGCCGACATGCGAATCGAGTCGCTGGCGTCGCGCGACATGTTCCGTCTGGCCTGTGACCTTGGTCTGGTTTACGACACGACGGCCGCTCAGATGCGCCAGATCGTGGCCGGTCTCGATCGCGTCTTGGAAAAGCATCCCAAGATCTCTCCTGGCGAGCGCACGGTTCGCTTCAAGGATCTCGGCGCCTCCTCGCTCAACATCCAAGTCGAGGCCTGGTTTTTGACCCGCGACCGCTTGGAGTTTCGGGCCATTCGCGAGGAAGTCTTGCTTCAGTTCATGGCCGTGGTCGAGGCCTGCGGTTCGTCGTTCGCGTTCCCGACCCAGACCGTTCACCTGGCCTCGGCCGATTCCGCCAGGGCCTCGTCCGGCTGGGAAAAAGTGGCTGCGAAGTGACCCGCAAAACCAAAACCAGAGTCCTCGCGGCCACAGTCGCGGTTTTTCTGGTCGCCCACGGTTGGATAGGCTTCGGCTTTCAGCCCAAGATGAGCGACACCAGGCTCTACGCCATGTACGCCTTCCTGTTCGAAAGCGCCGCGCGGACTGGGCAGTCACCCTACGATGCGTACGAAAGCTCGCGTCGGGACAGCAACCGCGCCTACAACCGCCCGGCCCCGCAGTTTGATGAGATCACCATCGAATATCCCCCACTTGCGTTGGAGCTGCTTCGAGCAGCGTTCGCCTTCGTGGCGGATTCCTCGGGAACTCGCGTCTTGCACCAGAACGACATTGATGAATGGACGCAGGGGTTCCGTCATCTCTACTTCTTCATGCATGCAGTGGTTCTCATCCTCGCCACGCTCTGGCTGCGACGGCACGGCTTTGCTTGTACCTGGGGTTTGGCAGTTGGTACCGTCGCTGGGGTCGTGTTGCTCTATGTGCTCTACGATCGGCTCGACCTGTGCTTGGGCTTTCTGTTGCTGGCAGCACTCGCCGCGCTGGTCACGGGACACCGCTACCTTGCCATGATGGCGTTGGCCGCAGCGGTGAACCTGAAGCTCGTGCCGGTCTTGCTCGTGCCGCTGTTCCTGCTCGGGGCACTTCCGGAGTCGGTCCTCACAAACGGTCGGTTGGGGCGAGCCTCGCTTCGGGCGATGGCACGAGCCTTGATGGCATTCGCCGCCAGCGGCCTTGCGATAGTGTTGCCGTTCCGCTTGGCGTGGGGACCGAGGGTGTGGGATTTCCTCGCGTATCACGGAAAGCGCGGTCTTCAGATCGAATCCACCTGGAGCTCGCTCCTGTTGCTTGCGGCCAAGCTCGGGTATCCCGCCAAGATCGAGCACGTGTTCGGGGCGGACGAAGTCGTGGGACCAGGCACGCCGACCTTGGCGAAGGCATCGGTCGTCGTCATGTTGGGGGTGCTCTTCATGATCTACGCAATTGTCTGGCGGAGCATCAGGAGAGCATCGCCTGAAGACTCCGTTCAGAACCCTGCGACGTCGCGGCTCACCCTGGCCGAGCAACGGCCGCAACTCTTCGTGTGGGGCAGCTTCGCGGTGCTGAGCGCGGCGATGGCGACATCGAAGGTGTTCTCGCCGCAGTATCTCTGTTGGTTTCTCCCGGCTCTGCTTCTCGTCGAGCCTGCCCGTCGGATTCGCGAGAGCATTCCCTTGGTGGTATTTCTCGTTGCCTGTGGATTGACCACTTTGGTCTATCCCGTCCTGTGGTCCGAGATGGTTCGGGCGAGCATGAAGGAAGGACAAGTGGTCATCTTCCTACCTACCCTGCGGGCGACCCTCCTCGTGCTCGGCAGAAACTCTATCTGGGTCGCCTTCTGCGTGCTCGCGCTCATCCAACTTCGCTCGGCCAACGTCGTCGCCCAGGCCGTGTCTGCGCCGGGCGCGACCACGATCCGCAAGAGTCGACGTCACCGGCGGTGACCCATTTTGCGGCCGGCACTGCCTATCTTGGCCGAAGGACCGCGGCAATCGCGCGCGCTCAGGGCTTGAGGACATGCACGCTGCCGGCCTCGTCGATGTCGATGCGGCCCGCCTTCAGCAGGGTTCCGAGGGCGCGCTTGAAGGCCTTCTTGCTCAGGCCGAACACGCGCCGAATCTGGTCGGGATCCGAACGGTCGCCCACCTGCGGCGCCTCTGCGCTCCCGAGCACCTTCAAGATGGTGGCGGCGTCGCGATCGAGCTCTTCGTGAGCCTTCCCGCGCAGGGACAGCTCGATCTTGCCGTCGGGGTGAACGTGGGCGACCCGAAATCGGGCCGCGTCGCCACGCCGAAGCGTGTGGGGCTCGTGCTTTGGAACCAGCCCGATGAAGAGCCGCTCGACGATGACGAAGAGCCCGATGTCGCGCTCCTCACGCCAGGCCTCACCCTCCACCCACTCGTCGCGTTGAAATTTACCGTCGGTGGCAAGCATCTCACGCACGCGCATGGTGCCGGCCAGCCGGCCGCTGCTGTCGAGGTAGAGTCCCACGGCGTAACGCTGGCCCGCGCGCACCTCGGTGGTCTGTTCGGCAAACGGCACCAGCAGGTCTTTGGCAAGCCCCCAATCCATGAAGGCGCCGAATTCGGTGCACGCGGTTGCGGTTAGGAATGCGACCTCGCCCAGCGCCAAGTGCGGCGTTTGCGTGGTGGCCAGCGGGCGACCCTCGGAGTCGAGCGCGACGAACACGTCCACGTGGTCGCCTGCGCGGGCGTCGCGCGGTGTCTCGGGACCCAAGAGCAAGATGGCCGGCGCGTCGGACGCGGCGCCAACCTCGACCAGAAACGCCCCGGGGCTGCCGAAGCGCTGAATTTCAAGCGTGGCAAAGCGCCCGAGCAAGTGGCGAAAGGGGGCCACGGCGGCCCTGGATTCAGGAGGCATCGGCAGCAGTGTGCCACGCTTTCGCCGGAGCGCACCAGGGCACGATTTCAAGGGCGGCAGGCGGCTATAGTGCCTGGACCGCGACGTTCTGCAACCAACTGGCTTGGTCTTTCGCGCGCTGGCGTCGTTGCTCGTCGGTTGAATACGTCGAGTCTCAGGATCAAACACTTCGGCATTGCGTCTAATCCGCAGGGTTGAGCGGT